>Ga0137422_1000263_pt1 | contig 12226 bp, 2 predicted proteins | sample EasRivERMZT551_2_FD_102330 | JGI IMG/M metagenome (GOLD analysis project Ga0137422, IMG submission 102330) | Soil microbial communities from meander-bound floodplain in the East River, Colorado, USA - East River MetaG ERMZT551_2 | ecosystem: Environmental > Terrestrial > Soil > Floodplain ... | reverse complement strand
TATCAAGAGAATTCAGATGAATGAATTAGCCAAAGCTATTCGTGTTCTGCATGTAACTTTAAACTTTAGTCCTCTGGTAAGTGTGGGTAGAACCTTTGATAAAACGTCTAAGGCTGCTTTAGAGACATTTAAAGACATAGACTATACTAAGTTATCAACAGAACAAATTAAGGCCAAATTACAGGAGCTATTGGAGCACAAAGCTAACGCTGCAAACTTTACTATGCTTGATGAGGCTTTCATCTCTCAATTTGGAGATGAGAACCTGTCACCAGAAGCCACTAAAACTCTGTTGGGATTAAAAGCTGTGTCAGCAAACGCTAAATCCTCTCTTAAAAAAATACTTGTTCTTCAGAAAGAGTATGTAGCACAGATTGCTGTGAGAGAAAAATTTATAAGTGAGAACAATAAAACTGCTTTATTTGATGCTGAAAGAGAAATCAGTGGTATGGTTAAGAACTTTGTTGAGGGAAGCAGACTTCCTGCCAAGCTTATAAACTTTGCTTCCAATCTTATCATGCGTGTTAAGAAATTATCAGAGAAAAAATTCATAGATAAATACAATGAATTCAAACAGATACTTCTTCCTTTAGAGAAAGAAGCAGCTGCTCGTGGTGTCAGAGCTTTTGATATGATTGGCACTACAGACGAGCATGGGTTACATCTTATTAAGAAGGTTAAGAAAGAATTCTGGAATGCTGTTACAGAAGCTAAAGAAGAGGGTAATGAAGATAAAAAGTTCCTTATGCAGAACATGGATATGGTTGAGTTTAACAGACTTGCTAAAGAAGCCATGGATAAAGGTATAGCAGAACTTAATCTAATAGAATTCTCAGAAGATGCAGATCAGGATGCTTATATCAGAGCTGGAAAAATTAAACGCTTAAGAAACTCCATTGATATCAATAGAAAAGATTTCTTTGGCTACAATGAATATGTATTCAATCACATTTTCAGACAGGTAGTCAAATCAGATGATCACTTATCTGATGAGTATAAAAACATGGCAAAAAGCAAAGCTGCTCTGGATGCCTGGAACTTCTTTACAGAAATGAACGAAAGAGCCAGAACTGTTGGGTACATAGATAAACAAGGGATGTCTTTCTTTCCATTAATTGAGGCCAGTATCCTTGATAAAATGAAACAGACAACCAATAAGGGAACTGAACTTTTGGATATCTTCAAAGGTTTGTATACTGTTAAGGTAAATGAGGAACAGACTTTTGGTAAGGTAGATACAGAAACAGGACAAACTAAAAAAACATTACCAAAATACTTTACCAAAAAAGGAAACTTAGCAACTGAGCAACTCTCTACAGATTTGAACAAAGTAGGTGCGCTATGGATTAAAGCCTTAATGGATTTTGAAGCAAAGGATTCCATAGAGAATACCCTTCTTACTATAGGAGCTGTTGAAAGATCTAAAGGAAGCTTAATGGTAGATGAACAGGGAGATTTGATTCCTGAGGGAGCTGGATTTAAAGTTAACAAGAAAGTAAACAAAAATGCAGATGTGTATGATGCTATTATTGATGATGGCTTATATGATTTGGAAGAAAACTTGGGTTCTGTAGGTAATATTAGTTTAAGAAAATTTGCTAAGAGTACTACCAAAACTGCAGAAGCTGGTATAGAAAGAGAAGTTGCCCTTAGAAAAGGATTAAAAAATCTTGACACCTGGACCAGAGCGCTTGCTGTTGGACTTAAACCACTGATTGGATTAGCCAATGCTGTTGGTTTTAATTTCCACGCAATCATTAAGAGTGGAGGCATGTATAGTTGGAATGACTTTTGGACTAATGAAATGAAGATAACTACTGGTATAGGCCTAACCACAGAAGATAAAGCTTTACTACATTATCTTACTACTCCAGAAGATGTTATGAAAGAACAATTAAGAGGAGCTGCATTGAAAAAAGGAGTGCTTTCTTATCTGTCTACTTGGTCCTTTACAGATGTTATGATGCTTACTAACTCTTTCCCTGAGAGAAAACTTATCTTAACCAATGCTAAAAGCTTTAATGATAATGCTATAATCATTGATGGTAAAATCGTTAATGCCAGACAGTATTTGAAAGAGCAAGACAGAGCTACTAAGTATAAATTGTCCTCAGAGGAAAGAAGAGCTAAAGAGAAAGCCTTTCCTGAAAGAGTCAAAGCCCTGATAGCCTCATCAACAAAGCTAACCTCAGCTGTTAAAATCACTGATGAGAAAATAACTATTGAGGGAGTAAGCGAGGATGAGATAGTTAGATATAGTTTGAAGGTATCTGAGTTTTCAAGAAATCTTAATGGTGCCATGAATCCTGATAACAAAGCTGGTTATCGTAGAGATACAATCTTCTCTTCCTTTATGATGTTTAAGAATTGGATTCCTAAGTTATTGATATCTCGTACAGGTGGTATTAAATATAATCTTGAGACTGAGAACTGGGAATATGGTAGAACCAGAGCTCTTGCCAGAGTTATTATGGAAATGGGTAGTTTAAATATCAATAAGCTAATAGCAATTCATAGTGGTAAGGAAGAAGGATTACAAATATTAAGAGACATTCTGGTAGCTAAGAAGGCAGAGCACTTTGAAAAAACAGGACAGGAGTTAGATATAAGCGAAGAAGAATTCTTTGACTTAATGAGATCAGAGATAGGTAATACGTACAGAGAGTTAGCTCTATTGGCAGGTACAATGGGAGCTGTGCTTGCAGTAGGAGCCTTGAAACCACCTGATGATGCTTCAGATATAGAGAAGAACAGATGGAAATGGTGGGCTAAAGCTTTCAATAAAATCCATGAAGAGCTTGCTTTCTACTATCTCCCTACATCAATGGAGTCAATAACAAGAGGAAGTATACTACCTTCTCTTGGTTTACTATCAAAATTTGCACAACTGCTAAAGGCTTTCTATAAAGAAACTGAGGGATATGTTACTGATGATGATAAAGCAATGGAGCAAGCGCATCCATTTAAATACTTTCTTAACTTAATCCCTGGTCTTGCTCAGTTCCAGAATGATTATTTACCATATCTGAATGCAGACTTGGCTAAATGGCAGGGAATAAGAACAACAGAACAATCCAGAAGACAATAATCATGACAGTTAGAAATAAAATATTAGTATCAGTACTTGTAGTACTTCTAATAACCATCATTTTTTTAGTATCTTTGTTACTATCTAAATATCAGGAGTTTAAATACCTGCAGGACAAGCATAATCAACTTAGAATAAGCTACGAAAACTGTCATACAGACAGTGCTAATTCAGTTATTGAGAAAGAGTTGCTCTACTCTAATGTAGAGGAACTGACTACTACTTTAAAAACTCAAACTAAGCTGATTAAAGATTTAACTAAACAAGTTATAGAACTTAAATACAACCCTATAATAGTTAGGGCAATCCCTTGTGATGATGTTCTTCAGGAATATACAAGTCCTGATGACAATACATCAGCACGAGGTTTTTAATATACATCACCATGGTAAAAGAACACTATACCACAGCTAAGCGAGTGGTTTTCAAGAAAAACAGGTTTGGTATTCACGCCAAAAGCAAGTCTAGTAAACTAAAATCTAGTAAAAATTACCATAAACGATACGTTGGACAGGGTAAAAACTAATAACCATGGCATGCAATTGTACAGATTCAATACTTTCAAATTGTAGCAACCAGGATCTATTAAGCTTAGGAGCAATTATTGCTTCTCTTGGTTGTGGTCCTCTTGGTACCAATTTGACGTACATGCCTTCGCCAACTAATGGAACCATCTTAAGTAGCACAGGTACACCTGCCTTTGTGCCCCCAGTGAACGCTGTCAATGCTGGACTAATGCTTCCAGGACAGTACCTTAAGCTATTGAATGAAGTAGAAGTGCTATCTAATAAGCAGAACTCAATGCTTAATGATGGTACAGGGACCAAGTATCCTACAGTGGATGCTGTTAATCTATTTGGTCTTAACATACTTAAAGTTACAGCCAGTACTGGTTTCATAGATAGGGTAGATGACTTCAGTATGGAGCTGATAGATCCTTCTACTATTCACATTACAGCATCAGATCCAGGTGCTTTTGTAAGATCTAAATTATTTGCTACTCCTCCTATTTTCCCAGCAGATGCTGTTGTTAATATTACTGAAAGAGACTATCTGGCATCATCTCTTACTCTTCCAGCTGCTGATGGAAGATACTTTAGATTTATAGGATATAATTACTATGATGATAGTATTGTTAACTCACCAACAAGTTATTACTTATTAGATAGTATTGTACAATTAGCATACGTTGAAGTCTTACGTTCAGGAGGAGTAAATACATTTACTGTTCTTCAAATGGAGCCTGACTTGTCAACTACAGCATTGTTTGAAACTGTAATGATAGCCAATCAGACAACAGTAGTAGTAGTGCCTAATATTCCTCCTGGATTGACTATTAACAGTACTCAAGGTTTGATTAAAGCACACACTATCAATTGGGGAACCATTGTTGGTAACCTGCATATTAAAGTTCATCCTGCAGAAGAACCAGCATCATTTCTTATTATTGATAGAAGTTATATAGATACAGCTACACCAGTTTTACCTACTACAAATGTAAATGTATCACAATATTGGAACCCTATTACACAGTTACGAGAAACAATACCTAATCCTATTAATAACTGTACCATTCAAAGATGGTTACTTACCCTTGATGGAAGATTGATTCAACAACTTGGGGATAAAATATATACATCAAAGGCTAATGCAGAGAAGGATCTTCCTTCAGCAACTTTCGAGAATATATTTCCAAGTGATATAGCTATTGAGATATGTAAAATGATAGCTGTCAAGAATGCCACAGATCTTACTGACCTTACAAAAGTACAGTTTTACTATGGTGGTGGTGGTGGAGGTGGTAGTTCAGCAGGAGCTACAACCCTGGATAGTTTAGTTGATGTAGAGATTGTTAATCCTCTTGATGCTCATGTGCTTACCTATGAGACTTCTACCCAATTGTGGAAGAACAAACCACCAGTAGGGGGAGGGGGTGGCACTATTACAGGTACTGGTACTCCAGGTGTACACGCTATGTGGACAGGTCCCACTGCCTTAGCTGATAGTAGTATATCAGAGACTGCTTCTCTTATTACATTGGGATTAAATACAACTGTCAGTGGTGCTCTTATTGCAAACAGTTTTAGTGTACCATTAGGTTCATCCTCTCAATTTTTAAAAGCTAATGGAAGTTTAGACAGTAATGTCTATGCTTTAGATTCTGCACTCAGTGGTAAGCAAGACTTTATTATCGCAGGCACTGCTTTACAATATTACAGAGGTGATAAAACCTTCCAGACTTTAAACACTTTAGCAGTTCCTGAGTTAACAAACTTATACTATACAGAAGCAAGAGTTTCTGCTAACACAGATGTTGCAGCAAATACTGCAGCAAGACATGCAGCTGTAACATTAGGAACTGCAAATGGATTATCTTTAGCTGGACAGGTACTAAGTATGGACTTGGCAGACACAGATACAACTGGAGCATTGTCATTTACAGACTGGAATACATTTAATAATAAACAATCTTCCATAGGATTTACACCAGTACCTAATACTAGACTTATTAACACAACCTCTCCACTACAAGGTGGTGGTAATCTTACTGCTGACAGAACTATCTCTATACCAGTAGCTACTGGCTCTGCTGATGGATATTTATCATCAACAGACTGGAGCACTTTTAGTGGTAAGGAACCACCAATCGCTGCAGGTACTGCTGCACAATATTATAGAGGAGATAAAACTTTTCAAACTTTAAATACTTCAATAGTCCCTGAATTAACAAACTTATATTACACAGAGGCAAGAGTATCTGCTAATACAGATGTAGTTGCTAATACAGCAGCCAGAAATAAATGGGATGGTAGTGCTATTGTCACTCCTGGTGACGCAGCTGCTGCTAGAACTTCTTTAGGAGCAACTACAATTGGTGGTAATATATTTACATCTGCAAACCCTAGTGCTATTACATTCCTAAGAGCTAATGCAACTAACACAGTTTCATGGTTAAGTGCCTCTGCATTTAGGACAGCCATAGGTGCAGGTACTGGTAATGGTACAGTGACTTCAGTATCAGTGACACTGGGTACTACAGGAACAGATATAGCCTTTTCTGTTGCAACTCCTAATAGCACACCAGCTATAACACTTAATATACCAACAGCTTCTGGCTCTAATAGAGGAGCATTGTCTTCAGCAGATTGGACTACATTTAATAATAAACAACCAGGAGATGTAGGATTGACTTCATTAGCTGGATTAGCTTTTACATCAGTTGGTTTTGTTAAACAAACTGCTCTTGATACTTTTGCAATAGATACTAACACATATGCTTTATCTTCTTCTCTTGCTGGCAAACAAGATGCATTAACCGGCCCAGGATTAGTTAAAGCTGTCGCAGGAGTTATAACCTATGTCACTGATAACAGTACCAACTGGGATACTGCCTATACTGATAGAATGAAATGGGATGGTGGTTCTACTGGATTAAATGCTGCAACTGGTAGAACTTCTTTAGAAGCTACAGTGTTAGGAACCAGTATTTTTAAATCATTAGACACCCCTACTTCAATTAGATTTTTACAGGCTAATGCAGACAACACTGTTTCCTGGTTAAGTGATAGTCAATTCAGAACTGCTATAGGTGTTGGTACTGGTACTGTAACTTCTGTTACTGGTACAGGTACAGTCTCTGGTATAACATTGACAAGTTCAGGAACCACTGCAGTAACATTAACCTTAGGTGGTGCTTTATCTCTTGCTTTAGATGGTCTTTCTGATGTTGCTGTAGCCTCTCCTACAGATGCTCAGGTTCTTGTTTATGAACAATCAACACTTTTATGGAAAAATAAAACTATTGCTACAGGTGGTGGTACAGTAACTTCTGTTGCCTTAACCATGCCTAGTATATTTTCTGTAGGTGGTTCCCCTGTTACAGGTGCAGGAACCTTGGCAACAACATTAGTATCTCAGACAGCTAAGACATTCTTTGCAGCACCTAATGCAACAGATGATGTTCCTGCTTTTAGACTTATTGTATCTTCAGATATACCAACACTAAACCAAAGTACAACTGGTAGTGCAGGATTTCTATCTCCAGGAGCAAATATTCAAGGTGTTTTATTCACAGGTGCTACTAATATTAATATAATAAATGGAACTGGATTTGTTAAAGCATCTGGTACAACTATTACTTATGATAGCAATACATATCTAACAGCAAATCAATCTATTGTGCTGTCTGGGGATGTATCAGGAACAGGCTCTACTGCAATCACTACTGCTATAGGTGCTAATAAAGTTACCTTAGCTATGATGGCTCAAATTACTACTGATTCTTTCTTAGGAAGGGATACAACAGGTACAGGAAATGTTGAGGTATTAAGTGTAGCTACAGTTAAAACACTACTTGGTATTTCAGGAACTAATACTGGAGACCAGACTATCACCTTGACAGGCCCTGTAACTGGTAGTGGAACTGGATCATTTGCTACTACTATAACTGATAAAGCAGTAACCCTTGCTAAGATGGCTGATATGGCTACAGCTTCATTTTTAGGAAGAAATACTGCAGCAGTTGGAGTTCCTGAAGTACTTAGTATAGCTACAGCTAAAACAATGCTTAACCTTTCAGGTAATAATACTGGAGATCAAACAATCACTTTAACAGGAGATGTAACTGGTTCTGGAACAGGCAGTTTTGCTGCTACTATTGCTAACAAAGCAGTTACATTAGCTAAAATGGCTGATATAGCTACAGATTCATTTTTAGGAAGAGATACTACAGGTACAGGTGTTGTTGAAGTATTGAGTGTATCTACAGTTAAAACTTTACTTAATCTTACTGGAACCAATAGTGGAGACCAAACAATTACCTTAACAGGAGATGTAACAGGTAGTGGTACAGGTAGCTTTGCTGCAACATTATCAAACACTGGTGTTACAGCAAATACATATAACAATGTAACTGTTGATGCTAAAGGACGTGTAACAGCTGGTTCAAATGTAGCCTATGGTACAGGTACTGTAACCTCTGTTACTGGTTCAGGTACAATTGCAGGTATAACATTAACTCAAGGAGGAACTGCTGCTGCTATAACATTAACTCTAACTGGTGCTTTAGTTGCAACAGGGGCTGCCTTTGGTTCTAAAACAGCTACATATGTTCTTGCTGCTCCTACTGCATCAGCTGGTACTCCTGATTTTAGACCACTTGTTGCTGCAGATATACCAACACTGGCTCCTATAAATTCACCAACATTTACTGGAGTACCATTATCAACTACTCCTACAGCAGGAGACAGTAGTACTAAGATAGCTACTACTGCTTTTGTGGCAGCAGCTATTACTACAGCTGGAGGTATCACATTTGCTTCTGCTATTCCTACTTTTACAGCAGGACCAAATTCAACAGTAGTAACTGGAGATACTCTTGAGGTTGGACTTGAAAAACTACAAGGGCAAATAGATAACAAACAGGCATTAGACAGTACTTTAACAGAACTCGCTAAATTGGCTTGGGTTTCTGGTACCCCTTTTGTTAAAATGAATTCTGATAGTACTTTTTCATTAGACACTAATACTTATTTTATAGTTACAAGTCAATCACCTAATCAAATTTATGCAGGGCCTGCTTCTGGATCTGGTACACCTTTATTTAGAACTATGGTTACTGCAGATATTGCTAATAACATAGTAACACTTGCTAAACTTGCTACTATAGCTACAAACAGAATATTAGGTAGAGTAACTGCTAGTACAGGCAATGTTGAAGTATTAACTCCAGCTAATGTTTTAACAATATTAGGAGCTACAACAACAGGAACTGCTTTACTTACTGCTCCTGCTAATACTTTAACTAATAAATTTCTACAAGTAAATGTTGATAGCACTGTTACCTGGAATGCTGCTCCTGCTCAAAGAACAGCTCTTGGTGCAACTACACTTGGTGCTAATATCTTTACCTCCCCTAATATCACCCTATCTGATAAGTTTCCAAGAGCAAACTATCTCGATAATACAGTGAGTTGGTTAGATGCTGCAGCAATGAGAGTAGCTCTTGGTGTAGGTACAGGTACAGGTAGTGTAACTTATGTGGATGCATTAGCAATAGATTCTGTTGGAACAGATATAACATCAAGTGTTGCTAATCCTACCACTACACCAGTAATAACACTTAATATCCCAGATGCATCAGTATCAAGCAGAGGAGCATTAACTTCAACTGATTGGTCAACTTTTAATAATAAACAAGAAATATTAGATGGCACAGGAGTAGTTAAATCTGCTGCTGGTACTATAGAATATTTGGTAGACACAACAGTAGGTAGAAATATTTTAACTTCTACTGATCCTACAGCTATTACTTTTTTAAGAGCTAATGCAGATAATACTGTATCATGGCTGACTGCTTCTGCTTTTAGAACTGCCATTGGTGCTGGTACAAGTAGTACATCAGGTACTGTAACCTCTGTTGGATTAGCTTTACCAAGTATATTTACTATTACAGTTTCCCCTATCTCATCCTCAGGAACATTGACTGCAACCTTAGCAACACAAACAGCTAATACAATTTTTGCAGGACCTACAGCTGGAGGAGCACTTGTTCCAACTTTTAGAGCTATGGTGTCTGCAGATATACCTAGCTCAGTAGCACTTGCAGGAAGTCCAACAACTACTACCCAAACAACAGGAGATAATAGTACTAAGATTGCTACCACTGCCTTTGTAGCAAATGCTATGGGTAGTTTTGTAACTTTAGGTACTGCTCAAACAATTACTGCAATTAAGACCTTCTCTACTTATACAGAGATGACTGGTATACTGTTACCTGCTACTGATTTTACAATTGCTTCAGCAACAAGACCTTCTATTGGCTCCAGCCCTACTCATGATGTGACAATAAGATCAGGCAATACCTTATCAAGCACTGCTGTTGCAGAACTAGATACTTCTTTATTAACAGTAAACAGAAAATATACTTTTCAAAATGGTAGTGGTACTCTTGCTTTTACTTCAGATATACCAGCAGGTACAGGAGGTACTGTAACATCAGTTGGAGTTACTACTCCTATAGGAACTGCAGGTACTGCTCCAGCCTGGTCTGTAAGCCAAGCTAGTCCAGCTCCAGTAATTACATTAAATATACCAATGGCCAGTGCTACTGGTGTTACTGCAGGATTACTGTCCAAAACTGATTATGATACCTTTAATGGTAAAATCAACTTTGCTTCTACCATCACTGGTTTTGCAGTAGGATCAAATACAACTGTGACAAGTTCAGACAGTTTAGAAGTTGCTATTGAGAAATTACAAGGGCAAGTAAATGCTAGACAAGCTACAATAACTAATCCTGTAACAGGATTAGGAACAGGAGTTAATGGTACTATACCAAAATGGACTGGAGCAAATTCATTAGGTAACAGTGTCCTGTCTGAAACTGCTTCTCTTTTAACTTCCACACTTGATATGACTATCAATAGTGTGAGAACAGGTAGAGGTATCAGTAGTAGTAATGCCAACAATACAGTATTTGGTGCACTTGCTTTAAACTTATGTACTGGTTGTGGTAATAGCACAGCAATTGGTTATGGTACTTTAGCAGCTGTTGTCAGTGCTAGTGAAAATACTGCTCTTGGTAACAATGCATTGGGTGCCAATATAGCCTGTTGTAACATAGCAATTGGACATCAGACCCTTACTGGTATTAATAATGCTGCATCCATAGAAAATGTTGCTATTGGAAATCAAGCTGGATATCAAACAATTACTAGTGCAGTTAATACAAATTCTATTAAAAGTGTTTATATAGGTCATGCTATAAGAACTGCTGCAATAGGTAGTGATAATGAAATAGTAATAGGAAATAGAGCAGATGGTGCTGGTACAAATAGTGTTACATTAGGAAATGCAAGTATACTAAAAACTATTTTAAGAGGTAGAACACTTATAAATGGTGCAGTTGATTCTACAACTCATGCTTTACAGGTTCTTGGAACAGCTAATGCTGGAGTAATGACTATTGATATGCCAGCTGTAACTAATAACCCACCAGCTGGAGTTCCTGATGCTCTTTTTATAACTGTAAGAGGACACAATGGTGCCTCAACGAATTATACCTCAGGAATAGGTGTTGTTATAGGTGGAAATCGTTCTGGTGGAATTTATGTAGCAAACTCTGCCTCATCAGCAGACTCAACCAATTCATTTGCTGTTGATGTAGAATTTAAGGCTAACTCAACTAGCAATACTGCTTTTAGAGTAAGAAAAGGAACCACAGTTGTCTCCAGCATATTAGATTCAGGGGCTGCTTTCTTTGAGCAACTGAGATACACAAGAGGAATTGAAAATACTTCTAATGCAGATACTATTCTTGATGCTGGTTTTTATCTTGTAGATAATGCTTCTATTACTCTTAATCTTCCTGGTGGAGGATGGTGGTATCTTACAGTTGAAAGACATACTACAAATAATTATGTCCACCAGACAGCAACATCATTTGGAGCAGGCAATACAGCAAATCAAGTATTCACAAGAGTTCTTAATGGTGGTGTATGGACAGCATGGGTACAAGTAGTAACTCAACCAAATGGAATGAAAGTATGGAGAGGAACAATAACACAATCTTCAACAGGTAATCCAACTGTAGTTGAATTTGAAAATACTTTTGGAGGAACAATTTCTTGGACAAGAACTGGTACAACAGGTTCTTATTTAGGTACATTAACAGGTATGTTTTCAGGCTCAAAAGGCTGGGTTCAGTGTACTCCTGGACTAACTAATGGAGTTATTCGTGCATACAGAACTACAGGTAGTCAAAATTCAATTACAATTCTTACAGCAACTGCCACTGGAACAGCATCTGATGGTATTTTAAATGAATCATCAATTGAAATAAGATCATACCTATAACAATTTAAAAAATAATAATCATGGGCATACCTAACAAACAAATAGGATGGAGTCAGGAAAGTAACCTGCTCTGGGAAGTCTCCAAAGAATTACAACGCTTACAAAGTATTCTTGGTAGTGGTAGTTTGAATACTTTTAAAAGCTTAACTGTTCTTGGTACTTCTGGACCAGCATCTCTCACAGATGGTGTGTTAAACATTCCTATATATACAGCAGGAGGTGGGGGTGGTGCGCTTGGTACAGCTTCAAATGGTTTATCTGTAGCACCAGCAGGTAATGTTA
>Ga0137422_1000262_pt1 | contig 12273 bp, 17 predicted proteins | sample EasRivERMZT551_2_FD_102330 | JGI IMG/M metagenome (GOLD analysis project Ga0137422, IMG submission 102330) | Soil microbial communities from meander-bound floodplain in the East River, Colorado, USA - East River MetaG ERMZT551_2 | ecosystem: Environmental > Terrestrial > Soil > Floodplain ... | reverse complement strand
TCGTGATGCGGCTATACTGTGGGTCAACCGAATGAAAGAGAAATTAGGTCCTGGTTTTGATGTAATATTAGAAAAAGATCATATCCATGTAGAAAGGGATGTTCGTGGTAAATGAAACGGATTGTGACGTAATGTCGAATATGACCCAAAGTAGCGGTAATGGCGACTGGATTCGTCATTTAAATAGTAAGTTTGACGAGCATCAACGATGGCTATTAGAACAATTAAACTATAAAGCAGATAAAGAAGATGTAGATAAATTGGAAAGTAAAATTGAAAAAGTAGAAAATAGAACAAACAAGCTTGCTGTAAAGCAAGCCGGTATTGCTGGATCGGTGGCTATAGTTTTAGGTTACTTTAAATTTCTAATCACAGGAAACTGGTAATGGGCTTTTTTAATGATTGGCGCAGTCACTATGCCGTAGGCTTTGCTTATGGTTTAACACTTCGACTTCTGTCCGATGAAAGGGCAGAACGGAAAATCGTTGAACTAGATATTTGGGGCTGGCAGCGTGAAGTCGCCCAGCATGACCCTGACCTTAGCCCACATCAGATTGAGGAAGCAGCAGCGTGGGGAAAAGGCGCGCGAGCAGCCAGGAACTTAAACCCTCCTCTTCCAGTTCCTCCTTATCCAGCGTGACGCCTATAGAACCGGAGAGTATGGTAGATACAATAAAGAAACATAAAGGTAAAATTGTAAATGGAAGTGGAATAGCCGCTCTCATTGGTTCGTTGACTGTTACAGGACTTCAGTACCAGGAAAGCTCTGCTATGAAGGAAGCTTTATTTGCCACTCAGTCTGCTTTGAATGTTATGGGCCAGAGATATGAAAATTTAGTAAATACTTGTTTGGAACGTATAGATGACTCCGACGATTCGCGATAAAACGATAGACCTTGAAAACGCATTCAAGGATTGTGTAGATTTAGAACTGAAAACAGGTAGAACTCCTACACTTAATCAAGCGTTAAACAAGGAATTGGGGAAGGACTTACCAGAAGAACATGAGTCAGAATGGCTCTAAAAAGACTGGACGCCCAACTAAAAGATTAAGCCAGCAGGAAAAAGAATTTGCTGACTTCATGCTCGACAATGGCGTTGGTTGCATAACCGCAGCACGGAAAGTGTTCGGGTGGAAGTGTATCCCCGGCACATCTGAATATAGAAAAGCCACTGTTCTACGGAACGCTCCTCGTATTCGGGATTACATGAAACTGGAGCATGAGAAGACTATAAAGAACCTTGATGCTGCTGCTCTTATTACTAATCCTAAAGATCTTAATATTGACTCGATCTACAAGTATTGCTTCAAGCGGCTTGAGAGTATCCGAGACAATAGACAAAATCCCCAACATCATAGATACAGAGCCATCCAGTATTTGGAGAAGCTGTACGATCCCTCAGGAGATTTAAGCCTGATTTTCAGGTGGATGGATCTCCTATGGAGGGGCGCGAACGTCCATTGTCCGTGTTGCCATGAAACGTTTCCCATGGCAGAAATAGAAAACAAGAAGCTTGAGGAATGGAGAGCTGAAAATGAGCTTCCTCCTATCCAAATACATGAAAATGCTCTTGACCGGAAAATGGAAATATTTACTAGGGCAGAGGCGCGGAAGAGGCCACACAAGTCTCAATCAATCGCCCTTGCGGCCGAGGAGAGAGATCTGGTTGGACTTGGAGCGGCTAGAGGTGGAAAGAGTTTCCTTCTGGCAACTCTAGCCCTTATGGCTTTCCTTACTCCTGGTATTGAATCTTGGATACTAGCCCGAATCTATGGTGATGCCAAGTATGAAATAAGCTATTTAACAGGCTTCCTTGAAAGTTTATTCTTCCCGCACTTTAACAAACTAATATCCGTAACAGAGGATAAGTCTGGCGAGTATACATTTACCTCTCGCTGGGGCTCCATTCTTCGGGTGAAGTCTGCCCAAGCCAAAGGATCGATCTCAGGGGCCGAATTAGAGTTTGCAGGTATCGCGGAGCCTGGATGGGTGGATGATACGATCCTGGGGCAACTACGGGCTCGTATGTCGTCACGCCTGGGCCGTATTGCTATGTTGGGTACTCCGCAGGGCTTTGGAGGCATCCTGGGCCGTATGGTTCATGCTGTAGGTAAAGACCCGAAGACTGGATCAGTTGTTAGAATTCCACCGGAAAAGAGGCTCTTAGCTGCTGGTTGTCCGTGGAACTACTCGATGCTTCTATACCAGATGAAGCCTGAAGACAACCCGGAATATGTAAAGTCAGAGCGACAAGCTGCCAGGTTCATGTTGACTGACGCCGAATACGATACGGAGTTCTCTGGACTAATGGTAAGTACGGATGGTTCTAAATTTCCAGGTATTAAGCCAGACCATTTGCAGTTTGTAGATACAAAAACTTACGGAGCTTGTAAATTTATTTTAGGCGTAGATCAGGGGCCAAAGAATTTTGCGGCCTGTCTGGTGGGGTTTAATGGTAAAAAGGTCTTCGTTGCAAGAGATTATTTTGAAAAAGACGATAGAACTATGAAGTACCACATGGGACAACTCAAGACCAGAGTACCGGCTTGGTTACAAGCCATGACTGGTGGTTTTGGTAAATGGGGGCTGACAATATTTGATATTGATCCGTCTGTCATCCCGGAAATTGAAGAATTTAATATGGAAGGGCAGCCATGGCCTACAGAGATTACATGGCGGCCTAAGGGTGTAACAACAGTAAGCTGGAGAGGTGAAACATATGAACATACAAATAACCTCGCGGCTAGAGGGGATTTAATTTTTGATGGCGCGCATTGTCAGGTACTTCACGACCAGATGATGCGGGCTCAGAATAAGGTAGAAGAAACGCAGAAGCATCGAGACACTAATCCTGATAAAAAGAAGGGCTGGGTTATTAGCGACCCTCACAGGGAAGATCACGTTTGCGACGCGTTGATTATGGCTATCTGGACTATCTATTCACAGCAGATTACTGTGCCTAAGTCAGAAGCTACGAGGGACATTGATCCCTGGGAAGATGCGCGGGCTGCATTCAATTATACACACGCCAGAGAGGAAGCGAGAGAACTTACGGGCAAGCGACCTAATAGGATGCAGGACGCGACTCTTTTTGAGAAGAACTTCGGTCGTCGTAGAAGAATGAGATCGCTGTATCGTGATTATTAAAGCTGTAATATTTGATTTGGATGGTGTTCTTGTTGATGCTTGTAATATCCATTACCAAGCATTGAATGCTGCTTTGCGTAATTTAGTTGGTTATGAAATTCCCAGAGATGAGCACGAGTCCGTCTACAATGGATTGCCGACAAAAGAAAAGTTGAAAATTTTGGTGGAAAAGCAGATAATTAGGGAAGACCAGACCGCCGAGATAAATAATATGAAACAATCTATAACTATGTACTTTATAGAAGGTTTACAACTAGATGAACAAAAAATAGAACTTATTAGATGGTTAAAATCTAAAGGCAAAATTATAGGTTGTGTTACAAATTGTACTAGATCTTCTGCTGTTAAGATGTTGAAATTGGTGGGAATTTATGATTACATGTCTCATTTGATTTGCAGTGATGATGGTTATAGACCTAAACCAGCTCCAGATGGTTATACAGAATGTATGAAACGGTTGAAGGTAGACGTAGACGAAGTAATGGTTATAGAAGATAGTTCTAAAGGTATAGAATCTGCCATGCGCGCCGGAGTGAGATTAATCAAGGCTATAAACAAAGGACCTAAGGAAGTAACGAAAGACATATTTAAAGGATATATATGAAGATAATAATTCCGATGGCTGGGGATGGACGAAGATTTAGAGAAGCAGGATATAATGTCCCCAAACCTTTAATACATATTCATGGTAGACCGATGATTCAACATGTGGTGGAGAATCTTCGTCCCTTAGGAGGGGATTTTGTATTCTTGGTTCGATCCGATCATATTAGCCCAATACTTATAAGGCATTTAAAGTCTTTAGTTTCTGAGTGTGACGTTATTCCGGTTCCTGATCTTACAAAAGGTGCCGCTTGTACGGTTCTTCTTGCTGAAAAATACATAGAAAACGACAGCCAGGTAGTTATAGCTAATTCAGACCAGTTGGTTCATTATGACTTAAAATTATTTCAATCTCATTTAGAGTATGCTTCTGGTAGTGTGTGGGTATTTGGACCTGAATCCCATCCCAAATGGAGTTATGCGAAGTTAAACCATAGTGGTTTTATTTCAGAGGTAGCTGAAAAGAAGCCTATTTCAAGCTGGGCTACTTGTGGTGTATATTATTGGAAATATTGGGGAGATTATGTGGATTGTGCTAAAGAGATGATTGCCCGGAATATAAGAACAAACAATGAATTTTATGTCTGCCCTGCGTATAATATATTTATAGAACATGGCCTTGATGTTTGGCCTTTCTTTGTTGAAAAGATGATTGGACTAGGAACCCCGGAGGATTTAAAGGCTTATGACGAATCTAGCACCATCTAATGTAAATCCATATCCTAATAGGACTCTGCCAGTAGGCAGATTAAATTATCCTTGTGTTTTTAAAGTCAATAGGGTGGCTGCTGCATTGGAGCTTGGGGAAAAGGAATTAATGTATGAGGTTCCTAATCTAATCGGAAAGCCTGGTATTTATTGTAACTTGGGCGAGCTTTACGGTGGAAGCTCTATTCTTATGGCTCTTTCTATTAAAAACTCTGGCCTTAACGCTAAAGTATATACCGTAGATTGTGACAAAAATGCGTTGGCTCAATCCAAGAATAATTATGTTAGGCATGGGGTTGAGAACTTTATTGTTCAATATGAAGGAACTACAGATGCTTGGTCAGGTATGTTCAGGAACCGAGGTGAGAAGTTTCAGTTTGTGTTTATTGATGCCGATCATTCTTTCAAGAATACCCACAACGATATTCTTAACTACCGGCCTTTGATAGAGCCGGGAGGTCTTCTTGGATTTCATGATACTAATCAGGATGGAGTAAACCAAGCTATTGAGCAAGCCAAGGTTGATTGGGAATTAGTTGAGTGGGTCAACCGTATTAAACTATTTAGGAAGCCATAATGGACCTTAAAGTTCATATAACGATGTATAATGCCGAAAACATGATTCAGCCCTGCCTTGGTGCTGCCCTGAAAGTATTCCCTGGTTTAACCGTACATGATTTTGGCAGTGAAGATAACGGCCCTTATTATGTTGAACAAATGAATAATATAACTATTGACTATCATGGTCGGTTGAGCGGTGAGGACTATGTGAAGTTAAAGGAACAAGTAGCCCGGGAGTCCAAGTATACTTTCTGGATAGACGCTGATGAGGTGTGGCCGGAAGAGAGTCTCCGGGCTGTAGTTAGGCATCTTGAGGTTTATTCTGTTGTAAATGGCTACTGGCGGAATCTCAAGGTTCGAGATGGCAAGATCCTAATGTGTGAACCTATGCATAGAGGAGCTATAGCTTGGGATTCTACTGAATTTAGGATTCATAGAGAGTGGCCCTGGGAGAAGCTGGACACCCGTGGTAGGATGGTTAGGGAGCAGGTTCAGATTGATGCACAGGATGTATGGTGCTATCATGGCGTTCTGCTAAATGTAAGTAATCTCCCTGACAAGAAGAACCGATGGAAGAAGCGGGCTCACCGAGATGATGAGTGTAAGGATAAGGTTTGGCAATGTTTACCTGACCTTCCTTTTCCCTACAAACACACGGAGATTCTTGAGAAGCCTAAGTTTGTGTGGTATAAATAGTGTTTGATTTACAAGAAAAAATAGTAAACATAGAAAAAGTTAGAGACATTACTCCGTGGAATGCCGAAGAGAAACCTTGGACTAAACGCACTAAAAGCAGCGTAGTTCCTATGTTGAGTTCTTCGGAAGCTCATTTTTTGTATAAGATTTCAAAGCATTTAGGTTCTGGTAATTATGTAAACTTAGGCGTCGCTTTTGGCGGTTCGGTAGCTTGTTTGGCTTATGGGTTACAGTCCGGTGGACATGAGGGGATAGTTTATGGAATAGATAACAATTCAATGTATTACCCACAAAATTCGTTGGAAATTGCTAAAACAGCAATAGAAGAATCTGGCCTATCTAGTTATGTTAAAATGTGTGAAGGAACTACGGTTGACTGGGCTAGGATATTTAGGAAGTATGACCCATGTTCTTTTGTGTTTGTAGATGCAGGCCATACATATCAAGAGTGTTTACTTGATTATATGAGTTGGTATCCTCGAATAAAATCTTATGGTTATATTGCTTTTCATGATATTGGATTATTTGACGTTCGAGAAGTTTTAAGGGTTCACGTTGATCCTATTTGTGAGTTTGTTCAACAAGTTTGGAATATAAGATTGTATAAAAAAATTGAGTAGACGAGACCCAAGAAAATATCCTATAATTTTGCCTTTTGGCAAAGGGCCTCGACTAAAGGATCTTGGATTGAGTTTAGTCTATACATTTTATAATAATGAAGAGTTTAGGCTTAATACTCAAATAAATATATGGGAGAGTTATTCTATTTCTGTAAAGGATAAACTAAATATAGTTATAGTAGATGATTGTGCCAGAGTTCCTATCCATACTCTACTAACTAGAAAAATTGATGCCAAGGTGGAGTTCTACAGGATTAAGGAAGACTTGAAATGGAACACCCCAGGAGCCTTGAATCTTGGAATACTCAATGCTCCTACAGATTGGGTTTTGTGGTTGGATTCTGATTGCTTTTTGAAGAACGACGATATGGAAAATTTAATGGAAAATCTGTCTCCAACTTTTGGCTGGATCTATTATTTTACTAGGAAAAGAATCTATAAAGATAGAACGGTAGACTATAGGTATCATCCATGCGCTAGCTTATGTCATAAGGAGTCGTTTAAAACTACAGGCGGGTTTGATGAAGATTTTGTGGGACAGCGCAGTGGAGGTTATGGAGTATTTGATAAAGACTTAGAGCTTAGATGGGTAAAATATACAAGTCAAGCTAGAGGTTACTTACAAGACGTACCAGTTTATGAAATGATGCCTGATGTTACTGGGTCGAGTATTCAAATTAGAGATATGAATAGAGTTATGAACGATAACCGCTCTTGTGGGTATTTCGATAGAAATGTAAAATTAATGTATGATAAAAATAATGGAATAAAATTAAGGAATAGAAAACTTTTGAATTTTGAGTGGGAGAAACATGATCTACGTTAGAGACGACGATGTTTTGATGCCTTCGTCCTCGCACCCAGACCCCTTGAAGCACTTTAAGACTGTTCATGAGTGGATTTGTGAAACACCCAAGCTACTTCATGTTCCGGCTTTAGTAGTGCGACCTCTTAGTGAGATGCCGGAGGCTGTGGAATATATTAAGGAACAGAAAGGGTTCAATAAGATGAGCCCTCAAGTTCATGGGTATGAACATATAGATTATGCTAAATTGTCAAAGCAAGAAGTAAAAGATGATTTAGAGCGATGCAAGGATTTTTTATATGAAAAACTTGATATTATACCGTCTAGATGGTATACCCCGTGGGGAGCCAATGCTCCTCATTTGTATGACGCTGCCTCTGAAACTGGTCTTAAACTGGTGGATTGCTCGGTCATAAATAAAATGAACGGCCGATATGGTCTTATACAGCTTGCTAAGGAAGGCCATGATATCGAGAAAATTATGCAAAACAAAGAAATCTTCTTCCATTGGTGGGAGGGAGGTATGAGACTAAAAAGGGTAGTGGAAATTTTGAAGTATGGTTCTTACGAATCAGCCAAGGCGGTAAATGGAGACTGGTTCTAATGACCGAGCAATATATATACAATTCTTTCAACTCATTTATTTTCAGTAATGATAGTAAGGTCTTTGGGAAGTTAGCGGCCAGGACAACTATAGCTTTTGATACTGTGGGTATTCCAGGAGATATAGTGGAGTGCGGAGTATTCAAAGGCTCTGGCATTATGACGTGGTTGAAACTTAAGCGGCTTTTATTTCCTAATAGCATTAAGAAAGTGATAGGGTTTGACTGCTTTGATACTGAAGGTCTATTGGGATCTCTTTCAGGTGATGAAAGAAGCAGGATGGCAGAGTTATTTGACAGTAGAAGCTATCGGCACTCTGATGCGGCTGAGTATATTTTAACACGTCAGATAATAGGAGCAGGTTTTACGCATAATGATTTTGAGTTGGTTAAGGGCAACGTTTCTGTTACTGCTAAGGAGTTTGTGGATAAGAACCCCGGATTTAAGATTTCTGTGTTGTATATGGATTTAGACTTGGCTGATGCTACTTATGACGCTTTGACAGCCTTGTGGCCTCGTGTATCCAAGGGCGGTTTGGTAATATTTGATGAGTATGCATATCACGAGTGGTCAGAATCGCAGGGTGTAGATAGATTTTTCAAGGACTTGGATGTTCAACTTACAGTTCTTCATACTGAATGTCCGACGGCTTATATAAGAAAATGAAAATAGCTGTAGCCATAAGCGGTCAAGCCAGACCCCTTATAACTTATACTGGGAAGGATTGCCGTGGGAGTTTGAATTCTAAACTTATAACCCCAAACAATGCAGATGTATATTGTGTTTTTTGGCATGACAATCACTCAGATGCTTTGATTGATGAGTTTAAGCCTAAGGCTTATCTTTTACCTTCACCGGACGAGTTTGCTGATGTAAAGCAAAAATTTTTTGACGATTACTGTAGGCAAGTCAAAGTTCTACTTCCTGACTTGGATTTAGATGAAAGGCTGAACTTTTTGAATGGGGAAAAACATAGAGACAATACATTGAGAATGTTTTATATGATGGATAAGGTCATCAATCTTATTGGTGATGGATATGATTATATAGTGAGGGTGCGGCCGGATTTGTATTTCGACCAAATTGAAAAAGTAAACATTACCAGTATTCCAAAATCTGCGGTGGTTAATAACTACTGGATGAGCGATAAACATAAAATAAAGTCTTGCGATCATTTTTTCTATTCTTCTCCGGCTAATATGAGGCTTATATGTGATTGGGGACAATTTGCCAATAGACTGGTGGAGATGGATTTGCTTGGTAATAATATTCCTTGGATACACCCAGAAACAGTTTTACATCACATAATCGTTAATTCTGCTAAACTTAATTTCTATGGAGATCGTCAGTACGGGACAGGAGTGGCTAGATCAATAGTATTTCCAGGTCATAAACCAGTTCCTCCTGTAATAATAAAGAGAAATATATGACTAATATTTGGAGACAACTTAATGAGGACGGTTCGTTAAAGTATAATTTTGATGGAATACCTCCATTGGTTATCCCTAATGCACCAGATTCGTCTGTTTTAAGGGATTTAGGTTTGACTATTGTTCATCCTGTTTATTGTGAAAAAGACAGGTTTGATCGTATAATTGAAACATGGAAAGGATATAGCGACGAAATTAAACGGGCGACAACTTTAAGCATAATTGATGATTTTTCAATACAGCCTGTGCATGAGTGGACTCCTCCTAGTGTTAGAAAGAGACTAGATTTTAATTTGCTAATCCATAGGATTATGGACGATTTAAAATGGAATACCCCAGGCGCTCTAAATCTTGGAGTTCATACGGCTCCCACGGATTGGGTTCTTATGATGGATTCTGATTGTATTATGCACGAGGATTCGCTTCGTAAATTATTATTTGAACTTACTCCTAATGAAGAACATGCTTACTTTTTTATGAGAAAGAGAATCACTAACGATCCTATTAAGGCTGGTTTAAATCGTCCGTTGAGTTGTTCTATTTTAATTCATAAATTATTATTTGAAAAGGTAGGAGGGTTTGACGAAGATTTTACAGGTTCGAGAAGTGGTGGTTATGGTGCTTTTGATTGGGATTTTGGTAACAGGATTCTAGCCAATAGGCGCTGCGTTGTGGATATTATAATAACTGAATATATAGACAAAGGAGTTCAAGAACGTACCAATGTTAGCCAAGATAATCTTATAATAAATAGAAGATTGCTTAGATCTAAGCAAAGAGGCGATACACCTAGAAATATAAAACGATTAAATTTTAAATGGGAAAAGAAAATAGAAACAACCAGGTGGTAAGTGGATAATATAATAGGAATGATGTGGAACCGCAATGAGGGCGATATTCTCGAAGAGATTATTGACGCTGCTCTTCCACATGTTGATTCTATGTTTATTGCTGATGATGGTAGTTCGGACGATAGCTGGCCGTATATTCAGTCAATTGCTCGTAGACGACCGGACAAGATCGAATATATAAGAAACACGAGAAACAATTCTGTAGATAGACAGAGAACACCTATGTTGGATGAGATACGAAAAAGATATAAAGCTGAAAATACATGGGTTCAGATTTTTGAGTCTGATATTATGGTTGTAGATACAGATATAAGAATAGCGTTAGAAGAGTATGCTGTTGACAATCTTGCCATGACGTGGCAGACATTAAATGCTGTAAGAAGACCTGGAACGTGGGTGGAAGTTGATACTTATCCTAACTGGAAAGCTCCTATAAAAGAGATCATGCTGTATCAGCATCCTTTAGAGATCATGCTTTATACGTTTCGGCCGTTGCCGAAATTGTATTTTGATCAGGATCTTTGGAGGCCGTGGCCGAAAGGATTTTCTCATTATACAAGCAACCCGGTTAAAGTTAGGTCAAGAAAACCAAGCTGTCCTTTGTTGGGACATTATGGTTATCGTGGCCCTACGCATATGTGGAAAAAGAACAATCCTGAAGGTAAGATTCCCTGCATGTCACGAAACGGAGTGTGGGATTTCTCAACAAGAGAAACTACTGAAAAAACTGTGCCATTCTTTAATGGTGGATGGAATTTTGGCGGTAAAATAATGGGCCGCCCTGGCTGGAAAAAGGAGGAGAAAAATGTTATTTCCTAAGGAAGCAATGAGGGAGTTCTCTAGACGAACTTTTGATGCAAAGTATAAACAAGCTCGCTGGGTGAACTATGATGAGGCTGAACTTTTGAGAGAGTGGGTTAGAGCAGCGAATCCTGATATTGTTCTTGAGAGCGGCACAGCCAACGGCTATAGTAGCTTGTGGCTTGCTAGTGGTTTGGATCAAGGTAAACTTTACACGTTTGACCCTATAGATCGTCCCAAAGTGTGGATGGAGTTTCCTTCTCTTGAGGTTACAACCAAGATCAACTTCTGTCAGGCTGAGTTCCGTCATCTTGATAAACATGTCAATCCTACTCCGTCGGCTCGTATAGTAGCTTTTATTGATGGTGACCACGGGTACGTTTCAGTAATGGAAGATTGGAATGCACTACATCCTTTCTTGAAGTCGGGAGATGTGGTTCTTTTTCACGATCTTAGAGAGTCAAAGGTAATCAAGGCGTTTGATGATATAAAAGCGATTACGCCGTTTTCAAGGACATTTAAATTTAGAACTGCTAGAGTGATGGGTGTTCTTATTTATGAGTCACAAACTATTCCTGTATGCGACGAGACGAAGGAACCTCTAGTCATCCACATTCCAGGGGAAATCAAAGGTCCAGACAAGGTTCGGGATACAAAGTGGGCTGATGCTGAAAAGCCTTGGGCTGCATATGAGACAAAAGCCTTGCATACCACTCCTGAGTGTCATTTGCTGTATGAAACAGCCAAGCGGTTGGGGCCAGGCAACTATGCCAATTTGGGTGTGTTTCGTGGAATGTCTGTCAACTGCCTGGCTATGGGCCTCAAGCAGATAGGGGCTGATGGTTGCATTTATGCAGTAGATGATTACGAGCTTACTGACCTTCTGACTGGTTACCCGGAGAAAATGCTTGTACGGTTCAAGGAGCTAGGTATAGACCATTATGTCAAGATTTGCAAGGGCAAAACCACTCACTTTCCTGATGTATTGAAGAGCGTACCTTTCAAATTTGTCTTTATTGACGCTGGTCATAGATACAAAGACATTAAGGACGATTTCGAGATGTGGTCGCCACTGGTACAATCTGACGGGGAGATTGGTATTCATGATTGTGAGTACAGTAATATCCATAAGTATATTGAAGAAGACGTGATTCTCAACTGGGAATTGGTTGATCATGTTTGGCGAACCAAGATATTTAGGAGAAGGAGAAAGACATGAAGATTATTGACGTAACTTCAATACTGAATGAAGTTGAGCTTCTTAAGGTTCGTATTGAGGAACATTGGGATTTCGTTGATAAGTTTGTAATAACTGAGGCTAATGAGACATACGCTAGGCAGCCTAAGGCATTTACATTTTTAGATAATGAGAAAATATTCAAACCTTATATGGACAAGATCCACTATATTCCACTTGATGTTACTCCTTGGCTGTTCGGGCACGAT
>Ga0137422_1000260_pt1 | contig 12293 bp, 21 predicted proteins | sample EasRivERMZT551_2_FD_102330 | JGI IMG/M metagenome (GOLD analysis project Ga0137422, IMG submission 102330) | Soil microbial communities from meander-bound floodplain in the East River, Colorado, USA - East River MetaG ERMZT551_2 | ecosystem: Environmental > Terrestrial > Soil > Floodplain ... | reverse complement strand
CCATCGGCGCGGAGGGAGTGGGCGATGCCGATGCTCCATCCGTCGCTGTCGAACGGGCCGCTCTTGTCGCCGTATTGCAGGACATCGGATTGCCGCGCATCGAAGGCTATCGCCACACCGCTGGTGCCGCCGATGCCCTCGCTGCGCAGCGGCGGCGAGCGGTCGTGGTCAGCGGTGAAGTCGCGCCCGGCGTTGGCCTGGAACGCGATAGCCGGCATCACGCCCGCGTTGGCGTGGCTCCGGTCGTGCCCGCCGGCCCGCAGCGTCGGGGCGATGTCGCCGTGATCTGCGCCGTGATCCTTGGCCGAGAAGGCGATCAGCGTCTCGGTTTCAAAGTCCAGCCGGCCGGATGGTCCGCCGTGAGCACTGCAGGCTGTCGCAACGTCGATCGGGCCGGACATGTTGTTGCCGCCGAAGGCTACGGCGCTGCTGCTGCCATGCCCGCGCCCAGCCCTGACAGCGAGCGTCGGCGCTACATTATCGCCTGCATCGCCTGCCGCTCCGAAGCCGATGCTGATCAGACTATCGGCAGTGTCGGCGTCGCATCGGTAGCCGCTGCCGCCCGGAGCGCAGCTTGCAACTGGCCGGGCAACTCCTTGCCCCGTTTCTCGGCGCGGCGCAGAATCCCCGCGCAGGCTTTCGGGCTCAAAAAGTACCGCTGCGGCACCTCGCCAGTCTCCAAGACACCCGACAACGAAGACGCGACGGCGCCGCTGTGGAACTCCGAAGTGCTGAGCGTCAAGAACCCGGTAGGCGAACCCATACCCGAGTTCGCCCAGGAGCCCGAGGAAGGCGCCAAAATCCCGTCCTCCGTCAGACGACAGGACGCCGGGGACATTCTCCCAAACCACCCAACGGGGCCGGATGCGGCCAACCACGCGAAGGCCGACGAGGGCCATGTTGCCGCGCGGGTCATCCAGCCCGAGGCGCTTCCCGGCGACGCTGAACGACTGGCAGGGCGACCCGAAGACGATGAGGTCAACAGGCTCAACTGCCGATCCGTCGATTTCATTAACGTCCCCCAGGTTCGGGATATCGGGGTGGCGGCGTGCCAGAACGGCGGAGGCGAACGGGTCTATCTCGGCGCACCAGCGCCAGTCGACCCACGGCATCGCGCATTCCGGCGCGCCTACGCCGGAGAACAGCGTGCCGCCCCTCACAGCCGCGCCTGGCGCCGGATGGCCTCCAGCGCGTCGCCAACGTCGACGATGCCCTGGTCGCCGATCCGCACGGGCAATTGCCCCGCCGCCTTCGCCCGCACCATGTGCTGCAATGTCGCCGAGAGCGAGCCCAGCACGATGGACCACTCGCGCACCGTGAGCGTCACGTCCGCCAGCCGGTCCGGCCCAGGGCGTGGCTCGCCCCGGCGCTCGGCCTCGATCAGGCGGGAACTGGTCTGCATGTCATCCTCGGATCGAACAGGTCGGGTTGCAGCGCCGCGTAGGCCAGGGCCGGCAAATTGACCGAATACCGCGACGCATTCGAGCCGTCGATGCTGGCGGCCCCCGCCGCCCCGGCTGCCGCGATGCGCTTTTGCGAGTTGACCCGCGCCACGTGGTAATGGACGCCGCGCTCGGCGCAGAATGCCCCCCAGTCACGCATGCGAGCCAACTTCCATTCGGTAGAGCCGCCAAGGAAGATGCCGACAGACCGCCCGACCAGTGGGGCCAGGTCGTCCGGCTCCATGCCGTCCTGCACCGCGATCAGGACAAGGGGCGCGACGGAGAGGCAGCGGTTCATGTAGCGCATAGACAATTCGAGGGAGCCGAGGCCACCGGCCACGATATCCGGCAGCACGAGCCAGTCCGGCACCCGCTCGCCGGCAATCCAATCCAGAAACCGGTCATAGGCACTCTCGTCGAAAGACCGCCCGGCCCGAAAATCCGACCAAGCACCATTGTCGCCGACGATCCTCTCGAAACCCTCGGTACGCCAGACGCCAGCTCGGGACACCAGGAGACCCCAGCCGTGGCGGCGCAGGGCATCGAGGTTACGGCGCGTCCCGGTCCGGCTGGCGTAGCAGATCATCTAGGAGCGCCATCGCCTCCGCGGCATGCCCGTGGGCCTCGCGAAAATCCTCAGCGGTCATTATCCCCGGCTTCAGCAGGCGTTTTAGCGCATCGGACAACTCGTTGCGCGCCGCCGACAGAGTTTCGTGATCCGACATCATCGGCGGTCTATCCACAGCCAGATACGGAAAAATGTCGTCCAGAACCACCACTGCCCCCGGAAAATATCCGGTGGCGGCAGGTCGATCTTGGGTTCGGTCTTCAGGCGGGAACTGGTCTGCATTCCTCGACCCAGCCCAGGGCGTCCTTCGCCGCATCGCCGTCGGCGGCGGCGATCACGAAATATCCGTGGCTGTCGTGTCCCAGCGCGACGACGCACTCGACGGCGCCAGCCCCGCCGCGCTCGTTGGCGGCCCGCTCCAGCACGGTGCCGGCCGGGATCACCACGTCGCGCAGCAATACAAAGCGACGATCTCTCATTTCTTCTCCTTGTCATCCGGCTGGGCCGGGGCCGGGCTGGTCGTGGTGGTCGTCAATGGCGGCGGCCCGGGGTCGGTGACCGTGGTCGTGACGGTCGGCGGCGGGGCGGCGGCGAGCGCGGCGCCCTGCGCGGCGATTGTGTCGGTCTGGGCCATCGCCGTCTTGGCGATCGTCTCGGTCTGGGCCGTCGCGGTCTTCGCCAATGCCTCGTCCTTCATCGCGCTGCCGCTGGACGACCCGAAATACCAGGCGATGACGCCGGCGAACCCGGTCGAGAGGAGGCCGCCCAGCAGCATCTTGAAAATATCGGACTCGGGCGCCCGGACCGCCAGCAGGAACGCCATCGACATAAAGGCCAGCACCAGCACGAAGGCCAGCATGTCCCGCATGTTCATGCGGTCGAGGAAGGCGTTCATGCGCGCGCCTATTCGGCGGCTATCCCGGTGGTCGGCTCCGCCATTGCGGGTGGTTTCAGCCTGCCTGGGCGCTGGTGCTTCGGCATCTTCCGCACGCTGTGCGCCGTGGCGATGACATCCAGGCCGAGACTAACGAGAACTGCCTGCAATTCCTTGATGGCTTCGCTGACTTTCTCGGAGCCCAGGATTTTCGCACGCTCAAGCTCGCTGTCCGGCGCGTCTCCAGCGAAGGTTATCTCGATACGGTGGCTGCTCACGGGCTCTCCTTCTGTAACTACGGAGAGTTTGCCGGAGTTTATCGGAGTTTGCAAATAGAAAGGCCCGCGACAGGGGAGCTGCGCGGGCCTTTCTGCGCTCTTGACCTTTTGGGGGATCAGGCGCTATCGTCTCCGCCAACCACAGAAGAGACCGATGTCAGATACAATCTCCCAACGGCAAAAGCAAGACCCAGCAGAAGTTCTCGCCGTCGCGCTGCGGCCCCTCACTGGCGACTGGTTCGGAGACGATGCCGCGGCGGTCCTGATAAATGCGCTGGCGGAGGCCGGGTACGCGATCGTGCCGGCGGAGCCGACGGCGGAGATGATCGAGGGCGCCTACCGCAAGAACCGGCGAGGCACCGACATAATGTTCAAAAAGGTTTGGTCGGGGATGCTGGCGGCGAGGCCGGGGCGGTGAGCGATCTTCCGCTCTGGGAAGAAGCGGCATCCGCTGAAGAGGGCGATTACACCGAGCGCCTTCGCGTCCCCGGTGGCTGGCTGTATCGCTGCTGGATGCGAACCAGCGGCATCGGCGATGACACTGCTATCGCACTGGCGACAACCTTCGTGCCGGACCCCGAACGGTGAGCCGGAAACAGAAAAGCCCCGAAGCTATTGCCGGGGCTTTTCCGCGCTTGACCCGGTCACGGAACCGGGGCTAAGCTGATTTCCGGTCAACGGCGTTCGTAGCGCCTCACGGAAATAACCAGTGACAGATAGCCTCCAAATCCTCCAGACGCAAGCCCCGCGGTGAGCCTCTTCGCCGCGCCGCCATCAACCCGCGAGCTTCGGCCGTACCAGGCCGAGGCGATCGAGATGCTGCGCGAATCGCTGCGAGGGGGAAAGAAGCGGCCGGTATTGCAGGCGCCGACGGGTTACGGCAAGACTGTCCTGGCCGGCGCCATCATCAGGAACGCGCTGTCGCGCGGCCACCGGGTCATCTTCACCGCGCCGGCGATCGACCTGATAGACCAGACCGTCGATAGTTTCCGGGCCGACGGCATCGAGGAGATCGGCGTATTGCAAGCCGATCACCCACTGACCGACCCGGAGATGCCGGTGCAGGTCTGCTCGGTGCAGACATTGCAGAACCGGGACATTCCGCCGGCGGGTCTCGTCATCATCGACGAGTGCCACCGGGCCTACAAGTTCGTGCACGAGTGGATGGCCCGGCCGGAATGGCAAAAGGTGCCGTTTATCGGCCTCTCGGCGACGCCGTGGACGAAGAACCTCGGCAAGCACTTCGACGATCTGGTGATCTCGGCGACGACGGCGGAATTGATCGCGGCGGGGTATCTCTCGCCGTTCCGGGTGTTTGCCGCCTCGCACCCGGACCTGACAGGGGTCAGAATAGTCGGCGGCGACTATCACGAGGGGCAACTCTCCGACGCGATGAACCAGGCCGACCTCAACGGCGATGTCGTCGGCACATGGGCGAGGCTCGCCGAGGGGCGGCCGAGTTTGGTGTTCGGGGTGGATTGCGCCCATGCGCAGTCATTGCGGGACGCTTTCCGGGCCGCCGGGATCAATGCGGGGTATCAGGACGCCTCAACACCCAAGGACGAGCGGGGGCGGATCAAGCGGCGGTTTCATTCCGGCGAGTACCCGGTGGTGTGCAACGTCGGCACATTGACGACCGGGGTCGACTGGGACGTGCGCTGCATCTCGCTGGTCCGGCCGACAAAATCCGAGATGCTCTACGTGCAGATCATCGGCCGGGGGCTCAGGACCGCGCCGGGCAAGGCCGATTGCCTGATTTTGGACCACTCCGACACGACCTTGCGGCTCGGCTTTGTCACCGACATCCTGCACGACGAATTGGACGACGGCAAAAAGAAGAAGCCGCCGGGGGAGCCAAAATTCGAGGGGCGCGACGGATTTCTGCAAAAACGGGTGATCGAGCAGGACGCGGCCGTCGAACTGGTGGAATTGCAGCCCTCCGGCGGCATCTGCCGGGTCGGGCAGGGCCAGATCCAGATCGGCGAGGAGCGTCTCCTGCTGACGGATTTCGCGGCTGGATTGCGGGGTTACGCTGCCGAGCGCGGCTACAAGAGCGGCTGGGCGGCGCACCAATACAAGGAGGCGGTCGGGGTCTGGCCGCCGTTCGGCTCCCACGAAATAGAACCGCCGCCACCGGTCAGGAGGTGGATCAAGTCCAGGCTGATCGCCTGGAAGCGCGGCTATGCATCAGCCAGCCATCCGACGTAAACGCGGGATTGACGCGGCGGCGCTGCTTGGGCAGGAGGCGTCAAGGGCCGCAGCCAAAAGCGGCCCCTCGCTTAGAAAGACAATCAAGCCGCCAGTTCTTCCTCAAGCTTCTTAGCCGCGCCCTTCCAGCACAGGCGCGGGCTGATGCGATACCAGCCGCGCCGGTTCGCCATGCGCTCGATCAGGCTGCACTCGACAAGCACCTTTGAGGCCCGGGACAGGTCCGACTGGTCCATCCCGAGAGCCAGGGCGAGATCCTTCTGGCTTATATCCACCCTGTTCTCGAAATCCATGTGGCGCATCATGGCCAGCAGCACCCTGATGGCCTGCATGCCGAGGGTGCGGTCCTCCAGCCGCTCGCTCAGCTCGGCCACCCCCCTCTGCGAGAGCATCATAAAGAAATCTCCATAGGGATGATGGACCCTCGGGCGGCGCTCAAAAAACTGCCGCACCTCCACACGGACGTCACCCCGTTCCTTCATATCTCACTCCTAATTGGGTCATCAAGCCCTAACTAGATGAGTGTAGGCCCCAATCGTCATGCTGGCCAGCATAAAAACCCCCCAAAATCCCCGCAGAAACCCTAGGTCTACAGTATGTATCTATATACAGTGCGTGCACCGGCACGGGACTGCTAAGCACTCAACACGAGTGTCCTGCCGAGCGTCAGCGAGCCACGAGTAAGAACGCTCTCCGAGAACCGAGACCGGCAGGCCGGTCGGGTTGCGCCGGCAACAGCCAGCCCCTGCAACAATTCAGAAAGAATTGCATTCGCTAACCGGACTTGCCCGCCATCGCCGAGGCCTCTACAACGATGCGACAGCGATGGCCGCAATCGGTGGAAGCGATGACCAGATTTGCCGAAACCGGTTCCGGTTTGTTCTGGGGAACCCAATTTTCCCCGCTCCCGGACCGGTCGAGGGACGATTCCCGTACCGTATCGACCGCTCGATCCGATCGGAATAGGTGAACGATATCAGTGTGATAGATCATCGCTGTTGACCAACGATGTGAGGTACGTGGATACCTCAACGCGTGATGCAGCGACATGGGCCCTCCGAGATATGCGGTGCACACGCTCGACAGACCGGAGCGCCATGCCGCCAGCGTCCGGTACCTGGCAAGCGCCGCTGTCGGCTGCACGGTGGACTGAGCGTACCGGGCTACTGGGCAAGATCGGTCGCTCGCTCGCATGCTGTCATCAAGCAGCGGCAGGCGCAGTTCAAAGCGCTACGCCTGCCGTGGTACGGTGGCCGCACACCGAAACCATCGACGGTCAAGCGCCGCATGAGTGATGCACTCGAAGCCGCTGACAAGCTGATCGCCATCGCCGAGTTGCCGCGCGACGAGGCACCGGCGCTAGTGCCAAGCAATGAGCACGCTGTGGTGCTCGATAGCGGGTCACTGGCCGGGCTGAGGTTGCAGCGCGATACGGTGCTATTGGTTCAGCGCGAGCTTGACGCGGCTATGGCCGCTGGCGCCGGAGCCGGGACAGCTGTCGACGACAAGGGACAGCAGATCGGGCTGCCTACCGCTCTGATAGACGTGAAGCTATTGCGAGCCGGCAACGAGGCCGCGCGCGATCTGACCAAGTTGGCCGTGCGCGTCGCTGAGGGGGCCTTTAAGGCTCAGCAGGGCAATACGCTCGTGGCGCTCCTCGACGCTCTGAAAGCATCGCAACCGGCCAAGGTTGACGACGCACAGGCTCCGAAGAGCCTGGCGCCGCTGGATGATGGTAAGGACTGAGATCACATCGGTAGGGTGCCGCTGATCGGCAGCGGATGCTTAGCGTTGGCTGCAACGAAAGCAGCTTGCCGCCGCTTCGCGGCGAGAGCGAGTTCCTCAATCTCGACAACGCGCCACCAGCCGGCCAGCAGGTACTTGCGGGCGTATTCCTCCGCGCTGGTATGCAAAAGGAATGAAGAAACCCGATTCGCCTTGCGCCAACCTTTGGCGTAGCGCACTTGAATTTGAAACTTGGCCATCCGCTGTCTCTCCCGTGGTCGACAGCCACGATCATACCGCAGAAAAATCTCACGTCAACATCTTTTTCCGCTTGACGGGAAAATAATCGGTGCTATCTTAGGGCCGTCAGCCACGGATGGTCCGCATGAACATCAAAGAAGCCAAGGCGATTGCCGGCAGTCTCGGGTATCCGAGCAAGATGCCAGGCACTTCATACGGCATACCAGCGCAGGCCTGCATCACCGGCGCCAAGCTCGCAAAGGTAGCGGGTTCCACGTGCTCTAACTGCTACGCATTGCGCGGCAATTACATATTCCCGAGCGTGAAAGCTTCGCTCGCCGTGCGGCTCGAGGCAATCCGGCATGAGAGCTTTGTCGAGGCGATGGTTGTGCTGTTGACGGCGGCGCACGGGCGTGGCCGCAATCCTAAGACCGGCGAGCCAATGGACAAGTTCCACCGTTGGCATGATAGCGGCGATCTGCAGTCTCGCGACCACCTGGCGCGCATATGCGCCGTGGCGCGCGCGACACCATGGCTGCGGCACTGGCTGCCAACGCGCGAAGGTAGCATCGTGAAGGCCTTTGTGCGCGACGGCGGTACGATACCGGAGAACCTGACGATACGCCTATCCGCCACGATGATCGATGGTGCGGCGCCGACAGCATGGCCGCAGACGAGCACGGTTCATAGCGACAATCTGACTCTTCGCGCATCGACATGGACAGCAATCGTTGCTCGCGATGCGGAGCCGGCGGCGCCCGTAGGTCACGTCTGCCCGGCGCCGCAGCAAGGCAACAAGTGCGGCGAGTGCAGGGCGTGCTGGTCGACCGATGTGGCCAACGTTTCCTATCGCGTACACTAGACCATACCGGCCTGCCCCGTTACGGCGGGGCAGAGCGGTGCGGCCTTCGCACAAACAGGGGAGAACATCATGAATCGCACGACAGTCAAGACGCTGCGCATTCTCGTCGACAATCTGAACTATCAGGCCGGCATGCCGCTAACCCCTTGGGTGAAAGCCGACGACGGCTCGCTCCGCTCGATCGAGGGCGTCTATGTCCTCGATTGCGCCTATGGCGGCTACCGCCTGACGCAGATCGTCGGCGAGACTGGCGGGGAGCGCGACATCACGGGCCGCTACGGCGCGGCGATCACCGCCGATCTGATCCGCGCCTACATGGATGGCATGCAGGCCGGCATGACGCGCCGGCCGATCGCGAGGGCAGCATGATCGAACAAGCTCGCATTGGTTATCGGTGGATGCGCGTATGCACCCCGCAGGTATTCGAGGAATACGAAATACCACTAGGCGAGCCGATGACAGCCAAGGAGCGGCGCAATTACGAGCGCTTGCAGCACTTGGCCGAGGCGCATCGCACCAGCATCCTTTGCGCTTATACGAGGGTCGGCTGATGACCGGCTGGGATACCTACTGGACCGCGCAACGGTCCGATATTGACTACCGTGACGCCCGTGCACGCTGGCAGCATGCGGCGGCGGCCTGGGGTATCCTGGGCCGCTCGCTGGAACTCAACGCCACGGAGGCATCCTGGGCTATCCAATTGGCTGCGACACGGTTGCGCCAGGCTGGCTTGCCTGACCTGGCCGAGACGGCCGACGAGCTCGCCGACGACTGGTTTCCGGGCGAGGATATCGCGATCCGGGCATTGATGGCCCGGGTTTGCGAGGCGGCTGCGGCACTGGAAACCGAACACCTGACAGTGCGCTGTGTCGATGGCGTGGAGTGGCTCGAGTGAGCGGGCGCCTGTCCGCCGCCCTGGCCGGCATGGTGCGCGACGCGATCGGGCTGGTGCTGGCGATGGTCAATGCGGTGCTCTGGCCTTTCATTTTGTGGGCGATACTCGCATGACCGCCGGCGAACTCGACAGCCGCAGCGACCTGCCGCCCGGGCCTTACGTCGTCGGATTGACCAAGGGACCGGGCGGCGAGCTTGGGCCGCCCCATACCGTCACGTGCAGCACCGGGCAGGCGGTGGCGGGACACGTTCCCTCGAGGGCGATCGCCGAGAAGATCGCTTCCGCGCTCAACATTATCGAGGCGATGGGCGCTCAGTCGTCCGAATAGCCGTAGCGGCCCGAGGCGGGCGGCGGCGGGGCGTTCTCGACGTATGCACCCTTGCTCCACATGATCGGGATCTCCAGGTCGGCCGGGCCGTAATTCGATTTGCGCGAGGCGAGCGTCAGCCCGAGCGCCTTGTCCTTGGTCATGTATAGCCGGCTGCGCACGCTGTTCGACCACGCGACGGAGCCGGATTCGCCGGTGCCCAGCGCCCGGCCGGAGACGCTGGGATGCTTCGTCATGATGACGACACCCTGGATTGCCACCGCCAAGCGGCGCAGCTGGTTACAGAACTGCACGACCTGCTGTTCATCATTCTGGTTGCCGGCGAAGGTCTGGGTCGCGGTGTCTATGACGACGTAGGTTATGCCCTCATCCAGGCAGCGGGCCAGCAGCATTTCAAACAGTTTGGTCGGCTGCATGCGCCAGTCTTTGCGATCAAGGCGCGACAGCGTGTTCTCGTACCCGACCCGGGGCGCCAGCCAGAGCCCGGCCTCCGATATGTCGGTCATCGCCAGGCCCAGCGAGCGGTTGATGTCGTATTGCCGGCGCCACAATTCGTCGGCGTCGTCCTCGGCGCCAAAGAAAAGGGCTCGTCCCGCTTGGCAGGAGAGCCCCAGGAACGGCCACCCCATGACCGCCGATGTCATCAGCTGCTGCATGAGAAGGCTCTTGCCTATGCCCCCGTCGCCGCTGACCAGCGCGACGCTGCCCCGCACGAAGCACTTCTCGACCATCCAGTCACGCCGGGGCGGGGTCTTGCCCTCCCACCGGCTCGGCGACAGGAGATCGAACGCATCGGAGGCCCGCGCCTCCCGCAACCGCGACAGGTCCGCCGCCGCCAGTGACATGGCCTGATCTCCCCTGTGACGCACCCCGAACCCGCGAGCCTATTCCACCGCGAACCATCGCGCCAGCGGTGGCCGCGCCATACCGGACCTAGCCTCACCCCGCCCGACCAGACCTAATCCTGCCCGGCCAAGTGGAACCGAAACGCTAAACCCCCCTCAGGTAATCTCGCAACACCGCCGTCCGCTCCGCCTCGGCCTCGCGCCGGTCCCACTCCTCGTTGCTCAGCGCCGGCGTGGCGGGTGCAGCCCGGGCGGCCCTCGCGTGTCCGGCCACGGCCTCCGCGTCGTAGCGGCTGGCCTCGTCCCAGTGGGCCACGTAGCGCGCCGCCGCCTCGGCCTGCGCCCGCTCATGCTGCCAGTACCGGACCGCCCAGCCGATGACCTCGCCCAGATGCTCGCGGGCGATCGAGACGGAAAGCGGGTCGCGCGGGTCGAGGTCGGCCCAGGTCCGCGCGATCGCGAGCATCAGCCCCGATTCGAGCGCCGTCGGTTCCGGCTCCCACCACTGGCGGTCTGGCGCTACAGCCGCCAAACCGGGCCTCATTTGGCGCGGCACTCCTTGCAGTTTCGCATGATCGAGTCGCCCTTCTTATGGAAGGCCCCGAAGGGCAATAATCGGCCGCACGACGAGCAGGCTTGCACATCTTCTGCCCCAACCTCTTGCCCAACCCCAATAAAGACGCGGCCCTCCTGCCCCTTTACGATTTGCCAATCCAGTCGCCGGATCGAATACCATTTGTCATCAACCGGGATGACCCGCTTAATCGCGTCGCATATCGTATCAACAAAATTTACAGCATCGCCACGGTGGTGGGTCTTTTGCACGAAGATGTCTATCCAAACCCGATTTTGGACGATGCGCTGACCGCCTAGAGCTTCGCGCAGTTTCCACCCGATCAAATCCCGATAGCTCTTAACCTCCTCGCGGAGTCTGACGTGTCCCCCAACCCGCAACCCGTAGATATAATTTTTGGATGCAGCCCAATCGAAGGGCACGGCAATTCTAACGAACCAAGCCATCACAACCGGCTGCATCGTGTCAGCCACGCCGAGGGCCTGCGCCTGACTTATTTCAATCCCGCGCAATGTGACCGCGGACGCCTCGGCCTGTTGTTTCGGGCAGTTTTTGGCTGCCCAATTCCGCTGCCTCGCGGCATCTCTTAGCGCGGAGCACGGTTGGCAGTATCTCTGATTGAAACTGTGGCGCAACGCTTGGTTTCCGCAGTCGCCGCAAGCCAAGACACCCAGAATGCGCTTGCTCATTTGGCGCGGCCCTTGCCGTCCCTGCGCGGCACGTAAAGGTTGTTCGTGCTCGGCGGAACCGGCAGCACAACCCGGAAATCCGGCTCAACCACGTGGACCGCCCCGCACGCGCGGCAGCGGGCCATCGGCCGGACGGCGAGCCCGGTACTGCTGCGGCGGCCCGTCCTCCAGAAACGAGCCGCCATCGACCGGCAGGAGCCACCCCTCGCGCACCATCGTGCGAAACGCACGCTCCCCGAGAGGCTTGCCCTTCTCGCCGTGCACCAGGGAGCCATCGTCGTAGCGGTACTCCGGCCCCCCTTCGGTCAGCGTAACGCTGATGTAGCCGGCGGCGACCCGGCGAAGAATCGTCGTCACGCGCGGGGTCGGCAGCGGCACCTGCTTGTAGCCGAGATTCCGCTCATCCTTGGATAGCGACATCGCCCCCTCCCCTGCGAGTGTATTTACGAGCCGGCCGGGGCTCGACCTTGCACCAGTCGCCGTACAGCACCTGCGCGGCAATCCCGGTCTCGGCCTCGATCCGCTCCAGCGTCGATGTTCGAAAGAACTCAGGCGAGCGGTGCGAACGGATGCCGGCCAGCGCATAGGCCGCCGCCTTGGAAATGCCGTGACGCACCGCGAACGCCGAGGGATTGTCCCCCCGACCCTCCAGCCATATCGCGAATGTCGTTTTGTTCATTGCGTGGACCGTGTAGCATTTTCCGCTTGACGGCACAATCTCTTTTTGCGAGTGTCCGGCGTCAACCACGGGAGCAGCCGAAAATG
>Ga0137422_1000256_pt1 | contig 12400 bp, 8 predicted proteins | sample EasRivERMZT551_2_FD_102330 | JGI IMG/M metagenome (GOLD analysis project Ga0137422, IMG submission 102330) | Soil microbial communities from meander-bound floodplain in the East River, Colorado, USA - East River MetaG ERMZT551_2 | ecosystem: Environmental > Terrestrial > Soil > Floodplain ... | reverse complement strand
CACCGGCTCCTGCCGCAGGTCGAGCCGGTCACGGTCGACCCCGCTCGCGTCGCCGGCGAAGAGCTTCGCGAGGTCGAAGCGCGTCGCCGCGAGGTGCGCCGCGACCTGATCGCGCGTGACCGGGATCGCGTTCACGACGAGCCGCGGTTCGGCGAGCATCCACGCCGCGCAGCGGGCGAGCGCGCGGACCGCCTCGGGGACGTCGGCGATGGTGTCGAGATCGACGCCGACGGCGCGACGGGCCCCGAGCAGCACGAACACGAACAGCGTCGAGAGCGGGTTGCGGCCGCCGCAGCCCAGCTCGACGACCGTCTCGCCTTCCGGCGAAGCCGGGTGCAACGGATCGGAGCCGAAGTAGGCTTCGAAGCGGGCAGCGACGTTCTTGCGCGAGAACCGGTTCGGCTCGACGTCGTAGTGCCGTTGCAGTTCGAGGTCGAGGTCGGCGAAGCCATCGGCGTCGACGTCGTAGCGCCCGTCGCTCGCGGCGCCCGTGCCGGCGCGCAAGCGCGCGAGCAGTTCCTGCGCGAGTTGCCGGTTCGTGAAGCTGGCGAGCGTCGGCTCGCGGGTGACGACGGTGCGCAAGAGCCGGCCGTGAGGTACGAGTCCCTCTTCGCCCAAATTGCCGCGCCTCCTGGATTCCGCAGCGCGATCGCCGGCGAACGGGCATCGGCACGGCGGCGGGACCTGCCTCAGGGCCGAAAGTACGGTCACGGCCCCCGCTGCGGAAGGCGGCGCGCCGACGTCGGCGGCGCGCGAAGCGATCGGGAAGAATCGACCGCTCGTCCGCCGCGACTGCAGCCGGCGCCGCGCACCGCGCGAAAGGAGGGATCCGCCCGCGCCAGCTTTACGCGGGGAGCGTGCGGCGCTAGAGAGTCCCCCCCTTCGCGGCGGCCCCACCCGATCCGATGAGAATCGCCCTCCTCTCCTTCGAGTATCCGCCGGAAACCGGTTTCGGCGGGATCGGGACCTACGCCTGGTACCAGGCGCGCGCGCTCGCCAAGCTCGGCCACGAGGTCCACGTCCTGTCCGGCGCGACGGCGCCGACGCCGCTGCGCACCAGCTCGCACGACGGCGTCACCGTCTTCCGCTTCCGCGCCGACGGCCGCGTCATGAAAGGCCTCGCGCGCCTCGACAAGCACCGCCTCTGGTGGACCAAGAACCGCCTCGAGAACGGCTGGTGCATGCACCTCGCCTTCAAGGAGCTGCGGCGCCGCTTCCACTACGACGTGGTCGAGATGCCCGAGTGCGGCGGCGAGGGGCTGCTGCTGAACTGGCTGCAGCGCGCGAAGGTCGTGATGAAGTTCCACTCGCCGGCGCAGCTCATCATGTCGACCTACGACGTGCGCAAGGCCGACGTGCGCGCCTGCTCGTGGGTCGAGAAGATCGGCATCCGCGGTGCCGGCGCCTACACCAGCTGCAGCCGCTTCCTCGCCGACGAGGTGCGCACCAAGATGGGCGTGCGCCGCGAGATCGAGGTGATCGCGAACGGGATCGACCTCGACCTCTTCGACCGTGCCGAGCAGATCGACGCGCGCGCGAAGTTCGGCCTGCCCAAGGACAAGCCGCTCCTCCTCTTCACCGGCCGCATGGAGAAGAGGAAGGGCATCCACCTCTGCCCCGAGATCGTCGAGACGATCCTGAAGAAGCACGACGTCGCCTTCGCCTTCGCCGGCGCCGACCTGTTCGGCTTCATGGAGAAGGAGTTCCTCCCGCGGATCCGCGGGCAGGCGCTCCGGGGCTCCTTCCACTACCTCGGGAAGCTCTCGCTGGCGGAGGTCGGGAGCTGTCTCCGCCAGAGCGACGTCTACTTCATCCCGAGCCTCTGGGAGAACTGCCCCTACTCCTGCCTCGAGGCGATGGCGGCCGGGCGGGCGATCGTGGCGAGCGACGCGGGCGGCCTCCCGGAGCTGATCCGGGACGGCGAGAACGGATTGATCGCGAAGAGCGAAGATGCCCCCGCGTTCGCCCGTCAGATCGAGCGGCTGCTCGAGGACGCGCCGCTGCGCGAGCGGCTCGGGCGTGCGGCGCGCCGCACGGTCGAGGAGCGCTACACCGACGTCGCGATCGCGCAGCGCTCTCTCGATTACTGGACGCGGGCGCTGCGGCTCGGAGGCTGAGATGGGATCGATCTCGATCGAAGGCGATCCCGCCGCCCGGCTCCCGCGCGAGGCCTACGACGCGCAGCGCGCGGCCGGCGCCGGCGCGAAGGCGGTCTGCCACGCGCCGTTCGGCGCGCTGCACGTGCGCGCCGACGCCACCTTCGCCCCCTGCCGCCACGGCCGCGCATCCCTCGGCTCGCCGGGCGACGCGTCGCTCGCCGCCGCCTTCGAGGGCGACGCCGCGCGCGCGCTGCGCGATCGCTTCCTCCATTACGTCGTGCGCCGCGCCGAATGCGGCCCGTGCATCCGCTGCTGGGAGGACGGCGCCGCCGCGCAGAGCCCCGCGGTCGTCGAGTTCGACCGCGCGCTGCCGCCGGTGAACGGCCAGCCGCCGGTCCTGCGCACGATCTCGCTCGACGCGGCGGCGGCGCTGCCCGAGGCGCACGTCGTCGAGCTGCTCGCGCTGCTCCCCGCGCTCGCGCGCGTCGACGTCGTCTGCGCGACCTCGCCGCCGGAGGAGCTCGGGCGGCGGGTCCTCGCGGCGCTCGACGAGCTGCCCGCCGACCACCGCCCCAACGTGCGCCTGATCTCGCGCTCGGCGATCCCCGAGGCGCGCGACCTCGCGCGCTGCGTCCGGGAGGTCGAGGTCGAGCTGCCGCTCGCGGCGGGCGGCCCCACGGCGGCGCAGCGCGCCGCGCTCGCGGAGCTCGTCGCGCACGTCGCCGGGAACGGCGCCGTCCCCGTGATCCGGACCGAGGTCGGCCGCTCCGACTGGCCCGAGCTCAAGGCGTGGCTCGCCGCGGTGCTCGCGTGCGGAGCGCTGCCGACGGTCGCGCCGAAGGGACCCGACGATCCCGACTCGCTCGAGGCGCTCGACTCCGACCTGCTCGCCGCGCTGCACGGCGTCTTCTACCGCTGGAGCGTCGAGCTCGGCGTCGCGTTCGACGACGGCAAGGGGCGCGGTCCGTTCGTCTCGCTCCTGCTGCGCCTGCGCGCCTGGCAGCAGCGCGCCGCCGAGCGGGGCGCCGGCGCCCCATGGAGCGGCCCCGCGCCCGACCACGCGCTGCTGCAGGACGACGTCGAGGCGCGCCGCCTCCTGCAGGACCTGCTGCGCGTCTACCACCACGCCGAGGTCGAGCGCTGGCTCGCGAGCCTCGCGCTCGCGCCGGACTTCGTCGAGTCGGCGCGCGCGCGCTGCGCGCCGCGCCTCGTCGCGCTCTGGCTCGGCTGCGTCTTCGAGCGCGCCGACGCGCGGCCGCTCCTGCGCTCGATCTACGCGGACGCGGTGACCGCCGCGCGCACGATCGCGGCCGACCGCGTGACGCTCGCCGGCGGCGACCTCGCGCGCTGGCACGACGACTGGGTGCGCGCGCTCGAGCTCGAGAAGGAGCCGCGCGGCGCCGCGCCCTTCGTCGTCCCGCCGCCACCCGTGCGCGCGCGGCCGCGCGCGAAGCGGTCCGCGCCGCTCACGGTGATCGTCCCGTCGTACAACCACGAGGCGTACGTCGGCGCGGCGCTCGACAGCGTCCTCGCCCAGTCGGGCGTCGACCTGCGCCTGCTCGTCGTCGACGACGGCTCGAAGGACGCGACGGTCGAGGTCGCGCGCGAGCGGGCGCGCGCCGACCCGCGCGTCACGGTCCGCCGCAACCGCAAGAACCTCGGGCTCGGCGAGAGCCTGTGGAGCGCGCTCCGTTCGGTGCGCACGCCCTACGTCGCCGTCCTCAACTCCGACGACGTGTTCCACCCCGAGCGCTTGGCGAAGTGCCTCGCCGCGCTGCGCCGCACGCCCGAAGCGGCGGTCGCGGCCAGCCTGCTCACGCCGGTCGACGGCGCGGGGCGCCGCTGCACGCTCGCCGACACCTCCCCCATCTTCGACGGCAAGCGCGTCCACGACTGGCTGCGCTGGTACGAGTCCGCCGCGCCACCCGACCTGCGCTCCGACCTCGCCGGCCAGCTGCTGCGCGGCAACTTCCTGATCACGAGCAGCAACCTGGTCGCCCGCCGCGACTGGATGCTCGCGCGCGCGAAGCGCTGGCGCGACCTCGAGTTCTGCGTCGACTGGGAGCTCTTCCTCGCCGCCGCGCAGGAGAACCGGCTGCGCGTCGTCCCCGAGCCGCTGCTCGCCTACCGGCTGCACGCCTCCAACACGGTCTGGTTCGACGACGAGCGCTCGTGGCGCTTCTACGTCGAGTCGCACCGCGTGGTCGCGCGCGCGCTCGAGGCGCTGGCCGCGGGCGGCGGCGGCGCGACGGAGCGCTTCGCCCGCGTGCTCGACGCAGCCGCCGGCCCGCTCGCGCAGAACGGCGACCTCGACTGGGCCGGCGTCTACCTCGGCCTCCTGCTCGAGCGGCTCGGCGTGCCGTCGCGCGCGGTGTGCGGCGCGGCGAGCCGCGACTGCTGGAAGAGGCTCGAGCAGCTGCGCGCGCTGCGGCTGCAGGCGCGCGACGTCTTCCAGCTCCTCGGCGGCGACGCCGCCGCGCTGGTGCGGATGCGCGGCGAGCAGCCCTTCCTGCGCTCCACGCGCAGCCGTCTCGAGGCGGTCGGCGACGAGCTCGGCCGCGTGCGCGGCGAGCTCGAGGTCGCGCTGCGCCACCGCCAGGATGCCGAGCGGCTGTGGCATTCGGCCGAGCTCGACCGCGACCGCGAGGTCGCCGACAAGGCGCGCCTCTACGAGATGATCGGCACGCTCGAAGGCGAGCTCGACCGCGAGCGGCGCGAGGGGGCGCGCAAGGTCGCCGCGGCGGTCGACGACCTGCGCGCGGCCGAGGCGGCGCTCGCGCAGCAGCGCGCGCGCGCGAACGCCGAGATCGGCGCCGAGCACGCGCGCATGGCCGCGCACTTCGAGGAGGACCGCGCCGCGCTGCAGCAGGCGCACGAGCGCAAGGCGGCGGAGCTGCGCGCGCGGATCGAGTCGGAGGAGGCGCGCCTGCAGGAGCTGGCGCGCCGCGGCGAGGAGGAGGCCGCCCGGCTGCGCGCCCTCGTCGACCAGCGCACGCGCGAGCGCGACCTGATGCGGCGCACGCCGGAGTTCCGGGCCGGCGACCTCGTGGTCAACCGGCTGAAGCTCAAGCGGCCGCTGCGCGCGCTCGAGAAGGGGCTGCACCTGGCGAAGGCGGGTGCCGCCGACCTGCGTCTCAAGCTCGAGCGGCGCGGGCGGCACGGCGGCAAGCCGCGCGTCTTCGCGACCGTCTGCTGGAACTTCCCGATCTACTCGCAGACGTTTGTCTACCAGGAGCTGCTGCAGCTCGGGAAGCGCGGCTTCGACCTGCGTCTCGTCTACAGCAAGCTCGACCCGAAGAAGTACCTGCACCGGCAGTTCGAGCCGCTCTGGAAGTGGAAGCGCGCGCTGCACCTCGACCGCGCGGTCCACCTGCGGGAGTACGCGAAGTACCGCGAGCGCTTCCCCGACCGCATCGAAAAGGTGACGCGCATGCTCTGCGAGGCGTCGGGCCTCTCGCGCGAGCAGGTCGTGAACCACGACAACTTCCTGCAGGGCTTCAGCTACGCGCGCCTCGCCGAGAGCTGGGGGGCCGACTACCTGCACAGCTACTTCTTCTACGACCGCTCGCTCATGTCGCTGATCGCGAGCCAGGTCCTCAAGCTGCCGCGCGGCGTGACCTGCTACGCCGACCACCTCATGAAGGACTACGAGCTCAAGGTCGTGCCGCTCCACCTGCGGACCTGCGACGTGGTGGTCGCGACTTCGCAGCGGATCAAGCGCGAGCTGCTCGAGCTCGCGCCCGACGTCGCCGCCGACAAGATCCTGGTCAAGCCCAACGCGATCGACTGCACGCGCTTCCCGGTGCTGCCGCGGCCGGAGCCGGCCGCCGGCCAGCCCCACCGCCTGGTCGTGACGAGCCGCATCGAGCCGAAGAAGGGGCTGACCTACCTCGCCGACGCGGTGAAGCTCCTGCGCGACGGCGGCCTCGACGTCGAATGCCACGTGGTCGGCGACTCCGACCGCGGCGTGCCGGCGAGCGAGAACTACCGGGCCGAGCTGTGGGAGCGCGTCGAGCGCCACGGCCTGCAGGGCAAGTTCCACCTCGAGGGGCGGCAGGACGAGGAGGGGGTGCGCCGCTTCCTCGCGGCCGGCCACCTCTTCGTCGCGCCCTTCGTCGAGACGGAGAGCGGCGACAAGGACGGCATCCCGACCGCGCTGGTCGAGGCGCTCGCGACCGGCATCCCGGCGGTCGTCACCGACGCCGGCTCGATCCTCGAGGTGATCGACGACGGCGTCGAGGCGCGCGTCGTCGCGCAGCGCGACCCGCGCGCGCTCGCCGACGCGATCCGCGCGCTCCTCCTCGACCCCGCGGCGCGCGTCCGCATGGGCCACGCGGCGGCGCAGCGGGCGCGCGAGCGCTTCGACGTCGCCGTCTGCGAGCCGCTCTTCCACGAGCGGATCCGCGGGATCCTCAGCGCGCGACGTTGAATCCGTCGGCGGTCCACAATCCGCGCTTCGCCACGCGTGCTTCCTCCTCCGCGGCGCGGAAGCGGTCGGCGAAACGGCCGCCGCCGTACTTCGTGAAGAAGCGCGAGAAGCCCTGCCGCACGAGCTCCTCGTTCACGAGCGCGCCGTCGGCGTGGACGTAGGCGAGGAGGCGGCCGTACTCGTCGCGCTCGGCGACCCCCGGGCGCTCCCATTCGAGCTCGACCCGCTTGCCCGCCGTGAGCGCGATCAGGCACGCGGTGGCGCGCTCGTAGCCGGGCTTCCCGCGCTCGGGCGTGTTCACGCGCAGCAGGCGCACGCGCTCGTCGGGCGTCGGCGAGCCGGGGATGCGGACGTGGAGCGTGTCGCCGTCGACGACGCGCAGCACCTCGTAGGGGCCGGTGCGCGCGCCGCCGCCCGCTTCCGCCGCCGCGGCGGGATCGGCGAACGACGGCCGCAGGCGCCCCCACTGATTGCGCGTGATGTAGAGGCCGACGAGCAGCGCGACGACGACCCCGCCGAGCCCGGTACGTCGCCGCCGAAACGCCCCGCGCATGACCATTTGCGCGCCGATTCCTTCGCGAGCGCGACCTGCGCCGCTCACTTCGCGAGCGTGACCTCGAGGCCGATCTCCGCCTTCAGCAGCTTCGAGACCGGGCAGTTCGCCTTGGCGAGGCCCGCCAGCTCCTTCAGCTTCTCCTCGGTCGCGCCCGGCACCTTCGCCTTCAGCGTGAGCTGGATCTGCGTGATCGCGAAGCCGGCGCCGACCTGCTCGAGCGCCACCTGCGCCGTCGTCTCCATCGACTCGGCGGTGAGCTGGGCCTCCTGCAGGATCTTCGAGAGCGCCATCGTGAAGCAGCCGGCGTGCGCGGCCCCGATCAGCTCCTCGGGGTTGGTGCCGGCCTTCCCTTCGAAGCGGCTCGCGAAGCCGTAGGGATGTTCCTTCAGGGCGCCGCTCTGCGTCGAGATCGCCCCGCGTCCGTCCTTGAGCCCGCCCGACCACTTCGCCGAACCGCTGCGCACGATCTTCATCGCGGGATCTCCTCCGTCGCCCGGACCGCCAACCCCGCCGCCATCATGCCGCGTAGATCGCTTCGAACTCCGCGGCCGACGCGGCGACGGTGCGCACCGGATGGGCGGGGCGGCGCAGCCGCTCCCACAACCCCGGCTCGTCGACGAAGCGCAGCAGCTGCGCCCGCAGATCGGCGGCGTCGTCGGGGCGGAAGGCGAGGCCGTTGCGGCGCCGCTCGAGCCATTCGGCCATCCCGCCGTGGCTGGCGACCACGACCGGGAGCTGCGCGAGCGCCGCCTCGTCGAGCGTGACCGGCGCGTTCTCGTACCAGCGCGACGGCAGCACGAGGACGTCGATCGCGGCGAGCACGTCGGCGATCCGCTCGTGCGCGAAGGGGCCGTGGAAGCGGACGTTCTCCCGCGCGTGGCGCGCGCGCAGCTTGCGCTCGAGCGCGCCGCCGTCCCACGGCGACGTCCCGAACAGGTCGAGCGCGGCGCGGCCGGGCGCGACGCCGCGGAACGCCTCGAGCAGCAGGTCGACCCCCTTCGAGGGGAGCATCGACCCGACGAAGCCGAAGCGGAGCGGCGCTCCCGGCGCCGCTCGTGGAGCGAGCCGCGCGACGAAGCCGTCGTCGACGCCGTTCTCGACGAAGCGCGCCTTCGAGGGCGACAGGCCGAAGCGCGCGTGCTCGTCGAGCACGAACCGCGACGGCGCCGTCACCACGTCCGCGGCGGCGAGCGCCGCGGAGTACTCCTCCATGCGGCGGCGCAGCGCCCGCTTGCCGAGGTTCGCGGCGAGGTAGCCGGGCAGCTCGCGCAGCGCGCGCAGCCCCCGCTCCGCGACGAAGCGCGCGCCCCACTTCGCCCGCTTGCCGGCAATGCAGCGCGCGCAGCGCGAAAGGTCGATGTCGCTGCAGAGGTGGCCGCCCGGCATGAGGCGCTGGCCGCGGGCGCACAGGTACCAGAAGTCGTGGAGCGTGACGACGACGCGCGCGCCGGACCGTTTCGCCGCCTCGACGAGGTCGGACGAGAGGCCGAGCAGGTGGTGCACGTGCACGACGTCGAATCCCTGCGCGAGCTCCTCGTCGAAGAGGCGGCGCACGCGCGGATCGAAGACCGTCGCCCGCAACGAATCGGCGCGCTCCATGGCGGTGCGCACGCGCGTGACGGAGAGCCCGTCCACCGCGGCGCGCGTGACGACGTGCGGCGGGACCGCCGGGTCGCCGCTCGCGGCGAAGGCGGCGACGGCGTGGCCGCGGCGCGCCAGCGCGGCGGCGAGCTGCGCGGCGACCAGCTCGGCGCCGGCCTGCTCGCGCGGCGGCCAGCCGTGCGCGACGAAGAGGATCCGCAGCGGCGTGCTCACGGGCGTCGCCTCACCGGATCTCGCGCACCGTCGCGCCGGCGGGCAGCGCGAGCTCGAAAGCACCAGGGATGACCCCCTCGTTCAGCGCGACGTCGGAGAACTCCATCGAGAAGGTCACGCCGTGGCGGTGGTCCACGAGCTTCGTCTCCGTCGGCAGCCAGAGCGTCCCGAACGGCCGGTACTCGTCGTAGGTCGCGACGATCTGCGCGCGGCCGGCGGCGTCGCGGACCTCGGCCGAGCGCAGCAGCAGCGAGGAGCCGTCGAAGGTGCGCACCAGCAGGTTCCCCGACTCGAGGTCGTCGGCGACGACCAGCGCGCGACGCGTGCGCTCGACCCGTTCGCCCGCGACCCGCTCCTGCCACGGCGAACGCGGAGTCGCGTCCACCGGCGGCAGTTCGAACGCCATGAGCGAGGCGCGGAACGTCCCCGGGTCGAGCGCGCGCAGGAAGGTGGACGCGCGCGCGTCGCCGGACTTCCCGTCGGTTTCTTCCGAGGCGGCGGCGGGCGGGCCGCTGTCCGGGGTCCGCCGCCAGAGCACGCGGTCGGCGAACCAGTAGAGCTCGAGCCGCTCCGGCGTGACGACCAGGTCGAAGACGTCCTGCAGCATCTTGGACGTGCGCAGCCGCATGCGGTCGGGCGGAGCGATCAGGAGCGCCCCCTCGAGCGCGCCGTGGAAGTCGGCCGTCTCGACGGAGAGCGAGACCTGGGCGGCGAGGTCGGCCACCGCGTGCGCCTGCTCCCTCACGAAGGCGCGCGCCGCCGCGGCGTCGAGGTCGGAGTGGTCGGGCGGCGGCGGGAGGCTCCTGCAGCCGGCGAGAGCGACCGCGACGAGCGTCGCGTGGCGGAAGCGAAACGCGTCGGCGCGCTCAGCCACGCGCGATCCCGAGCTCCCGCGCCATCCAGTCGGCGGTCGTGCGCAGCCCCTCGGCGAGGCGCGTGCGCGGCGCGAAGCCGAGCGCGCGCGCGGCGGACGAGTCGAGCACGCGCCGCTTCGCCCCGTCCGGCTTGGTCGGATCGAAGCGGATCGCGCCGCGGAAGCCGGCCGCTTCGGCGGCGAGCCGCGCGAGGTCGGCGATCGCCACCTCCTCGCCGCTGCCGAGGTTGAGCGGCGCGCCGCCCGGATCACGCTCGGCGGCGAGGAGGAGCCCCTCGGCCGCGTCGCGCACGAAGAGGAACTCGCGCGTCGGCGTGCCGCTGCCCCACGCCACGATCTCCTCCGCCTGCGCCGCGCGCGCCTCGAGGCAGCGGCGCAGCAGCGCGGTCGCGACGTGCGAGCGCGCCTCGTCCAAGTGGTCGCCCGGCCCGTAGAGGTTCGCGAGGATCGCGTGGCTCACGGAGAGGCCGTACTCCTTCGCGTACGCCTCGCCCTGCACGAAGAGCAGCCGCTTCGCGTGGCCGTAGGGGGCCGTCTCCGGCGCCGGCGCCCCGCTCCAGAGGCTCGCCGGCGCGACCGGCAGCGGCGCGTCGGCCGGGTACTCGCACGTGGTGCCGGCGACGACGACGCGCCGCACGTGCGCGAGGCGGCACGCCTCGAGCAGCTCCGCCCCCATCACGACGTTGCGGTAGACGAAGGCGCCGGGGTGGGCGACGTTCGCCGCGATCCCGCCGATCGAGCCGGCGACGTGCAGCACGACGGTCGGCTGCTCGCTCGCGAAGAAGGCGCGTACGGTCGCGCGCTCCATGAGGTCGAGCTCGGCGTGCTTCGGCGCGAGCAGCGCCGCGGGCCGCCGCGCGCGCAGCGCGTCGACGAGGTGGCGGCCGAGGAAGCCGCCCGCTCCGGTCACGAGCACGCGCTCGCGCGCCCAGTCGCGCACGAGGCCGGGCGCGGGCTCGCCGCTCACGCGCCGCCCGCCTTCGGTGCCGACGGAGGCTTCGCCTCCGGCTCATCGTGATCCCAGTACCACGCAAGCGTTCGCGCCAGTCCCTCGTCGAGCGACGTCTTCGCCGCGAAGCCGAGCGCGCGCAGCTTGCGCGTGTCGGCGCAGCGGCGGACCGGCGCGCCGGCCGGCGCCGGACCGGCGCGCGGCACGACTTCGAGCCCGCGCAGCGTCCCGAGGCGTCGCGCCAGCTCGGCGATCGCGATCTCCTCCTCGGTCCCGACGTGGTAGGTCGCACCCGGCTCGCCCTTCGCCTCCAGCAGCGCGATCGCCTCGGCGGCGTCGTCGACCCAGCAGAAGGCGCGCGTCTCCTTCCCGGTCCCCTGCAGCTCGATCTCGACCTTCGGCTTCGCCGCGGCCGCGCGCGCCGCCGCGTCGCGGATCTTGTGGACGAGGTTGGGGATCACGTGCTCGAAGCCCATGGCGGGACCGTAGACGTTGTGCGGCCGGAAGACGATCGCGCCGGTCGCCTGGCCGCGCAGGTAGTTGCGGGTGATGAGCTCGCCCGCGAGCTTGCCGCCGCTGTAGCTGAAGCGCGGGTTGGACGGATCGGGGACGACGCAGCGCACGTCCTCCGGCGTCGGGATCGTCGGCGGGTCGTGGTAGACCTCGCCCGAGGAGGCGAAGAGGAAGCGGCGCGCCTTCGCCTCGCGCGCGGCGATCACCGCGGCGAGCGTCCCGCGCAGCGCGACGTCGAGGACGCGCTCGGGCTGCTCGTAGAAGAAGCGCGTGCCGTTCACGGCGGCGAGGTGGAAGACGGTCGCGCAGCCGCGCGCCGCCCGCTTCACGAGCGCCTCGTCACGCACGTCGCCGTCGATCGCCTCGAACTTCCCGCGCAGGTCGGCGAGCCGGTCGGGGCCGCCGCGCGAGTGGTCGTCGAGGACGCGGACCGTGCGGCCGCTCGCGACCAGGCGGCGCACCAGCGCCGCGCCGAGGAAGCCGGCGCCGCCGGTGACGAGCGCGACGTCGCCGCTCCCGCTCACGCGCGCGTCCCGACGTCGCGGACGCGGTAGGCCATGCGCCCGCGCGCCGTGCAGTTCCAGAGGTCGACGACCAGCGCGTGCGGCTCCGCCTTCGGCAGCACGTCGCGCGCGAACTCGTCGTGGTTCACGGCGACGAAGACGACGTCGGCGCCGCGCAGCGCGTCGGCGAGCGGCCAGTTGCGGACGGTGCCGCCGTCCTCGCGCGCGGAGGGGAGCTCGCCGGCGAGGTGGGGCTCGCAGACGCGCACCTCGCGCGGCACCTCGCGCTGGATCAGCCGCACGAGCTTGGGCGCGAGCGAGTCGCGCAGGTCGTCAGCGCCGCGCTTGAACGTGTAGCCCAGCACGGCGACGGTCCGGCCGGCGAGCGGCCCGTGCGCGAGCGCCGCCTCGACCAGGAAGCGCGGCACGTACTCGTTCACCTTCCACGCCGAGAGCAGCAGGTCGGGATAGGGCACGAACTCGTTGATCATCCCGAAGTCCTTGCGCAGGCAGGTGCCGGCGGTGAGACCCGGGGCCGCGATGATCCCGCGCGGGTACTTGTGGTTGGCGAGGTGGAGCACCTCGTGGATGTTCGCGCCGAAGTGGGCGGCGACCATCGCGAGCTGGTTGCTCACGGCGAAGTAGACGTAGCGCGAGATGTT
>Ga0137422_1000250_pt1 | contig 12521 bp, 13 predicted proteins | sample EasRivERMZT551_2_FD_102330 | JGI IMG/M metagenome (GOLD analysis project Ga0137422, IMG submission 102330) | Soil microbial communities from meander-bound floodplain in the East River, Colorado, USA - East River MetaG ERMZT551_2 | ecosystem: Environmental > Terrestrial > Soil > Floodplain ... | reverse complement strand
TCGGCGACGAGCGCGACGCGCGCGGTTCCCGGCGCGGCGGCCGCATCGTGATAGAGCTCGGTAAGGTGAATGCTCAGGACCAGCTCGCCGCGCACCGCGCCCGGCACGCTCGCCACGGCACTAAACGCACCGGTACGCTCGAGGCGCGCTGCGAGCAGCTCGCCGATTCGGCGGCCCGGGGCCTCGGTCCAGCTGTGGTACTGGTAGTACGCGCGCATTCCGGGGGCGCGGCTGTAGGCGATGCCCTGCGTATCGTAAAAGCTCGATGTGGTCGGCGGCGTGAGCAGCAGTACCCCAGCCCGCGCCGCCTTCGATTCGGCGGCCTTCGCGCCCGTGTCTTCGAGGATGTAGTAGCGCTGCGCTTCGCGTCCGCCGGTGGAAATGCAGCCGGTGAGGGCACAAGCGAGCGCCGCGACTATCCATCGCATCACCTGCGGCCCTCGCCGGGCCCGAGGGCGCCTTCAGGCGGCCCGAACAGGATGCTGCGCGGATCGTTGAAGCGGCGCGCGAGCGCGCCGAGCGAGTCCGCGGTGGCGCGCAATTCGCGCGCCGTCACGCGCAACTCGACGTCGCCGCTCGCGAGCAGCGCATCCACGCGCTGCAGGGTGCGCGTCGCATCGGCGCTCAGCTGGCGCATCGAGGCGGCGACCTCGCGCACCGCGACGCCCGATTCCTCCCCGAGCGCGTCGTAGCGCGCGGCGAGCCGGGCGGTCTCCGCTCTCAGCTCGCGCGCCAGGGCCCGGACTTCATCGGCCGCGCCGCCCGCCGCGGCGAGGCTGCGCTCGGAATTCGCCGAGATGCGCTGCAGGTTCTGCAGGACCTCGGCAAGCGCGCGCTCGTTTTGCGGCGAGAGCACCGCGTTGATGCGCTGCATGGTTTCGCCCGCGCGCTGCGCGAGCTGCTGGATCGACTCGGAGACCTGCTGGATCTGCGACTCGCCTTCGGCGATCACGGGGTAGACCTCGCCCTGCGGCGCCTGCGTCAGCGGCGGGCTGTCCTCGCTGACGTTGACGAGAAGGATGCTCGCAATTCCGGTGATCAAATGCCGCTCCACCACCGCCTGCGTGCTCTGGCGCACCGGCGTCGTGCCGTCGACCCGGATGAACACTTCCACCGTGCCGGGACGCCACGCCGAGATGCGGAAGCCGTTCACCGTGCCGACCCGGATGCCTTTCATCTTGACGTCGCTGCGCACCTGCAGCCCTTCGAGCGACTGGCGCTCGAAATAGATCTTGTAGCGGCGATCGTCGAGCTCCTCGCCGGTGCCGCGCAGCCACAGCACCGCGCCGACCAGCAGCGCCACGAGAACCAGCACCGCGGTGCCGACGAGCGCGTAGCGGGCTTCGGGTTCCATCAGGCGGGCGCGGGCGCCAGCACCGCTCGCGCAGAGAAGTAATCCCGGATCCAGGGATCATCGGCCTTCATCACCGCCGCCACCGGCCCGTCCGCAATCACCTTGCCCGCCGACAGCACGATCGCGCGGTCGATGATCGAGAGCAGCGTGTCGAGGTCGTGCGTGACGAGGAATACCGTGAGGCCGAGGCTGTCGGCGAGCAGCCGCAGCAGGCGGTCGAATTCGCGCGCGCCGACCGGATCGAGCCCCGAGGTGGGTTCGTCGAGAAACAGGACTTCGGGCTCGAGCGCGAGCGCGCGCGCCAGCGCCGCACGCTTGCGCATGCCGCCCGAGAGCTGCGCCGGGGTTTTCTTGCCGGCCTCTGGCGGCAAGCCGACGAGGGCGAGCTTGAATCCGGCGAGCGGGGCGATGATGTCCATCGGCAGGTCGGTGTTCTCCCGGAAGGGAACGGCGATATTCTCGGCGACCGTCAGCGAGCTGAACAGCGCCCCATCCTGGAACAGCATGCCGAAGCGGCGGCGCAGCGCGTTCAGCTCGCCGGGGCTCGAGCGCCAGACCTCGGTGCCGAGGAGGCGGATGCTGCCCGACGCGGGCCGCAACAGGCCGATGATCTCCTTCAGGAGCACCGACTTGCCGGTGCCGCTGCCGCCGATGAGCGCCACCACCTCGCCGCGCGCCACACCGAAGCTGACGCCGTCGTGGATCGTCTGCGGGCCGAAGCGCGTGACGATCGAGTCGACCTCGAGCACGCGCTCCACTCAGATCCCCAGCCGCTGGAACGCCACCGCGAACGCGGCGTCGAGAACGATGACCCAGACGATGCTCTGCACCACGGTGGAAGTGGTGTTCACGCCCACGCTGCGCGCGTCGCGCGCCACCAGCATGCCCATGCGGCAGGCGATCAGCGCGATGAAAACGGCGAACACCGGTGCCTTGACCAGGCCCACGACCAGCGCCCTGAGCGGGAGCACGTCGTGCAGGCGCTCGAGGAAGGTCGCGGGCGCGATGTCGAGCTGCCAGGCGGCGACCAGCATGCCGCCGGCGATTCCCGCTGCGTCGCCGACGAACACGAGCAGCGGCAGCGCAAGCGTGAGCGCGACGAGGCGCGGGATCACCAGCACCTGGATCGGCGACAGGCCGAGCGTGCTGATGGCATCGATCTCCTCCTGCACCTTCATGGTGCCGATCTGGGCGGTGAACGCGGCACCCGAGCGGCCGGCGACGATCACCGCCGCGAGCAGCGGCGAAAGCTCGCGGCAGATGGCGAGGCCGACCCCGTCGACCACGAAGATATTCGCGCCGTAGCGCAGCGCCTGCTGCCCGAGGAGATAGGCGAATACCACGCCGATGAGGAACGTCACGAGGGCGACAATCGGGACCGCGTCGAGGCCCGCGGACTCGAACTGCGACACGGTTTCCCGCAAGCGGAAGCGCCGGGGCCTGGGGGCGAGGTCGAGCGCATCGAGGGCAACGGCGCCGACGAAGGCGTTGTGCGATACCAGCAGCCGCCACAGGTTGATCGCCGCCGCGCCGACGCGTTGCACCAGCCCGAGGTGAATCGAGCGCGCCGCCGCCGGCGGGCACTTCATGCGCTCGTGCACCAGCCTCAGCAGCCGCGAGTGACGCTGGTCGAAGCCGCGCCCGCTCACCATCGATTCGCTGCAACCGAGCCCCGCGAGGTGCCGGAACAGCGTGAAGCCCGCGGCGGTGTCGAGCGCCTCGAGCCTGCTGCCGTCGAGCACGAAGGTCCTGCCCGCGTCCAGCTTCAGCGAGCGCAAGGCGTCCACGATCGCGCCCAGGTTGGACAGCCGCCAGACGCCGCTCAGGTAAAGAACGCTGGTTCCGTCCTCGATCCCGTGCTCTAGCACTTCATCTCCCGCGTCGCGCGGGAAGGAAAGCAGCCAGGAGCAGCCATGTGACTTCATCATAGCGGCTTCAGGCTTCCAGTAAGCTCAAATGTTCATGTCCAACGGAACGCTGCTGCTCGCCCTGCTCGCCTTGCCGTTCGCCGGCAGCCTGGCGGCTGCGCTGTTCCCCGCCAATGCCCGCAACCGCGAAGCATGGCTCGCCGGGGCGGTCGCGCTGGCGGTGCACGGGCTGGCGTGGACCGTCTATCCGGAGATGGCGAACGGGCAGGTGCTGCGCCTCGACTTCGCGTGGCTGCCCGCGTTCGGCCTGGATTTCACCATGCGCCTGGACGGCTTTGCGTGGATGTTCGCCATCCTGGTGAGCGGCATCGGCTTCCTGGTGGTGCTCTATGCGCGCTACTACCTGTCGCCGGCCGACCCGGTGCCGCGCTTTTTCTCGTTCTTCCTCGCCTTCATGGGGTCGATGCTCGGCGTGGTGCTGTCGGGCAACCTGATCCAGCTGGTGCTCTTCTGGGAGCTGACCAGCCTGTTCTCGTTCCTGCTGATCGGCTACTGGCACCACAACGCCGCGGCGCGCGACGGCGCGCGCATGGCGCTCATCGTCACTTCGGCCGGCGGCCTGTGCCTGTTCGCCGGCGCGCTGCTCCTCGGTCGCATCGTTGGCAGCTATGATCTCGACGCGGTGCTGCGCTCGGGCGACGCCATCCGCTCGCACGCGCTCTACCTGCCGGCACTCCTCCTGGTGCTGGCGGGCGCACTGACCAAGAGCGCGCAGTTCCCGTTCCACTTCTGGCTGCCGCAGGCCATGGCGGCGCCCACGCCGGTCTCGGCGTACCTGCATTCGGCGGCGATGGTGAAGCTCGGCGTGTTCCTGATGGCGCGCCTCTGGCCGGTGCTGGCGGGCACCGACGCCTGGATGTGGACGGTCGGCGTCGCCGGCCTGATCACGCTGGTGCTCGGCGCGTATCTCGCCATCTTCCAGCACGACCTCAAGGGGCTGCTCGCCTATTCGACCGTCAGCCACCTCGGGCTGATCACGGTGCTGCTCGGTCTCAACACCCCACTCGGCGCCGTGGCCGCGGTGTTCCACACGCTGAATCACGCCACCTTCAAGGCCTCGCTCTTCATGGCCGCCGGGATCATCGACCACGAGACCGGCACGCGCGACATCCGGCGCCTGAACGGCCTGTACCGCTTCATGCCGATCACCGGGACGCTCGCGATGGTGGCGGCCGGCGCGATGGCCGGCGTGCCCCTGCTGAACGGCTTCCTGTCGAAGGAGATGTTCTTCGCCGAATCTCTCGAGGTCGAGGGCCCGGTGCGCGCGCTCGACCGTGCGCTGCCGTTCATCGCCACGCTGTGGGGTATGTTCAGTGTGGCCTACTCGGTGCGCTTCATCCACGGCGTGTTCTTCGGTCCGCCCCCCGCCGGGCTGCCGCGGGTGCCGCACGAGCCGCCGCGCTGGATGCGCTTTCCGATCGAGTTCCTGGTGCTTGCCTGTCTGGCGGTCGGCGCCTTCCCCGCCCTGACCATCGGACCGTTCCTCGACGTCGGCGTGCGTGCGCTGCTCGGCGCCCAGGCGCCCGCCTACAGCCTGGCGGTGTGGCACGGCTTCAGCACGCCGTTCCTCATGAGCCTGGTTGCGCTCGGCGGCGGCGTCGCACTCTACGCGGTCCTGTACCGATACCTGGCGCGCGGCGAAGAGCGCACGCCCCTCCTGCCGGCGCTCGACGCGCGGGCGATCTTCGACCGCGTGCTGCTGGTGGTCTCCTGGCGCTGGGCGCGCTGGGTCGAGCGCCTGTTCGGCACGCAGCGCCTGCAGCCGCAGCTGCGCTGGCTGGTGCTCGCCGCGCTGGTCGCGGGACTCTGGCCGGTCCTCGAGCGCGGGCTGGAATTCGGCCCGCTGCCCTGGTCGCCGGTCGATCCGGCGCTCGCCGTAGTCGCGGCACTCGGCGCGGCGTGCGCTCTTGGGGCGGCCTGGCAAGCCAAGTTCCGCCGCTTCGCGGCGCTCGCGCTCGCCGGCGGCGCCGGACTGGTGGTCTGCCTGACGTTCGTGCGCGGGGCGGCACCCGACCTCGCGCTCACCCAGCTCATGGTCGAGATCGTCACCACGGTGCTGCTGCTTCTCGGCCTGCGCTGGCTGCCCAAGCGCATTCCGTTCGCGTGGACACGCGAAGGCGAGCGCGCCGCGCGCTCGCGGCGGCTGCGCGACTTGGCGCTCGCGGTGAGTTGCGGGGTGGGCGTCGCCGCTCTGGCCTACGCGGTCATGACCCGCCCGCTGCCCGAAACCATCTCCAGCTATTTCATGGAAAACGCCTGGCCCCTCGGCGGCGGCACCAACGTGGTGAACGTGATCCTCGTCGACTTCCGCGGCTTTGACACCTTGGGCGAAATCACCGTGCTTGCGGTGGTCGGCATCGCCGTCTACTCGCTGCTACGGCGCTTCCGCCCGGCGCGCGAGAGCCTCGACACGCCGCCGCGCCCCGAGGCGCCGCAGGCCGCGGCCGAGGATCTGCTGGTGCCCGGCGTGATCGTGCGCATCATGTTCCCGGTGATCGGCGTGCTGAGCGGCTATCTGCTGCTGCGCGGCCACAACCTGCCGGGCGGCGGCTTCGTCGCCGGCCTGGCGCTGGCGATCGCCGTGATCCTGCAATACATGGCCGGCGGCACGCGCTGGGTGGAGGACCGCCTCTCGATCCGGCCGATGCGCTGGATGGGCGCCGGGCTGCTGCTCGGCGGCGCCACCGGCGCCGGCGCGTGGCTGTTCTCCCATGCCTTCCTCACCTCGCATGCCGCGCACCTGCACCTGCCGGTGCTCGGCGAGCTGCATCTGCCGAGCGCATTCCTGTTCGACCTCGGCATCTTCTCGGTGGTCGTGGGCGCCACCGGACTGATCCTGATCGCGATCGCACACCAGTCGGTACGCCACCCTTGGAACTGATCATCGCGCTCCTCATCGGCACGCTCGCCGGCTCGGGGGTCTGGCTGCTGCTGCGGCCGCGCACCTTCCAGGTGATCATCGGCCTGTCGCTGCTCTCCTATGGCGTCAACCTGTTTATCTTCGTGATGGGCTGGGTGCGCGGCGGACGGCCGCCGTTCGTCGAGCCGGGCGCAGCGGTGGATTTCTCTCGCTTCGCCGACCCGCTGCCCCAGGCGCTGGTGCTCACCGCGATCGTCATCAGCTTTGCCACTACCGCGCTGCTTCTCGTGGTACTGCTCGCGGCGCGCGGGCTGACCGGCACCGACCATGTCGACGGGCAGGAGCCCGACGAATGAGCTGGAGTGCCCACCTGCCGGTCGTGCCCATCGTGCTGCCGCTCGCCGCCGGCGCGCTGATGCTGCTGCTCGACGAACGGCGCGAGCGGCTCAAGGCAGCGATCAGCCTCGTCGCGCTCGCCCTGCTGCTCGCCGCGGCGCTCGCCCTGCTGCGGCTCGCCGACCACCCGCTCGCGCCGGTCTACGCGCTCGGCAGCTGGCCGGCGCCGTTCGGCATCGTGCTGGTCGCCGACCGGCTGGCGGCCGCCATGGTGCTGCTGAGCGGCCTGCTCGGCCTCGCCGCCACGGTGTTCTCGCTGGCGCGCTGGCAGCGCGCCGGGCCGCGCTTTCACGCGCTGCTGCAGTTCCTGCTGATGGGCCTGAACGGCGCGTTCCTCACCGGCGACCTGTTCAATCTCTTCGTGTTTTTCGAGCTGCTGCTCGCAGCGTCGTACGGGCTCGCGCTGCACGGCTCCGGCACCGCGCGCGTGCGCTGGGGCATGCACTACATCGTCATCAACCTCGCGGCCTCGCTGCTGTTCCTGATCGGCGTGAGCCTGATCTACGGCGTGACCGGCACGCTGAATCTGGCGCACCTCGCGCAGCGCATCCCGCTGGTCGCCGCGGAAGACCGCGTGCTGGTGGAGGCCGGCGCGGCGGTGCTCGCGATCGCTTTCCTGGTCAAGTCGGGCATGTGGCCGCTCGGCTTCTGGCTGCCGTCCACCTATGCAGCGGCGAGCCCGCCCGCTGCCGCACTGTTCGCGATCCTTACCAAGGTGGGCTTCTACGCGGTGCTGCGGCTCTGGCTGCTGCTGTTCGGCGGAGGCGTGGGCGCCGAGCTGCTCTACCTTGGCGGCATGGCGACGCTGGCCTTTGGCGCGATCGGCATGCTCGCGTCCCAGGACCTCGGGCGGCTGGCCGGCCACAGCCTGCTCGTGTCTTCGGGGACGCTGCTCGCGGCGATCAGCCGCGGCGACGGCGCCGTGACCGCCGCCGCGCTGTTCTACCTGGTGGCCTCGACGCTCGGCATCGCGGCTTTCTTCCTGCTGATCGAGCTTGTGCAGCGCGCGCGTGAGCCCGGCGCCGACGTGCTCGCGGTGACCGCGGAAGCGTTCGGACTCGCCGACGAGGACGCGGAGCCGGAAGAGCGGCCCGGCACCGTCATCCCCGCCGCCATGGCGCTGCTCGGCCTGAGCTTCCTGTGCTGCGCGCTGATCGTCGCCAGCCTGCCGCCGCTGCCGAGCTTCGTCGCGAAGTTCGCGCTGCTGTCCGCGCTGCTCGGACCGCTGCCCGTCAGCGCGCCCGCGTGGGCGCTGATCGCACTGCTCACGCTCGCCGGTCTGGCCGGGGTCATCGCCATGGGCCGGGCCGGCGTGCAAATTTTCTGGGCCGCCGAGGAACGCAGCACGCCGCGCGTGCGGGTGATCGAGATCGCGCCGGTAGCCGGCCTGCTGGCGCTGTGCTTCGTGCTCACGCTGGCGGCGGGCCCGGTGATGCGCTACCTCCAGGACGCGGCGCTCGCGCTACACGCGCCGCAGACCTACATCGAAAGCGTTCTTTCGCGTCCATGAGACTGTTCCTCGCCCTCCTCGTCCTGTGGCTGATCCTCAACGAGTCGCTCGCCCCGGGCCACCTGCTGCTCGGCGCCGCGATCGCGCTGGGTGGGGTCGCGGTCTACAACCGGCTGCAGCCGGCCGCGAACCGGGTGCGCAACCGCCCCGGCGCGGCGCTGCGGCTCCTCGGCCTGGTGGTCGCGGACATCGTGCGCTCCAACCTCGCCGTGGCGTGCATCGTGCTCGGGCTGGGCCGGGCGCAGCGCAGCGCCGGCTTCCTCGCGCTGCCGCTCGAGCTGCGCCATCCCGCCGGGCTGGCGGTGGTCGCCTGCATCATCACCGCCACCCCGGGCACGAGCTGGGTGCGCTACGACAGCGCCGCCAACGTGGTGACGATCCACGTGCTCGACCTGGCAGACGCGGACGACTGGATCCGCTTGTTCAAGCAGCGCTACGAGCGCCCGCTGATGGAGATCTTCCAATGACTTCCGATTTCGCCCTGCCCGTGCTGGCGGCCGCCCAGCTGCTGCTCGCGCTCGCCATGGCCTTCGCCTTCTGCCGCCTGCTGCGCGGGCCGCGCGCGCACGACCGCGTGCTCGCGCTCGACACGCTCTACGTGAATGCGATGCTGCTCATCCTCAGCTTCGGCATCGTCTGGGCGAGCCGCGACTTTTTCGAGGTCGCGCTGGTGATCGGCGCGTTCGGCTTCGTGTCGACCGCCGCGGCGGCGAAGTTCCTGCTGCGCAGCGAGGTGATCGAATGACCACGCTTGCCGCCGTGCTGGTGCTCGCCGGCGCGCTGCTCGCCTTCGTCGGCTCGCTCGGCCTGCTGCGGATGAAGACCTTCTTCGAGCGCGTGCATCCGCCGACCATGGGGACCACGCTCGGCACGGCGCTCGTGCTGGCCGGCTCGATGCTCTACTTCACCGCGCTCGAGTCGCGCCCGGTGCTGCACGAGATCCTGATCGGCGTGTTCATGACGCTGACCACGCCGGTGACCTACATCCTGCTCGGGCGCGCGGCGCTGCGCCGCGACCGCAACGATCCAACAGCTTGATCGCAGTGCTACCCTTTACCTTGCTGGAGGGCGGATGCGCGGCAGGAAGCAACGATTCGTGGCGGCCACCGATTTCTCCCGCGACGCGGGCTACGCATGCCGTCGCGCCGCGCTGTTGGCGGCCGAGCACGGCGCGCGACTCGAATTGCTGCATGTGGTGGATAAAGCGCCGCTGGAGAGGTTGCGCCAGGCGTTCCGTACGAAGCCCGCGCGCGTGGATAATCTGGTCGGGGCTCTGCGCCACACGTTGTCCCAGGCCGCCTCGGCGCTTGCCAGGAAAACCGGAGCTTCGATCGAAGCGCGCGTCGAGATCGGTGCGGTGCAGGACGTGATCGCCCTGGAGTGTCGCCGAGCGGATCTCGTCGTGGTCGGCGCGCGCGGCACCAATCCTTTGCGCGATGCGATCCTCGGTACCACCGCCGAGCGCCTGCTCGGGAAGTGCCAGCGTCCGGCCCTCGTAGTGAAGCGGCCGCCGGAACGGGCTTACGCCAGAGCGCTCGTCGCCATGGATTTCTCAACGCCGGCCGAAAGGGCGTTGCGCGCGGCCTTGCGCCTCGCGCCGGAAGCCGCTTTCACCGCGGTGCACGCTTATGACCTGCCCTTCGAGGGAAAGCTGCGTCTCGCCGGCGTGGACGACGAAACCGTCGACGCATACCGCCTTCAGGCTGCACGCAAGGCCATCGCCGCGATCCGGGCGCTCGGCGAAAAGACCGGCGCCCACCTCGCGCACGCGGTGTATCGAGGCCATCCGCCTCACCTGATCCTCGAGAAGGAACGCACGCTGCACTGCGACCTCATCGTCCTGGGTAAAGCCAAGCGTTCGGTCGCGAAGGAGCTGTTTCTGGGAAGTGTCAGCCGGCACGTGCTCGCCGATTGCCGCAGCGACGTGCTCGTGGTGCCGGGCTAGCTCCGCGGACGAGGTCAGCAGCCGTGGGGGTATCCGATCCGGCGTCGACTACCTCGCCGCGTACTCGGGAGGCTCCGTTTTCTTGAGCTGAACGACTTTGTCGGCGGCCGCCCGGCTCGCACTGACCAAATCCGGACCGAATGTAGACGTTTCGCCAACGACTTGCGCGAGCGTCGCTCTTAGGCTGCGAAGCCATGGAGCACTTCATGCCGGGTACGGCTTCGCAGGAACCGATGAGCTTCGCGGGCAGCGGAACAGCTGATCCTGAAGCGGAAGCGAACGCCGGGCACCCGCATATCCTGGTGGTCGACGACGACCCCGGCATCCGGGAGCTCCTGTCTGCCTATCTGGGGCAGAACGATCTCAGGGTCACGGCGGTCGCCGACGGCGGCGCCATGGGCGCGCTTCTCGGCAAGCAAGTCATCGATCTGGTGGTTCTCGATCTGAAGCTCGGAGCCGAGTGCGGCCTTGATCTCGCCCGGCGGCTGCGCGACCAGTCGGCGATACCGATCGTCATGCTGAGCGGACAAAGCGAGGAAGCCGACCGCGTCATGGCGCTCGAGCTCGGCGCGGACGACTACCTGACCAAGCCGTTCAGCCCTCGCGAGCTGCTCGCCCGTGTGCGCGCCATCCTGCGCCGCCGCCGGATGGACCTTCGACAGCAGCGCCCCGAGGGCCTGCGCGCGTATCGATTTGGCGGCTGGGAGATCAACCTCAATACGCGGCAGCTGACCTCACCCAAGGGCCAGCATGCCACGCTGACCAACGGAGAGTTCAGCCTTCTCGTGGTGTTGCTCGGCGCCCGAGGTCGCATCCTCAGCCGGACGCAATTGCTCGAGCTTTCGCGGCTGCACGGCGACGAGGTCCACGACCGCGCGGTGGACATGCTGATCATGCGGCTGCGCCGCAAGCTCGGCGAGGACAGCGCGAATCCGCATTGCATCCTGACCATCCGCGGCGCCGGCTACCGCATCGGCGTTCGGGTGGAGAGCGTTTACTAATTCACAGGGAGACACCCATGAAGACCCGTTTCTTATTGACGTTCGCATTCCTCGTGGCATTCGCCGCGCAGGGCGCCCGCGCGGAGAGCTTCCCCGAGGGCGACGTGTTCAGGCCGCTGGTGGCCGACCCGATCGAGCCGCGGTTCTTCGTGAGCATGGTGAGCCTCGACGTCGGGGGCGAGAACATCAGCATGGCGCCGGTCGGCGCCGGCGTGAACTTCGGTCTTTACCGCTGGCCGGGCGAGCGCCCAGGCGAGGGCTGGCAGCTCGGTGTTTTCGGCGCAGTGAACTCGCTGTTCAACCTCGATTCGTCCTCGGACGATCTCGTCAATACGGACTACCGAATCGGTATCCCGCTCAGCTATAAGCGCGGCGCGTTCTCAGGTCGCGCGCGCCTCTACCATCAAAGCTCGCATCTCGGCGACGAGTTCATTCTCGAAGGGCCGGCCACGGCCCGCGTCAATCTCAGCGTCGAGGTCTTCGACCTGGTCCTCGCCTGGGAGCACGCCGGCTGGCGGCCGTATGCGGGATTCGGGTACGTGCTTCGCCACGACCCGGACGACCTGAAGCAGGGGATGTTCCAGGTCGGCTTCGACTATGTCGGGACGAGGCAGGTTCTCTTCGGCGGCCGTCTTGTGGGCGGGGTGGACTACCGCTCCATGGAGGAGACCGACTGGCGCCGCGGCGTGAGCGCCAAGATCGGTCTTGAGTATGGCCGTGCGCGCCCCAACCGCCGCGGCGTTACCGTGCTGCTCGAGTACTTCGACGGCGCTGCCCCCTTCGGTCAGTTCTACACGGACACGGTGACGTACTACGGCGCGTCGCTCCAATTCGACTTCTGAGGCGCCATCGTGAAATACCCAGCCGTACTTCTCGCCGTCGCCCTCGCCGAGAGGATCGCCAAGCGCGAATGGATTATGTCCCGCGGCTCGGTGCACGGAGCCGCGGTGGACCGCACGGCGTGGAGCGCGTGGAAACCCGAGGGCCTCGACCTCATGCCTGCTTCGGTGGCGCGCAGGTGATGATCCACTTTCCCACGCTGGCGTGCGTCGCACTTGCATTGGCGGTTCTGATCAGCCCTGCCCGGGCGGACCAAGCCGCATCGGGCCAGGAGGTTTACGAGCTCCGCTGCCGCACCTGCCATGGGGGCACGCGGCCGGCCGATTCGCCGCTCGGCCCGAGCCTGACCGCGATTGTGGGCACGAAAGCCGGGACGCAGGCTTCCGGCGTGCACTCGCGCGCCCTGATCGACTCCGGAATCGTGTGGAACCGGGATTCGCTTCGCCGCTACCTATCCGACCCACGGCGCGCGATTCCCGGCACGCTCATGCCGGTCGGCGTTGCGGACCCGGCCGAGCTCGAAAGCCTGCTCGACTACCTCGAAAGTGGAGCTGCGAAATGACGCCTAGGCCGTTTGTCGCAGCCTTGCTGGCACTTGCCTTCTTCCTTGGCGCGTGCGAATCGTATTCGCCGCCGAAGGAGGACATCGGCATGGCGAGCGGCGCGGTCCTCGGCGGTGTGATCGGC
>Ga0137422_1000247_pt1 | contig 12704 bp, 9 predicted proteins | sample EasRivERMZT551_2_FD_102330 | JGI IMG/M metagenome (GOLD analysis project Ga0137422, IMG submission 102330) | Soil microbial communities from meander-bound floodplain in the East River, Colorado, USA - East River MetaG ERMZT551_2 | ecosystem: Environmental > Terrestrial > Soil > Floodplain ... | reverse complement strand
CGGCGGCGCCGGTGATCTCGCGGCGAACAAGGAGGTGGGCCTGTCCAGCATCGCCGCCGTTGGCCCCGACAGCGGAGCGAAAGCCGATACGACCGCTGCCGGCACCGAGCCCGCCCTGATCTCCACCACGGCCCCGGCGCGCGACCGCGTGGAGTGGATTCCGGGGGCCATCTTCCGGGCCACGCTGGACACGACCCAGTGGCTGACGCTGGGCTACGAGCGCGACCGCATCCCCATCTTCATCGATGGGGACGTGTTCTGGAAACCGTCCAAGAGCGGCGCAAATCCCGTGACGTTCACCGATCCGGCCGACGCGCTGGTGCTCTCAGGGTTTACCTGGCCCGACAACACGGCACGGCTGCTCAAGGGCACGACGTGGGCGGTGGTCGAGAATCAGGGGAGCGGGCGCGTGGTGCTGTTTCTGAGTGATCCGCTGTTTCGCGCGTTCTGGAGGGGACCGGCGCGGATGGTGACGAATGCGATTTTGATGGGGCCGAACCGGTAAGACAACGGCGGCAGAGGCGGCAAGGGCCGTCCCTGCCGCCCTTTGCTTCTAGATCACCCGCATCGTCCTCACCACACTCCGAACCTTCCAGACCGGTACCTCGATGTTCCTGCGCACCTTCGGCTGCACGCGGAACCAGCTCGGCTCCTCGGGCGTCCGCATCTTGTAATAGCTGTCCTCGTTCTCCGGCACCTTGTAGGACACGGTGACCCGCTGCCGCTTGCGCAGCACCTCGATCGTCACCGTCTCACCGGAGTCGTAGGACCGGAGAATCCGCATCGCCTGCATCGGTGATGTCGGTTTGCGGCCGCCGATCGCGGTGATGACGTCGCCGCCTTTCAGCGCGAGCGTCGAATCGGCCGGCGCGCTCACGACGAGAACTCCTTCACGGGTACCGAAGTAGTCGCCCAGGTCCGGGTTCAACTTCACCAGCTCGATGCCGCCCCAGGGACTGCCGAACGCGAACTCGAAGGAATTGCCCGGGCCGACATGCATCTCCGGACCCATCCATCCCCTCGCGCCCATCCCCGGGAGCCGCAACATATCGCCACCGATATTTTCAGCGATCAACGTGAGCTTCTTGGCAGCCTCGTTGCCCCGGCGATACTCGACCTGCACCGAGTCACCCGGATCTAGCTCGCGCGCGAGCTCGATCAGCTTCATGCCGGGCCCGGAATCCTCGTCGTCTTCAGCCGCGGCGCCGCCCAGTGCCGTACCGTTGAAGCGGGTGATCACATCACCGGCCTTGAGGCCGGCCTTCTCCGCCGGCCCGCCCGGGGTGATGCCTTCGACCCGGGCCCCGACCTTGTCGCCGGACGTGTTGGCACGCGTATCGACGATCACGCCGATCCGGCCGCGGTTGTCCGAGAACGAGAACACGCCGTACGGGCCGCTCTCGACGCGGACGCGGGGCCGGGAGCGCGGGCGCGTGTCCTGCGCCTGCGACGCCGCCGGCCCAAGTAAACAGACGGCGAGTGCCGCCATCGCCATGTTGCGATTCATCTCTTGGTCTCCTTGCGGGCCCTAAAGCCCGACGTAACGAGCGCGCGTGGCGCGGGCCTTCATCAGCTCCCGCATCAGGTCGCAACGCTGCTGCCATAGTCTGACGAGTTCGGCATCCGCCGCGTGCGCACCTTCTACCTGCTGCGCGAGCGTCCCGTCGAGAACTGAAATGCGGTCTTCGAGTGCCGCCATCACCGAAGCCTCATGACCGCTGAGCACACTGCCTTCGACGTCGAATTGTTTGAGGGAGTCTTCGAGTGTCGCGGACTGCTGCTTCGCCTTACTGAGCTCGGCGTGAAGCACACCGGGACTCGACGGCTGCACCAACAGCACCGCGGCGATCGTGGCGGCGAGCGCGAGACTGCCGCTCCACGCTCCCCAGGTGCGCCGGCGACGGGACCGCTCGGCCCGCAGCACGGCCTGCACCGCGGGCCACCGGTCGCGCGGCGGCCGCAGCGCCGGCAGCGCCTTCAGCTGCGCCGCCCGCTGGTACAGCTTCTCCAACTCGGCCTTGCACGTGTCGCAGGTGGTGATGTGCCGGCGCGCCCACACCGACGCCTCCCCGGCCCGCAGCGCTCCCAGATCGTCCATCGTACAATGCATCATGTACTCGCTCCTTGATCCAGCATTCGCCGCAGACGCACATGGGCCCGCGCCAGCTGCGACTTAGAGAAGCTCACCGATTTGCCCATCTGCTCCGCAATCTCTTCGTGCGTGTAACCCTCGACATCGTGCAGCCACACCACCGCGCGGGACGTCTCGGACAAGTGCTCGAACGCCCGCTCCAGATCGATGTTCGCGCCGACATGCATCCCCGGCTTCCCCGGCTCATCGTCCAGCTCCTCGGTGACGCGGATCTGATCGCGCCGGATTCGCATCAGCGCTTTGGTCGACGCGATCTTGCGCACCCATCCCCAGAGATGCCCTTCGCCGCGGTACTGCCTGATGTTCCGCACCACTTCGAGGAACGTCTCCTGGAGCACGTCCTCGGCATCCTCGGGCCGCCGCAGCATCCGGCGCACGAGGTTGTAGACCGGCGCCTCGAAGGCTCGAAACAGCGCTTCTAGCGCTGCTTCATCCCCAGCCTGGGCGCGGGCAACGAGTACGTCCGGGACGGCGAGAGACACGGTCATGTCCAACAGTTTAGATGCCATAACTACGTGTAACGTCGCGGGATGGTGCGCAGTGAGTGGTGCGCGGTGCGCGGGAATGCCGACCGCGTACCGCGCACCGCTCACCTAAGTAGTTACCCAATAGGAACTTGAAGGTATCAGGGATATCTTTGCGCATGCCTACAGCCGACGTGAAAGAATGGCTGCACCACTGGCAGGAGGAAGCCGATGCGGCCTACCTCTATCTCGCCCTCGCCGGCCAGGAGGCTGACCCACACCGGAAGGACATCTACATCAAGCTGGCCGGCGTCGAAGAGCGGCACGTCCAGATGTGGAGCAAGCTGCTCGCGCAACACGGCCATCAGGTCGAGCCGACTCGCCCATCACTGAACGCCCGCCTGCTGGCCTGGTTCGGCCGGCGCTTTGGGACGCGCTACCTCCTCCCGATGTTGCTCCGGGAGGAGGGCCAGGAGGTCAAGGGCTACCTGGACCTGCACAGGGCATCGAGCCTCCCCGATGCGCAGGCGGTCTCGCTCCAGCTGGCGAAGGAGTCGGCAGCGCACGCGGGCACCCTCGCGGACCTCGCCGGCAAAGGCGCCGAGCCGTGGCACAAGACGGGCTCGGGTGGCTACCTCCGGAACGTCGTGTACGGCTTCAACGACGGGCTCACCGCCAATTTCGGCCTGGTGGCCGGCGTCATCGGCGCGTCCGTGCAGCCGCACGTGATCCTCATATCCGGCGTCGCGGGGATGATTGCCGACGCGCTCTCGATGGGCTCCTCCGGGTACCTGGCGGCGAAGAGCGAGCAGGAGGTCTACGCCCACGAGATCGCGATGGAGAAGGAAGAGATCCGGCTGATGCCGGAAATCGAGATGGAAGAAATGGAGCTTCAGTATCAGGCGAAGGGTGTGGACCCGCGCACGGCCCGGCGCATGGCGGAAGAGGTGATGCGCGATCCCGCAAACGCGCTCGACGAGCAGGTCCGCGAGGAGCTGAAAATCGGCGTGGCGCACGCCACGCCGTTCCGCGAAGGCTGGATCACGGGCACCGCCACGGCGGTGGGCGCGTTCATCCCGGTGTTCCCCTTCATGGTGCTGGAGGGACGGACCGCGATCTGGGTGGCGTTCATCACCGCGATGCTGTCGCACTTCGCCGTCGGGGCGGCACGCAGCTTCTTCACGGGCCGCGGCGTGTTTCGCAGCGGCATCGACATGTTTGTCGTCGGCCTGGGAGTGGCTGGGGTAGCCTACGTGGTCGGAGATCTGGTCGCGAAACTGCTCTAAAAGACGTGCGAATTAGACGACCAAGTTTACAAGCCGATCCTGTACATAGATCACCTTCTTCACATTCTGTCCGTCGACGAACTTCTGCACCGCCGCGTCCGCGAGGACGATCTTCAGCACTTCTTCCTGAGCCATGCCGCGCGGCACCACCAGACGCGAGCGGAGCTTGCCGTTGACCTGTACGGCGATCTCGACGTCGCCGGCCGACGCCAGCCGTTCGTCATGCGCCGGCCAGGGTGCCTGGAATACGGACTCCTGGTGACCCAATCGTTCCCACATCTCCTCGGCGATGTGTGGGGCGTACGGAGCGAGCATTATCACGAGGGGCTCCACCAACTCCCGACTCCCAGCTCCTTGCTCCCGCAGTTCATTGACGTACTCCATCATCGCCGCGATCGCCGTGTTGTATTGCAGCCCCTCGGTATCGGCCGTCACCTTGCGAATCGTGCGATGCAGTTTCTGCTCGACGGACGCTGGCATGGGAGCGGGCGAGGCCGCCGGCTGCGCGATTCCCACGTGCACGGCCCACCAGACCTTCTCCAGGAAGCGCCGGATACCCACGATCCCCTCGTCGCGGAAATCGCCACCTTCCTGGAAGGGGCCGAGGAACATGAGGTACATGCGGAACGTGTCGGCCCCCCACTGCTGGATGTAGGTGTCGGGCACGACGACGTTGCCGCGTGACTTCGACATCTTGGCGCCGTCCTTCACGATCAAGCCGTGCGCCCGGAACCTGGGATACGGCGAATCGAAGTGCACGTGGCCCAGGTCGTGCAGCACCATACAGATGAACCGCGCATACAGGAGATGCAGCACGGCGTGCTCGTTGCCGCCGATGTAGCTGCTCACGGGCAGCCACTTTTTGGTGCGCGCCGGGTCGAACGGCCGATCGTTGAACTCGGTCGACGGATAGCGAAGGTGGTACCAGGCCGAGTCGAGGAACGTGTCGGAAACGTCGGTCTCGCGGCGCGCGCGCTCGCCGCACTGCGGGCAGGGCACGAAATACCACTCCTCATGACGGGCGAGCGGGCTCACCCCCGTGTCGTCGGGCCGGAAGTCCTCGATGTACGGCAGCTCGACGGGGAGGTCCTTCTCCGGCACCGGGACGACGCCGCATTTCTCACAATAGATGATGGGGATCGGCGGACCCCAGTACCGCTGCCGCGAGATGCACCAGTCATGCAGGCGGTACTGCACGCGGGGCGTCGCGAGCCGGCGCTCGGCGAGCCACGCGACGATCTTGCGCGCCCCCTCGAGACACGGCAGCCCGTCGAACGCCCCGGAGTTCATGAGCCTGCCGTCTTCCGTCATGATCGGGAGCGGCTCACCGCCATCCGTCGCGACCACCTGCCGGATCGCAAGCTTGAACTGCGTGGCGAACTCGAAGTCGCGCTTGTCGTGCGCCGGCACGGCCATGATGGCCCCGGTGCCGTATTCCATCAGCACGTAATCGGCGATCCAGATCGGGATGGCCTCCCCGGTGGCCGGATTGCGGGCATACGACCCGATGAACACGCCGGTCTTGGTCTTGTCGCCCACACGGCGTGACACGATGTCCTTGGACTGCACCTCCCGCTTGTAAGCCTTCACCGCGCCGCGCTGCTCCACGGCCGTCAGCTCGTCGACGAGCGGGTGCTCGGGCGCGAGCACGAGATAGGTGGCACCGAACACCGTATCGGGCCGCGTGGTGAAGACGGGGATCTTCTGGCCGCTCGGCGTCTCGAACAGCAGCTCGGCGCCTTCGCTCCGGCCGATCCAGTTCCGCTGAAGCAGGACGGTGGAGGACGACCAGTCCAGGGTGTGGAGGTTTTCGAGGAGACGCTCGGCGAAGTTCGTGATCCGGAAGAACCATTGATCGAGAAACCGCTGCTCGACCGGCGTATCGCAGCGCTCGCAGCGGCCGTCGATCACCTGCTCATTGGCGAGCACCGTCTTGTCTTTGGGGCACCAGTTGACCGCCGCGCGCTTCTTGTAGGCGAGCCCGGCGTTGAAGAGCTGGAGAAACAGCCACTGGGTCCACTTGTAGTAGGCCGGATCGGTGGTGGAGAGCTCGTGCCGCCAGTCGAACATGCCGCCGAAGCGCCCGAGCTGGCGGCGGAAGGTGGCGATGTTCTGCGGGATGAGCTTGGCCGGATTCGTGCCGATGTTGAGCGCGTAGTTCTCGGAGTGAATGCCGAAGGCGTCGAAGCCCATCGGCTCGAACACGTTGTAGCCCTGGAGCCGCTTGAAGCGTCCGTAGATATCCGCGCCTGTGAACGCGAACATGTTGCCGACGTGCAGTCCTTCGGCCGACGGATACGGGAACATCATCAGGTTGTAGAACGGCCGAGTGGCCCGATCGAGGTCGGGCTCGTTCGTGTGACGCTCGGCCCAGCGGCTCCGCCACTTTGCTTCGAGTGATGCCGGGTCGTAGCTTGGGACGTCGCGCATGAGTGCCGACAATTAAACCATGGCCATCAAGTCTCAGCAACTGCGGCAGCGTTTTCTGATTTCCGGGGGGGGCGTGGTCGTCCTCCTCGTGGTGTTCGTTGCCTGGCTGACCAGCAATCGCGTGGGCCGCTCGCTCGAGCAGCAGGCAGACGTGCGCGGCAACGACTTGGCACTGCGGGTGGCCGCCATCGTCACCCAATACTTGAAGGAGCGCCATCGCGAGGTGGCGTCGCTTGCCAGCATGCCGGCGCTCATCGCGAGCGTGCGCGAGGCCGGCCAGGACGCCGCCGCCCGCGGTCTCGACCGACTATCGATCGCCACCCTCGAGAGCAGCTTCGCCGAGTCGCGGGGGCTCGGGAAGGATCCCGCACTGCGCGACTATCTGAAGGCGTACACGACCGTCTCGGACTTTTCGGAGCTGCTCGTGACCGAGCGCCACGGGTTCAACGTCTTCGTGGCGGGTGAAGCGACGGACTTCGTACAGCGGGACGAGACGTGGTGGCAGCGCACGATGGCGGACGGCAGCTATGAAGGTGATCCCCAGTCCGACACGACCGGCACGCAAACCGCCCTCGAATTCGAGGTCACCATCCGGTCGCCGGGTCAGCAACAGCCGGTCGGGGTGTTCCAGGCACTGTTCAGCCTCGAGCGGCTCAGCGAGATGCTCGGCAGCGCGGAGCTGGCGGGTCGCGCCTATCTCGAGGTCGTCGCGAACGACAAGACGGTGCTCATTTCACCAGACCGCACGCAGCTCCTTCAGGTTCTGCCCGACCAGGACCGGATCACCTTTGGCCCCACACCGCTGACCAGCCACATCACGACGGCGGCTGGCGTGCGGGAGTTGGTGGTGTCAGTACCGGCCAATCAGGGGGAATGGTGGGTGCTCTATCGCGAGCCGGCGGCGACCGCGTTCGCAACCGCGCGCAGTATGCAGCTGACGATCTGGCTGGGGGCGCTCCTCGTCGCGGCCTTGGCGCTGGGCGCCATGCTCTGGTGGTCGCGTCGCCTGGGCGAGCTGGTGACCGACCCGGTGCGAGCCGCGGGCGCCATCGCCAGCCGCATCGCAGGCGGCGACCTGTCGGTGACAGTGGCGGGCCGTGGCGCGGAAGCCAGCGAGGTCGGGGAGCTGTTCTCCTCGGTACACTCGATGGTCGTGGCGCTGCGGCGTCTGGTCGGCGCGATCCGCACCGCGGCCGATGAGGCCGCGGCGATGGCCACGGAGATCTCGGCGTCGACCGAGGAGATGAGTGCCTCCGCCGAGCAGACGGCCGCGACCTCGCAGGACGTCTCCAAGCGCGCGGGCGAGCAGGCCCAGGTGGTGCGTGCCGCGGCCGACGACGCCGCGCGGATACTGCAGATCGCCGCGCAGCTCTCCCAAGGCGCCGAAGAGGCGGCACGGCGGAACGCGGATGTGTCGGCACTGGCGCGCCGGCATAAGGAGGGGCTCGACGAAAGCACCGCACAGCTCGTCAAGCTCGCCGATGACGTCGCCAAAGGGGCTCAGGAAGCGGAGGCCCTCGCCCAGGCGTCCGAGAGGATTCAGTCGTTCGTCGCGCAAACGAAGGCGGTCGCGACGCAGACGAACATGCTCGCCCTGAACGCCGCGATCGAAGCGGCACGCGCCGGCCCCCAAGGCCGGGGATTCGCCGTCGTGGCGGATGAGGTGCGCAAGCTTGCTTCGGTGGCGGCGACCGCGGCGGGTGAGACAGCGGAGACGGTACGCGGCGTGCTCGAGCGCGTGCAGGCGATCCGTGACCGGCTCGTGCGTCTCGCCGCCGCCGGCGTTGCGGTGCGTGAAGCATCCCAAACCGCGGCGCAGGGTCTCACGATCGTGGCGGGCGAAGCGAACGCCAATGACAGCTGGAGCCGCGAGATCGCGAAGTCCGCGAGCGAGCTCAAAGCATTGGTGGAGGAGATCGCCAGCCGGCTGGAAACGGTGGCGGGTCAGACCGACACTCTGCTGGCCTCCGCGCAGGAGTTAGCGGCGTCCGGCCAGGAGCAGAGCGCGTCGACGCAGGAGATCGCGTCGTCGGCCAATCAGCTGGCCGAAGCTGCCGACCGGCTCACGGGCGCGGTGAAGTCATTCCGATTGTTGGAGGATGAGCCAAGCCAAGAGCAAGCAGCAGATTAGTGCGGGGCGTGAGCCCCGTCACGTTCAGGGACCTGAGCAAATCATAGAGTAGACCCCTTCCCGAGCCTACCGTTCAGGTGCTCGCCCTGAGGGGGTACTGTAATGATGTCATCGAGTGGGGTCGTTCCAACGAGGACCGACCTGACCGCGGCAATCGTCCTCCTGCTGGTCGCGGAAGCCACGCTGTTCTTCACGTTCCTTTTCATTATTGGCCCGATTGCCACGCTGCCGCGGCTGTGGCCGTTGGCGGTGGTGCTGGTGCTCAGCACCGCGTTGTATCGGGGACAGGATTGGGCCCGGTGGGCGCTGCTGGTGCCGATCGCGTTTCGGGTGTGGAGGGTGGTGCTGGTGATCGCCGCGGCCTGGGGGTTGGGCCGGTCGGGGATCGCGGTGTTTCTGACGTTCATTGTTCTCGCCGAGTTGTTTGCTGCTTTCATTCTGCTCGATAGCTATCTCGTGCGGCGGCAGAGCCTGCGCGTTCCGGAGCCTCGCACTATCTAGCGCTCATCGTCCGTCGGGCGGATACTCCGCCCGATGAAGCTGTTCGAAAAAACAGACATGCTGAGCGCGATCGGAAATACGCCGCTGGTCCGGCTGGCGCGGATCGTGCCCAAGGGCGCGGCGGACGTGTGGGTGAAGCTAGAGTACTACAATCCGACGGGCTCCTACAAAGATCGCATGGCGCTGTCGATGATCGAGCGCGCCGAGCGCCGCGGCGACCTGAAGCCGGGGATGACGGTCGTCGAGTACACCGGTGGGAGCACGGGCATTTCGCTCGCGTTCGTGTGCGCGGTGAAGGGGTATCGCTGCCGCATCGTGTGCAACGATGCCGTGGCCGCGGAGAAGCGCCGCAGCATGGAACTGTTCGGGGCGGAGCTGGAGGTGCTGAAGAGCGACGGCGGCAAGCTCACACCCGACCTGGTGCCGCGGATGATGGCCCGCGCGCGGGAGATTGCCGCCGAGGGCCCGAGCTATGCGACCGACCAGATGCGCAACCCCGATATGGTGGCCGGCTATGAGTCGCTCGGCGAGGAGCTGCTCAAGCAGGTGCGCGGACCTATCGACGCGTTCTGCGCCGCGGTCGGCACGGCGGGGATGCTGATGGGAGCGGAGCGCGTGCTGAAGCGCGCCGATCCGAAGACGCGCATCGTGGCGCTCGAGCCGTCGACGTCAGCGGTGCTCTCGGGCGCCGTCCCTGGCCGGCACGGTGTGGAGGGCGTCGCACCCGGGTTCGTGCCGCCGCAGTTCGACCGCGCGCTCGTGAGCGAGACGCGCGCGATCGACGAGGCGGAGGCGCGGCGCATGGCGTGGACGCTGGCGCGGCAGGAGGGCCTGTTTGCCGGCACGTCGACCGGGCTCAATGTCGTCGCCGCGCTGCAACTTGCGCGCGAGCTCGGCACCGGGGGGGGCCACACGGTGGTGACGGTGGCGGTGGACAGCGGGCTCAAGTACTTAGCTGGTGATTTGTACGCCGCTGCGCCGGCGCGGTAGCGGATGACGGGCGTCATGTTGAAATTCTGAGCAACATCACCGCGATCAGCGTCCCGTTGGCCCTCTGCACCTCGAGCCGATACTCCCCTGCCTCGCCCGGCGTGAACTCGAAGTCGTACGTCTCCCCGATGCTGATCGTTTGGCGCGCCGGGCGCATGCGCTGGCGCGCGGCCGGCAGCTCGCTCCCATCCTTGGCAAGCGCGCGCCACGACTGCAGCGTCGTGTCGCGGCGCACCTCCACCCGCATCGAGGGGCGGCCGAGCGTGATGTTGATCAACCGCAGGCGCAGCGGCACACCGACGCGGACCTCGGCGGGCACCGGCGTCCGGCGTCCGTTGAGGAGCACGAACTGCGTCTGCTCGGCCGAGTCGCGCGGCGTGCTGATGAGCACCGGGATGTCGGTCGCCGGATCGTAGCGCTGGCCGGGTTCGAGCACGATGAGCGCGCCGGACATCCCAGCCGGCTCCTGCCGCAGCTCATCCACGTGGGTGTGGTAGATGAATGTCCCGGCGCGCGGCGGTGTGAAGCGCGCCTCGAACGAGTCGCCGGGCGCGATCACCGGCGAGAGGCGCTGCGGCGTTCCACTGAAGCCCGCCACGCCGTCGAAGTAGCTGTCGAGCTCGATGCCATGCCAGTGTATTGCGGTCGGCTCCGGCGTGCGGTTGACCACCGTGATGGCGACGGGATTGCCGCGCGTCAGCACGATGGGGGGACCGGCGCGAACGCCCGAGTCGTTCGCAGCCGGAGCGCCGTCTCCCTCCAGAGTGAGGGCGTACACTGGCGCGCGAGCGCCTCCGGCCGAGGCTGGACGCATGGAGAGACGTAACCGGCGCGGGGCGACATCGGCGGCGGGCGAGGACGGCGTCGTACGGCCGGCTGTCACGCCGATGCCGACGACCAGGCCCGACATTCCTTCGAGCGCGTGATTCTGCGCGTGGGCGGCGTGCGGCGCGTCGATCGGGCCATCGAGCCGGCTGCCGAGGGGGCCGCGGCGGGAGAAATGCGACGTGAAGTGACAATGAAACAGCCAGTTTCCCGCTCGCTCCGGGACCCACGTCATCAACATCGTCTGGCCATCGCGCATCCGTTCGGTGACGACGAGATCGCGGCGGTCCGCGGTGTATGTCGTGTCGCCCGTGCCGTCGCCGCGGCTGTCCACGCGATAGTAGAACCCGTGCAGATGCATCGGATGCACGTTGGCCGAGGCGTTGATCACGCGCCATTGGACGGAATCGCCGACGCTGTACGAGAGACGCTCGGTATGCGGCCACGACCGGCCGTTCACCACGAGGAGCAGTCGCTGCATGTAGGCGTCGGGATTGGCCTCGGTCGGCGTCGTGTCGGCCCACTGCCCGATGACGAGGATCCGATCGCGGCGGTGAACGCCCGGCTCGTCGACGACGATGGCGCCGGAGAGCTGCGCGTCCGCTCCCGTTCTGGCGTTGAAGCGCCGGCCTGTCGTGGTGCCCCAGTAGTAGTACGTGCCGGGCGCGTCGAGGCGAAAGCGAACCTCGCGCGACGCCCCTGCGGGGACCTGGACGGTGTCGCGAGCACCGGCCGGGAGCGGGCGCGCGACGAGCCCGTGGAGCGTGAGGACGGTGCCGGGAATGGAGTTGGTCACTGTCACCGCGACTTCGGTGCCGGCCGGGACGCGGACGACCGGGCCGGGGATCTGGAGTTCGCGACCGACCTCCGCGAATGCCTGCACGGTTGCACCCGGTGCATCATCGCCATCCGGATGCCATGTGCCCAGGCGCGTGTCGAGACGAAGGCTCAGGACGCCGGCGCGCAGGGTTCCAGCGGGTCGGAGGTTGTCATTGATCCGTATCTGCTCAATCCTGCCGACCCAAACGGCAAGCAGTATCACGAGGAACACGGCCATATCGTAATCGTACCGTTTGGCAGCGCCCCGTCAAATGCACCAGATCCTTCGGTCGCGCGCTTCCCCGAAAGCAGATCCTTCGGTCGCGCGCCTGCGGCGCGCTCCCTCAGGATGACAGCGCGTCTCGCTTTTCATAAGAAAGAGGAAACAATTCGGGGATCGAGTGTCCCCTCTTACCTCTCCGGTATCCGATTTCCGCATGACAACTGGGTGAGATCCGTACCGCGCCCGTTCGTCCTCACCCCCTGCCCCCTCTCCCTTCGGGAGAGGGGGGACAAGAGGTGAGTCTCTTTTCGATCCGCTCGGCAGGATTGTGGTTGCGTAGATCGTTCTGTTGGGCTGCACGCTCAGGCGATGGATCCCCTTCGTCGTCTCAGAGCGGCCGAGCGGTTTGCGCGCGCGCGAGAGCTACGGCACAACCCCACGCCAGCTGAACGTCACGCATGGACGTTGTTGCGCAATCGCGGGATCCTCGGCCTCAAGTTTCGACGACAACACGTGCTGCACGGCTTCATCGTGGACTTCTATTGTCCGAGCGAACGCATCGTGATCGAGCTCGACGGGAATGTGCACGATGTTGAAGTGCAACGAGATTACGACCAAGCGCGGGCTGGATTGCTGAACGCAGCTGGCTATCGGGTCATTCGACTTCGCAACAGAGATGTGAGCCGAGAACATCTCGAGGCTGTGCTCCGCAACGCGCTCGGGACCAACCGTTAGTCCCCCCTCTCCCGAAGGGAGAGGGGGTCAGGGGGTGAGGACCCCGGCCCCCCGGGTTTCGCGAATTCACGCATTTCACTATAGTGACGTATGGTCCTCTTGCCTTGCGAGAAGGCATAACGGCTCCGCATCGAAGCACGCCAACCGG
>Ga0137422_1000246_pt1 | contig 12744 bp, 9 predicted proteins | sample EasRivERMZT551_2_FD_102330 | JGI IMG/M metagenome (GOLD analysis project Ga0137422, IMG submission 102330) | Soil microbial communities from meander-bound floodplain in the East River, Colorado, USA - East River MetaG ERMZT551_2 | ecosystem: Environmental > Terrestrial > Soil > Floodplain ... | reverse complement strand
CGGGCCCGCGCCGCAGGTCGCGCGCCTGTTCATCAACGACGGCCGGGCCAGCTTCACCGACGAGACGGGCACCCGCTTCGCCGGCTTCGCGCCGATGCTCTCGCGCGACATCGAGTTCGTGGACTTCGAGAACGACGGCGACCTCGACGTGTTCATCGCGAACCACACGCAAGGGCTGGCCTCGACCGGCGACGTGAGCCGCTTCTGGGTCAACGTCGGGGGCGCGCAGCTCGGCGCCGTCGGCTTCTACGCCGACGAGACGGCGACGCGCTGGGGCACGCTGGCCGGAGTGCCGGCGTCCTCGCAGCTGTGCGGCGGGTGCAACAGCGGGCCGTTCCTCGACTTCTCCTGCGACTGCGACTTCGCGGACCTCGACGACGACGCCGACCTGGACCTGTTCTTCAACAGCTACGGTCCCGGCATGAGCGGGACGCGCGACTCGCGCATCTTCCTCAACGACGGCGCCGGCGTGTTCAACGAGCTGTGGCCGTGGGCCGACCCGGCGGCCGACATCAAGACGCAGAGCCGCGACGTGGACCTGGCCGACTTCGACGGCGACTTCGACCTCGACGTGTTCATGTCGAACCGCGACAGCCAGCCGCGGGTCTACCTGAACAACCTCTACGGTCCGCCGGCCGGCTCGGCGTTCACGGACACCACCCAGTCGGCGCTCATCGCGACCGGCGCCACGATCACCGGCGCCGCCAACTACGAGGTCGAGTACGCCGACGTGGACGGCGACGTCGACTTCGACGCCTGGATGATCAACTTCAACGGCAACCTCGATCGCCTGCTGCGCAACAACAGCGTCGGCCTCGGCGCCGTGCCGTTCTCGTTCACGAGGATGAACACCTGGATCGTGAACGACCCGAACACTGACGAAAACGAGGTCGACTTCGGCGACTTCGACAACGACGGCGATCTCGACTCGTTCATCGCCAACTTCAGCGGCACGAACTTCCTGTACGCGAGCAGCCTGGCTCAGGGCTTCGTCCCCGACACGCAGGGGATCTACCACCGGACGGGCGTGGCGACGGGCCAGTACTCCAACCCCGAGCTGCCCAGCAACTTCAACGGCGGCACGTCGCTCGACGGCGAGTGGGGCGACATGGACGGCGACGGCGACCTCGACATCCTGCTCTCGAACGACGCCAACCAGGGCAACTGGCTGTTCCAGAACATCCTCGGCGTGCCCGACTCGCACGCGCCCGGCCTCCCGCTGGTCACCGATCAGGCCGACAAGCCCAACGGCACCCCGACGGTGATCCACGCCGGCGCGCGCGACAACACGCCCTTCTACATCCACCAGTTCTACGCGGCCGAGCTGGTCTACACCGTCGACGGCGGCGCGCCGGCGAGCGTGCCGATGTTCGCGCAGGGCGGCCAGCAGTACCGCGGCGTGATCCCGGCACAGACCGACGCGATCGTCGCGTACCACGTCGAGGTCACCGACCTGGAGGGCAACACCGGCGTGTCGGCGACCGTCGCTTTCGAGCAGGGCGCCGGCGACGCCTGGACGGACCTGGGCTTCGGCCTCGCGGGCGTGGCCGGCGTGCCGACGCTCGCGGGCACCGGCCCCCTCACGCCGGCGAGCGCCGGCACGCTGACGCTGAGCGGCGCCGCGCCGTCGTCGCCGTGCGGCTTGTTCGTCTCGCTCGTCGGGACGTCGGCGCCCTTCAAGTGCGGCACGCTCGTGCCCGTGCCCGTCGCGCTGCAGCTCTTCCTGGCCACGAATGGCGCCGGCGGCCTGCCGCTGGGCTGGACGAGCTGGCCGAGCGGGCTCTCGGGCTCGAGCCTGTACTTCCAGTACGCCATCGCCGACGGTGCCGCCGTGTGCGGCACCGCGCTGAGCAACGCGCTGCGCGCCGACTCGCCGTAGCCTGCGACCCAGGCGACGCCCCGCCGCCGGCGGCTAGTCGGCGGCGCGGAAGAGCCAGAGCCGCCGCTGGCGCATGAGCTGCAGGTCGGAGGCGACGCGCCGCTCGCCCTCGGCGGGACAGATGCGGGGGCCGTGCACGCGAACGGCCTCGGCGGGAGCCACGCCGGCGCGCAGGTCCGCCGCGAAGGCCTCGAGGTCGGCCGCGTACCGGCGCGCGTCGCGCAGCCCGAGCGCCGTGTTGAACGGCAGGGCGAGCAGGAGCGCGACGCACAGCAGCGCGGGCACGCGCCGCGCGAGCGCCCCCCCGTGCAGGCGCCAGGCGAGGTAGGCGCAGCACAGGCCCGGTGCCATGAGCGTCGTGTAGCGGGGCGCGAAGCCGGCCTCCCAGCCCAGGCCGGCGCGCGAGCGGCCGATGACGAGCGCGAGGCCGAAGACGGCGAGCAGCCCCGCCAGGAGCACCGAGGCGCCGAGCCGGCGCTCCGGCTCGCGGCGCACCGTGCTCAGGAGCAGCAGCGCCGAAGCCGCGCCGAGCAGCGCCACGATCAGGCCGGACCAGGGCCACAGCTCCCGCCCCACCGGGCCCAGCGCGGTCGACAGGCAGCGCAGCGTCGTCGCCGCCGTCGCGCCCAGCCCCGCGAAGCCCACGTCGGACGCCGGGCTCGAGGGCAGGCTGGCGACCAGCAGCGCGACGGCCGCGGCGAGCAGCGCGGCGCAGGTCCACAGCGCCCGGCGCATCGGCCGCTCGGGCACGCGCGGCGCGGCCCACGCCATCCAGAGCACGAGCACCGGCGCCAGGCACAGGCCGATGCCCGAGGCGAAGGGCAGCGGCAGCGCGACGGCGAGGAGCGCCCAGGGCGCGCGGCTGCGCGGGCCATCGGGCGGCGCCCCGGCCGGCGGCGCGACGAGGTGCAGCAGCACGACCAGACTTCCCGTGAACAGCGCCACGGCCAGCACGAAGTGGAGCTGGATCTGCCAGAGCACGTTGATCTGGTGGCCCCAGTTCAGCAGCGCCACCGGCAGCAGCAGGTCGGTCCAGGCCCAGCGGCCCGCCAGCCGGCGCACGGCCGACAGCAGCATCACGGGCAGCGCGCAGAGCAGCAGCGCCGAGGCGAGCATGGCCCAGCGCAGGTCGCCGCCCGAGAGGCTCGCCAGCGCCAGGAGCACCGCCTTGGCCAGGGGCAGACGGTGCTCGTTGCCCTGCTCCCAGATCCACGCCAGGCTCGGCGGCTGTCCGCCGAGCAGCACGGGCACCAGCTTCCAGTCGTCCCAGTAAGGGACGTTGCGGCCGAAGACCGCAACGAGCACGAGCGCCGCCGCGGTGAGCAGTCCCCAACCGCCCCAGACGACGCGCTCCGTCGCGCGGGACGGATCGGTCATTGCGCGCGGCCGCGCAGCTCGACGCGCCGGATCTTGCCGCTGACCGTCTTGGGCAGCTCGGCCACGAACTCGATCTCGCGCGGGTACTTGTAGGGCGCGGTGCGCTCCTGCACGAAGCGCTGCAGCTCGGCGACGAGCGCCGGCGTGCCGACCGTGCCCGGGCGCAGCACCACGAAGGCCTTGACGATCTGGCCGCGCAGCTCGTCGGGCTGGCCCACCACCGCCGACTCGACCACGGCCGGGTGCTCGAGCAGCGCCGACTCGACCTCGAAGGGGCCGATGCGGTAGCCGGAGCTCTTGATCACGTCGTCGGCGCGGCCCACGAACCAGAAGTAGCCGTCCTCGTCGATGCGCGCGCGGTCGCCGGTGCAGTACCAGTCGCCGCGGAAGCAGGCCGCGTTGCGCGCTTCGTCCTTCCAGTAGCCGGCGAACAACCCCTCGGGCCGCGCGGGTCGCACGCGGATCGCGACCTCGCCCTCGCTGCCGCAGGGCAGCGCGGCGCCCGACTCGTCGATGACCGCCACGTCCCAGCCCGGCGAGGGCTGGCCCATCGAGCCCGGCCGCACCGGCAGCCCCGGGTAGTTGCCGACCGTGAGCACGGTCTCGGTCTGGCCGTAGCCGTCGCGGATGGTCAGGCCCGTGTGCCGCTTCCAGACCTCGATGACCTCGGGGTTGATCGGCTCGCCGGCCGCGTTGCACGAGCGCAGCGCCGGGAAGCGGAAGCCCGAGAAGTCCTCCTGGATCAGCAGCCGGTAGTTGGTCGGCGCGCCGCAGAAGGTCGTGATCGGGTGCTGGCTGAGCAGCTCGAGCGTGCGGCGCGGCACGAAGCGCGGCGCCGTGTGCGCGAAGAGCGTGCAGCCCGCGATCCAGGGCGCGAAGAAGCTGCTGTAGGCGGCCTTGGCCCAGCCCGTGTCGGAGAGGTTCCAGTGCAGGTCGTCGGGCCGCAAATCGAGCCAGCGCGCGGTGAGCGCGTGGCCCTTGCCGTAGCTGGCCTGCGTGTGCAGGGCCATCTTCGGCGCTCCGGTCGTGCCCGAGGTGAAGTAGAGCAGCGCCGAGTCGTCGGCGCCGGTGTCGGCCGAGCCGTCGCGCCACCCGGCGGGCGGGGCGCCGCGGCCGTCCCGCAGCACGGCCTCGTAGTCCTCCCAGCCGGGCCGGCTGGGCGACGCGCCCGCGGCGTCGCCGACGAGCACGCGCAGCGGCGCGGGCCGGTGCGCGAGCGCCAGGGCCTCGTCGACGCGCAGCGCGCCGTCGCGGTCGGTGATCACGGCCGCGGTCTCGGAAGGCCCCAGGCGCCCGGCGATGTCGCGCGCCGTGAGCTGCACCGTGCCCGGCGCCACGACGAAGCCGGCGCGCAAACAGGCCAGCATCGCCTCCCACCACTCGACGCGCCGCGGCAGCACGAGCATCACCGTCGCGCCGCGCGCCAGCCCGCGGGCGGCGAGGCCGGCCGCCAGCGCGCGGCTGCGCTCGGAGAGCTCGCCGAAGCTGCAGCGGCGCTCGAGGGCGGCGTCGTCCACCAGCAGCAGCGCGGTCCGCTCGCCGCCGGCGCGGGCGTGCGCGTCGAACGTGTCGCGCGCGAAGTTGAAGCGCGCGCTCATCCCGTCGCGCTCCCGGGGCCCAGCTCTTCGATCGGGGCCGGCAGCGTCACGAACAGCAGGCAGCCGGCCTCCGAGCGGGGCTCGTGCACCGAGCCCGGCGCGTGGCGCACGAAGGACAGCGGGCCCCACGTGCGGCCACCGTCCTGCAGGCTGCCCTCGAGCACGAGGTACTGCTCGCCGCCAGGGTGGCGGTGCCGCCCGTAGCGGCTGCCGGGCGCGAAGCGCAGCAGCACCGACGACTCGCCGCTCTGCGGATCGAAGCGCAGCTTCTTCCACTCGACGCCGGTGTACGGGCTCGGGCGCCAGGGCAGCGCGCTGCCGTCGACGTAGTGCCCGGGGTCACCCATGGGCGCGCAGTGTAAGCCAGCTGGCGCCCGGGCCCGGCGACAGCGGCGGGCCGGCAGCAGCGCCCTGCTATGCTCCCGCCCCATGGGCAGATGGCTCTCGGAGCTGGACCGCCTGCTGCGCGGCGAGTTCACGCGTCCCGACGAGCTGCGCACCGGCCGCGTCGCCCTGCCGGTGCGCCGGCTGGTCCTGGCCTGCCTGCTGCTCGGCGCGTTCTACGGCCTGTGCATGGGGATGTACTCGGCCACGGGCGGCCGCGACGACAGCTGGAAGTACCTGCTCGCCTCGGCGCTCAAGGTGCCGCTGCTCTTCCTGCTGACGCTGGTGGTGACCTTCCCGTCGCTCTACGTCTTCGCCGCGCTGGCCGACTCGCGGCTGCGCCTGCGCGACACGCTGCGTCTGCTCGTGGCAGCCATTGCCGTGAACCTCGGCGTGCTGGCCAGCTTCGGTCCCGTGACCGCCTTCTTCACGGTGAGCACCGACAGCTACGCCTTCATGATCTTCCTGAACGTGCTGTTCTTCGCGCTGGCCGGCGCGGTCGGGCTGAGCTTCCTCAACCGCGCCGTGGGCGCGGTCTTCACCTCCGCCGCGCCCGGGACGGCCGGCGAGCCGCGCTCGGAGGACTCGCGCCGTGCGCGCCGCATCTTCCGCGTGTGGCTGGTGATCTACGTGATCGTCGGCGCGCAGATGGGCTGGATCCTGCGACCGTTCATCGGCAACCCTCACCTCCCCTTCCAGGCCTTCCGCTCGCGCTGGTCGAACGTCTTCGAGTTCCTGGCCCGACTCCTCACCGACGACTGGAGCTGAGCCGTGCCTGAAGCGTCTTCACGAATCCGTCCTGCTGCGATCGGCTGCGAAGGCCGCGGGCTTCGTCCTCGGGACGAATGCGTCCTCAGCGGCCTCACGAGGCCGCCTCCGGGCGTATCCGCCCTGCGTCCTCGCCGGCGGCCTTCTCGCTCGATCTCGCGACGAACGGAACCGTGAAGACGCTTCTGGGCGTCGAGGCGCTGCTGCGCGGCGAGGGGCGGCACGCGGTCGGCGGCGGCACGGTGCCGTGGGGCCGGCTGCTCGTGATCCTGGTGCTGGCGGGCGGTTGTTACGGCGCCGTGCTGGGGAGCTTCGGCCTGCGGCCGGCGCAGGCGCTGTACTCCGCGGTCAAGGTGCCGGCGCTGGTGGTGATCGCATCGGCGCTGTGCCTGCCGAACTTCTACGTGGTCAACTCCGTGCTCGGCCTGCGCCGCGACTTCCAGGCCGCCTTCCGGGGGATCCTCTCGGCCCAGACGACGCTCGCGGTGGCGCTGGCCGGGCTCGCGCCGGTCGTCGGCTTCTTCTACCTGGCCACCGACAGCTACCACGTCGCCAAGCTGATCAACGGCGCGGCCTGGGGACTGGCGCTGCTCGCCGCGCAGATGACCCTGGCGCGGCATTACGCGCCGCTCGTGCGCCGCGATGCGCACCACCGCGTGGCGCTGCTCGCCTGGCCGGCGCTGTACTTCTTCGTGGCCGGCCAGCTGGCCTACGTGCTGCGGCCCTTCCTCGGCAATCCGGGCTTCCCCAGCGAGTTCCTGCGCGAGCGCTGGTGGGGCAACGTCTACGTCGACCTGTGGTGGGCCGTGCAGGGCGCGCTACGCGGCTGAGCGGAGGTCCGATGCCGGACGAGCGATCCCCTTCCCGCATCCTGATCGTGGGCGGCGGCTTCGCGGGGCTGTACCTCGCGCGCGGCCTGGACGGCGCGCCCGCCGCGATCACGCTCGTCGACCGGCACAACTACCACCTCTTCCAGCCGCTGCTCTACCAGGTCGCGACCGCGGGCCTGGCCGCGCCGGACATCAGCGCGCCGATCCGCAAGGTGCTCGCGCACCAGCACAACATCACGGTGCTGCTCGGCACGGTCGTGCGCGTCGAGCTGGCCGGCCGGCGCGTCGTGCTGGAGGATGGCGAGCTGCCCTACGACCTGCTCGTGCTCGCGCCGGGCATGACGCCGGCCTACTTCGGGCACGCCGAGTGGGCCTGCGTGGCGCCCGGGCTCAAGGACTGCTCGGACGCGCTCGACATCCGCAGCCGCATCCTGCTGGCCTACGAGGCGGCCGAGCGCGAGGAGTCGGCCGAGCGGCGCGTCCCCTGGCTGACCTTTGTCGTGGTGGGCGGCGGTCCGACGGGGGTCGAGCTCGCCGGCGCGCTGGCTGACATCGCCCGGCGCACGCTGGCGCGGAACTTCCGGCGCTTCGACCCCAAGGACTCGCGCATCATCCTGCTCGAGGCCGGGCCGCGGCTGCTGTCGACCTTCGAGCCGGCGCTCTCGGCCGACGCCGAACGGCGCCTGACCGCCATGGGCGTCGAGGTGCGCACGCAGACGCGCGTGCTCGGCGTGGACGAGCTGGGCGTCGACCTGGCCGCGGGGCGCATCGAGTGCCGCACGAAGATCTGGGCCGCGGGCGTCTTGGCCTCGCCGCTGCTGGCCGGCCTGGGCGTCCCGCTCGACAAGGCCGGCCGCGTGCTCGTCGAGCCCGACCTCTCGCTGCCCGGGCATCCCGAGGTCTTCGTCGTCGGCGACGCGGCCGCGGTGCGCACGGGCGAGGGCGAGGCCGCCGGCTGGGTGCCGGGCCTGGCGCCCGCGGCGATCCAGATGGGCAAGCTCACCGCCGCCAACCTGCGCCGCCGGCTGGCGGGCGAGCCGACGCGGCCCTTCCGCTACCGCGACAAGGGGCAGCTCGCGACGCTCGGGCGCTCGGCCGCGGTGGCCCAGATCGGGCGCCTGCGATTCACCGGCTACCTCGCGTGGCTCGTCTGGGCCATGGTGCACGTCGCCTGGCTGATCGGCTTCCGCAACCGCTTCGTCGTGCTCTTCGAGTGGGCTTGGCTGTACTTCACGCAGCAGCGCAGCGCGCGGGTGATCGTCGAGCCCGGCCGCGACACCGAGCCCTGAGGCCGTTCAGCGAGCCGAGCCAGTGAGCGGCGTACCCGACGACGCGCCGCCCCCCGACGTGCCGTTCGCGTCGCCGTTGCCATTGCCCCCATTCCCGCCATTCCCGCCATTGCCGCCGTTGCCGCCGTTGCCGCCCGCCTCCGGCGCCGGCTCCTGCTCGACGAGGTCGTCCTGCCGCACGGCGCGCACCGAGCCCGCGGTCAGGTAGGTGTTGCTGCGCAGGCCGAGCACGAGGTCGTCGCGCACCTCCTGGGCCTCGGCGGGCGTCAGGTCGCCCTTCTCGACGAGCCGCGCGAGCGACTTGTCGTAGCGGTTCATCAGCCACTCCTCGTTGTAGCCGACGTACGAGAGCACCTTGCCCACCGGCTCGCCCTGCAGCCGGTCCACCAGGCGCACCTGGCCGCCCGCGTCGAAGTCGACGTGCACCGTGTCGGTGTCGCCGAACAGGTTGTGCAGGTCGCCCAGGATCTCCTGGTACGCGCCGACCAGGAAGATGCCCACGACGTAGGACTCGCCGCCCTTGAGGGGGTGCACCTCGAGCACCTCCTTGACGTCGCGCAGGTCGGGGAAGCGGTCGATCTTGCCGTCGCTGTCGCAGGTCATGTCGCCCAGCACCGCGCGCCGCGTGGGCTCCTCGTTGAGGCGCTGCAGCGGCATGGCCGGGAACACGTGCCGGATGGCCCAGTGGTCGGGCACCGACTGGAACACGGAGAAGTTGCAGAAGTAGGTGTCCGAGATCAGCTTCTGCAGGCCCTCGAACTCCTCGGGCACGTAGTCGAGGTTGTTGACCAGGTTCGACACGCGGTCGCAGGTGGCGAAGAAGATGTCCTCGCACAGCGCGCGGGTCGGGAGGTCGACCAGGCCCAGGTTGAAGCGGCTGAGCATCTCGTCGCGCAGGTTGAGCGCGTCGTGGTAGACCTCGAGCATGTTCTTGCGCGAGAGGCGCGAGAGGTTGTCGCGCATCTCCTGGACGATGTCGGCCTCGGTGCGCGCGGCGCGCACGACCTGGCCGTCGCGGCTGTTGCGAGACACGCCGATGACCTCGACGCACATGACCGAGTGGTGCGCGACGAGCGCGCGGCCGGACTCGGTGACGATGTCGGGCGAGGGCAGGCCGGCCTTGGTGCAGGCGTCGTGGATGTGCCAGACGACGTCGTTGGCGTATTCCTGCTCGGTGTAGTTCATCGAGCTGTCGAAGCGCGTGCGACTGCCGTCGTAGTCCACCGCCAGGCCGCCGCCCACGTCGAACAGGTCGAGCGGGCAGCCCATCTTGCGCAGCTCGATGAACAGCCGGCTGGCCTCGCGCAGCACCTCCTTCCACGGCCGGATGGCCGTGATCTGGCTGCCGATGTGGAAGTGCAGCAGGCGCACGCGGTCGAGCAGGCCCACGTCCTTGAGCCACTCGACGGCTTCGACCATCTGGTGCGCCGAGAGCCCGAACTTGGCGCGGTCGCCAGCCGACGACTCCCAGCGTCCGCTGCCGCGGCTGGCCAGGCGGCTGCGCAGTCCGATGAAGGGCGCGGCGTTGCGGCCCTCGCGGTCGACGACGCGGCTGAAGGTCTCGATCTCGGACGGCTTCTCGATCACGACCACGACCTCGTGGCCGAGGCGCACGGCGAGGCAGGCCATCTCGACGTAGGCCTCGTCCTTGTAGCCGTTGCAGATCATCAGGCTCGGGCGCTCGAGCTGCGCCACGACGGCGAGCAGCTCGGGCTTGCTGCCGACCTCGAGGCCCAGGCCGATGTCGGCGCCCGCCTCGAGCAGCGTCTCGACCACGTGCCGTTGCTGGTTGACCTTGATCGGGTAGACCGGCCGGTGTCGCCCCTTGAAGCCGTACTCCTCGGCGGCGTTGCGGAACACGCGCGAGAGCACGCCCAGCCGGTGCCGGAGGATGCCGTCGAAGCGCAGCAGGAGCGGCGTCGAGAGTCCCTGGCGCTTGGAGTGCGCGATGATGTCGACCAGCGACGCGCTGGGACCCTCGGTGCCCTCGGGGTGCACGCGCAGGTTGCCGTCCTCGCCGATCGAGAAGTACGGGCTGCCCCAGCCGGGGAGGCAGTACAACTCCGCGCTGCGGTCGGACGACCACTTGCGGTTGCCGCCATTGCCTACGGCCATCGACACGGAACCTCGGTCGCGAGTCGCGAACTGGGAATGCTGTCCTCGCGTGACGGCATCCGGCGCCCGGCTTCCACCCGGAAAAGGGGCGGAAGCATAGCATGGTCGTCGAAATGAACGGCTCGCACAATCCCTCGCCTAGCGCGTTGAGCCTGCTCGCACCCGTGCTGATCGTCTCGGCGCTCGGCTCGACGAGCGGCGCGCAGGAGCAGCCGCCGCCGCTCGACGAGCGCGAGGCGCTGGCTGGCGCGCCGCCCGGCGCCTGGAGCCGTGAGCAGCGGCCCGCCGGCTGGAGCGTGCTCGAGACGCGCTCCTTCGAGCTGCAGAGCCGCCTCGGCAAGCAGCCGACCGCCGCGCTGGCCGGCCACCTCGACTCGCTGCTCGAGCTCTATCGCGAGCTGCTGCCCTCGCCGGCCGGCGGCGAGCGCCTGGTCGTCAAGCTCCTGGCCGACGAGGACGAGTACCGGGCCTACGTCGGGCCCTTCAGCGCCGGGGCCGTCTCCGGCGCCCGCTTCGGCCGCTACGACGCCGGGTCCGGCGAGGTCGTGGCCTGGAACACGCGCCTCGTGCTCGGGCGGAACGAGCTGGCCACGGCCCTCCGGCTCGATTCCGACCGGGTCACCACCCTGACCTACGGCGAGAACCAGGCCGTGCTGCAGCTCACCGACGCCGCGACGCGGGCCTACACGCCCGACCTCGGGGCCGTGCTCGCGCGCTGCTGCTGGCGGCAGTACCTCGACCGGCGCGTCTGGCCCAAGGGCGCCCCCGAGCTGCCGGCCTGGCTGGTGCAGGGGCTGGCCGAGCACGCGGCCACCGCGTCCGCCGACGCCCAGGGCCGCATCCGCACCGGCTCCAACACGGCTCGCATCCGCGAGCTGGGCTGGATGCTGGTCGAGGGCGACACGCGCCCGCTGTTCGAGCTGCTGCGCCCCGAGCCCGGCACGCCCGCCTTCGACGTCGGGCCCGCGCCCCCGGCACAGGGCTGGTCGCTGATCCACTTCCTCCTGACCAGCGACGACCCGCAGCGGCGCCAGCTCCTGCCGCGGCTGCTGGCCGAGATCGACCGCACCGACGACTACGAGCGCTCGGCCGGAACCGTGTTCGCCGAGGTCGACCTCGAGCGGCTGCACGCCGACTGGCAGGCGTGGGCCGCGAGCCTGCCCGTCGACGACCCGCTCCACGAGCTCGCTCGGCGCTATGGTGACAAGGTGCGACCCGAGCAGCTCACCGGCGACGCCGACCTCAAGCGCCGCTACAGCTGGCTCTGGAGCCGCCGCAACGCGCCCCAGCCGGAGAACCCGCTGTCGCCCGCCGTTCCCCGGCCAGTCGACCCGCCTTCGGACGGCCCGCCCTCGGGCCCGCCCCCGGACGAGCACCCGTGAGCGCGCTCGCCGCCCTGCTGCTCGTCGCGCTCGCGGCCGGCGACCCCAAGGTCGTGCCCGGCACCTGGAACAAGCGCGACATCCCCGCCGGCTGGACCGTGATCGAGACCGAGCACTACCACGTGCAGTGCCAGGCCGGGAAGGAGAAGGGCGAGCGGCTGGCCGAGCACCTCGAGGCGATGTGGAAGGTCTACTCGGACTTCATGCCCACGCGCCGCAAGCCCGAGACCTTCGTGCTCAAGATCTTCCGCGACCGGGCGGAGTTCCTGCTCTACGACCCCTCGGTCAAGACGGCCGCGGCCTACTACAACCCGGGCACGAAGGAGCTCGTGGGCTACGACCTGGGCCTGATCTTCGGGACACGCGACACCCCGCCCGTCCTCGCGCTGACCGACCACGTGGCGGCGCGCTTCACCGAGGCCGAGCGCCAGCGGATCTCCGAGCTCTTCGAGGCCATCACCGACGCCTACATCCTGGACACGGCCGGCGCGCTGAGCCACGAGGGCTGGCACCAGTACTTCCACATGTACACGGTCTCGGTCGTGCCCATGCCCTCGTGGCTGGACGAGGGCATCGGCGACTACTTCTACATGGCCAGGCGCGACGAGCAGGCGGGCGGGCACGGCTACCGCCTCGGCGACCTCAACGACTACCGGCTCCGCACGATCCAGCGCGCGCTCGTCGACGGCACGACCGTCGATTTCAAGACGCTGCTCTCCTTCGCGCAGGAGGACTACTACAAGAACCCCAGCGTCTACTACGCGCAGGGCTGGTCGATGGTGCAGTTCCTGCTGCACAACGACAGCGCCGAGTACCGCGAGCTGATCCCGCGGCTGATCAAGGACTTCAAGGGCAGCAAGAACTTCGTCAAGTCGACGGAGAAGGTCTTCAAGGGGGTCGATCTCGAGCAGCTCGACCGCGAGTGGATCGGCTGGATCACGAGCCAGGACGTCGACGACCCGCTGCGCGACCTGGCCGTCGAGTTCGGCGCCCGGCTCGAGGCCGAGTAGCGCGAACTGCGTCGCGATGTATCGTGCGGCGAGATCGCCACCTCGCGAACCGGGCGCACGCCCTTCGTACAGATCGTCGGCGAGCAGCGTCGCATGCGCGATGATTCGTGCG
>Ga0137422_1000243_pt1 | contig 12774 bp, 14 predicted proteins | sample EasRivERMZT551_2_FD_102330 | JGI IMG/M metagenome (GOLD analysis project Ga0137422, IMG submission 102330) | Soil microbial communities from meander-bound floodplain in the East River, Colorado, USA - East River MetaG ERMZT551_2 | ecosystem: Environmental > Terrestrial > Soil > Floodplain ... | reverse complement strand
GCGTTCCTTCAGAAGTGCCGAGAGCATGCGCACGAATGCCATCGTGGTGGACATCTCCTTGCCGTTCGCTTCCAGCGCGAAGCGGCCGAATGCCATGGCGTCGGGCGTCGCCAGCGCTGGACACGATGCATCGCGTGCCGGCAAGTATCCGCCGAGCTTGCGGCGCCGTGCGTGCAGATACTTCATCTCCGGACTGTCAGCCACGGGCCGGCTGAATTCAACCTGTTCGGCCTGCGCGTCGCTGAGTGGCAGCGCAAAACGATCGCGAAACTCTAGCAACGCCTGTGTGTCGAGCTTTTTCTGTTGATGCCCGGTCATGCGGCCCTGGCCGGCAGTGCCCATGCCATAGCCTTTTTTTGTCTTCGCCAGGATCACCGTTGGCTGGCCGCGGTGGTTGGCCGCCGCGTGATAGGCGGCGTAAATTTTTATCGGATCATGGCCACCGCGTCGTAGTCGGTCGATGTCCTCGTCAGACAGATGCGATGTCAGCTGCGCGAGCTCCGGATACTTGTTAAAAAAGTGCTCTCGATTGAACCGACCATCGGTCGCCGACAGCGTTTGAAACTCACCGTCCACCGTCTCGTGAAACGCGCGCAGCAGAAGCATCTGTGTATCGCGCGCGAACAGCGGATCCCAGTCGGAGCCCCATAGAAGCTTGATCACGTTCCAACCGGCGCCGGCGAAAAGCCCTTCAAGCTCCTGAATGATCGAACCGTTGCCGCGCACCGGGCCGTCGAGTCGCTGCAGGTTGCAGTTGACGACGAAGATCAGGTTATCGAGCCCTTCGCGCGCAGCGATCGACAGTCCAGCGAGCGATTCGGGCTCGTCCATTTCGCCATCACCGACAAACGCCCACACCTTGCGCTCGCTCGTATCGAGCAGTGCCCGGTTTTGCAGATAACGCAGGAATCGCGCGTTGTAGATCGCGAACAAGGGGCCAATTCCCATCGAGCCCGTCGGGAACTGCCAGAAGTTCGGCATCAACCAAGGGTGCGGATAGGACGAAAGTCCAAGACCAGTATGGCCTTGACCTTCCGCCCCATCCGCAGGGCGGATTTTGCTGAGCGACGGGGCCCCTCCCCCGTCGCGGGTAGCTTCGGCGCCGGTTGCCTCCCGCCGGTAGCGATCGAGTTGTTCGGCGCTCAACCGCCCTTCCAGAAATGCGCGCGCATAGACCCCGGGGGATGAGTGCGGTTGAAAGTAAACTAGGTCGCCGCGCGACTCGCTTGAACTCGCGCGAAAGAAGTGATTGAAGCCGACTTCGAACAGATCGGCGGCGGATGAATAGCTCGCGATATGGCCGCCGAGCTCGGCGCTCGCTGCGTTGGCTCGCACTACCATCGCTAGTGCGTTCCACCGCACCAGCGCGCTCAAACGCGACTCGATCTCGAGGTTGCCGGGAAATGGGGGTTGATCCGCAAGCGATATCGAATTCAGATAGGGCGTGTTCAGTACTTGCGGCAAGGGGACGCGGCGGGTGCGTGCGTGCTGCAACAGGTGTTTCAGCACAAACGTCGCGCGTTCAGGACCGACCGTGTCGATCAACGCATCGAGCGCGTCGAGCCATTCGCGCGTTTCCTGCGGATCGGCGTCATCTTCGCGCAGGCGCCATGCCGCGTTCGGGATCAGCTTCGCAAGGTCATCAAAATTCATGCGGCGATTATCCGCCTGCCCAGTCGATACGAACAATGCGGGCTGAGATAATCGCGCCATGACCGCTGATTCGTTGACGATCGCGCGACCCGACGACTGGCATCTGCACTTGCGCGACGGTGCGGCGATGGCTTCCGTTGTGCCGCACTCGGCACGCCAGTTTGCGCGCGCGATCGTGATGCCGAATCTGAGGCCGCCGATCACTACGACAGAGCAAGCCGCGGCCTATCGGGGGCGCATCATGGCCGCGCTGCCGAGCGGCGCGGCGTTCGAGCCCTTGATGACGCTTTATCTGACCGATGCGATGGCGCCGGACGAAATCGATCGTGCGCGCGAGAGCGGTATGGTTCACGCCGTGAAGCTCTACCCGGCCGGAGCCACGACCAACGCCGAGTCAGGCGTCACGAATCTGCAGCGTTGCGCTCGCACACTTGAGGCGATGCAGCGAGTCGGCATGCCATTGCTGATTCACGGAGAAGTGACGCGCCCGCAGGTCGATGTTTTCGATCGAGAACGCATGTTTATCGAAGAAGTGCTAATTCCGACGCGACGCGATTTTCCAGAGCTAAAAATCGTGTTCGAGCACATAACGACGAAGGAAGCGGTGAACTACGTCATCGAGGAGCGTGGCCCACTCGGCGCCACGATCACCGCGCACCACCTGCTGTTCAGCCGCAATTCGATCTTCTTGCGTGGCGACGGGCAGCCAGGCTTGAGTCCGCACCATTATTGCTTGCCCTTACTAAAACGCGAGACCCATCGACAAGCACTGTTGGTGGCAGCCGCCAGCGGCAACCCGCGATTCTTTCTCGGTACCGATTCCGCTCCGCATGCAAAGGGAGACAAGGAGGCGATCTGCGGTTGCGCCGGTTGCTACACGGCGGCGGCCGCGCTCGAGATGTACGTCGAAGCCTTCGACGAAGCGGGCGCACTCGATCGGTTTGAAGCGTTCGCGTCTTTCAACGGTCCGGACTTTTATGGACTGCCGCGAAATGCGCAGACGATCACGCTGAAGAGACACGAATGGGTGCTGCCGGCCGAGTTTCCTTTTGCCGGTAAGACGATCGTTCCTATAAGAGCCGGTGAAACGCTGCGGTGGAAGTTGCAGAGTTAACGAACGTTGATTGGTCCGCACCATGGCTGACGCCAGTCGCGGGTCTCGGTCGCACCGTTGCGGCGAGCGGTGATTGGCGTAAATCCCTGAACCGGTTCGCCGCCGCCGCCAATGTCTGCAATTCGAATGGTCAGCACATCACGTTTTGCGAAGCAGAGGCCGCGATCGAGGAATCCTATGAAACTTACATTGCACGCACCGGCCGCGTGCCTACGCGCGCCAACCTGCACGATCTCTTCAATGCGCTGATATTTCTCCGGTTTCCAAGCGCAAAGGCACAATTGAATCGGCTGCAGTCAGCATCGATTGCACGTGACGGTGTGCGCGAGGTACGTGGCCCGGTGAGGGATGCCGCTACGTTGATTGACGAAAATGCCGTGCTGGTGGTTACCGACCGTTCGGACATCGTCGAATCGTTACGCGGCCACGATTGGTGGGGTCTGTTTCAAAGCCGGCGCTTCGCCTGGGCGGGCGAGGTCAACGTATTTGCATTCGGGCATGCGTGCTGCAGAAGCTGCAGCGTCCATATAAAGGCATCACTGCGCACGCCTTGCATATCGCGCTAGCTCCGGGTTCGTCGCTGGATGAGATCGATCGGTGCATGGCAGCTGGTCTCGATGAGCGTCTTGCGCCCCACGATCTGATGCCATTGCCGGTGCTCGGAATTCCGGGATGGTGGGCGCAAAATGAGAACCCGGACTTTTACTCGGACCCAGTGGTATTTCGTCCGGCTAAGATGCGGCGCGATTGCAAAGCGGAGACGGATTCATGAAACGTGGCGAACTCGAAAAGCGCCAGGGAAGCAAGCTCACCAGTCAGATGCGTGCTGCCGGTAATGCCTACGGCCGCGCAATTGCACCGGAGCCCGATCGACGCGCGCAACGCGACCGCGATCGTGCGCTCGGGCTTATTCCATTTGCGGTCAAGCTCCCGCAAGAGTTGGTAAACGCGCTGCGGGAGCAAGCAGTGAAGAAGGGCGTCGGCTTGAATGAGCTGACCGCGGAACTCTTGAAAAAAAGCCTCGCTAAATGAACGGCGACCACCGGTGCGCGATCATCGCTGCAATCTGGCCGTCGCGCGGATTGCCGATAGCGTTGCATTCGGCGTAATAATTTCAGGATCCATCGAGAGTTCGATCAGCGCTGGCAGCCGCCGCTCTCGAATGAACGCCAGCGCCTGCGACAGTGCAATCCCAAACTGATCGGTCGTCGCTGCGGTGGCGCCGAAGGCGCCATACGCCTGCGCCAGTTTCGCGAAGTCAGGATTTACGAGTGCGGTGCCATGTTCACGCCCCGGAAACTCACGTTCCTGATGCATCCGAATCGTGCCGTACATCTGGTTGTTGAATACGAGCACAAGCACGGCGGCACCGTATTGCACGGCGGTTGCCAGCTCCTGGCCGGTCATCAGGAAGTCCCCATCGCCGGCCAGCGCGATCACGGTGCGCTCGGGCGCCGCAATCTTGGCCGCGATCGCGGCGGGCACGCCGTAGCCCATCGCGCCGGCCGTGGGCGCGATTTGAGTGCGAAGTCCCGAGTAGCGCCAGAAACGATGCGCCCAAGTTGCGAAGTTGCCGGCGCCATTGGCGATGATCGCGTCTGGCGGAATTGCGCGCGACAGGATCTGCATCGCTTCCCAAAGATCGAGTGGAGGATCCCCGTGCGCGTAAACCGCCGGCCGCTGCTGCCACGCCTCCAGTTCTTCGCGCGCGGATGCGACCGACTCGCGCCATGGCGGCTCTTCGACCGGCACCATCATCGCCAGACGCGATGCGAATTGCGGCAAACCCGAGTTGATCATTAACTGCGCTTGAAATACTCGGCCCAGTTCTTCGGCGCCCGCGTGAACGTGAATCAGTGTTTGCGCCGGTACCGGCGCGTCGAGCAACGTATAGCCAGAAGTCGTCATCTCGCCTAACCGCGGCCCGATCGCAAGGATCAGATCGGCATCCTTAATGCGCTGTGCAAGTTTCGGATTGACGCCGACGCCGACGTCGCCGATGTAATTCGGATGGCGGTTATCGAACAGATCCTGATAACGAAACGCGCACGCCACTGGAAGGTAATTCGCTTCGGCAAAGCGCTTGAAGTTGTCGCACGCAGCTGGTGTCCAGCCGAAGCCACCAAGAATCACCAGGGGCCGCTGCGCGCGGCCCAGCAGACGGCGCAGGGCCGCAATCTGCGTGTCGCTCGGTGCGCCCAGTACCGGCTGATGGCATAACGCGTCGCCGACATCGGCCTTTACCGTTTGCATGTCCTCGGGCAGCGCCAGCACGACCGGGCCTGCGCGACCGCTGGTCGCTACCTGAAACGCACGCGCTACAAACTCCGGCACACGATCGGCGCGATCGATCTGGGCAACCCACTTGGTCATCTGTCCGAACATACGGCGGTAATCGATTTCCTGAAACGCTTCGCGCTCGACGAAATCGTTGCCGACCTGACCGATGAACAAGATCAGCGGCGACGAGTCCTGATGTGCAACGTGAACGCCGATCGCGGCGTTGGTCGCCCCTGGCCCGCGGGTCACGAACGCAACCCCGGGTTGGCCGGTCAATTTCGCGTATGCCTCGGCCATGAACGTTGCGCCGGACTCATGCCGATTGACGATCAGTTTGACCATCTCACGCGAGTCATACAACGCGTCGAGCACCGGCAAAAAACTCTCACCGGGCACGGTGAAGGCGTGATTCACGCCCTGAATCAGCAGTTGATCGACGAGCAGGCGAGCGCCGGTGCGGAAAGGCATGGGGCGGGAGTGTAAGGTTAGGATTGCCTGGCTGAATGCAGGAGGGAGCTATGAGCGCACCGATTCCCGCGCGCACCGTGAATCTTGACGAGGTGGGACAACTCGTCGATCAACTCGAACGCGACCTCGCGAAGGCGAGAATGGGCGGTGCGAGCGTCGATACCTTGCGTGCCGAGGTCGAGCAATTGCGCGTGGCGTTGAGCGCGGCAGAGCCGTCGCACGAAGAAGTGCACGTCAGCCTGCATGGCGTGCGTAGCAAGCTGGATGAGCTAAGCGGCGATTTGAAAAGCGGCGCGCTGGCCGGCTCTGACTACCTTACACGCATCGGCCGTTTGCTTGGACTCGGTTAGGTCGTCGATCGGTGAATTACGTCAACCTCGGTCATAGTGGCCTTAAAGTCTCGCGCATCGCGCTCGGCAGAGTCCGCTGGCGCGCGGTTTTCTGGCCGGCAATCGCGCGCGCGATGTGAGTGCAGAGAAGGCGAGTGGCGCCACGTTACGTGCGCAGACCGATGACTTTGCGCAGAAGTACTACTACCAGGACGCCGATCACGAAGTCGCGGCGGAGCTGGGCAAGCTGGCACAGCAAAAGGGAGTGTCGAACGCGACGCTGGCCTACGCGTGGTTACTGCATCAGCCCGGAGTCAGTGCACCGATCGTCGGCGCCAGCAAGGCGTGGCAGATCGAACAGGCGCTGCAAGCGCTCGATGTTGCACTGAGTGCACAGGAGATGACCGCGCTGGCGGCGCCGTATCAGCCGCATCCGGTTCTGGGACACCAGTAGCCGCAAATGAAAACGGCCGCTTGATGCGGCCGTTTTTTAACGGGCAGCAGCGACTAGCAGCCGCCCTTTTTGACCTTTTTCTTGCCCTCGTCCTTTTTCGCTTCCGCTTTTTCGGTTGTCTTTGTCTCGGTCTGTTTTGTCTCGGGTTTCTTTGTCTCGTCTTTCTTGACTTCTTCCTTCGTCGGCTCGGGCTTCTTGTCCTGAGCGGCAGCCGGGCCGTGCGCGAAAGCGAATGCGCCAGCGATCAGCGCCGCCAAAAGGGTCTTCATTAAATTTGTCGCAACAGTCATTGATGTAGCCAGTGTAGCCGCCCATGCGGCCGGCCTTGTTACCAATGCTTATGAGCTAAGCATTGGCGTTGTGTGGTGTGGTGCCCAAGGCGGAAGGCTGCTCGGCGGGGATCAGGACAGCTCTCCCTCCCTGGGTCCACGCTCAGACTTTCGGCCGATGCAGGTCCTAACTTGAGCCACCGACCCCTTTTCTTTGCATTGCTTCGTAGCCGCTGAATTAACGGGCGAGCGGACGTTTTCTCGGCGGGCCCGATGGGCCAAATCTCCCGCAAACTTGGGACTCATTATTTGAGTCGCGACGTTCGCGCCTGAGCCATGAACATGACCGAGTCCGTTGCAGCGCCTGTTGACGAGTCGTCTCCGATGACGGTGCCGACGCTGGTCGACCCTCTGACTGTTCCGTCATCAGCGCCGATGCAGGCGACGGCGCCGACATCGGCAATACCAGGTGCGCGACGGCCGGCTGCACGCGAGTTGGCAAGCTGGCGCGTGCTCCGGATGTGGGCCAATGGCGATACGCTGGCCGACGCCGTCACCGTCAAACTGATCGGTGTGCATGAAGGTCACTCGATCGTTGTCACTGCGCCAGACGCCTCTTCGATGCCGGTCAAGGAAGGTGCGATATATCGATTCCGCAGCTTTTCCGGCGAATCCACTTACGAGTTCATCGCACCGCTGGTTAAAACCTGTACCGAGCCGTTTGAGTACTTCCACATCGGATGGCCGCAGCAACAGCACGTGGAAAAGCGTGAATTGCGTGCCGCCCCCCGTGTCAAGACCGAGCTGCCGTGCATGGTCTATCCCGGTACGCAAGCCACTGGACGTTTTGTCAAAGGAACGATCAGCGATCTGTCCACCGGCGGCGCTGCGATTGCTCTGCACGATGACCTCAGCGTTTTCTACGACGAAGTCAAAGTCGTGTTTCAACTCGCCGTCGCCGAGCAGGACGTAATGATTGAAGCTCGCGCCCGCCCGGTGCGCAAGCCCGATGAGACAGGCGAGCGCCTACTGGGAGTCTCATTCGTGGCGCTAAGCCCGGCCGAGAAGATCGCGGTGCATGCATACGTCACCGCAGGATTAGTGCGAGAACTCGAAATCCCGTTGTACGCGCGGGTGTAGCAGCGCCGCGCCTTAGCGCGCAAACGTTTAACGGCATCGCAGCGCGCCAGTGTTTGGCGTAGCCGCGCTGCCTGAGTCGTCGGGCACTTCGTGCCGACCCTGCGGTACTCACGCCAGCGGCGGGCCTGCAAACTCGCTGCGCTCAAACAGGCAGGCCCTTAATGACCCGCTGGCGCTCCGCTCCTCGGGCGACGACTCTGAAGGCAGCGCCGCTGCGCCAAACGCTGGCGCAAGGAACGCTGCCCTTTGGTGAAGGGAAAAGAAAAACATCTCGAATCGGGACGGTGTCGCGACAGCAGCGGCTGGTGCAGATGCGCCGCCTTGGAGGCGTCGCCCGAGGAACGGAGCAGACGCCGGGTCGTCGGCGAAATCGTGCTTTAGCCCGGTTTCGCCGCGGCGGCTGCGAGTACCGCAGTGGTCGGCACTTGAGTGCCCGACGCCTTAGGCGGTGCAGCTGCGCCAGCCGCTGCTGCCGGCGCGCGCGTATCTAGTCGCTCAAACAAAATCGGCGGCACGCAGCCGCCGATCGCACCGCCGTAGTGGCGATCTAGTGAATCAAGTCCGACGCACCACCTTGAACCTGCGCCTTGCCCTTTCCGGCGCGTGCCGGAGGCTCACACAATCCGCAAACATAGTTCTTCGTGAGCTCGAAGGTGTGGGTGACGAATTTGCCGTTGCACTTGCAGCAGGATGTCAGCGTCACCATTCCGGCGTCGACGAACTTGACCAGACGCCACGCGCGCGTTACCGATAGCAGCGGTTCTAAACCCTGCGCGCGGATCTGCTCGAGATACAACTCGTACGCCTTGATGATGCCGTCGATCTCTTCGAGCTCGCTGGTCTTGTCCAGATACTCGTACATGTTCAGGAACAGCGACGAATGAATGTTCGGCTGCCAGGTCATGAACCAGTCGGTCGAAAAAGGCAGCATGCCGCGCGCCGGTGATTCGCCCTGGACTTCCTTGTACAAGCGCAGCAGGCGCTCGTACGACAGATCGGTTTCGGACTCCAGCACTTGCAGACGCGCGCCGAGCTTGATCAGCGCGATCGCGCGCTGGATCTGCTTGCTCTCAGAAACGATGCTTTTGATGCGCATGGTGGTTCCCCTGCCGAAGGTTCGGATTTACGCGGTCACGTTGGCCAATTGCCCGGCCATCACGATATTGGCGTGCAAGCCGGCGACTGCAGCACCGGTTGCGCTCGACTTCGGCTTCGAGTGGCTCGTTAGGAGATTCCAGACCATATCGTCGTCGAATCGAAATCGGAGGATCAACTGGTTCGACCCCGCGATCTTCATCAATTGCGCGGGGCTTAACTGATCGATAATCGTTGCCACTTCTTCCGAAACGCCCAGGCGGTACAGCGCCTGCGCCTTGTCGGCGCGGATCATGTGCTGCGCGAGTACCAGATAGGCTAGGTTGGCTTCGCGGATTTCTTGCAGAAGTTGTTCGTTGCTGGCGGCGATCGTGCTCATTTAGGCTGCTCCTGGTTTCGCGGTTCGGTGGTGCTTGATCAGGTTCGACTGGATGCGTTTCGAAGTGACGCCATTGTGGGAAAGCGGCTCAATTTGAAGAATCAGCGTGTCGCTACGAACGATGTCGGCCTGCCGCTCGTCGGTTTGTAAGGTTTTTCCCTACACGTGCCCCGTACCGCCCATTCAAGTCGGCCGCGCGGGTGCCGTTAACGAACTGTGCGAGGCACGCGCGCCGCCGGCACGTCGATGGACGGACAGATGGCAAGGGCGCTTCGCCAAGTTGGTTGATGTGGATTTTGGTTTCCTCCCCCGCCTTCGCGCCGGTCTATGACCGGCGCTTTTTTTTTGACGAAAAGCGCGTGGAACGGCCCTCCAATCGGACGATGGCATGTACCCCATCGTCGGTACAGTGCTCAAGCTTGTGCATCTAATCAGCACGGACAGGGAACGGCACGATGCCGAACGATTTTTGCGAGATGGCCGAGATGACGAGGACGGCCTCATCGACGACGGCAGGCGAGCCCACGCGCTCCAGCCTGCTGCAGCATTACGAAGCGATCGCACAGGCGAGCTGCGCGATGCTCGAGGCCGCGCGCGCCGACGATTGGATTGAGGTCGCGCGCCAGGAAGAGCGCTGCGCCGCGCTAATCGCGATCTTGAAGGCCGCCGATGAGCGTCCTGAATCGCTCAGCGCAACTGACGACGAGTGCCGCATGCATTTGCTGCGGCAGATTCTGGCCGACGACGCGCTCATTCGCGGGCATGCCGAGCCTTGGTTGGAGCCCATCGTCCCATTTATCTCGACGCTGCGTGCAGGCCGGAGCAGCGAATCCGCATGAGTTTGACGACACCTTTTCCGGAACCCGATTCACCGGAACTCGAGCGCTTCGCGATTTATTCGCGCAGCGAGATCACGAGCTTTTTGCGCCAGTTGCGCGACAAGCAGGTGTTGGTCACGCTTTACTACGACCAGGCAGCGGGCTTCACGGTCAGCAACGTACTCGACGTGAACGATGGCTTTGAGGAATTGATCCTGGATCGTACCTCCGATGCGGTGGCGCAGAAGGCTATATACGCGTCGAAGCAACTGGTGGTCATCGCGTTTCTGGACAACGTCAAGTTGCAGTTTTCGGTTGGCAGCGCTGAGGCGGTCGAGCATCACGGACGTCCTGCGTTTCGAGTGCGGTTTCCGCAGCAGCTGTTGCGCATGCAGCGACGCAGCTCGCACCGGAGGCAGCCCCCCGCAATCCGGCCGGCTACATGCTTGGTGCCGTCGCCTGGCAAAAAAGGACAGTACGAATCAGTCCGCGTGCTCGACTTAAGCGTCGGCGGTCTCGCGCTGTTCGTGCATCCGGTCCAATTTGCCTTACCAGCCGACTACACGCTAGAAAATTGCTATCTCGATCTCCCCGATGTCGGTCAGATTACCGTTACGCTCCGAGTGTGCTACGTCGATGCGCAAGCGTCCAACGATGGAGTGCGCCGCTGCGGGTGTGAGTTTGTCGATCTGAGTGAATCGGCAGCCCGCATGTTGCAGCGGTACATGAACAAGCTCGATGCCGCACCTCGCTCCAACGGGCCACCGCCAGACGTAGCGGCTGCATAGAAGCGAGCGGAAATAAAAAGGCGCCTTGCGGCGCCTTTTTTTTGGCGGCCTTTCGTTTACTTCGCCGCTGTAGCCGGGTACATATCGTTCCACGTGTGCGCGTATTGCTTGCCGGTGCCGATCCAGGCCACTGTGCCGACCGACAGCGCCGCCGTATAAAGCGATGCGATCAACTCGGCTGCGTTCTGACGGCAGCTGATTCGCACGGCACTTAAGAGATGCAGATGGTTCTCGGCGTAGCGGCGTTCGACGAGCTTCATCTCGCGGCTGATCGGCAGTAGCGATTCGGGCAAGCCGGCGATGCCGCGGCGGCCTTCGAGTGCCCGTGCGGCGGTGTCTTCGAACCACACGAAGAGCTCGGTTGGTGCTGCCACCTCGTCCTTGAGCGACGCAGACTCGATCGCTTCAGAATTGAAAGTCGCGATGGCGCTGATTGGCCGGGTCGATATTTCCGCGAGTTGTCTGACGAGTTGGTTGCGAGTCATTGGTACTTCCTTCAATCGCAGCGTTGTGCCGTGGTCAGACGAAGATCGACCTGCAAGCGCACTTCTTTAAAACGCCCCGCGAAGCGCGACGCCGCTGAAGAGTCAGGATGGGCGGCGATCACCCGCCTTTCTTGATGCGACGGTTGCGCACGCTATTGAACGTCGGTCGACAAGAAACGTTCCGGAGCCGTTGATTCGGCTCGATTTTCTTGTAGCTCCATGCGTACGTTCGCGGTTCACAGTAGCGCGCTTCAATGCCGTCAGATGTGTCGCTTTTTCCCCACCTATTGCTGGATAGCACGAACGGACGCCCCCCTAAAGTTTGGGCATATGAAGAACGACGCATTCTTATATGACGCGCTGTATCAAGCGCTGAACAACGGTCAGCTTGATGGGAATCAGCTGGAGCAAATACGGCCCAGTTCCCTGCTTGAGAGCGACTATGTCAAGCAATACGCGCCGCTGGTTCGGCGCCTCGCGCATCAGATGATCGCGCGGCTACCCGCCAACGTCGAGTTGGATGACATGATCCAAGCCGGCATGATGGGCTTGATGGACGCCGTGTCTCGATTCGAAGTGACGCAGGGCACGCAATTCGAGGTCTATGCCGCGCAACGTATTCGCGGCGCGATGCTCGACGAACTGCGCGCGAATGACTGGCTACCGCGCTCGGCGCGAAAGAGTCAGCGCGACATAGAGAATGCGATCCATCGGCTTGAAGGCAAGCTCAGCCGTGCGCCGCACGAAGCGGAAATCGCCGGCGAGCTCGAGATGTCGCTTGCGCAGTACCAACAGATGCTGCACGACGCACGCGGCGCGCAGCTGGTGCACTTAGACGATCTTGGTGGCAAGGTCGACGATGAAGATTATCTAGAACGGCACTTGGTAGACGACTGCCCGGAGCCCGGCGAAATCTTGCGTGACAAACGCTTTCGCTATGCGCTGGTCGATGCGATCGACGAACTGCCGGAGCGCGAAAAGCTTTTGATGAGTCTTTATCACGAGCAGGACTTGAATCTACGTGAAATCGGCGGCGTGATGGGAATTACCGAGTCACGCGTATGCCAGCTGCACAGCCAAGCAGTTGCGCGGCTGCGTTCTCGCCTGAAAAACTGGTGATCAGCGATCTGTCATCAGTGTGGCGACGAGTGAGATCTACCCTTGCCTTTGTGCTTGGGTTGGGCGCACGGCCGCCCGAAGCCCAACCCACTAACTGATCGCGACGAGTGCACGTGCGAGCCGAAGGCTCGCGTACACGAGGAGCGTCAGCGCGTCAGCGCTCGGAGTTGCGCCGCCTCCCGCGCGAAGCGTTCGAGTTCATCAGTTCCGCCTTGCCGCATCGCCCGCAATGCGCTCGCCTGCGGCGCGAGTAGTCGTAACAAGTGTTCCTTGCGCCCGCTTGCCTCGGCCAAGCGCGCGGGATCATTCGCGATCAGCGCCTCGCTCTCGTCGTGCAGAGCCCTTATCAGATCGGCGAATAAACGGGCCGGGGCGCCCGGAGG
>Ga0137422_1000241_pt1 | contig 12789 bp, 27 predicted proteins | sample EasRivERMZT551_2_FD_102330 | JGI IMG/M metagenome (GOLD analysis project Ga0137422, IMG submission 102330) | Soil microbial communities from meander-bound floodplain in the East River, Colorado, USA - East River MetaG ERMZT551_2 | ecosystem: Environmental > Terrestrial > Soil > Floodplain ... | reverse complement strand
GCGATTGCAGCCCGCGGGCGACGGCGGCCCGGCGCTCACGGTCGATCTCGGCCTCGACCTGTTTCAGCATTTCCCCGAGCGACGGCCCGTACGGCGCCCTGCCGGCCTTCAGCTTCGTCATACGACGCGATCGCCCAGCCTGGCGCGCAGCTCGGCGATCGCTACCTCGTGCTCTCCCAGGCGCCCGATATGGCTCTCGATCGCGGCCTTCGTGCCCTCGGAAAACGTCAACAGCTCGCGGGCGTTGTGCTCGACCATTTCGATCAGATCGGCGGCTGTCTTGCGGGCGCGCGACAGGTCGCGCCGTAGGTGGGCGTTTTCATCTTCGACGCGGGCGATCCGCTTATCCAATTGTTTCATCTTCTCGGCCGTGGTGAGCGGCCCGGCGCTCGGCGCCGCGGTAGTCGGTTTGGGCATAACGTCTCTCGATTCGTTCGATGAAATCCGCATTCGGTGTCAGGTCAGGCTCGGCCGGCGGCGCGGGCGGCCTGGCGGCCTCGATGTCACGGGCGATCGCGTCCAAGTCAACGATCGCGTCAACGATCTCGATGGTCGCGGCGGCGCGCAGTAGGTCGTCGGGTAGCGTCTTGAGATAATTCTCGATCGTGTGTCGCTGATTGTTTTCCATGCCCTCCGTGAATGCAGCGCGCGTACCATGCCCCAGGATGTAAACCGGCGCGCAGCTCCGGGCAAATTCTCGAGCCGGCGCATTACGGTTTGCGCCCCTTTCCCTCGGTTTTGTCGTACTCCCGCAGGAACACGAACAGCCGCGGAACGCTCCCACTTTCCCCCGCGGGCGATTGCAAGCTGATCGCCTGGATGAAATGCACATCCGAGCCGGCCGGTACGGCGGCGTCAATCTTCGCGTTTAGCTCTTTGGTGAAATCGCCCCCGGTCAGCTCGATCACATGAAATCGGCGCACGTTTCCTCCGTCATCCTGGCCGACGTGTCATCGTCCCGGCGTCGCAGCTCGGCCTGTAGCCGGCGCCTGGTCGCTGCCAGGTGTGGCAGCTCGGGATCGTCGCTCCTGGCGTACAAGAGCTGTGTTTCTACGGCCGACAGCAACAGCCGCAGCGATGAAGCCGGAACGCGCGTCAGGTCGGTCTGTATTCGCATCCTCATGAAAATTTCCGTTCAAATAGCAAATTCCAGTCGCGCGGCCGGGCGCCGCAGATCACGCGGAACAGGTTGTACCGTTCCCGCTTGGGATCGCTCCCGAGCAACGCTTGAGCGGCGACGATCTCTCCGCTGGTCAACGCGCGCCGGAGCTGGATCCGTAGATGCCAGCCGCGGGCGGTGCGGTCGTAGGCGATCCAGTGCGCCCGTACGTTGATTCGGCCGAGCAACCGCCAGACGCGCGCCAGGCTCGGCGGCCGGGCCGTGTCGTAGTCGCACAGCAACAGGCGCGACGTTCCGCGGGCCTTGATTTCGCCCCAGGCTTTCATGCTCCGGCCCGTGCCATTGCGGCCGAGATGGCCGGCCCGAGTGTCGCCCAGGCGTCGCCCTGATTCCCCTGTCGCCATTGCCGCAGCTCCCCCCTCTTACGGCCCGGATTCTGCCAGCGAATGATCCGGGTGGTGAAATTCGGATGATCGCTCCCGTGCTCGACGCGGTAGGCGATCGCTTCGTTCAAAAGCTGATTCGACGGGACCATTCCGGCCGGCAGTCGGGCCGTGATTCCGATCTGGACCTTTAAGGCGTCGCCGCTACTCCGCTGGGGCGCCACTGTCAAAGTCCGGCGACGTTTCGGCGTCGAACTCTTCGTACTCTCCGTCGTACTGGTCGATGTATCGATCAAGCGCGGCCAGGCTGTCGGGCGCTCCGTCTCCGTCGTCGTCTCCCCCGCTGTCAGGCGGCGACGCCTGGTCGTAGTCCTCTTCGTCGTCGTAGTCGTCGCCCCCGGAGCGGCCGGGCGGCGGCGCCGCGGGGGCTGGTCTTTTTTTGCTTTGCGCTCGATTCGCTGGGCGTCGCGTTTCCGGCGGGCGCGTTGCTCGGGCGTCAGCCGGCGCTCGGTCGCTTCCCTGGCGGCCTTCCCGTGGTCAAATGCCCGGCGCCTGGCCTTCGTGGCCTTCGCGCGCTCGGCAACCTGGCGCCGGCGGGCCTGCCAGCCCTTTACAGCGGCGATCGCCCGCTTCCCAAGGAAACGCCCGCGGGCGTCTCGATAGACCTTCCTGGCCGGCCTGGCGGCCTTGGTGGGCCGTTTTACCGGCGCGGCGGCGGCGCGGCGCTTACGCTTGGCGGCCATGTTTCGGGGCTCGGGCCTTCCGGGCCGGCGCCGGCAGCTCCCGGCGGCGCTGTAAGTCGCGGCGGATCAGTTTGGTGATGTACGCGTTTTTCAGCCCGCGCGGCGCGACGCGATCGATCGCTTCGTATACGTCGGGCTCCACGCGCAATTGCATTCCGATTGTCGGATTCATTCTGCCTGCTTTCAATCAATCATGCAGCCGGGGCGCCGGGCGCGTCGCCAGGATAGCGACTTGCGCGCGGGCTGTCAATCCGTTACCCTTTTCCCCCTATGGCTGCCCCCAGACCACGACCACGGCCGGCGCCTACGCCTGGCGACGCCACGACCGCCCCAGCGTCGCCAGGCGCCAAAGATCACGACCTGGCGCCGCGGGCGTCGTTCCCCCTGACGCCCGACCGATCGCGGATCAACGTGGCGAAGCTGCAAGACAAGAGCAAAGACCAGCTCCGGGCGCTCTTGTCGGATCCCGAGCTGCCGGCACAGCTCGGCCTGGCGGTCGGCCCGTTGCCGGCGGCGAGCCTGGCGGCCGTTGACGGATTCCCCCCGGAGCTATGCGGCGTCATCTTCGACGCGATCAACATGATCGTTCGGGCGAAGTATGCGACGCTCGGCGAGCGGGCGCAACGGCTCGGCATTCCTGACAACCTGAAGGCAGACGGCGCGGTGAAAGCCGCAAAGGTGATCGACAAGTACGCGCCGAATAGTCTCGGGAAATATGCCCTTGAGGCAGATCTCGGGCTCTGGATCGTCGCGGTCCTGGCGGCGAACCTGGCGATCATTCGGGCGCCCCAGGCGGCGCCGGTCGCGCCGGCCGCCAGGCAGGAACAGCCCGCGCCCCAGGAAACACAGGAACAGACCGACCTACAGCAATTCCCGCGGTCTGTCAAGATGTAATGTGCGTCCTTTTGCACTCTTTTTTTGAGTTTTCAACAGGCCCGTAATGGCGCCAGAATGCCCCAGGTTGAACGCGGATCGCCAGATCGACCGTTACCCTTGCCGGCCTGACGATCGGGGCGCCTGGCCGAATTTTCGCCTTTTGCTTCGCCCCCCCGCTTTTTCGAGGGAAAACATGGATCTGATTCTGCTCGTACTCGGGATCGTGCTGGTGGTCGCGGCCGTGGAAGCGTTCATCGCGTGGGTGCCTCGCGTCGCACCGTGGGCGCCGTGGCTCCGGGGGCTGGTGATCGTGTGCGTCGTGCTCTACCTGTTGCGGGTGTTTTCGGGCCTACTGCCTGACCTGCTCCCGTGACGCGGCTATTTCTTGGCCGGCGCGGGCGCGGGAAAACGACACTCGCGTACTACGAAGCGGCCAAAGTCAAACGGCGAATCATTTTCGATCCGCGGGGCATCATCCGGCGCGACGGCTCGGCCGTCTGCCATACCGGCCAGGATTTCGAGCAAGCGATCGACGCCCTGGCCGATGGGGAAGTACAGGAAGTCGTCTACGCGAAGCCGGTCGAATCGATCAAGCGGATCGCCTTTCCCCTGTTCACGCGAGAAGTGAAGGCGCTGATCGTCGCGCGGCCCGACTTGCCGATCGCGGTCCTGGTCGATGAATTGTCGTTCGTCTGTGAGCGGTCGTCACTCGATGAAGATCTCGAATGGATCTTGAAAACGAGCGATCCGGACGTGGTACAGATTTTCCTGACCTGTCATCGGCCCTCAGACGTGCCGGTTGACGCCCGCGCGATCGCCGATTACTGGTACATCTTCCAGACCACGCAAGAGCATGATCTCAGCGTCATCAAGGAACGCTGTAAGGCCGAAACCGTCGCCCTGGTCGGCGGCCTCCGTGATCACGACTTCGTATTGTGGAACGACGCCCGCGGGACCGTTCACGAATACCGCGATCCGGGTGAATGGTTGATTGCCCTGAAGGATGGCCGGCCGATCGAATGGGCCGAGCTGTCGAAAGTCGGTTGACAGCCGAAACGCGCATCGACTAGAGTTTGCGCGCAGCTCTATGCAAACCGCGGAACAATCCCGATCCGGCGCCCTCGACAGCGCCGAAACCTTGATCGCCCTGCCCGATTTCATGCGGCGCCAGGCGTTGCAGTACTTCCTGCTGTCGCTGTCCGTCGATGAGCGGGCCGTGATTTCCAGACTTGCAAAGTCGCTCCCCCCGCGCGCCGGCCAGGCGTTGCACGATCTGATTTCCCATATAGAGGCGTGGCGCTGATGGCTGATGATGACGACTTGGCGCCCCCTGGCGGAACAGGCACGGGCGCGAAGCGGATTTCTTGCGAGTTTTGTGAATGCCAGCTTGCCAGCTCGGGCGAAGTCCTGAAGCGATCGGCGCGGGCCAAAGAGCTGATGAAATTCGAGGAAGAAATCACGGAACTCCGGGCCGAGCTGGACGGCGCCCGCGGCCAGGTGACGGATCTCGAAACGCAGCTCGGCGCAGCGAAAACCAAGATCGCCGATCTCGAAAAAAAGGCCAGCAACATCATTTATTGAAGGGGGTACGCGTATGAAACTCACGGCGGTTGCGCTCGGCGTCGTTCTGTATCTGTTGGCGGCGCCGTACGCTCGGCGCTCCGGCCTCGCGGTCTAGCCTCTCGGCTCGGGCGTCCCGTGCCGGCAACGATTCTCCCGTTTCCCGATCGAAAGGAAGATTTTTCCATGATGACCACACTGAAGCATGCGGCAATGGTCGCCCTGGTGATCGCGGCCGTGGTCTGGGCCGACAACATGGCCGGCAAGCCGATCAGCAACGCGCTCGCGGCGTAGTCGATGTCCTGGTTCTGGCGCCTGCTCGGTTTCGTGCTGGGCGGCGTCGCGGTTTTTTGGTTGCTCTTGTTCGCGGGCGCGCGTCGTTCCCGTGTCGTCAATAACGCTAGTCCTACAGACTCCGTGAAACGCCCGGAGGAAGGATCGATCGATGAAGGATGATGTAACGCCCGCACAATTCAGGGCCGCCCTTGAGGCGTCCGCGTCCGTGCTCGGCCGGTATACCGGCCCGGAGCTGTTCTTTCAGCAAAACGTCGCCCTGACGGCCGCGGGCGGCGCCCAGACCGTCAACCTGCCGCGTACCCTCAACCTCAATCGGCCCGTGAGCGATATTTTTATTTCGCTTCGTGGTCGAATCACGGTCACGGTCGGCCCGTATACGGCCGTCGCGCCGGAGGCATTGCAAAATCTGGTACAGAACATCCAGATTCAGGGCATTCACAAGGATTTCGGCAACCTGACGCCGATCAATCTCAGCGGCGCAACGGCGTTCATCTGGCCGGCGCTCACGCAGGCGCGCGGGATCGGTACCTCGATCATCAACGGCGTGTATCAGGCGTTCCCCGCGGCGCGGCCGATGGCCTCGAATTTCACGGGCGCTGTTGGAACGCATGATTTCGTCCTGATCATTCGGATCCCGGTCGGCCCGTTGCTCGGCATGGGCCAGGCGGTCAAACGGCAGTACACCAATTTTCTTTGGATGGCGGAAGATTGGAACGACTCGCTCCAGACTCAGATCCGTTTCGGCGACGCAACGGCGCTCGGCGATACGACCGGCGCGACGGTCGCATTTACGGCGTTCCAGTCGGCAACCGGAAATCCCGTGATGTCAATCCATCTGGGGTACTCGCTCCTGACGCAGTTCGCGCGCCTGGTGCGCTCGGGCGTCGTCATTCGGACGGAACAGCCGACCGCCCAGCAACAGACGGCCCTGGTCAATCAAGCCGTGCTCCAGACGCTCCAGAAGCAGATCACGGCAAATCTGATGGTCAAGACCGGGACCATTCAGACGGCGGGCCTGACGGCTGGGATCGATACCCTGGCGACGCTCACCGATTTCCAGCTCGACCGGACGCAGATCACGGTTGACAACAAGCCGGTTCGCAACAATCAGGACAACATCGTTTTCAAGGCAAGCGAGGAAGCCCTCAACAATACGCTTGTCCCTGAAGGCTATTTCCTGATGTCGTTCGTGGAAGGGCAAAACGCCCTCTTGAGCTACCGCGGCGACGGCCTGGCCGGCGGATCACAGTTCCAGCTACAGAGCGACGTGATCGCGGCGAGTGCCAATAACCGGCAGCGGTTCGTTCAGGAAATGATCTACGGCGGCCCGTTCCCCGCGCAGCGGTAAACAAGCCTGGAGGGGCGCCATGCTGACGGCCGGGTAACGCCCGGCACATGGCGCCCCCCGTTTTTCGGTGGAAGGGGCCAGCAATGGCAGACGAACGGGTCTACGATTCGAGCGGGCAAGTCGTTTCCGGCTATCTGTCGCCTGACGAAGCCAGGGAAGCGGGCGTCGCATGGGCGCCGCGGCCGAATGAGCCGGCGCCCTACCGGACGGAAGACGAATCACGCGAGGAAGGGACGGTCTACGTCCCTGAGGCTCAGCACAACGAAGCGGTCGGCGGGAATTATAACTACTGGGAAAACATCGATCGCTTTCGGGTGCCTGTCGCATCCTCGATCACGACGCTCGGCGCGACGGAAGGCGCCCGGCAGACACCCACGGTCGGCCCGGTCGGCCTGGCCTACCCTGACGATCCGGTCAATTACGCGACGATGCAGTACAACCCGGCGTCCGGCTACAACGGCCTGCAAAGCGGGATCTACCCGAGCGGCGGCGCAGCTCCGGCCCTGGCGATGGGCGCAGCTCCGGCCGGCGGCGGGATGCTCGGCGGGATGAGTCAGACAACCGTGTTACTCCTGCTCGGCGCCGCGGCCGTGGCGGGCTACTTCCTACTGGTCAAGTCGTAGGGGCCGGCAATGGAGTACATCGATCCGGTTTTTGCGATCGGCGCCTTCGACGTGCGGAACGATGAGCTAGATCTCGAAGGCACGATCGAAGGCGGCGGCGGATCGGGCAGCTCGGGGCCTGGCGCCCTGTCGCTGGTGCCGGCACGGCCGCCCGTTCCCCTGCAACCATTCGGGATCCCGGTGTGGATATTCATCCTCGGCGGGATCGTCTTCCTTCTGGCCTCGGAGCGATCATGACAAGTGCAGAGCTGGGATCGGCGATCTACGCGGCGAATGACGTAGCCCTTCAGTGGTATCTGGCGACGCATGCGTCCGCGCCGGCCTACGATCGCGTCACGATTCAGCCGACCGCGGGCGGCGGCCTGGCGGCGTCGTTCGGCTCGGGGACGCTGCTCCTGGTGGGCGTCGCCATTATCGCGGCCGTGGTGCTCCTGAAAAAGTAGCCCGATGGTAGCTGCTGATTCGGTCCTGACCCTTGAGGTACAGGGCCAAACGGGCGGGTGGATACCGACCGACGATACCGCGTTGCGCGCGGGCGTCCTAAATCGGTTGACGCCCTATTTCGACGTGATCAGCGCGACGATCACGCGCGGCTCTACCGTGGCGAACATCCTCGATTTTCAGTGGTTCCATTGGAATTACAAAGCGGTGATCGCGATCAAAACGCGGATCGGGTATGCGAGCCCTGATGACGTGCGCTCGATCGTCGCGTCCGCGTTCTACAATGCCGGCGGCGCCATGCCGAGCGTTTCGATCCGGTCGCTCGGTGAAACGCAGGGGCCAGGCGTCGAACAAGAGGGGCCGTCGCTCGGCGGGCTGTTCGCGGGTACAACCGCGATCGTGGTGCTCGGCCTGGTCGGCCTGGTGTACGTCATTGCGTATGCGCCCAATGTGCGGGACGTGGCGCGGGCCGTCCGATGACGAACGAAGCGAAAGGCGCGGCGCTGGTCGGCGCGTTGTCGCTCGGCCTGCTCTGGTGGATGAATAGACGCGCGCCCGTGGCGACGGTCACAACCTCGGAAGGTTTCGACCTGTCGGCGTACGGCGGGCCGACCAGCTACCCCGAGCCGATCCAGCGGTTCGGGCGCGCGATCGCCAGGCAGGAAGGTTTCTACATCACGGGATCGATCTCGCAACGGGCGAACAATCCGGGCGACTTGAAGATCCCGAATATGCCGACCTTGCCGGGTACCTCGATCACGCTGTTTCCCTCGGCCGATGCCGGCTGGTCGGCCCTCTATCGACAGCTCATGCTGATTCTCTCGGGGCAGTCGTCGTACTACTACCCCGACATGACGATCGCGCAGATGGGGCGAATCTGGACGACCACGGAGCAAGAGCCCTGGTCTACGAACGTCGCAACATTCCTCGGCGTCCCGACTTCGACGCCTTTATGGCAGGTGCTCGCGTGACGAATGAAAAAGCCCTCGGGACGGCCGTGCTGGTGTCGGTCGGCGCCTTCGTGCTCTGGCGTGTGTCGCGGGCGCGCGGCGGGATGGTAACGCTGGTCGATCTTGAGCCGGGGCCGGCCTCGGAGCTGGGCTCCGAAGGCGGCGGCAGCTCGAATCCGTTTACGGCGCTGTTTGCCGCGGTCGGCAACATCTTCAAGGGGCCAGGCAACGCGCCGGTCCTGGCGGCCCTGCCGGCCTCGAAACAAACGCCCGTGAGCCCACTGGCGCCCCCTGACACGATGACGCGTACGGCCCAGCCTGAAGGCTTTGCGTTCCTCGGCGAAGGCGTCGAATACGCCCCCAACCTCGGCGATCCGAATATGTCGGCATGGGCCTACCTGGCGAGTACGCCCCCCGATCTGGCCTGGCAGGGTTTCTAACATGGACGTACTCGCAAAAATCAAGGCGCCGATTCTCTCGACCATCGCGCAGGAAGTCCTGTTGCTGATTCGGAACGACGCAGCGTTGCGGGCCATTCAGGGCCTCAACGCGCCGCGGGCCTGTTACTTCACGGCCGGCACGATCACGAATGCCGGCGCGACAGGGATTCCGCAGGCGGCGAGCGGGACCGGCGAAATCTTTTTCCAGCTTGCGATCACATTCGACGTGACGGCCGGCGCCGGCAATTATCGGATCGACGGCCCAGCGCCAACCGCGGCGCTCGGCGGCGGTACCCCGTTCCCCCCTGGCGGCGGAACGCTCACGATCACGGGCCATGACAACATCCGAAACTTTCAGGTGATCGCCCAGGCCGGCAACATTCCATTCACTTACTACCTGTTCAAGTAGGCGCATGGACGTACTGCTGCCCCCGTCGCCTGAAACGCCGATCGGCTGGTCGCCAACCGCGGCCGGCCCTACGTCGTCATCCATGATCAGCGCGATCCTTGGGATGACGTACGCCCAGATCGCGGCGTTGATTCTGTCGGGCGGCGGGTGTATCTGGACGACGCAGCTCCTACCATCGACGCAGGTCAATACCCTGGCGTCAATTCCCGTGCAACAGGTCGCGGCGCCTGGCGCCGGCCGAGTGGTCCAACCCGTCTACACGTCTACGGAACAATTGAACGGCGTCACGCCGTACAGCGTCGCGCCCGCGCTCAGTGGCCGCTATGTCGGTACGGCGATCGCGGACATTCCGAGCGACACGCTTTCCAATGTGGCCTCGGCGCGCGTCACGTTCTTAGAAGTGACTGACGCCGGCAGCATCGGCACGGGTAACAATGTGACGGGCCTTGCGTACGAAATGACGGCGGCGGCGGATACGACGCTCGGCTCGGGAAACGTCCGCTTGATTCTCGGGTACACGACGACGGCGGGCCTATGATTCCAACCCGCATGCCCCCCCCGAGCGATCAGCCGATCGGCTGGTCGCCCAACAGTCAAGGCACGACGGCCGCGCAAATCGTGAACGGGATCCAAGCCCTGACGGCCGCGGAGCTGGACGCTTTCCTGCTCGGCGCGGGCTCGCTCGTGCAACGGTCGCTCCTGATGCCTCATACCGTGTTCCGTTCGTTGAACACGGCGCCGCAAACCATTGTTGATTTTTCGACGTTGAACGCGCCCGCTACGAAAGTCATCACGCCGGTCTGGTGGGCGGTGCAAAACGCGACGGGTGGCACGGCGTACAGCGCGACGACGATTCTCAGTTTTCGGTACGTGGGGATCGCCGTTGATGCCGTCGGTAGCACGATCACGGTTTCAAATTCAGCCAACAACCAAAACCGACAGACCGATCCGTGTGGCGTGGCGGGCGACAATCTCGGAAATAACGTGTTCGCTGCTGGATTGAGTTTGCAAGTGCGCTCAACCGCAGACCGCGCGAACGGGTCCGGGTTCGTACTCGTGACAATCGGGTTTCTGCTCTTGGATGAAGTCCCATGATGAAAGGGATTCGCGCGCCCGTGACCTGGACGGCGCCCTTGAGTATCACGAATTCGGCGCTCGTGGCGACGTTTGGCGCGATGACGCAGGCCCAAAAAAATCAGTGGATCGCCAAGGGCGGCGGGCTGATTGTCGGGACGCTTCGCCCGACCGTGGCCGAGATGATCGCCATGGCAACCGCGCCGATGACGATCGCGCCCGCGCCGGGTGTCGGGTTTCGGATCGTGCCGTTTTTTTTCGTGGCAACCCAGGCGCTCGGCGCCGTCATCTTCGGATCCGCGCGCTCGTATCAAATCGAATTCGCGGGCCAGAACATCGATCCGATCGCTACGGCCGTCGCCGTGATCAACACAGCGAACGTCTTTCGTCGTACGTGGGTGTGTGTGGACGGCGCCGGTGATAGCTGGGGCGTCAATACCGAAAACATGGCGGTCGAATTGATCGCCAACCTGAACACGTCGGGCGGGTCCGGCACGTTCAAATACGAATTCGTTTACGCGGTGGTGCCGGTCGTATGAATGCAACCAAAGCGATCGCGGTTGTGGCGCTGGGCGGCGGCGCTCTTTACTTTTTGTTCATCCGCCGAAATCCCGTGAGCGGCCTGGCGCTGGTCGATGAGCTGATCGCGCCGCGGTACGTGCCGACTGACCAAGCGACCTCAGGGCCGGGCGGGCTGTCGGGGTACGGGCCGTCGCTGCCGATGAGTCCCAAGACGGCCGCTATAGGGGCCATTGGGGCCACTAGCGCGGCCGTGGCGGGCCTTTGGGGCGCCGGAGGTACCACGGCCGCGGCCGGCGCCGCGGCTACGACCGCGGCGACGGCAGGCGGCGCCGGTACGACCGCGGTGGCCGGCGGGATCGGCCTGGCCGGCACCCTGGCGATCACGGGGGGTATAGCCGGCGGCGTCCTGCTCACATGGGCGGTCTGGAAAAAGGGGCTTTTCCGCGGCGGCGAAGAGGCGCTGTTAGTCAATCCCGACCGCGATCAATTCCTGGCGCAGCCGGCGATCAGCTCCCGCCCTGACGGGGAAGATGGATCAGCCTGGACGAAAACAAACTCGTGGAAGCTGGCCGCCCAGCTCACGGAATGGGGCTACGGCGATGGCGGCGGGCCGTACTGGACGGCCATTGCCAAAGCCGACAAGGTGGACACGTTCACGGCCGCGGCGCGCGATATTCAGCGGATCTACGCGGAACACGGGATCCGCATTCAGGCACCCTAACAGCAAAGGATCGAACGATGACGATTGTTGAAAAGTTGCGCGCATGGGCCGATCGGCTCGAAACAACGGCGCTGCCGGTCGCGGTGATCGTCGCGGAAGCCCGCGCCCTGGCCGACGAAGCGGAGAAGGAAGCCGGCGCGGAGCTGGCGAAGGCGGCCGAGCTGCCGGCCGAGCCGGCGGCGGCCGAGCTGCCGGCGGAAGACACCAACGAAGCCGGCGCGGCCGGTTCATCCAAGAGAGGGAAGCGACATCATGACTCAGACGGAAATTGACAAACTGGCCGGCACGATCGGCGGGCCTCTGGCGCTCGGGCTCGGCCTGGCGCCAATTCTCAGCCTGGCCGTCAACGGCGCCTGTCCGATCGATCAGGATCGTTTCATCCTGATGACGAAGGCGGGCGTTTTGGCGCTCTCGATCGCGGCGCCTGGCGCGGCGAACATCGGGCGCGTACTGGCGATCTACGGCGCGACGGCCGATCAGAACGTGCTGACGTTCACGGGCGGCACGTTGCGGAGCGGCGCGGCCGGTGTGACGACCGTCACGGGCGCCGCGGCGATCGGCTCGGGTATCACGGTGCGGGCTGTCTCGGCGACAACCTGGCAGCTCATGGCGAACACTCTTGCGGTTGTGACGTAGGCCGATGCCATCCTCGGCCGACTTGGGAAAGCTGGCCTCGGTGCTTTTTGAGGCGGCGACGATCGCGATCGCGATCGTCGTCGCTGTCCAATGGTCGCGGGGGCAGTTCGGGCAAACGTTATGACCAGCTTGCAGTATCAGGCGATGGATGACGGCGGCGGCCCGACAGTCGGGCCGACCGGGCTCTCGTACGCGGCCCTGGCGCCCGGCTACGATGCCGGGCTGTTACCCTCGGCTCGAGTATCGGGCTCGGGTGATCTCTACAGCGGGCTCTACCTGGCGCCGTCGCTCATGCCTGGCCGGCCCTCTACCGTCATCGACAACGGGCCGGTAGTCCAGACAGCTCCGGGTATGGGATCGGCGAACCTGGCCGCCCTGGCGGCCCTTGGCCTGGCCGCCGTCGCGTTGTTCGTGATGGTCAAGTAGTGGCGATCGACGTACGGCGACTCCGGGCGGCGCAGATGCAGGCCGAGCTGCAAGGGCTCGACGCTGGGCCATTGGCGCTCGGGCAACCGTTAGCGGCGGCGGCGGCGATGGATGCCCTGGTCGAATCCGGCGCCCTGGTCCTGGCCGAGCAATACACGACGGCCATCAGCCAGGCGTCGGCAGTCGCGGCGACGGGGCCAGGCGCGGAAGCCAGGCGGGC
>Ga0137422_1000239_pt1 | contig 12889 bp, 11 predicted proteins | sample EasRivERMZT551_2_FD_102330 | JGI IMG/M metagenome (GOLD analysis project Ga0137422, IMG submission 102330) | Soil microbial communities from meander-bound floodplain in the East River, Colorado, USA - East River MetaG ERMZT551_2 | ecosystem: Environmental > Terrestrial > Soil > Floodplain ... | reverse complement strand
TAAGCCCATCTGCTAGGGGATCTACCTCTAGTCTTAAAGTATTGCTAGCCTATGGCTTCAAGCTTGAGTCAGCGAGCAACAATTTCATTGTATTTTCTAAGGGGATCGAGTAATGGGAGCAATCGGTAAAGGTCTAGGCGGTATAACAGGCGGTATGACGGGCATCGCCGGTGGAATGATAGGCGGAGCTGTTAATCCTTTAACTGATGCTTTATCTGTTCAAAACCAATTTAATTTAGATACAGTTCAGACCCCCGTAACCCAAGGTGACTTCAACGAAGCCCATGGTAAGACTCAGCAAGGCTTAACTCAACAGCAGCAGTTCTTAGAAGCTCTACAAGCTCAGAATGGCATTCAGAACCAATCAAACGTTTATAATCAATTAGCAGGCATAGCAGCAGGTACAGGACCTAACCCTGCTCAAGCTGCATTAAATCAAGCAACAGCTCAGAACGCAGCTAACCAAGCTGCCATGATGGCCGGACAACGTGGAGCCGGTTCTAACGTAGGCTTGATCGCACGGCAAGCGGCTCAGCAAGGTGGAAACTTACAGCAGCAAGCAGCTCAGCAGGCGGCAGTTCTACAGGCGCAACAATCCCTCGGTGCTATCGGACAGATGGGAAACATCGCAGGACAACAAGTAGGACAACAAGGCAGTGCGCTTACTAACTACAACCAATTCGCACAAAATCAGCAAGCTCAGATGCTTAATGCTATAGACTCAGCTAATCAGAGCCGTATTAACCAAGGACAAGTGAATGCAGGCGTAGCAGCAGGCAACACTGCTCAGAAAGCGGCGGTTCAAGGCCAGATTCTAGGTGCGGCGGGTAAAGCTATGGCTATGGCACATGGTGGCCCCGTAAAGAAGTATGCAGATGGCGGATCAATTGCAGGACCTCAATCCTTAATCGGCCAATACTTTCAGTCAAACATCCCGTCCTTACAGGTTAATGCGCCGCCTCGTCAGATGATCAACTCAGGCGGACCGCAAGATGTATCAGGAAGCATGCAGTCGGGACAGGCAGCAGGAGATGCTGCTGGCAAAGGCATAAGTGCCGTAATGAAGTCTATGGGATCTGAAGATGCTCCCATGCAGATGTCAGGTTCTCCTGACTTAAGCTCAGCGATGACGATGGCTGCTCACGGAGGTAGAGTACCAGCCCTCGTGTCCCCGGGTGAGCGCTACCTTGCGCCAGAAGAAGTGGACAAAGTAGCAAAAGGTAAGAAGTCGCCTCTCAAGGCTGGAGAAAAGATCAAGGGTAAGCCAGCCGTAGGTGGAGCTAAGGACTCTTATAAGAACGACACTGTCTCTAAGGACCTAGAAGAAGGCGGCATAGTGCTCCCTCGCTCGGTAACGCAACACAAAGACGCTCCTAAGAAGGCAGCTGAGTTCGTAGCAGCGATCCTGAAGCGCGAGAGTCTAAAAGGTAAGAGGAAGTAACAGTGGCTAACTTTCCTATCAACCTAAAGAAGTTTAAGAAGATCAGCGAAGACAAGTACAGTGCCACGCTAAGGCATCCTGATGGACATGAATTCAAGATTGCTAAGAACCCCTTACGTCCTCATATGCGCAATCAATTAGACGCACTACCAATGGCTAATGGCGGTAAAGTTGAAGAGAAGGATGATGAAGACGGATATTCTGAGAAAGAATCCGCTAAGAACCCAGGTAAGCGGCGAAGCGGAGTAAGCCTTAAAGACCTATACCCTTATGGTCGCAATAAAGACGGTTCTCCTAAATCTAAGGAAGACGAAGAAAAAGATCGTTATGCCGAAGGCGGAGAAGTAGAAGAGCCAGAATGGATATCTAAAGCTAAGGATAAAGATCCATACAAAGAAGCTGGCAAAACTATCGCAGCTTCTGCAAGCGGCGAGGCAGGACAAAGAGCACAGAAGAGTTTAAATAAAGCCTTTGGTAACTACGCTGATGGCGGTGAAGTTCAACAAGACCCGCAAGAACCTAATAAGCAAGCCCCAGTAGTTGTGAATGTAGGGCAGCCACAGCAGCAGGCTGCACCATCTCCAGAGCAGAACCAAGGCTTAGCTCATTACATAGGTAATGCGGTCAGACAGAGCATCGGTGACGTAGTCGGTGCTGTAAAGACAGCAGGTGCTCCTGTAGTCGGCGCAGCTAATCAATTCGCAGCAGGTCTAGCAGGCGAAGAGCCGCAAGCAGCTCAGCAACCTCAGATGCCAGCTCAGGTCACTCCGCAACCTCAAGTTCCTCAAGGCTTAGCACAGGAAGCTATGCCGCAAGCTCAAACACAATCTCAGGGTAGTCCTGCAGACACGTACGGCACAGAAGCTTACAACACAGGTATCATGAAGGGTGTCAATGAGCAGAAGGCTGGTATCCTAGCCGAATCTCAGGCCATGTCCAAGCAAGGTGCCTTGGAAGCTCAGCAGCTACAACAAAATATCAATAACCAGCAAGAGATGATGCGTAACTACGAGGGGCACGTAAGCGAGCTCAATAAGGAACGCGCAGCTCTTCAGAAGGACATCCAAGAGACTCACATCGATCCTAACCACTATATGGGCAGCATGGACACTTCTAAGAAGGTCATGACGGCCATCGGCTTAATCCTAGGCGGGATTGGCGCAGGCAACGCAGGCGGTCCTAACCAGGTCTCGCAGTTCATAGATCAGCAGATCGATAGGGACATCGCAGCGCAGCAGGCTAACCTAGGTAAGAAGAAGAGTCTTCTAGAAGCTAACATGCACCAGTTTCAGAACGAGCGAGACGCAGTCAGCATGACGAAGGCCATGATGAACGATATGCTATCGTCTCAGCTTAAGATGGCAGCTGCCAAGACTGCAGATCCTATAGCTAAAGCTAGGGCACTTCAGGCTGTAGGCAAATTAGACATGGAAACGGCCCCATTGCTACAGCAGATCGCCATGCGCAGAACCCTCCTAGGTGCAGCAAACCAAGGTAAGGCTGACCCAGCCCTGGTGATTAGGGCCATCGTTCCACAGAATGAGCAAGAAAAGTATCAAAAAGAACTTGGAGAAGCTCAATCTGTTGTGCAGGCTAGAGACAACATCATGAGCGCCTTTGATCAATTATCACAAATTAATACTGTGGGTAATCGTATCAAGCATGTAGGCTTTGAGCCCGCAGCCGTATCTGCGCTTAGAGATCCCCTCATCGCTGGGTTGTCTAAAGAGACTGCAGGACGCTTCTCAGAAGCAGATGCCCAATTCATCGGCAGCTTATTCCCAGCAGCAGGCGATTCTCCAGAAACTCTAAAGACTAAGCGCATCCAGATAGAAAAGATTGCTACTCAGAAGATGCACTATCCTATGCTAAAATCTATTGGCATTAATGTGGATAGCATGGGAAGATATAAGCCAGGCGGTGCCTCTAAATTTCAGGAAGGCGCTCCTGTTCTCCCTAAGAAGTAAAAAAGGTTAACATGGCCGACGACTTATTACCACAGATAGACCCGAATGCGGCCATGGCAGAGGCTTTCACTGGTGATCAGGGTACAGATGCTGCTATGCAACAAGCATTTCAGCAACCTGACCTAAATCCTCCTGAACAACTTGCTATAGAACAGCCTGCACCTGTTGCGCCAGAAGCAGGACACGTTACTAATGTGTTCAATCCTGAGGGCAAATTAGTATCTCTTCCTACCATTCAACTAGAAGATGCTGTTAAAGAAGGTTATAGACCTGCCACTACTGAAGAAGTTGACCAGGCAGCTAAAGAAGAACAATACGGTGGATTAGGACAACAAGCATTAGCAGCTCTTGAGGGGGCCGCAGAAACAGGGACGTTTGGCTTATCAACAGCCATAGAAACTGCAGCAGGAGTTCCTAAAGAAGACATTAGAGCTCGCAGAGAAGTAAACCCTATAGCTCATGGTATTGGACAGATTGCAGGGTTAATCAACCCCCTCAGTGTCGAAGGTAAAGTTTTGCAGGTAGCGGGGGAAGCCGCTGGAAGTTTAGTAAGACATAAGATTGGTTCAGCTGCTGTTAGAGGAGCTGTTGATAATGCGCTGTTTCAGGCAGGCGATGAAGTATCTAAGCTGTTTTCAGGACAAACTGATCCTAACCAAGCGGTGCAGACAGCTGTAACTAATATAGGGCTATCAGGACTTATAGGCGTTGGCGCAGGCGCAGCTCTTGGTTCTATTAATCCACTGTGGCAAGCCGCTGCTTCTAGCAAGATCGGTGGCACTTTAAAGGCCATCGCTAACAGGACTGGCGGAATAGATGGTGAGATCCCAGCTATCATGGACGAAGCCATAGCTAAGTCTGGCATGGAAGTTGCACCGGAGATCCGGGCAGGTTTATCTTCTAATCCTGAGGTTCAGAACGCTTATCAAGTTCTACAGGAATCATCTAGTAAGTCGGGTATGCAGGCGCAGGCTGCCTTAAGAGACTTCAAGACTAAGGCGTCAGACTCGATATTATCTTCTCTAGGCAAGTCTCCTGAATATGTTGCTAACCTAGGTGACATGTCAGAGCACGAGGCTGGCACAATGATCAAGAGTGCGCTGCATGAGGAGCTTAAGAGAACTATAGATCCTATATCTGAGCAGTTTAACGTAATAAAAGATAAGTACAAGAACTTAGAGCTTCCTAAAGCATCCTTAGATGCAATGGCTGAGAGAGTAACTGAGCTTGCTAATGAGAAGGGATGGCTTAAGGCCCCCTCAAGCGTCGAGTATAAGATGACTCAGAATATCTTAAAAGAACTACCGCTACAGAAAACGTTAAGTGACCTCAACAATTATGCTTCAACAGTAGGCAGTGAAGCTTCAAGGCAGCAGATGTGGCACTTCGGTAGTCAGATGAAGGGCATATTCAGAGGCTTAGAAGACGACCTAGTGACCCAACGCCTAGGAGAGGAAGCTCCAGAATTGTTAGCATCCCACGCGGGTGCAAGGTCAGCATATAGAGATACTATGTCGATGATCGACGACTTGAACAGTCGTCTGCATGTCGGTAAGTATAGTGGACCAGAATCCTTCTTAAGAGCTCTAAGCGAGATGCGTCCTGAAGACTTGCTACGTCGTACGGCAGGTAAGAACGACGTTGCGATGCTTAACTTGTTACAAGAACGATTCCCTGAAGTTGCTCAGTCTATAAGAGACGTTCACCTTGACCGTGCCTTAAAGATCGCGGAGTCTAAGGCACTGCCGGGTGAAACTATAAACTCTAAGGTATTCTTCAATGCTCTCGACAAGATGAGCCCAGAACTAAGACACTTCGTACTTCCAGTCGCTAAGACAGAGCAGCTAAAGGCAACCCAAGAGCTACTAAATGCTCTACCTAGAGGTATGAACCCGTCGGGCACTGCTAGGACTCTTGACTCCCTGTGGAACAAGGTTCCCGGCAGTGCCTTAGGCATAGTGGCGATGCTTAAGAGCCATAACCCAGTATTAGGCTACATCGTGAACAAGATGGCTAACTGGATCGGGCACGAAGCTCCAGACGCAACGCGCCTAGCGATGCTCAAGTTCATCGGTTCTGGCCAGAAGGTCGATGCTACTGGCTTCAAGGCCATGGTAGACTTCGTCGATCGCACGATTAAAGGTGAGAATCTAGTCAATAAATCGGTTAAAAACGTGTTTAAATCGACGATCCCTGTCCTGTCAGAGGCTAGCCTACCCTCGGAAAAAGATCGAGTAAAACTAGACAAAAAACTGCGAATATTACAGACTGACCCAAGCTCACTGTTCAACGTAGGCGGTAAGTCAGGTCACTACCTTCCTGAGCAGGCTGCTGGTATGGGAGAAACTTCAGCCAGAGCTGTCAACTACTTGAACAGCTTGAGGCCAGCAGAGACTAAGATGTCCCCTCTAGACGGTAAGCCAGTTGCTAATTCTGTACAGAAGGCGGTATATAATAGAGCATTAGACATAGCTGAGCAGCCTCTCATAGTTCTAGACAGCATCAAGCGTGGAACTATTACTCCTCAAGACGTTCAGTCTCTTAGAACTATGTATCCTGCACTGTATGAGCGCTTGAGTCAAAAACTTACAAATAACATGATCGAAGCGGTACACAAAGACCAGGTAATACCATACCAATCTAAGTTAGGTTTAAGCTTATTCTTAGGTCAGAGCTTAGACTCTAGCATGATGCCTCAATCTATCTTAGCAGCTCAGCCAAAGCCTCAGCAGCCCATGCAAGATCAGACTTCTCAGGGTCCTAAGGAACCTAAGCACTCATCTAGCGCTCTTAGTAAGCTTCCAGGGTCCTACATGACATCCAGTCAAGCCCGGGCTCAACGCTCTTTAAAGCAATAACTTTAACAATCTAACAGTATTAGAGGATTTAAATGCCTCTACCTAAGGGTTACCGCCCTGTACCATACTGAGGGGGATCAATGGCACGTAAAGATGTAGTAATTTATCAATTAGAAAGTGCCCGTTCTCTAGGCGCCACTTTCAATACAAATCCCACTCTAATCAGATACTTAGATAATATTTCTTATCAAATTAATGCTACCACAAGTGACGCTGTAGGCGTTTTCTCAGTACAAGTAAGCCTAGACTATAAGATTGATGAACTCACCAACGTTGTGGTAAATCCAGGTAATTGGATCGACCTCACCTTGGCGGGCGGAGTGCCTACTCTAGCCAGTGCGAATGACAATATTATCATTAACCTTAATCAGTTACCATTTAACGCCGTAAGATTGCGTTACGTAAGAAGTAGTGGAACTGGAACAGCGTCTATTTATATAATGGCGCGCCAATTAGGAGGTTGATATGAGTCAAGATTATAGTTACCCCAGTTCTAGTACAGTTACGGTAGCAGCGATTGGTCCTAACGGACAGCCGATTCCAAACCAGTCCATCTTAGTAGCAGGAGAAGACCCAAGCGGTGATTTATCTCCATTACAGACAGATGTATCTGGCGCATTAATAGTTACTATTGGAGGAGGTCTAGCAGATCCTCTTCCGACTACTGACGCTGCCGATGGTCCCGTAACCCCCGGTGCCGTAGCCTCTAATTCTATATTAATTGGCGGTCAATTTAATACAGTTCTTCCTACTTTAACTAACGGCCAGCAAGCAGCACTGCAAGCTGATTCAAGCGGAAGACTCCTAGTCAACATATCTTCCGGTATCTCTAACCCGCTACCAGTAACAGATGCGGCAGCTGAAGCATCTCTTGCTTCTATAGACGCTAAGCTTCCTGGGCCACTAGGAGCGCACGTAATTGCTGCCTCATTAGCAGTTAACATCGCTTCTGACCAAACAGTACCGGTTTCAGTTGCTTCGCTACCACTACCATCTGGTGCTGCAACTGAAGCAACTTTATCAGCATTCAGCGATAAGACAGCTGGCGCATTAGTGCCTGAAGCTTTTGACTATATCGAGATCGCTTACGTGGGTGTAACAACTGATATCGATACAGTTGAATACAAGACTGGCGGAGCTGGTGGAACACTGGTGGCTACTTTAACCATGGGCTATGACGGCAGCAACAGGCTCTCCTCAGTAACTAGAAGTTAATATGGCAAAGTCGTTTGTATTTAATGCTTTAAGCGGACAATTTGACATCATAAGCACAGTTACGCTTGCTGCTGTAGGGGCAGTTCCTAATGCTAATGGCGCATCTATTAGCGCAGATCAAGTATTAAATCTTCAACCTGCTAATGGATCATTTCCAGGTGCATTAACGGCTGCTGACTGGACTACATTCAATAATAAACAACCCGCTGGCAACTACATCACAGATCTAACGGGCGACGTTACGGCTACTGGCCCTGGGTCCGTAGCAGCTACCGTCGCTAACAATGCTGTAACGGACGCTAAGTTCAGGCAATCTGCTGGTTTAAGCATCGTAGGTCGATCCGCTAACACTACCGGTGATGTGGCTGACATCACAGCGGCCTCTGACTTCCAGATCATGCGCAGGTCTGGAACTGCTATCGGGTTTGGTTCTATAGACTTATCCCAATCTAATGCAGTAGGCGCTTCTATATTAGCTAATGCTAATACCACAGCTACTTCTGCTAATACTGCGTCTGCGATCGTAGCAAGAGACGGCTCAGGGAACTTCAGTGCAGGAACGATCTCAGCGGCATTAACTGGCACAGCGTCCGGCAATACAACGATATCCGGTCAAACTAATCATGGCGTAGTAATAGCTAGCGCTACAAATTCCATGACTTCAACAGCAGCTGGCTCTGCTGGAGAAGTTTTAACATCCAATGGCGCTAGCGCAGATCCAACTTTTCAAGCTGTTCCTGGAACTTTTACAGATTCATCAGTATGGGTAGATACTCTTAATGCTAATGGCAGTACTAATACTGCAGTAACTCGATGGGCAAATGTTAGAGTAAATACAGGCACTGATATCACTTTTAATCAATCATCTACTAATGGCGATGACTTTACGATTAACACTACAGGCGTGTATTCGATTCACTTCACTTATTCCAGTAATAATGCAGCTAGAGACTATTCTATCACTAATAACTCCACTACGAACTTACCGGGTGGTGTGAATGAACTCGCAGGTCCTACCACAATAGGTGCCTCTCAGATGTCCACCACATCATGGTGTGGTCCTCTTACAGCAGGTGACGTTATTAGAGGCTGTAACGATGCTTCTGCACCGAGAACTGGCGACGGGCGTCTTAAGTTTGTAATAACGAGAGTGCATTAAGATGCGTAACGTAAACTGTAATATCCTTGATGCTGATGATTCCATGAGCCAGACAGGCTCTAAGATAGATTCAAACCAACTGGTATCTGCAAGCTTCAGCGTAGTATTCGGAGATGGAACAGCCAACGGTACGGTTAAGATCCAAGCATCTAACGATCCTTTTAACGCACGGTATAATGCTGTAAATAGTTTTACCCCTACTAATTGGGTTGATATACCTTCTATGTCAGCTACGATTACTAGCGGCTCTCCAGCTATTATAAGCATCCCTAACATGGCTTACCGATGGGTCAGAGTGGTGTGGACAAGAACTAGCGGCGGGTCAACAACTATTAACGTAAACATGGATGCATTATCAGCATGAGAAACGTAAATTTAACTGTATTATCTGGCGAAGACTTCGAAGATGAAGCAGGAATTCAAATTGATGCTAATCAATTAGTATCTGCGAGCTTTCATGCATTCTTTGCGGACAACCAAGCTGAAGGAACTTTCAAGTTACAGGTGTCTAACGATATCTGTAATGATCGCTATAACGCAGTTAATGACTTTACTGTAACAAACTGGGTAGATTTACCTAGTTATACTGTGTCTGTCACTGCGGGTACAAGTGCTTTGATAACTGTTCCATTCATGACTTATCGCTGGGTTAGAGCAGTATGGTTAAATACAGGAACTGGAGAACAGACAATCACTGCTATCGCGGATACAGGCGTGAAACAAGTCCAGACTGTTACGACCATCGCTGATACTGGCGCCTTAGAACAATCTGATATCACTACGGTAGCGGATGTTGCTAGTTCACTTAACGACACTTACTTCTTATTTTCTAGTGCTAATGACACCACGGATTACTACGTATGGTATAACGTCGATGGCGCAGGAACAGACCCGTCATTACCTGGTATGACGGGCATTGAAGTGGCTATTGTAGAAGATGATACCGCAGACAACGTAGCGACTGCTAGCAGAGCAGCTATTACCACTGCTGCAGGCGCAGACGTAGTCGTAACAGGCGCTACGGATCATATAATTATTACTAATATACTCACAGGTGTTACTACCGATACAGCAGACGGCTTAGTGCCCACAGGATTTATATTCGCCACTGTGGCTCAAGGCGCTGCTTCTAACCTAAATAGCACATATTTCACTTTGTCGAGCGTTAATCAAGTAACTAAAGCTCAGAAAAACTTCTATTTATGGCTTAACATCAATTCGGAAGGCGTAGATCCATTAGTTGCTGGCAGAACAGCTATCCCAGTAGCTGCAGCAGCTGGAGCTTCTGACAGTACTATTGCCACAGCTATCAGAGCAGCTTTAAATGGTCTGACCGATGATTTTGTGGCATCTGGTGCAGGCGCTGCTGCAATCATCACTAACGAAGCCTTTGGACCGGTTACAGTGGCTGTCGACGGTGCAGCTCCTACAGGATTCGGGTTTGGAGCTGCTACATTGGGCGTTACCTCTAATCTCAATAACCATTATTTCCTGATTAATAGAGCTGGCGTACCAGTTCCTAGCGGCGGAGAGTACTATGTATGGTTCAATGTTGATAGTATAGGCACTGCGCCTGCTCCGTCAGGCAAAACTGCTATAGCAGTTGCCATATCTTCAGGAGCTAGCGCTAATACTATTGGCGGTTTAATGGCAACTGCTATAGCAGCGGCTAATGGAAGCGCCGACTTTTCTGCATCCAACCTATCCGGCGTAGTAACAGTAACTAACTTACAAGCGGGACCCTTCGTACCGGCATCTGACTTCAACTCTGGATTTACATTCGCCGTAACCGGCGGTGGTAATAGTACGATTACCGTTAATATGAACGCACTGTCTTTATAGGATAAATATGACTAAGAAAGCATCTAAGATTAAAAAAATAGCTACTGCAACAATTATCTTATTGGCTACAACTTTATTATTCCGCACATCCGGGGGTATGCAACAAAACCCTTCTGACACTGAGATTAAGAGTTCGGTCGTTAGATTGACTACCGAGAACAATAGAGGCACCTGCACAGGTGAGCAAGTGAAGGCAGCTTCGGGAACAGAGTATATTCTTACTGCAGGCCATTGCGCGGGTCTAGCTAATGAGCAGGGCAGTATCAAAGTAATTACTGAAGATGGTAGAGAAATGATGCGGAAGATCATAGCTGAGGACGCTAACTCAGACCTGCTACTGCTAGAAGCTGCTCCTAACACCCGTGCGATGGAGATCGCGGCTAATATCCATTCTTCTGAGCATCTTCGTAGCTTTACGCATGGTCAAGGTCTAGACACCTATAAGACTGAGGGGGAATACGTTCAGGAGCAAGAGGTTGAGATTCCTCTGTTCATCGTAACCAGTGATAACGAAGGCAAGTGCAACATGCCTAAGCTTAAGATGAAGGACATGCCTATATTCTTCGGCTTCATGGTTAAAGTTTGTTCTCTGGTCGTTAAGACTGCAATAACTACGGTACCTATCGTTCCCGGCAGCTCTGGTGGACCTATTGTCAACGATAATGGCGATTTAACAGGCGTTGCATCAGCTTCAGCGCCCGATTCGTTCATCAGCATCTTAGTAAGATTACAAGACATCCAGAACTTTCTTAAGAATTACTAGGTCGTATGCCAAAGTCAATAAGCTTAGCCTTGTTAGCCATCGTATCTATATTTGCTCCTATAAAGGCAAGCCTGATCGCCATAGGAGTACTCGTATTCAGTGACATGGCTCTAGGCATCATCGCAGCTAAGAAACGTAAAGAACCTATAACTTCTGCTGAGCTTAGACGTTCTGTTTCTAAGTTATTTATATTTGAAGTAGCGCTTATTTTAGGCTTCATCATAGAGAAGTACATGCTTGATGGTTCATTTCCTATCATAAAAATCCTCAGCAACTTCATTGGTTTAGTAGAATTAAAATCTATAATGGAGAACCTAAACGACATATCAGGTCAGAACCTACTGTCGGTAATACTGTCTAAGCTTGACAGTAAGAACAAAGCAGTTGCCTCAGAAGATCAAGATAATGACGACCTTCCTCCAGCGGCTTAACCTATGGGCATCGAGGAGCGCATATGTCCAAGATGCATGTGTTTCATGCATCCTCATGAGCTGACAGGCTGGCTAAAGTGTGACTGTGGTTTTTGTAAGAAAGAAAATACTTCTATGATTACTAGAGTGGAAATTTTGATGGGTAGGGATAAAGATTATCCCCTTACGCCTACCTTGTCTATCAATTTAAGCAAGCTCATGGAAGCTGTTAACAAGCTCAGGACCTTATATGGTAAGCCCATGTATGTCTCTAGCGGCTATAGACCTGGTAAGTACAATGCAGCAGCAGGTGGATCTAAGAACAGCGCACATATAACGTGCGAAGCGGTTGACTTTAAAGACATCGACGGTAAACTTAAGGAATTCTGTACAGAAGGTGTCTTAGAACACTGTGGGTTGTATATGGAAGACCCTAGTAAAACTAAGACGTGGTGTCATTTGCAAATTAGACCTACTAAAAATAGAATCTTTATCCCCTAGTATTTTTACATAAGCTTGAGCAGCTTTTTTACTGCTATAGCAACAAAAAGCGTGGATTTGCTAATAAAAAGGTTTGCTTAGGTTACCAATTCGCCTATTTTTACTGCTAAAGAAGCAAAGAAGTAAAGAAGTAAACTTATTGAACCTTACTTTCTAATCTTTCTTTTTTAAGAAAGTCGGCGGGCCGACCCGTAGTTTAAACGCGCAATTAAGGTCCGCGTACCCGCCTTACGCTGAATTTCGTTCCCTGAAGTTTTAGCAGCGACCTTCAGCTACAGCCACCATTGACAGACTTTCGTCTGCCCCGCGACGGGATGGCACCGCCGTTTCCTGTCGATATGGTTCCAGGACTGACCGGATTTTTCGGAAACCCTCCCGGCGGGTTCGATTCCCGCTAGCTTTGTCTCGTGTGCCGGGGCTTGATACCGGCTATCTGCATGTCACTGAGCGATTGCACGCTCTGCCTTGGCGGGTGACACCGCCTAACGTCCTACGATCCTCCGTCTGTCTTTCCAGATGTCAGCTCGTCCTTCCGAGCGGCCACGAGACAAACTTTTCTAGCTATCAAAACCAAAAACAATCCTTACATTTTTTGGATCTGGATCAATTTCTTTAAGCCGATCTAGCCAGGCAAAAATGCGTTTGAGTCTAGACTCCTTCCATGGATCATTTGGCATCTGGCCCTGCCAATCGTGCGACAGCAGTTCCTCTAACGATAGCCAAGAGTAAGAAT
>Ga0137422_1000238_pt1 | contig 12889 bp, 9 predicted proteins | sample EasRivERMZT551_2_FD_102330 | JGI IMG/M metagenome (GOLD analysis project Ga0137422, IMG submission 102330) | Soil microbial communities from meander-bound floodplain in the East River, Colorado, USA - East River MetaG ERMZT551_2 | ecosystem: Environmental > Terrestrial > Soil > Floodplain ... | reverse complement strand
GCGCCGCCAGCGCGGCGCACACCTCGGCGCCGGTGCGCTCGCCCTGCACGCGCACGTCGCAGTGCAGCACGCGGAAGCCGATGCCGCTGGGCGCCAGCGTCTGCATCACGTCGTTCCAGGCCGCGCTGCCGGCGGCCGTGACCAGCCCCAGGCGCAGCACCGGCGACGGCAGCGCTCGCGCCTTGTTCCAGCCGTCCGCGCCCTCGGCCTTCAGGCGCTGCACGAGCTCGCGGCGCTGGCGGTCGAGCCCGCCCAGCGTGAACTCCGGGTCGACGTCCTCGATGATGAAGGACAGCTTGCCGCCCGGCGCGTAGAAGTCGGGCCGCACGAGCACGCGCAGCACGAGACCGTCCTCGGGCTCGAGCCCGCCCCCCAGCCGTCCGCGCGGTCCGAACAGGCGCGCCACGGCGCGGCTCCACAGGATCACGTTGAGGCTCGCGCGCTCCCGGCCGCCGCCGTAGCCGCCGAATCCCGCGCCGCCTCGCGCCGTGACCGCCCCGCCCTGGTCGTCGACCAGGTTGAAGTACCAGTGCCCGCCGTCGCGCCGCCCGCGCGCGAGCCCCGAGACCTCGCCGACCAGCCAGAAGGGCTGTGGAAAACCCTCGGCCAGCAGCGCCTGCACGCGCGCCGCGACCTGCGCCACGGTGTACGTCCGCTCGGCGCCGGTTACCGGCGCGCCGGGCGTCGCCGCCGCGCGCGGCGCGGCCGGCTGCTCATCGGGCAGCTCCCAGACGAAGGAGGCGTCGTCGCGCGAGGTCACGGCGCGGATTGTAGCCGCGCCTTCCGATGCTAGGATCGCGGCCCCTTTTCGACGGAGACGGCGGGATGACGACCAAGCTCGTGATCATCGGGTCGGGAGCGGCCGGCTACACGGCGGCCATCTACGCCGCGCGCGCCGACCTGCTGCCCGTGCTCTACGAAGGGCTGCAGCCCGGCGGGCAGCTCACGATCACGACCGAGGTCGAGAACTACCCCGGCTTCCCCGACGGCATCATGGGCCCCGAGGTCATGGAGGCCATGAAGCGCCAGGCCGCCCGCTTCGGCACGCAGATGAAGCCCGGCCGCATCGAGTCCGTGGATTTCAAGCAGCACCCCTTCGCGCTGGTCGACTCCGACGGCAAGCACCTCCAGGCCCAGGCGGTGATCGTGGCCACGGGCGCCAGCGCCAAGCTGCTGGGCGTGCCCGGCGAGGACCAGCTCATGGGCTACGGCGTCTCCGCCTGCGCCACCTGCGACGCCGCGTTCTTCCGCGACATGCACGTGCTCGTGATCGGCGGCGGCGACACGGCCATGGAGGAGGGCAACTACCTCACCAAGTTCGCCAAGAAGGTCACGGTCGTGCACCGCAGCGACACCTTCCGCGCCAGCAAGATCATGCTGGCCCGCGCCCAGCAGAACCCCAAGGTCGAGTTCCTCACCAACACGGTCGTCGAGTCGATGCTGCCGCACCCCGACCGGCGGCGCCTGCGCGCGGTGAAGCTCAAGAACGTCAAGTCGGGCGAGAGCTCGGAGATGGTCGTCGACGGCTGTTTCGTCGCCATCGGCCACAAGCCCAACACCGACATCTTCCAGGGCCAGCTCGACCTCCTGCCCACCGGGTACATCAAGCTCTTCGGCACCACGCGCACCTCGGTCGAAGGCGTCTTCGCCGCCGGCGACGTGGCCGACTCGATCTACCGCCAGGCGGTCACGGCGGCGGGCACCGGCTGCGCCGCCGCCCTGGACGCAGAGCGCTGGCTCGCCGGACACTGAGGACGCGGGAGGGCTGGGCGCGGCTGGCTCGGGGGGCGGCCGGCCCTCCGATTCGCCCCGTCCGGACCAGCACTGTCGCCACGAAGTCCACGGAGCACGGGGCTCATAGTCGGGCCTACGCCGCCCCCCGGCCGCGCCGCGCCCGGCACTCCGCGACCCACTGTCCGGCTCGCAGGGAGTGTCGCCGCGCCTCGACCGAGCTTCGATCACCGAGCCCGGCGGTGACGAGTGAAAGGGCGCGGCGCACACTCTTCGGCGGCTCGGGCAGCGTCGCCGCCGCAGGCGGCAAGCCGCCCGAGCCGCCACTCCCCTCAGGTCGGCGAGCAGGCCGGCTTCCGGTAGACGGTCGACTTGCTGCCGGTGTTCTTGCCACCGACTGTGCGGCGTAGAGGGGCGCGGCGCGGCCGGGGGTCGGCGAAGGCCGACTTCTGCGTCAGTCCGGCACGCGATGCCCGGGACGTGGACACCGTCACTCTCGGCAAGCCAGCTGCCATCTGAAGCTGGTGACCAGCCGGACTGGCGCAGTCGGAGGCCGGAGCCGACCCCCGAGCCAGCCGCGCCCCCCACGCCGTTCAGGCGCTGGGCATCAACACCAGCCGGAAGTCGTTCGTCTGCTTGAAGCCGACCTTCTCGTAGACCGCCCGCGCCGCTTTGTTCTTCTCGTCCACGTGCAGCACGACGAAGGGCACCTTGGTCTCGCTCTCGAACAGGTCCCTACAGAGCGTGGCGATGGCCTTCGTCGCCACGCCCTTGCCGCGCCAGGACTTGGGCGTGTACACGCCCTCGAGCAGCGCGCCCTCCGGGCCACACACGGCCAGGTCGCACTTGAAGATCGGCTGGCCCGACTCGTCGCGGCACAGGTAGGCGCGGCCGTCGACGATGCGCTCGGTCATCCGCAGGCGGTACTTGCGCCGGTCGATCTCGTTCGGCGCCAGCTTGAGGTCCTCGCAGACCATCTCGCAGGCCAGCTCGGTGAGCTCGTCGATCGAGTCGAGGCTGGCCTGCTCCATGTCGATCGCCTCGATGCCCTTGGCCAGGGACTTCGGGTCGATCACGTAGAAGGGCTGGCGGCGGTCGAGTGCCGGCCGCGGGCCGCCGAGCTTGCGGTAGACGTTGAGGAAGCAGCGCATGCCGTCGTCCTGGCCGACCGCGAGCGTGAAGGGCTTGCCGCGCTCGAAGACGGCCGCGGCGAAGAGCTCGGCCACCGACGGCTCGTCGACGGAGACGACCAGCGTGCCGCGGTTGCCCAGGAAGCACAGGCCGCGCAGCGACTGGTGCTCGTCGAAGACGCCCAGGAAGATGCCGTGCATCGGGTCGCGCGGGTTGTCCATGCCCGACTTGAGGATGCGCGAGATCAGGAACACGTTCTCGCGCGGTTCGCCCTTCAGGAAGGCCAGCGCGACCGAGCGCGGGATCCTCTCCGCAATTCGGAGGGTCGGGCTGGGTTGGATCTGCATCGTGCTCGTGGCCAAGGTTCGTCCTCGTCGCGAAGCCTAAGGGAAGCGCGCGCCGCCCGGGCGACGAGCGCATAGGGTTAGCTTCACCGGGGACGAGGGCATCCGTTGCTGCCCACGAGCGGCCCGCATCGCCCACGAGGTGGAAGCCCACCCCCTCGATCACGGACCGACCGAATCACCCACCGCCACCGGCTAGCGGGAACACCGTAACCCAAGTCCGGCCGTTCGGGGAGGGGCTTGCGGAGCCGGGGCGTCGCGCCCGGACGGCGGCGCTCCGGGAGCGGATGTCATACTCGTCACCCATGCGTTTCCTCCGCGGAATGCTGGTCGGACTGCTGGCGCTGCTGGCCTTCGAGGCCGCCAGCCGGCAGGCCGGGTGGCTGGACCCGACGACGCGACCCGACCCCTACCTCGGCTTCCCGGGGACCTCGCCCCTGTTCGCGCCGGAGCGGGCCGCCGACGGCAGCGAGGTGCTGCGGACGGCCCCCAACAAGCGCGACACGGTCTATCGCGACCAGCGCTTTCCCGCGGTCAAGCCGTCCGGCGAGTACCGGGTGTTCTGCATCGGCGGCTCCTCGGTGCGCTCGGAGATCTGGCTCAACCCGGACGGCTCGTTCCCCGGGCTGCTCGCCACCGAGCTGTGGGGCCGGCTGCCGGGCGTCATTCCACAGGTCATCAACGCCGGGGGCGGCGGCCAAGGCTCGGTGCAGAACCTCGAGGTCCTGCGCGAGGTCCTGGAGCTCGAGCCGGACCTGATCGTGGTCTACCCCGAGGGCGGCGAGAAGAACACGATCCCGCCCTCGCCCCAGGCGGCGCTGGCGATCAAGGACGACGCCAGCCCGCTGCGCGCCGCGGCGCGCCGGTGCCTGAGCCGGCTGCGCAGCTACCAGGCCGCGCGGCTGGCCTGGCAGGCGGCCATGCCCAAGACGCCGCCGGGCGCCGGGCCGCCCTCGGCCTTCTCGGCGCTGGCCACCTTCGCGGTCAGCCGCCCCTACCGGGCCGAGAACTTCATCCGGCCCTTCGAGATGAAGCTCGAGGGCGTGCCCGTGCTCATGGAGCACCCGATCCCGCAGGCGGAGATCGAGCGCGCGCACTCGCGCTTCCGGCGCAACCTGGCGGAGATGGCCGCGCTGTGCGCCGGGCGCGGCGTGCCGCTGCTCTTCGTGCAGCCCGTGCGCAACCTCGAGGCGGTCTTCTACCTGCGCTTCCACATCGCGCCCGAGGAGATCCAGGACGGCCGACTGGCCGAGTGGCGCCAGCTCTACGAGCAGGCCGTCGCGCTGCGGCGCGAGCAGCGGTGGGAGGAGGCGCTGGTCGCGCTGCGGCAGCTGCGGCGGCTGTACGTCGAGGACCGTGACGAGCTGGCCGCATTCCTGGCGGGCGACTGCCTGCTGCAGCTCGGCCGGCCGGCCGAGGCGCTGGCCGAGCTCGAGCGGCCGTACCTGCAGCACCCGATGCGCGGGATGATCGAGGGCGCGGGCCGCGAGGCGGGCGTGCCGGTCGTCGATCCCTATCCGGCCGTCGTCGCCATCTCGCAGGGCGGCATCCCCGGCTACGACGAGTTCACCGACAGCTTCCACCCGATGCCCAAGGTCAACCGCGCCATCGCCGTCGCGATCGCGGACGCGATGGCTGCCGCCGGTATCGGGCCCGCGCAGCGCCCGCCGGACGCCAAGGAGCGCGCGACGGCCTCGGCGCGGCTCGACATGGTCGTGGCCGGCATTCCCGTGCCGCTCCACACCGCGATCGTCGCGGCCATCCTGCGCGGCGAGCCCGCGAAGGCCGTCGCGCTGGGCCGCACGCTGCCCGAGAAGGAGATGATGACGCTGCAGCCGGTCACGGCCGTCTACCTCGGGTGGGCGCTGGCCAAGACCGGCGACGACGCGGCCGCGCGCGAGTGGTACCGCAAGCTGCGCGAGCAGACGTCCTACGACAACGCGCAGAACATGCCGCCGCTGTCCACTGACGAGGACATCGTGCGCAACGCCTTCGGCGGGGACGTGTTCTCGTGGTTCTGAAGGCGATGCGAAACCTCTGGCGCGAAGTGCTGCTGCCGCTCGGCGTCGTCGCGGCGCTGCTGCTGCTCGCGGTCGCGCTCATCGAGGGACCGCCGCTGGAGCAGTTCCTCTACGCGGTGTTCTAGGCGCGCTCGCGCTCGGGGCTCGTCACTTTTCCGCCGGTAGAGCCCGTCTCCAACTCGTCGACACCCTCCACCCCACTTCGGGAGTCCGGCTCTCCTTGAGGAACTTCGCCAAGATCGCCTCCGAGCGATCGCTCTCGACCGTCGTGATGCGGATGAACGAGGAGAGCGAGAAGATGTCCCATGGCTCGATGACGAAGACCTGCATGCCGACTTTCAGTCCCTGATCGCTGCCGGCATCGAGCGTCAGCGGGATGTCCTGGCGCTTCCACTTGATGCCGCTCGGAGGCGGCGAGGGCGCCCCGACCGACAACACCGTAGCTTCCACGGGACTCTTCAGCAGGTAGTCGCCATACCCGAGCGGCAGCTCGGGCACCCCGTCGACCGCCGTGTCCTCGTCTCCGCAACGCAGGAAGTAGAGGCCGTGCATGTCGGTTCGCGGCTCGCTTCCTCCGTTGATCTGATTGCAGAAGCCCACGATGTCGTCGGCGGGAACGAGATAGCGACGCGCGCCCCACGGCACGACGCTCAGCAGAGGAGCGACGCCGAAGAATCCGTCGGGGCGATTCTCGAACGTGAACGACAGCCGCAGGTCGCGGCCGTCCGACGCGATCGCCCCGTAGTTGCGGTCGGCGAGTCTCCCGCAGCTGCTCCACTCGAAGACGTGCCCGGCGCGCGGGGCCAGGATCAGCCGCGTGTTCATCCCGAGTCCGTCGCCGGCGTAGTACTCGCCGGCCCACTCGTGCGTCCCGAGCGCACGGATCTCGGCCCGGATCTGCTTCCGCCTCGCGTCGGCCGCCTGCTCGGCCGCAGCGGAGCGGCGCTCGTCAAATCCCTCGCCGTCGCCGAGTGCGGTGGCCGCGAGCAGGACGACCGCCAACGCATGAATGGGCGGTCTCATCGACACCTCCGGAGCGGCGACGCTCCTTCGACGCCAGACTCGGCTGCATCTTCCCGCCGGGCTCCGCGGCACCGGACACCGCGAGCAGCAGCCGGACGCGGTCAGCTCAAGCCGAACAGCACGCCCAGATACCGCATGCTCGGCCCCAGCCTCCACGGGTCGATCGCGACGAAGACCCACGTGAGCGCCACGAAGTGGAAGGTCATCGCCGTCGCGACGACGCGCACCGGGATCGAGCTCGCCAACTTCTTCTTGAGCGCGAAGCGCTTGCGCAGCCACACCGTCCAGGCCTGGTGCACCGAGAGCCCCGCGCCGTGCAGCAATCCCCACAGCACCCAGCCCGGGTTGGGCGCGTGCCACAGTCCGCACAGCGTCATGCTGCCCAGCGCCGCGACGTGCGGGCGGATCGCGGAGGCGCTGCGCCCGCTCATGGGCAGGAACAGGTAGTCGCGGATCCAGAAGGACAGCGACAGGTGCCAGCCGCGCCAGAACTCCGCGATGCTCGGGCGCAGGTAGGGGTTGTCGAAGTTCTCCGCGAGCCGGATGCCCATCAGGCGCGAGACGCCGATGGCCATGTCGCTGTAGCCAGCGAAGTCGAAGTAGGCGTAGAGCGTGATCGCGTAGAGCGCGAGCCAGGCCTGGCCGGCCGACTCCGCGCCGGCCGCCGTCGCGAAGCCCGTGATCGGCGCGGCCCAGGCCAGCGCGATGCCGCCCAGCACGACCTTCTTGAGCAGCCCGCGGAACAGGCGCACGACGCCCACGCCCAGGTCGTCGCGCGTCGGGCGCCCGAGGCGCGCGTAGGTCTGCTGGAAGTGGTCGGCGCGCTCGATCGGTCCCGCGACTGTCATCGGGAAGAAGGAGTTGTAGACCAGGAAGTCGAACAGGCCGAGGTGCACCTGACGCGTGCGGCGCGCGTCGAGCACGACGTGCAGGGCGCGCAGCGTGAAGTAGGAGGCGCCGATGAACATCGCCATGCGCGCGCCGACCACGTTGGACACGCCGGCCGCGGCGTCGCCGGTGGCGGCACCGCCGAGCCCGGGCAGCTTGGGCAGGAACAGCGGCACGAGCAGCGGCGCGCCGATCAGCACGAGCTCGAGCACGCTCGCGCCGGCCGCCGCGCGCCGCGCCGCGAACCAGCCCAGCAGCGAGACCGCCAGGAAGATCGCCGGCGCGAGCGGGTCGAAGCTCCACAGGAAGGCGAAGTTGGCGGCCAGCAGCAGCAGCCGCCGCACCGGCCCTGGCCAGGGCAGCGCCACGAGCACGACCGCCGCCGCCACGAACAGCGCCGCGTGCAGGCCGATCAGATCCACCGCTGCGCTCCGCCGGGCTGGCGCCGCCTCGTCACGCGGCCGTCAACGCCGCGCGGCCACGTAGGCCGCGATCTTGTCGATCGAGTCGAAGGTCTTCAGCGCGAGGTCGGCGTCGGGCACCTTGACGCCGTAGGCGCGCTCGACCAGCGCGACGACCTCGGCCAGGCCAAAGCTGTCGAGGATGCCTTCGTCGACCAGGCTGACGTGATCTGCGGGCAACAGGTCGCGGCGGCCGCCGATCACCGCGGCGAAGTGGGCCCGCAGCGGCTCGCGATCGACCGCCGCTCCGCTCACGCGCGGGCGCTCACGAGCCGGCCGGCCCGGCAGGCTCGGAGGCCGGCTGGCTGGCGCGCGGCTCGAGCTCGGCCAGCCGCGCCAGGTTGGGCAGGCGCGAGATCTTGCCGCTGCTGGTCTTGTACAGCCACTTGTGCGGCGCCACGTACACGCGGTCGCAACGCACGTTGAGGCGCGCGGCGACCTCGCGGCGCACGAAGCGCACCAGCTCGTCGTGCACGGCCGGGTCGTCGCTCTTGCTCTCGGCGATCACGATCAGCTTCTGCGTGCCCAGCTCGGCGTCCTCGACGCCGATGGCCGCCACGCGCCCCGCCACGACCTGCGGGTGCTCGGCGACCATGTACTCGATGTCCTGCGGGTAGATGTTCTCGCCGCCGATGATGATCAGGTCCGACTTGCGGCCGGTGACGTACAGGATGCCTTCGGCGCGGTACCCGAGGTCGCCGCCGAAGTACCAGCCGTCCTGCACGCGCTCGGCCGTGGCCTGCTCGTTGCGGTAGTAGCCGTGGAACAGGCAGCGGCTCTGGATCGCGATCTCGCCCACCGTGCGGTCGGGCACTTCCTTGCGGTCGTCGTCCACGATCTTGAAGCTCGTGCCCTGGAAGCCGCGCCCGACGCCGAGCATCGGCAGCCCGCCGTGGCTGCCCGCCGGCACGGGCACCGCCTTGTGCTGCTCCTGCAACGCCTTGCGGTCGATCGTGTCCACGCGGATCGGCTCGCTCGCGCCCGGGCCGCGCATCCCGCCCGCGCCGATGACCGAGTTCACGACCTCGGCCATGCCGTAGACGATGCCGAGCGCGCGCCGGTCGAAGCCGACCTTGGCGAAGCGGCGCGCGAACATCTCGTGGCTCTCGTACAGGCAGGGCTCGGCGCCGTTGCCGCACAGGCGCAGCGAGGACAGGTCCACGCCGGCCAGCTCCTCTTCCTTGACGCGCTTGGCCATGAAGTTGAAGGCGAAGTTGGGGTGCCAGTAGACGGTGGCCTTGTACTTGGTGATCACGTCGAGCACGGCCGCCGGCCGCGCCACCCAGTGGATCGGCGAGAGCAGCGTGAAGGGCGCGCCGAGCACGAGCGGGTGGATCGCGTCGCAGACCAGGCCCCAGTCGTGGTAGAGCGGCACCCAGGTCACGAAGTGGTCGTCGGCGCCCAGGCCGAAGAACTCGCCCACGCCCGCGCACTCGGCCAGGATCGCGCGATGCGACAGCGCGGCGCCCTTCTGCAGGCCGGTGCTGCCCGAGCTGTACTGGATGCAGGCGACCTCCTCGGGGTTGGCGGGCGGCGGGTCGGGCGCGAGCGGCGCTTCCGCGCCCACCTCGTCGTGCAGCAGCACGGCCGGCGGCGTCGGCACGCTCTTGAGCAGGCCGGTCAGCTCGTCGGCCAGCTCGCGGTAGGTCACGATCGCGTGCGGCACCGTGCGCTCGACCAGGCGCGCCAGGTCGCTCCAGTACTTGCCGATGTGCAGCTTGCCCGTCGGGAAGGGCAGGAAGGCCGGGATCGCGCCCAACCACATGGCGCCGTAGAAGGCCGGCAGCATGTCGGCGTGGTGCTGCAGGATCACGAGCACCACCCGCTGGCGCGGCGTGCCGGCCCCGGCCAGGGCCGCCGCGAACTGCCGGGTGCGCCGCTCGAGCTGCCCGTAGCTCTGCTCGTCGGGCGGCCGGTCGGGGTGGACGTAGCGCGCGTGCAACGCGTGCGGCGTGCGGGCCGCCCGGCTGCGCAAATGGTCGATGATCGTGCGCGGCTCGTTCACGGAAGGCCGGATCATAGGTGATACTCCGGCCGATGTCCGCCCCAAGGCTCCCCCTGCGCGCGCTGGCGCTGCTGTCGCTCGCGGCCGCCGGCGCCGGCACCGGCGCCGGATGCGGCGGCGATGGCCGCCCCACGCCGCCCCCGGGCGCCCCCAACGTCCTGCTCATCGTGATCGACACGCTGCGCGCCGACCGGCTCTCGCCGCGGACGACGCCGGCGCTCGCGCGCTTCGCGCAGGGCGCGATCCGCTGCTCGCACGCCGAGTCGCCGCGCGCCAAGACCACGCCGGCGGTGGCCTCGCTGCTCACCGGCCTCTACCCGCACGACCATGGCGCGCGCGACCTGACCACGCGCCTGCCCGACGACGTGCCCACGCTGGCCGAGGCCTTCGGCGGCGCGGGCTGGACGACGGCGGCCCTCGTCGGCAACTTCGTGCTGAGCGACGAGCTGACCGGCCTCGCGCGCGGCTTCGGCACCTGGATCGACGACCTGCCCGACCACACGGGCGTGCCGCCCGAGAACGTCCCGCAGCGCCGCGCGCGCTCGCTGACCGACGGCGCGCTCGTCGCGCTCGGGGTCGCGCCGCCGCCGCCGGCGCCGCCGCCTCCCGCCGAGGGTCAGCCCGCGGCGCCGGGCGCCGCCCCGGCCGGCCCGTACGCCCCGGTGCGTGAGGACGGCCGGCCCTGGTTCCTGTACCTCCACTACATGGATCCGCACGGTGCCTACGATCCGCCGGCCGAGCACCGGGCCGCCGCGCCGGCCCCCGACTACATCCCCTCGCCCGAGTCGCTGCCGCCCGATCCGCTGCACACCTTCCGCCTCGCGGATCACAACGTCGTGCCCGAGTGCATGACGACGGCCGACCACCCGACGCCCGAGGGCCCGCCCGCAGGCGCCATCGACGCGGCCTGCATCCGCGCGGCCTACGACGGCGAGAGCGCCTACGTGGACGCGGAGATCGGGCGGCTGCTCGACGCGGCGGGCGCGGCCGGCCTGCTCGAGAACACGATCGTGGTCGTCACCGCCGACCACGGCGAGAGCCTGGGCGAGCACCGCTACTGGTTCGAGCACGGCTTCTACGTCTACGAGACGACCAACCGCGTGCCGCTGCTGCTGCGTGCGCCCGGCCTGCAGCCCGGCGACTACGCGGGCGACGTGTCGCTGGCCGACCTCGCGCCCACGCTGCTCGAGCTGGCCGGACTGCCCGCGCTGCCCGGCCGGCCGGGAAGGCCGCCCGCGCCGACGTCGCCGCGCGGCCAGTCGCTGGCCCAGTGGTTCAGGGAGGGCCGCGTGCTCGGCGACCACCCGGTGTTCATGGAGAAGCTCGAGGGCGCCGACCTCGCCAACACCGTGCAGATGAAGGCGGTGCGGCTGGGCGAGTGGAAGCTCATCCGCCGCTACGCGCACCGCACGCTGGCCGGGGCCGGCCCGCGCGAGCTGGTCGTGGTGGCCGACGAGCTCTACGACCTGGCCTCCGACCCGGGCGAGGAGCGCAACCTGGCCGACGCGCCGCCCGACGCGGCGCCGCTCGACCGGCTGCGGGCCGAGCTGCTGCGCTACGCCGCCGCCGACGCGCAGTTCGCGGACATCGCCGCGCAGCTCGCGGCCGAGCAGGCCAGCCTGCAGGCCAGCGACCCGCAGACCTACGAGATCCTGCGCTCGATGGGGTACGTCGGGACGAAGTAGCCGGCGCCGGGCTCAGGTGGACTGCAGCGCCCCGAGCATCATCGCCCCGTTGTAGACGGCGTGCGCCAGGATCGGCGCGAGCAGCGCGCCGCTGATCTCGTAGACCAGCGCCGTGCACACGCCGAGCACGAACACCGGCGCGATCGCGACCGGCGGGTGCACGACGGCGAAGACCGCGGCGCTGGCCAGGACCGAGGGCAGCAGCGGCAGCGAGCGGCGCAGGCCGCCGAAGATCAGCCCGCGGAAGATGAACTCCTCCACCGGCGGCGCCGCGAGGATGGCCAGCACGGCGACCCACTGCGCCATGTGCGGGCCGAAGTCCATCTGCCGTTCCACGGCCTCGCGGAACAGCTCGGTGTCGGCGACCGCGCCGAGGTACGCGTGCCCGCAGGCCGCCGCGACCAGGCCCGCCCCCACGCCCAGCGCCGCGCCGCGCAGCAGCCGCGGGCCGAAGAGCCGCGGCACGCCGCGCGCCTTCTGCCTCCAGAACAGCAGCCGCATCACGCCGGCCGTGAGCAGGCCGGCCAGCGCGTAGCAGACCGCGATCATCTGGCCCGGCGAGGCGCGCCCCTCCGACCACTCGTCCGAGAGCCACAGCGCGAGCAGCGCCTGGAGCACGAAGAACACCAGCGCCGCGGCCATGCCGTCGGCCAGCGAGACGCGCGGCGGCGGCGAGGCCGTCGGGTCGAGCAGGTAGGGCAGCCGGTCGCGCGCCTTCTGCCACAGCGCCGCGGCCATCAGCGCCGAGAGCGTCATGCAGGCCAGCTGCTCCCAGACCGTGCGCGCGTAGATCGCGTAGGTGTAGACCGAGGCCAGCAGGAAGTAGATCCAGGCGAAGGTCGGCTTGATGCGCCGCTGGACGTCCTGGTTGAGCGGATCGCAGCCGAAGACGCCCAGGCAGGTGGCCACGACCGCGTAGATCGGCACGCCGATCAGCACGATCGCGCCGATCCACAGGGCCTCGAGCGGCACCGAGCCGCGCAGGCCCAGCCCGACGCCCATGAGCAGCAGCGGGAAGATCAGCGCGAGCAGGCCCCACAGGCGCGCCTTCTTGCGCAGCACGTCCTCGAGCGAGGTCGGCACGCACCACAGCAGCCACAGCGCGCCGCCCTCGGCGTTGAGCGTCTGGAAGGCCGAGAACATGAGCGTGTAGGCGGCGACGCCGAAGCTCAGCGCGCCCAGGCGCTGCAGGTTCTCGCCGAAGGACTCGGCCAGCGAGCGGTTGAACAGGAACTGCGCGCACACGATCAGCGCCGGCAGCACCATCGTCTGCACCAGGAAGTTGCGGTCGCGCCCGAGCAGCTTGAGCTCGCGCGCGTGGACCGCGGAGAGCCAGCGGCGCCCGCTCGTCGGGGGCGCGGCCACGGCCGGCCCGCGCCCGCCGCTCTCGCGCCCGCCGCCGGCCAGCACGCCCAAGCGCAGCCAGTGGTGCAGCAGCAGCAGGGCCAGGCCGCAGACGAGCGCGGCCTCGGCCAGCAGCATCCCTCCCGCCGCCAGCCGCTGGCCGAGGTCCGACGCGCTCACGAGGCGCACGGCGGCGCCCGCGGGCGTGGCCAGCAGGTCGAGATGCGACGCGCGCAGCGGCGCGAGCACGAAGTTG
>Ga0137422_1000235_pt1 | contig 12939 bp, 25 predicted proteins | sample EasRivERMZT551_2_FD_102330 | JGI IMG/M metagenome (GOLD analysis project Ga0137422, IMG submission 102330) | Soil microbial communities from meander-bound floodplain in the East River, Colorado, USA - East River MetaG ERMZT551_2 | ecosystem: Environmental > Terrestrial > Soil > Floodplain ... | reverse complement strand
TACTCGTCATCGTCATATGGCGGCGTCAGGATCGCGGACAAGATGACGCACGCGACAAACACGAGCAGTGCAATTAAAACGATGTCGATCGCGGGATTCATTCACTGCGCCTGTAAGCGCGAGAGGATCGCGCGTTCAAACTCCGCGATCAGTTCGTTCGCCTGAAATGATTCGTGCGGTTTGCATCCTTCGATGTAGCGTAGTATCACGCGCAGTGCATCATTATCTGTGATCATCACGACATCGCGCACGGATTCGCCTAATGCGATCAGGAACACGAAGCGATAAATCATGCGAACATCGCGTTTCGTGAACGACGCGATCAGATTCTTATACCAGTCGGGCGGGTTGTCTTCGCCTAGGTTAAAGAGAATCATTTAGTTCGTCCCTTCCGGTTCTTTGTGGACGATCGGGAGTTCGATATGTCCCGCTTCGACGTCGTGCGCGAGTTCGATAAGGGTGAGTGCGATACTGCGCGCGTCTTCTGTCGAGCAGACGACAAGACCTTGCGAATTTTCGATGCGGATGAAGATCCCGCCGTCTGGCGTGAGTCCAAATTCGAGATGGTTGTCTTTGATGCTCGGCGCTTCCGCGAAGATGAACCCGTTTGCGCGTTCGTTCCTGATCGCCATGATTCCACCAGTGCTTCCGTTTTGCGGTCGATCGCCGCGTTAATCTCTGCGATGATGCGAGCGCATCCGCAGGTGTGACTCTTGACGCACTTCTCATGTTTGAGTTCAGCACGGTAACGCGCGTTGAAACATTGACCGCGCGACAACACGTCGTATTTATTTTCGCTCATTGGGTGGCAAGTCCGCTTCCATACGGTGCCATTCACACATCCACTGTGCGCCCGGATCGCATCCGCACGGACGCCCGGATTCCGGTGGGGAGTTTGCGAGCGTAGAGGATATTCCAGCGTCCGGACCAGAATCCCGTAATGCCTGATCGGCGGATGGAAACGGCTCGCATAAGATTGAGAGTTTCCCGGTTGACGTCACTTCCACAACATGCCTGTAAGGCGATAGTTTCTGCGGGTGTGAGATGATCGCGCAGCGCAAGGACGACGTGCCATCCTCGACGCGAACGACGATAAAGAGTCCACACGACTCGCACACCCACGATCCGTGTAACGGCCGCGATCTTACGAATGGACGGAGCGCGACGTTGATCCACATCGATATATGCGAATTGAGTGCGCGCAACATGATCAACGTTTCCGACGCGGTGCGTCTGTAGGAACCACGTTTCCGAACGCAAACACTGCGCTAAAACTTTTCCAGTCTCGATCGCTGCCGTCGTGCCAGCGGTCAGACTTATTATAGTGCCGCCAGCGAATGATCCGGAGTTTCATTCCGGGCGGGTTATGGCCTGTTTCTGCGCGATGCCTGATCGCTTGTTCGATGACGCGCGCGGTGAGTGTGCGACCGTTGCGCGGTTGCTTGACACGGATACTGACTTGGAGTTCTACCGCTTGTGATCGCCAGTTTGTTTCCATCAGTCTGCGCCCCCGGTGTCAACGCCAGTGTCATAATCATTGTAGTCGTAGTCTCCGTCCCACGACTCAAAACTATCGATCCAGTCATCGAGATCGCGATAGTGTTTCGGGCGCGACGGCGCGTCGAATTGATCGCCAGTCTCGCGTGTGCGTTTTTTCTTTGGACGTCCGCCCTTTGGAAAAAACGTTTCGTTTGACGCACCTTTTACCAGCTTCGGACGCTTTGCGGACGCGTGAGCCGTCATCACGCCTTGTTGACGTAACAGCGTGACCGCGCGTCGAGCGCGCGCGCTACTGGTGCCAGTCATCCGCTGGACTTTATGAACCTGTCGCCAGTAGCGCGCAATCGCTTTGTTCATGACCTAGAACGGCGCGTCTTCACTGGACGTTTCCACGATCGCGACGAAGGGCGCGTTTTTTCCGCGCTGCGCTTCGACGCTGATCTGTCCCTTCCAGCGCGTTTCGTCGTTCCCCATTGTCTTGAACAGGATCCGGTGATTCGGTGAGCCGATGCCGATCGCGAAGTCGAACGTTTTTTCTTTCTCGTCCGTCACTTCAACGATGATCTGCGGACCATACTTCCCGTTCATCCGGCGCGTCCAGCCGGTCAACGTGAGTTTGTTCAGTCCGCGCGTCAAGTGTTCCGCTTTCAGGAACGGGTTATACGTGGTCGCTTTGTCCGGTTCGCTTCGTGCGGGTTGTCTCTTAGCCACTGGCGGATACTCCGTTTCGAGCAGAAGTGCTAACGCCGATCGCGCGGCTCGAATAGCGCGCGGCGACGGTCGCGGACGAAACATCCGCTTACCGATCAGCGCGGCGGATTTCACGTCCGACGCTGACCAGTCTCAGAGCCTCTGATCGCAGGCTCGAAATACACAAGAGCGTTTCCGCTTCGTGCGTATCGATGATCGACATATTGTAGTCCGTGGTATCGATCAGTTGGAGCAGGGACACGGCTTGATCGATGATCTGATCGATCTGCTTCGCGTTGCGGAACCTGTAACCGTTTTTCATATTTCCTCTGCGCGATCGTAGCGCACGAATTTCGCAATGTCGTTCACGACGTCAAGATCTTCGGCGGTCACTTGCCGCGAACCTCGGAGCAACGCGGACGCACACGCGAGTTGACGGCAGATCTTATGCGCGCTGAATGGGTAGTCTGTGACTTGTTGCGTGCGCTTCACTCCATCGCGATCCGTCCATGACCACGCAAGTTGTCGGCGCGTGATGTTGTCGGACAGCACTTCAAGATCGGCGGCGTGCTTCTCGCGAATCAGCACGCGCGATTTTGGCAGAATCGGAAACGTGGACGTCGCATACGATAAACCAGAGTTGCCGTTGCGGATCGATGTCTGAATCAGTTTCTCTGTCATGGCAGAGTAGTGATAATTCAGCGGGACAAGACGTCGAAGAAAACCCGTTTTGCGCCATTGTCCCCGCCGTGATCGGAAGATGTCCGGTGTCATCGCGGTCAACAGTCCGACACTGACGCCGCGATCCTTCAGCTTCGAGATCTTCAGCTTCGCGCGTTCATCCAGTCCGGGGATCTCTACGATGCCTTCACCCATCACGGACAACAGTAACGCCATTGTGAGTTGTGCAACGTGTGGCTTGTGACTGACCGCGATGTTGAGATCGGGCACGACGATAAAGTCTGGTTGCGGTTGCTCGGTCTTGCTCAAGAGGTTCAATAGCGATCCGTAGGTGAAGTCTGTCAGCACGCGCGAGTTATTCGGCTGTGCGGACAGCAAGAGTTTCGACTTGCCCGCATCGGACGGGGCGATCAGCACGGCGCTAACGGGTCCGCTCCCGTCTAATACGCTGGCCGTGGCACCGATCACGCGTAAGGCGTGCTGCAAGCGGGACACTCCGATCAGGGTTTTATCGGCCGGGGGCGAAAGCATGAGGCGATTGCGGATCATAGCATGATCCGCGGTTTGGGCCGATCGCGATTTTTCGTGCAAATTTCCTAATGTTTTAGGGGGTGGGGGGCGTTTTCGCGGCGCGCCCCCCCTAGGGTGGAAGGGGTGGGAGATCCGTGGCAGGCGAAAGTCCCCCCATGTCACACGGTCACACTTCCTAGCATAGTCCGCGTCCGTTGTCAAGTGTGACCGTGTGACCGGGGGTGGGGAGAGTTCGCCCGGAAAAGTTGCCCGTCTTGAGGTTCTCCGCGCGCGGTAGTAGAGTGCCGCATGGCAAAAACGAAGTTATTTCCCCGTCGTAACGCGGCGTCTGTCCGACGTCCAGCCGCTGCGCCCCTGCCCCCTACGCCCCCCGCGCCTGAGCCTGCGAAGTCCCCCATCCCTGAGCCTGAGCCGTCCCCCGATCGCGCGGCGTCGGGGAAGGCAATCGATCGGATCGGCGTGCCGATCGATGCGTCGGGCGCGTTCGATCTAGATTCCATGCGACCGGCCACACGGTCACGCTTTGATGCAGCACTCCGGAAGACGAAGATTCCGTCAGCCGGGAAAGCGGACGACGGCGCAGAATATCGGCCCGTCGCGCTGATGGCTGTCGATGCGGTCGTCTCGCTGCAAGTCATGGCGGCAACGGTGCTGCGTTGCACGCCAAGTGAAGCGCGGCACTTGCAGTGGGACGCGGCACATAAGGCAGTGCTCGCAGATCAACTCGCAGCGGTGCTCGCGCGGCATCCACAGTGGATGCAAAACGCACCAGAGGCACTGCTCGGCGCGACGTATTGCGGGATGCTGGTCGGCAGTCTGCAAGCGATCAAACAAGAACGCGAGATGCGCGGCACGCGTCAACCGGCCGCGATCAGCGATCCGCCGAACCTCGCAGAATCCGTCCAATGATCTACGCGGCGATCGGGCGTCGGATGCGGGGGAAAACGACGTGGATTTATTTTCACGCGTCCAAACTCCCGCAACGCGTCGTGTTCGATCCGCGTCGGCAGATTCGCCAGCACTCCGATCGATCGATCGTGGTGTCCACCAGTGACGAGATAGAAACCGCGATGGATCGCCTGTTCACGGATCGCAAGCTCGAAGAAATTGTGATCGTGCCTGCCGATGATCCGCTTCCTGTGTTTGAAACGTTATGCGCGGAGGTGCGCCACTGGATCGAACTGGACGATCGTCGGCCGCTCGCGGTCGTGATCGATGAAGCGCGTTTTATTAAGCCGGTCATGGACAACCCGCCGTGCGCGTGGATTCTGCGGTGTTCGCCGCTCGATACCGTGCATATCTTTTTTTCGGCGCATCGTCCGTCCGACCTGACCACGGACGCACGCGCGATTGTCGATCGCATGATCCTGTTTCACGCCACGCAAGAGCACGATCTGAAAGTGATCGATGAACGGTGCGGGTCCGACGTCGCGGAGAAGGTGCGCACGCTGGATCAATTCGCGTTCGTGGAATGGGACGACGGACAGGGGAAAGCGTTCGTGCATGACGATCCGTCGAAGTGGTATATCGCGCTGCGCGATGAACAACGCGAGAACCGCATGAAGGTCGTTCAGGGCGGACGTCGTTTCGGTAACGGTCGTCTGTTTGAAGGGGAGTAGGTCATGCCCGATCCATCTGTGATCGAACGTCCGGACGCGGGAACGAAAACGCATCCGGTCATCTGTGAATTTTGCGAGTGCAAGATCTCGCTGCGCGGACGCTTGATTGAGAAGTCCGCGAAAGCGAAAGCGATTCTCGATCTGGACGATGAAGCGGATCGACTGCGCAAGGACAACGAACGGCTCACGGCCGAGATCGCGGAACTGAAAAAGACGCCTGAGCCGGGACCGTCGCCCACACCGAAACGCAAGTGGGCATCGATCGGCGACGATGAAGACGAATAGGAGGGTAGACAAGTGACGATGACAAACTTCGTGGTGGGACTGCTCGCGGGACTCGTGCTGATCATGGCGAGCAACACGATCCGCAGCGCAACGGGCGTATCGGTCGCGGCGTAGTCGCGACAGAAGGGAGAAGTAGAGATGTTGACACAAGCAAAGTTGATGGCGGCGTTGACGGTCACGGCTGGCGTGATCGCCGCGTTCCTGATCGACGCGAACGTGTTTCGTCTGCCGCGCTTTTGAAACGGCTGACGACGTGGCGCGTCAACGTCGGCGCGCTTTCCGACTCGTAGTAAACAGGGAAGGGGAGTAGTTATGGCAAACGGCAACGGTGGCGGTGATCGCGCGGCAGCAATGGCCGCGCGTGAGGCTGCATGGCGAGCACTGGCCGATCAGGCACTCGGCCGCACAACGGGAACGGTCTTCCTCGAAACGCTGCAACATACGTTCGCGTCAACGGGCACACTGCGGCCAACACGTCCGCTCGACGCCGTGATCCCGATCAAGCACATCATGTTACGGCTCTCGGGCCGCGTCGTGATCGGCACGGCGGACTACACAACTGGCGCGCTGGAAATTCCGCAATCGCTGATCTCGCGCGTGCGGTTGTCGGGACGGCATCGGGAATTCGGGTTGCAAACGTTGTGGGACATCAGCGGCGCGTCCCTGTTCGCGATCTGGCCGCGTATGTGGCAGTTCGCGGGCGGGTTCAGTTTCAGCGGCACGCTGACGAACGCGTTCGATGCGATGCCGACGATTCCGTTTTCGGCGCAGATGTCAACCGCGCAAGGCAGCGTGGACTTCGACATCTTCTACTTCCTGCCGACGTATCCGATGATCGGGGGCGGTCCCTACGAATCGCGCTGGTGCGCACCCTACTATCTGCGCGATGAAGATTGGGGACGCACGCTGCGACTGGAGATCGACATGCCGGACAACTCCGGACTCGGTGATCCAGCCGCGACGACCACGACGACGTGGACGGCTTATGGATCGGCCAGCGGTTCGCCGTCGCTGGACATCTACACCGTGCATTCGTTGATGGGACCGTTCGCGCGCATCCCCGGACGCGGGCTGGTCATTCGCACCGAACAGGAAGCCAGTCCGGTGCGCGAGTCCGTCGCAACAAACGTGAGCCTCTACGAACTGCGTCCGCAGATCACGACGAATGTGATCGTGAAGACGGGCGGGATCATCACGTCGGGGATCACGTCTGGCGTCGAAGTGTTTTCGTCGCTGGACGATCGGCACCTCGATCGCACGCAGATCGTCTTGAACAACAAGCGGCTGCGCGACACGAACAACAATCGGGTTGCGAAGATGGCGCAGATGGTGGAATGGAACACGATCCACCCGGAAGGCTACATGGTCTTCAGCTTCATCGACGCGAAGCAGCCGCTTACCGCGTTGCGCGCGGACAAGGCAAGCGGTCTGTTCGAGATCCGAACCGACGTCACGTCCGGGATCGCCAGCGGCGATCGGCAGCACATCATCCAAGAGATCGTGACGGGGGGACCGTTCCCCGCCTAGTCACGACATGACCGCGCGTGCGGTCGCTTGCCCGCTTGCGCTTCGGTGCAAGCGGGCGTTTTCGACAGAAGGGACAACACGATGGATGAATTTAACGGGGGCGCAGCGGATACGAACTGGTTTGAAGTCGTATCGTCAGAGGTTCGCGCGTGGTGGGAAACGTTCAACCAGACGCAGCCACGCACCACGACGCCCGATCCGATGATCGATCAGTGGCGCTGGCGGATTCTGCAAGGGGGCGGCGTCGTGCCGATCGGTGAGGGACCGGGCGTCGTGGAAGGTGCCGGGTTGCCGTCGAATGGGGGCATCACGCTTCCGATGTTGCTCCTTGGCGGCGTGCTGTTGTTCGTGCTGCTGAAGAAATAACGCGATGGACTGCCAGTGCTTCCGGGCACCGTGCAACTGTGGAGGGATCGGGAACATGATTCCAGCAGGATCGAAATTCACATTCACGGTCACGGGCGGCGTGCATGAATTCGTCATCAGTGGTTACTCGGAAGCGGACTTGCGGGCAGCGGTGATCTCGAAGCTGTCGCAGCGGTTCGACGTGCTGAGCCTGTCACTGGAAACGGATGAAGGCATGTTTTCGCAGTCGTGGAACTACACCGCGAACGTGGAAGTAGAAACGAAAATCGACTACGCCACACTCGCGGACGTGCAGTCGATTGTCTACGGCGCATTTTGGGAAGCGGCGGACGCTGAACCGATCGTGACGCAAGGTCGGAACAGTCAAGCTAGTCCGGTGCAACCCGGAAGCGGCGGACTCGGACTCGGCTTCGGACTCGGCGCGGGCGCGATCATCATTGTCGGTGCGCTGGTGCTGGTCATTTGGGCGCGGCCGTAGGTCACAGGGTCACACTATGGCGAACCGGATCGAACCCGTCATCGGCTACCTGATCGGTGTGTATGTGCTATTCGGAAGCAAACTCACGGCCGCAGTCAAGCCGGGGGCAGTCGTGAACTCGGTTCCGGAAATGGAATACGCGCGTCGTGTTGTGGCGGACGTCTTCAACCGGAACAGCTATCAACTGACGATCACATCGGGTATTGACGGCACGCACGCGGCGACGAGTCTGCACTACAGCGGACGCGCGGAAGATTACCGCACGCGCGACGTGCATCCACTAGACTTGCCGCGTATGGTCGCGGAAATTCGATCGATCCTCGGGTCCGCTTACGACGTGATCCTTGAATCGGATCACTTACACGTCGAATACGATCCGACCTTCTGAAAGGGGCATAACCAAATGTCAACGCGCGAGGAAGTCGCCAACTACATGCGGTCGCTCGGTGTCTGCGAATCCGTGATCAGTGATGAAGCGGGATACGTCGCAGAGCACTATAAACAAGAGGAAGGCGAAGATCCGATGGGCGTCGTTCGCGGATCGCTGCCGTCCTACATGAACCGTTGTCATGGTGCGGGCGTCGATGCGCTCGATCCGACAGAGGCACGCGAATCGACATCGTTCCCGTATCAACCGCCCCCATCAGTCTACGTGCCGCCCGTGCGCCTGCCGGGTCCGAACGTGCCGCCGACGATTCCGGGCACGTCGCTCCCGTTGGCCGGTGGTCCGGCTCCGATGACGACGACGGGCAGTAGCGGACTCGGCGGGTTGTTCGCATCCAGCGCGGGGGGCGGCGTGCCGATGTGGTTGATTCTCGCAGGCGTCGGCGTCGGACTCTACTTCACCATGAAGGGACGGTAAATCATGGCGTGTGGATGCAATGGATCAAGCGGCAACGGAAACGGGGTGATGGGCTCACCCACAGTGCCGCCGTCTGCGCAGTGGTTGCCGTCGCAAGGGATGAACGCGCCGAACAGTCCGCAACCGCTCGGCGGCACGACCACGACGAACTTTCAAGCGGCATCTGGTCCGCGCGTGGGTGTCGTGTCGGGCATTTCCGATCGCGGGTTGACGTGGCTGGCGATCGTGATCGCGGTCGTCGGGCTGTTCATGAATGGGCGGCGATCATGACGAAAGATCAAACGTTGATCGTGATCGTGCTGCTCGCGCTGTGGTGGATGACGCGTAATAAGGAACGTGTGCCCGTGCCGGTCATCACGACGGATGAGACATACATCCTTCCCGATGAAAGCGGGCAAACGATTCCGGGTCCGGGGGAACCGCCCCTATTTGACTACGATCCGGATGACTACGGTTTCGAGTAGGGGGCACCGATGAATCCAACCGTGTTAGTGATTCTGATCGGCGGTATCATCCTCTTGTGGCCGCAGATCTCGCAAGCGTTCACGACGGGCGCGATCGGGGGACGCACGGGCACAGGCGGACGGTTGCCGCCGACAGACGGCACACTGTTTCCGCCCGATGGTCCGCTCGACGGTCCCACGGTCCCCGGCGCGCCCGGTGGCAGCGTCGGCACGCGGATCGCTGGCAGTGGTGCGGGCATGGCGGCACTACTCGGCGCGTCACACCCGTATGTCGCGGCGGTGATTCTTGCGGGGAGTTTCATCGCGTGGGGCATCACACAGAAGGGATGGTTTCGCGGCGGAGAGGAAGGTGTGATCGTCAACCCGGAGCGCGACGAATTCAAGTCACTGTTTGCGCACCTGAACCCGTATTCGTCGTCATGCTCTGACAGTAACGGTCCCGGCTTCTACGGGCTCGCGTGGCTGCTGAATCAGTTGGGACGCGATGACCTGATGACGAAGTTTAACGAAGCGAGCAATCGGAGCGAGTTTGAAGCGGCCGTCAATGAGATCGATATGTTGATGGCGAGTAGCGCGCCACGCGTGGCGGAACTGGTGAACTACACGATCGCGGCGGGATTCCCCGGTGCCGCTTGCACACCGAATCCGAGTCTGCCGTGGGAGGTTTGAGATGAAGGACAACACGTTGATCCTGATCGCAGGGGCAGGCGTTGCGCTCTACCTGTTCACGAAGAAAAACGGGAACGGTGTCGCGGCGACGAACGGCAGCGGAGCGCAACCCGTGCCGACAGCGGCGAATCTTAGCGGCGGCACGTCGCGATCAGACGGAACCGCAGCGGTGCGCGGCGACTACTCACCGGGAACGGGATACCGCACGTTCCCCCCGCCCACTGGTGATCCCATCCTGATCGGCGGCAACGTCGGGGGCGGTTCTGGCAATCCGATCATGCCGACGTCATATCCGACAGCATCGGCGGCAAAGGTTATGGGACCGTCTGACGTCGAAAAGTTTTTCGACGGACTGACCACACGCGGGTTTGGCGACGTCTTCGGCGGCGAAGTCCGACACCCGTTACTTGACGGGAAGACACCGTGTCAAGCGATCGACGCCATGAACGCGTATGCGGCGGCACGATATCCGGAACATCCTGAATGGCGCTGGAATACGAACGACATTCCAACACCGTTCAATCTGTGGGTGTGCTGACATGGCGGACTTACTAGGCGATTGCGTCGAGGAAATCCGCAAGTGGATCCGACTGATCGGGCGCAGCGATCAGGAGATACGCGAAATCCAAGCGCGAGAAGCGCCGAAGGCGTCGTATTTCGATCAACAGACGATCGCGAGTCCGACCGTTTACAACATTGACGAAGCACAAGCGCAAACAGAAATTTTCTCAACGCTGGTGATCGTCTTCGAGTCCACATCAGGCGTTGCGCGCTATCGCGTCGATAACGTGCCTGCGACGACAACGGTAGGCAACCAGTGGCCTGCTGGCGCGGGCGTGTTGACGATCAACGGGATGGACAGCATCAAAGGATTCTCGATCGTGGCTGAAGCAGCAAACCTCGTGTTTGCAAGGCAGCTATACAAATGAGTCTCCTAACACTACTCAAACCCGCGCCCCCACCGATCGACGCGAACCCGGCCGTAGCGGTGCCGACGACCGCGCAGATCGCGGCGGCGTTATTCGCTGCGCCCGGTGCGCTGGCGGCGAACTTCGTGACGCAAGTCACGAGTCCATCGCAAGATGTCACCGGCGCAACGTTCGTGTTGATCGATCGCGTCGTGACGGCCGCAGAGGTTGCCAGCGCGGCGGATTTTACGTTGCTCAATGCAATCGCTGGCAAGGTGATCTTTCCACTGGCCGCATACGTTCAGATCATCACAACGGCCGTTGCCCCATCGTCCGGCCGCACGGTGTCGCTCGCGTGGACGGCAGGCGGCAACGCGTTGACGGGATCGATCACGACGGCTGTAGGCAACTTGAACAACCTGCGATCGTTCGACTTCGCGGAAGCGGCGATCGGCACACGCGCGCAAGGCATCAGTCAGAACCTTGTCTGTCGATCAACGTCGGCAGCGGTCACAGGCAACGGCGCAACGGCTCGGTTGTGGGTGATTGCGATGATCGTGACTCCCACATAGTCACGCGCTGGCGATTACACAGGCCAGTCGCGTATATCGTCACAACGGCAGAGGAACACGGATCATGACAGCAGACGAACGGCAAACCATCGAAAACATTCTCGGACCACAGATCGCGAACTGTCTCGCGCCCGCGATCGTGACGCTGGCAGCGGACGCCGCGATTCCGATCGATCGCGACGTGCTGGTGAACCTCACGAAAGGCAGCGCGGGCGCGTATACGCTGGCCGTGCCCGGAACCGGCAACATCGGACGACGGGTTGTCTTGATGATCGGAACGGACTTCGCGCATGTCGTGACGGCCGCGTCAACGTCCGTCAACGATGGCACGACGGGCGGACACGGCACGTTGACTGGTCCGGCGTTCATCGGCGGCACGCTGACACTACGGGCGCGAACCGCTGCGCTCTGGCAAGTGGAAGCCAATAACCTGTGGGTGATCACGTAGTCATGGGACCGATCGACGTCGAACGGGCGGAATACCGCGATACGCTGGCGCAGCGTGACGCGCGGATCGCGGAACTCGAAGCGCGGATCGCTGAACTCGAATCGAAAGGTGGTGATGACGTTGGCAAAGCGGAAGACGTTCCGAAAGAAGTCCAGCGCGAGAAGGGCGGCAAAGGGGCGCAGCGTCTATAAGGTCAAGGGCGGCTATCGACTGGCGAAGCGGTAGCGGTCACACGGTCACACTTGCCCGCAACCTCTGGCGTGATGTATGCTTTACATCACGTCGGAGGTTCTACCATGACACCGAAAGCGAACGATACGACACCGAAAGCGGACAACCTATTTACCCAAATCCGGGCATTTCTCACCAGCTACATCACGTTTCCCACGGATGCACAGGCGGACATCGTGACGTTGTGGGCGATCGGGACACACGTCTTCAAGCGGTTCGATACGTTTCCGTATCTGGTCATCACGGCCAGCACGAAGCGCGCGGGCAAGTCGCAACTCGCCGGACTCATGGCGAAGGTATCGTGTCAAGCGGTGCTGGCGACGTCGCTGTCTGCCAGTGTGATGCGACGGTTAGTCGCGAAGGGTTCCACGATGTTTTTCGATGAAGCGGAATCGCTCAACTCGGAAGCGGCGTCCGCTGTGCGCGAATACCTGAACGTCGGCTACAAAGCCGGGTCCGTCGTGTTTCAACCGGGACAGGGACCGGACGAAGTGATCGAGTATCAGGCGTATTCCCCAAAATCATTCATCCTGATCGGGGACGTCAACGATACGCTGCGCGATCGATCGATCATCATCGAATTGGAACGACGCCCGGTTACAAAGGTGCTGCGCAACGTTGTCGCGGATGCGGAAGCGAAAGCGATCGTGTCGCGTCCGGACGAAGACGGGAACAACCCGAACGAAGATCCGATTAACGCAGTGCTTGACGAAAACGCGGAACCGATCGACGCGTATGCGTTCCTCGACGGACGCGAAGCGGAAATCTGGTCGCCGCTATTTGAACTCGCGCAAGCGTTCTGCCCGGAACGCGTGCAATCGCTCATGCGCACGGCCGTGGATATGGGCACACTGAAACAGACGACCGACAAGCGGCGATTCTCTGAACTGCGCGCGAACGCGGAGAAGCGCACGGCCGATGCGGCGTTCGCGGAACGCGCGTTGCGCGACGTTGCGATCGTGATGGACGGACACACGAAGATGTTCACCGAAGACGTGATCGCGAAACTGAAAGCGATCGATACGGCACCGTGGCGCGCCTATCGCGGCGACGGACTGACGCCGGTCATGTTGTCGGACCTGCTATCGGTCTTCGGTGTCTCAACGCG
>Ga0137422_1000230_pt1 | contig 13044 bp, 13 predicted proteins | sample EasRivERMZT551_2_FD_102330 | JGI IMG/M metagenome (GOLD analysis project Ga0137422, IMG submission 102330) | Soil microbial communities from meander-bound floodplain in the East River, Colorado, USA - East River MetaG ERMZT551_2 | ecosystem: Environmental > Terrestrial > Soil > Floodplain ... | reverse complement strand
GTTGCATCAGCTTCTAATCCTGTAGTCTCCAAGAATACAATCAGGAGAGCATCATTAGCTGCTCCCAAGTTGTTAATCATTGTCTTGAATTCACCCTTGACATTGTTGAATACAAAGTCAGCCACTTTGAATCAACTCCCCATGCCAGAGGTCTTTTCCTTCTATTTTAACAATCTTATAGATTGCTTGTGCATTAGCCAAGTCCAATTTAACAATGAACAAAGCCTTCTTGTCGTTGGGGTTAGAAGTGACTGTTGCATAACCACCCACTAAAAGTTCAAGAATCCAAGTAACGCTGAAACCATGCCTGGGAGGCCAACCCAAAGGGTCGTCTAAATAGAGTTTTCCATCCTTCTTTTTACGAAGCTTTAAAGGTCTATCTCCCATCAGGCCTCCACAGCAGGCCGGCAACTCAACTGAAAAACAATTGCTCCTGTTTGTGCAGCAACAACAAGAGTGATAAAGTGAACACCTTTGAAAACTGCTCCACCTAAAGGATAGTAAGCTGCCGTAGCTCCGATAGTAACAGAATAAGCAACACCAGCAATATCCTTTATTGGAGCTTTAGCACCACCTTCTGATGCACTTGCATTGAAAGTTAAAGTAACTCCCTCTGCACCAGCAGGTACATAAACACCTACTGGAACAAGTCCATTTAGTTCTACTTCGCCACTCTCAGTACCTGCATTAGCTACTGTAGCATCTATAAGTACGGGTTTAGACATTATCCTCCATCCCTACAAAGAGTTTCCCAAGTCCATTTTCCAGCAATACCATCAGCATCTAAGCCTTTGTTTCGTTGGTATGCTGTGACCACAGCTTTAGTATGTGATCCAAATATTCCGTCAGCCCCGAGTCCTTGTAACGAATTTTGAAGTTCGACAACGTAAGTTCCAGTGTCCCCTTCTCGGACAAGAGGGTGAATGTTTCCCCAGGTTTGATCTCCCGCAATACCGTCCGCAGCAATTCCAAGACTTCGCTGTCTAGCAATAAGACGGGCTTTTGTTGCTGGTCCAAAGTCATTATCAACGACTAATCCTCCTAACAAAACCTGCAAATGACCGACCGTTCCATTCTTATCGCCCTCTTTAGTAAGAGGATGAGCTAAATTCATCCAGCCTGTGGCTTTACCTTCAACTGGAACAGGGGGTTTAGGCGCAGGAGGAACAGGAGTAGGGGGAGTGCCTAAGAACTTCTTAATATTAGCAACTTCTTGTCTAGCAGAAACAACCGATCCTTTGTATTCGAAATGCATAGCATCCCGATAAGCCCAACGAACTCCCCAAGTAAATCCATGGCTTTCCCACATAGCTCCAACAGCTTCGGGAATATCTCCACGAATTGGACGATAGTTGTGGGTAGCATTGATATCTAATGCTGTACCCCAGGAGTGATTAGAGGCAGATTTTGTACCTGCAACGGGACGACAAGCATATCCCCAGCATTCTTGGAACCCTCTAGGATTAAGTTTATAGCCCATCTTCTCAGTGAAGATACACATAAATCCAAAGAGTTCAGCTAACTCTGCATGGACAACTACTTTATAGCCACCAACAACAATTACTGATCTAGGAAAGCTACAGTTAGGCCAGCCACTACCAAAGGAACTATTCGCCATCTGTCTTCTCCTGTTCCTTTGGTCTCTCTACTTCTCCATCATTTGCAACATCCTCAGGAGGTTCAGTAATATCCTCAGTGTAGACAAAGGGTTGGGGTTGTTCATTACTCATTAAAATATTCTCCTAACAATCAAATGACTGTTTGTTTTACGAATAGAATCAACTCCTGTATCTGCTACCTTAGCAAATCGGAATTGAAGATTACCTGGTGTGCCACCATTGAGGACAATGCCCTTGATGATAGACATTGTTTCTATAGTAGCATCTAAACCAGTAGAGTGCTCTGTACCAAAGACAGTAGAGACCACAGAAGCATAGCTTGCTGATGTGGGGTCAGTAGTAGCTAATGGCAATACCTGACAACCATAGGTTCCAGTGGCACCAGAAGGAACAGTTACTGCCCACTTAACGTCATCAGCTTCAACTCCAATTCCCCAATAAATAACAAACTCAAAAGAAACCACTTCATCAGCCAAAAGTGGATAAAATAGAACATCATCGTCTTGTATAGTGGTATCAACGGCAGCTTCATCTGCTGTAGCTCTAATGATTTTCATAATTGGGCTCGTTAAAAGATCCGATCCTGGATCAATCTCCAATAGGTCAGTTATATTAATAGCACTAACTCCACCATCAAGAACAAAGAACTTTTCCTGAATAGGAGCGCCCTCTATTTGAGAGGTATATCTATATGCAGTAGAAGGTGGAATAGAACTACTAGAATTACTAGCATAGAGATTAACTGAGAAATCTCCACTAGCATCAAGAACTTTGACAACTGGTCTACGAGTGATAATCTCATTAGAGTCAGTTTCTGAGATTTCATTGATTAATTGAAATATCACCTTGCCTTTAGCATTGTTTCCTTCGGGGTCCCTTAAAGAACCATTTACAGTTACGACTGTTAGGCTCATCGGCTACCTTCCAACACCGTAATACTCTAGCCACTGTGGAGGTACCTTACCAGGGCCAAACAGCTTTGTAAAGTAATCGACTATGGCTCTCTCATTTCGTTCTTCGATTGCAGACTGCATAGGATCTTGCTGTCTACGTAGTTCAGAAGCAATATATTTATCTTCAAGTTTTATTAAACCTGCACCTAGCAGATTAGGAATACCAGTAGACAGTTCTTTCTCACCTGTAGCCATTTGGTAAATACCTCTCACTACAGAGGGAATAGTGTTTCTAGCAACATATTGACCAGCACCTACATCTTCTGGTGCTCCTGTGAATACATTGACCCCAAGGCCCTGTTCAATAGGAAACTGAATCTGAGGGGCAGTAGACCCTACAATATTTGAAAGTATGTTCTGTTTTGTAGAACCCGTTCCTTCAAAGAATCTACCAATATCAAAGACAGGGAGAAATGATGGATTCCAATAAATGCCATTACGTCCTTGTCCCTCGCCAGTTAGTGCTACACTTCCTAGCTGACGCATCCATAAGGGTAAAACATTCATACCTTCTATCGTGGGTCCATCAGAGTCCTGCCCAGTTAATTGCTCTAAAGCACGAAGTCCTTTTGGAAATACTGCTTGACGACCCGGACGCATTAAAAGCATTTCAGCTTGGAGAGGAATATTCTTTCTTAACCAAGTGTAGAAAGGCACAGTTCTCTTCATAAAACGGCGTTCAAATTCTGTAAGATCACCATAGTCAATGTTGAACTTACGAACTCTAGTAGCCGCACCTTCTGCTACTTTGTAGAAATCATTGATATTTCTAACGCCCTTACCCTCTTTTTGAAGAACATCAATAAAGTGGGCCATTCTAGTAAATTCTTCTCGACGCTCTGAGAATGCTCTCATCTTCTCAATCACACTATACTTATCAAAACCTTCTCCAAACTCCATTCGGAAGAAACCCGGTTTGGCGCCCTTGGTGATGAAGGCATCCATGAGAGTCTTGTTATCAATATTCATAGTTCCCACACGAAGTGTAGGTCCTTTAGCTCCCCTGTAGTACGCTTGTAACATATTAGCAGACTGAGTATATCTTTTAGGATTAACAACTCCATCTAAGAAGTTAAGAGTTGAGTCTCCTACAACGTTTCTCACATGGTGAGCAGGGTTGGGAACAGTATAAAGGAATTTAGCAGCAGTTAAGACCTTATCATAATAATGCAATAAGCCTTCTGCGACCTTTTCATCTTGCCAAACCTGTTCAATTTTTCTGATATTCCCAGCTATCTCCTGAGGGAAGAATATGTCTTTTCCGATATAACGGGCATTAGGAACATTTGTAAGTTCAAAGTGTTTGATTATCCATTTATTACTTCTACCAACTTGAAGACCAAATTCCCCAACAAAAGCATCAGACATTTTCTTGTTAGCCATATCTCTATACATCTTGCTATAACGTAAAGAGATAATATCGTCTATATCTGTAACAGGATTCAACCCCTGTATACTTACAGTGTCTCGAAGATGTTTGGTAGACACAACCCTTGCATTTGGATTTTTCTTAATAGCTTTCCTCATTAGGTCTCTAACTTCGGCTTGACGGCCTGTTTTCCATTGATTGATTAAATCTCTCTTAGAACCCGGCCTAAAATAATGAGGAAGATAGTTGCTAATTCTTTCTAAACCAGACAGAGTTCCAGTAGCAACTTCAAGATCACCAACTGCATCTATGTGTCTCTTACGAAGCGTTGCAGCTTCAAAAAGATCAGTTCCGTATACACCCTTAACTCCCTTAAGAGAGTCTATGATATCCTCATCTATAGCAAAAGCAACAGTCTGCCTTTCCGCCTTATTTAGTCTAGAAGTAGTTCTCATAGCTGACTGAAACTTACGAATATGTTCCTCAGCAGAAGCAACTCCCATAGCTTCCGTTGCTCGTTTCAACTCATTTAACTCACCATAGTTTGCCTTAGATGCAGTTCTAAACGCCACATTAACTGCATCCAGAGCATTTCCGAGCATTGGAGTTTTCAATAGAGTTTCAGAAAGCTGTTGTCCACCTCTATAGAGTGTAGGAGAATGAGCAAAAGACTGGCCCATAAACTTAAAGTCTAAAGTTCCTCTAGCTGCATCCTGAGCAGCATAAGCAGCATCTAAGCCATGCTGTTGTCTAGCAGCCGCTCTTGCAGCATTCTGAGCAGTTCTAGAAACCTTTGCTTCTTTTGGAGCATTAAGGAGTAAATCTCCAACGGCTCTAGCCCCAACTTTAGCAGCTTCCCCTGATTTCTCTGCTTTTTGAGCAGCATTAGCTAAGCTAGCAGTAGTCTTAGCAACGCTAGCACCCTTAGTTATTCCAAGGCTGAGATAAGTAGTAGGATCTAATCCTATATCAGCAGCTAATCCTAAGAGGGCGGCAGAAACTCGCCCCCCTGTAGTATCTTGCAGCTTATCAGGAGTTTCCCCAGGATCTCTACTAGTTGGATATTCTCCAAAGAATTCACCAAAGGTAGATTTCTCTGTCCCGGCTAATCCTCGTCCTATATTCTGAATCAAATCAACAGGATTAAATACTTCACTGGTACCCTGAAAGCCTGGGTTTTCACCTTCTTCAACACTAGTATTGAACTCTTTAATACCTTGAACAAAAGGATTAGCAACAGCATAAAGAGGACGTGAAAGAACGTCAAAAATTCGAGATACTACAGAGGGGGAATTCTCAGGAACTATACCTGATTGCTCAGACTGATTCCTTACCTGACCGGCAAGTTCTGAGATACGATCATAGGGCTGTCTGTTCGTCTGTATATCATGGATTAAATTAGAGGCAGCGGACTGCCTATTTCCAAGATTATACTGATAACTAGGACTCATAGTTAGAATACTGTCCCTTGTAGATAGCGTCTAAGATTTGAAGAAGCTGAACATACTTGCTTCTCACACCGGAAGGAAGATCAGGTTCATATCCCATAATAGCCGCATACAGGAGTTCTTCATCATCAGCATTAGGAGAATCCATTGCTTCTGCTTTAGAAGTACCTAACAGATTCATATACTCACTAGCAAGATTAGGTAATCCTGCTTGCTGAGCGTACTGCATAACACCCTCTAAACCACGATATCTTTCATCTTGACCCTGACCCTGCTGAGAAGCAAGCTGTCTCATAAGTTCAAGCATACTAGAGTCATATCTTAGTTCAGCTTGATTAGTATTTCCGTACTCCGGTTCAAGAGGCTCGTTTAACTGAGCCGCTTGAAGCTGTTCACTTAAAGCGGCTATATTTTCGTTAATACCAGTGGTAAGAGTCTGGTTAGCAATACCTCCCAACCAGGGAGCAGACTTAGGTATTCCACTAAGTGCTTTCTCCTGTTCAGGAATGAGATTTTGAAGCTGGCTCAGCACAGAAGACTGCTCTTGCTGCTGTTGCTGTTGACCAAATGCAACTTCTTCTAAAGCCTTAGAAAGAAAAGCCTGCTGCTCCTCAGGTGACAACGTCTGAAAGGTTGGATCAGTCGCATAACCTTCTCTTAACTGCTGCTCATACTGAGGCAACACTTGAGCACTCTGACCAAAAGACGATTGTAAATTAGACAGATTACTATCAAAAGCCTGATTCATCTGCCCTACTTGGCCCTGTAAAAGCTGTTGTAGAGCAGAAGTATTCTCATCAATTGTCTGTTTTCCAGTAGTTCTGAACTGTTCCTCTAAGCTTATTTTTCCCCTAAGACTGTTGATGATATTGTTATAAACATCTAAGTCTTGCTGATACTGCTGTTGAAGTCGATAATTACCAGAAGCAATATCCTCTAACTCCTGAGCATACCCTCTTTCGATAAGCTGCCTTTGCATATCCAAGAAAGGATCATTAGAGCCTTCAAATTGAGGAGAAATTGGAATACGAGGTTCCTGGTGATACATAGAACCCCCCACATACTTATCACCAGTAACAGGATCAAGTCGGGAAGACCTACCTATAGCCTCACCTATTCCTCTACCTGAATTTCTAGCATTTCTACGTCGCTCACTATCCCCCCTATGTCTATCCCTCCTAGTAGCTCCACCAGGTCTAGGGGGAGGAGAACCAAAAGGTATTATTTCTTGTAACCAGTCAAATAATCCCATTAGGCGTACCTAACTCTACCGGAGCTTCTTCCATACCTTCTAGAAGCAGCCCTAGACGCAGCTGGATTAGACGAACTTGCCTGATAATGAGACTGATTACTTCTTAAACTAGAAGTTCTGCTCCGAGGATTAGGAACATATCGTGGTCTATCCCCAACAGAACCAGAGAGTGTATTATTATAGTTTACTCTAGGCCTATAGTACCCAGACCTTTGATTAGCCCTTCGTCCAGATTGTGAACGCCTAAAATCTGTTCTTCCTCCGCCACCACTTCTTCCACCGCCACCACCGCCACCAAAACTATCTCCACCAAATCCTCCGCCACCGCCACCAAATCCCATTGCTGCCGAAGATTGCTGTTCTGCTAATTGTCTAGCTAAGAAAGCATTATAACCCTCTAATCCAGCCTGAGTTTCCTCAGACTGGATTCCAAGAAGACCGGCCCTCAAAGCAGACTCAATATCTTGCATTGCTCTATCTCGTCCCCTAGTAGACTCAGATAACTGACGAGAAATATCCTGTTCAAATTCTCCAAGCTCATTGAGTCTAATACCAGAACTGAAAAGACCACGAGAAGCAAACTGATCGTTAAGATCAGTAGTCCCTCTCTGCCTAGCTACTCCTAATTCTTTCTGCTGAGAAGCATAGTCCTGTCCAACTCTTGTACGAGAAGAACCAGCTTGCTCATTCAGACCCAAACGACGACTAGCTAGAATAGCCAGTAGTGCCGGGTCGATATACTGATTATAGTTTGTAGGCACTTTATCTCCCGTCTACTGACCAATGCCAGCGTTCGCTTGGTAAATTATAGAAACCATATCTTCCTGCATTTCGTCTCAACCAGTGAAAACTTCTATTTGAGAGGCTTCTACCACCCTCATTGAAGTCAATAGCTAAACCTCGTTCATGCCTAGAAGTTCCAGGTCTTGCAACAGGAACCTTGTGACGTTTAGTTCTCCATAAGTGCCACTGTTGAGCATTTGATCGCCATCCCCCACCACCCAAGTTAACACCCTCTCTGCGGGCATGATCTAGCATACGTCTTACATTATCCGCTATGGAGGCGTCAACTTTAATGCCATAAACACTTACAACTTTACCTGATCCTCCACTGTAATTTCCGCCCCCACTTTCTATTCTTCTACTAATGGTTCTAGGTTTAGGTGGAGGATTCACAGAAACAGAGTTGGCATTTGTATTTATACCAGCCCCTCCCTGTAGACCAATAATCTTTTGGAGTTGATCTATAGGAGAAGACTGTTCTTGTTGATTCTGCTGGGATAAACGCCTAAGAATAGCATTATAATCAATACCAGCCACGGCGCCTCCAAAATGCCTGAGCACCCGCAGGAGAACCATAACGACGTAGGATATAGTTTAATCCCCAATTAGCTTGACCTTCAACTGAGTTCTCAATAGGCCCATGAATACTAGTCATCTTTTGGAATAGCCCTCTAGCAGAGCTTCTCCTATTAGCAGCATTAGGATTCCAACCCGATTCCCGTCTAATGATCCAATCAAGTTCATCCAATTGGTCGTCAGGAATACCAAGTCTCCTAGCTACTGCATGAACCCGGTTCTGAACATCACCACTTTCAACTGCACCACTAAAACCTCCACCACCAGCATATCTCCTAGAAACAGCTCGGGGTTGAACCGCCAAAGCATTGGGGTTCATTCTTAGAGGCTTATATGCACTCAATATCTGGTTAAAACTATCGAGGTCGTAAGGCATTCTTCCTTAACCTCCGTTCGATAGCAGTCTTCCTTTTTTTAGGTCTACCTATGTTAGGTCCCCCTCGCTGAGCAGCAAACGAAACTCCATTATAAATGTTTTTACCACGTAAAAGCTCACCGCTAAGAGATCTAGCATCTTTGAGACCATAGATTTCCTTTAACATAGAGTTATATGCCATTTATCCTCAATCTGCCCTAAAAGAACAAGCTAAACTAATCCAAGTATTGTTGCCAGCTTCTTGTTTAACATCACCATTGGAGTCAATCCTCAAAGTTGCAAATGCAGCACTAGAAGACGTTCCAATGTATAAGTTAGTAACAGCAATTTGCCTGTATCCTATAGGTAAATTAAATATAACAGTGTTTAATGTACCACTCTTTGCTAGACCTACCATATAAACTGTTCCATGAATTTTTTTAAACTTAGGCGTTCTGCCAGTATCAAAAGGAACCCACCCATTTTGAAACCCCGGTTCACCAGAAGCACCAACTGTATGCCACTCCTCACTGGAACCTGAAGAATGAGAATGTAATAAATCAGCAGGAATTCCAGATAAACCCGAATCCGAAGTCCCTACAGGGAGGGGCGGTGGAAAAGAAGGCGTTAATTTTAGAACGGAGAATTTTAATTCATAAGGTTTCTTTTTAGCAGGTTCGCCAGCCATGTTCGTCCTAAATGTCGGCTACTGAGAAGGCAGCAGATATAGTTATATTATTAGTAGTTTCTCTAATGACAACATTTCCACTAGATGTAATATCTATTCTTCCATGACCACCGGACGTTCCATGTGTACCAAACAGTAAATCAGCAGTTGGTCTGAAACCTGAGGGTAGAGTAAATACTGTTGAAGGCAGAGTACCATTCTTAACAAACCCCTGAATATACACAGTGTCAAGCATCCTAATAAATCTCGCAGGTGCAAAGGAGGAAGAATCGAAGTTAACCCAACTATTTTGGAAACCTGGTTCCCCTATATCACCAACTTCATGCCATGCAGAAGAGTCAATTTTAGGGTATATAGCAGGAGTAAGTGAGAAGTAACCATTAGTACCAATTACAAGTTCAACTGCCCCAAATCCTCCAACATTAATATCCATTCTTGAATCTACTACTGAGTTTGAATCAGAGTGGAACATTAGCTGTTCATCAGGTCTAAAATCTGAGGGGAGAGTAAAAGAAGGTGTATCCCCTATTGTTCCATTTTTAACGAGTCCTTGTAAATAAACAACACCCAGCTTGCTAGCAAATCTAGCTCTTGTCCAAACAGCAGCATCATAATTTATCCATGAATTTTGAAATGCTGGTTGCCCAACATCACCAACGTTATTCCAGACAGTATCTTCAACAGGAAAGATACAGTTTATTGTGAAGTGAGTATTGTTAGTTGTACGAGCTAGAACCTTACCGTCTGATTGCACATCTAACCTACTGTGAAGCGCAGCTCCACCTTCTCCGCCCCACAATAAATGTTTTTCGGGTCTATACCCTAAAGGCAGAGTAAATACAGCAGTACTTACTGTACCATTGTGAACTAAACCTTGAACATGAACAACTCCATTGTCTTTACGGAATCGAGCAACTTGCCAAGTAGAACCTTCATTAGTCCAACTATTTTCAAAGGCAGGCTCACCTGAGGCTCCAACAACATGCCAAGTTTCAGTTTGATCAGAAATTATAGCACCAAAGGGGGGAACAGAGGAGTCTTTTCTAAGACTTGGATGAGAAATTCCCTGAGCATTGTAGGCTTTATACTTCAACACAAGAGAACCAAACTCCGCATCCCTATCTGATTCTTCTGTTTTAACCTTCAACTGCAAATTTCTAAATGGAGCTTTAGGACCACGTACTCTCTGAACTCCCCAATCCCTGGTAGATTCACTAAACCCAGGAACTTTTTCAAGATTAACTGTTTCCTGTTCAATGTCATCTATTGTGTAGACAACATCATACTCATCCTTAGTAGAGTACCACATATCTATCTCTGGACAGCGTTTTATCTGAGTTGTCTCTTTAAAAGAGAGTCTCTGAGTTGAGAATGAGGCTTTGAAAACCTCATCACTTACAACTTTGTCATCTTCCGAGTAGAGATAAACAGACTTATTTCTCTCAATCGGAGTATCCAGAGTGTCATAGGGACACATATACATTCCAGGTTCAATTTCTCCACGTGACCCACCAGCACTCTTTTCAAAATACCCCAAAGAATAACGAGAACCTGTTAACACAGGAATAAAGTTGGTAGCTGGTTTGTATATATCCAGAGTATCTGTTTTAATTCTAAAAGAGAACTCAGCCCACGTTTCTCTCTGAATATCATAAACAAAAGTATGACGATTGAAAAACTCATCTGTTATTGACATATAAATTCTACCATTATATGCAGAAATACAATCGAAGTTAGTTGGAGAGTTGTGGAGTTGAGGAACCCTATTCTTAAACAATCTATTTAACTTTTGAGACAGAAGCTCTACTGTTGACAAATCAGTACGATAGAGTCCTGTATTATCTAAGAAGTATAACCATCCATTATAATTTATAGTTCCCTCAAAGGTATAAGTACCTAGATTATGACTAAAAGGATTCTTAGTCCAAGTAGAGACTCCGCCCTGGGAAGTGTCTAGAATCCAGATCTTGTTATTTGAGAAGATGAGAAGCTTCTGCTTATACTCTACAATATTTGTTAAATGAGTATCTCTAAAAGAGATAAAATCAGAAGCTACAGTCCAAGTACCATAAGCTCCTGCATTAGAGTAGTAGACTCTATTCTCTCCAACAATAGAATAATTATCTAAAGCCCAGAGTCTATCTGTAAGATGAACTAAGCAAGAGCATCTAGGACTAGGGTTGATTGTAGTTAAAGTACCAGCATTTGTTGGATCAGTAGTTCCACCCCAAGCAGGATCATACTTCCAAACACCAACACTTGTACCAGTCTCAGAAAGGGAGCCGGGAAAGTAGGATGCATCATCAAAATTCACTATTTGGTTTCTACCAAAAATAACCGGAGCAGAGAAGTTTCCAGTATGGAGTTTTACCCAACCTACTCCAAGATCTGTATCTAGAAGACCAAACATTTCAAGAGAGTTTTCAAAATACAAGAGTATAGGATCATACCTATTGGGGAGAGAGTTCTTGGTCTTTCCAATAAGAACAGGAGAGTCCTTAGCAGTAGAGAGGTTTCTACCGACTGATTTGATACCTGTACGTTTTATCAGAGAACCTCTGTCAGAAACAGAGAAATTTATGCACTCAGTCAGATACAGGTCTTCCTCAGTAACCTCAATACCTTCTGAGGTTAAGTCTAATCCCTTAAATTGGGAAAGAGTCTGAGTAGTAAATTTTCTCATTTTCTAGTGTGAACCCTCTGGTTTCTGACAGTTTGATCAGCTTGATCCTTATATTGAAGTTCAATGCTCTCCACAGTTAGAGGACCGTCGTTATCTTCATCCTCATACTCCAAATAAAAACTCTGCTTAGGTGTGATAAAACCCGGACTTTGAGCAAGTTTAGAAAACTCTCCAGTTCTAGGAATTTTCCTAAGACGTATATCAGCATCCGTTGAAATCGTTATAGGGGAATTAGACCTATAATACGTATTAAATCCAAAAACTCGCTTAGTCTTTGAGATATCACCTAACTCAAAGTTCTTTGTTCTAAACGAAGAATCATAGGGAGAGTCTTGATCGGTAAAGAGGTTATCATTAGGAGTTAACCTATGAATGTTACCCACCGCACCCAATCCAACTATATAGATCCCATTACTGATAGTTCCATAGTTATAGGAATCAAAAACTCTTATATCCCAACCCGGCTCTTCTATTATATTAGGAATATTGAACTTATACTCAGTCCAGACATTAGACAAAGAATCGAAAACAAACCACCTATACTTGAAGATAGATCTACCATGAACCTCAGCTGAAATTGCAGAAGGAGTTCTAGGATCAAGAGTGTAGACTCCTGTAACTATTCTACAATAGATCTTATGCTTGTAGTGTATGATAAGATCTCTGATATTCCTAGTCTCAAAGACAGAAGCAGGAGTATTAAGAGCATTGAGCCAGTTATTAGAGTATCCAGACTTATGAACCCAACCATCCAGAGTGGAGAGTCTATTCTTAAAAACAGAGTCCAACTGAGATGAAACTTTTTCAACCTCAATCAAGTCAGTCCTGTATACTCCTGTGGAATCAATAAAATAGATTAACTCATCCCCTAAACAAACCGCCCCATAGTTATTTGCCCCTAAACCTCTTAACATAGGTTTCAGAGCCCACTCAGAAGGAGCACCTGTAGTATGGAGAACATTGATAGATTTAGCACTAAAGATAACAACTTTGTCTTTATATGAGACTATCTGAGAAAGCCCCGAATCTGACTGTTTAACTTCAATAAAGACAGTAAATCCGCCAGAAGTCCACCCTGTAGGAGCACCATAAACAAGACCTGTTTGACTAGCAACACCTTCACCAGCTCTTATAGCAAAAGGTCTATCTTGATGTTCTATTAAAGATCTTAATTTATAGGTATGAACCTGACGAACCACATTAGCGTTGGTGTTAGGATCAAACTCATAAAATCCTTCATCAAATATATAGTAGAATTTTCCACCATAAGATATCCCGGTGGGAAATCCAGAGATATCATGCTCTATATTTGAAGAAG
>Ga0137422_1000229_pt1 | contig 13049 bp, 7 predicted proteins | sample EasRivERMZT551_2_FD_102330 | JGI IMG/M metagenome (GOLD analysis project Ga0137422, IMG submission 102330) | Soil microbial communities from meander-bound floodplain in the East River, Colorado, USA - East River MetaG ERMZT551_2 | ecosystem: Environmental > Terrestrial > Soil > Floodplain ... | reverse complement strand
TTTGGCAAAACGAGAAAAGCGCGATCCATTAAGTGTTGCACAAGACATTGCGAGTAAGATCCAAAAAAAAGATGAAACGGGCTTTTTTGAATCCGTTACTGCAGTAGCGCCTGGGTTTATCAATTTTAAGCTTTCACCTCAGGCTCGCGAAACAGAGCTTAAAAAAATACTTATCGAAAAAGATAGTTATGGCAAAGGAGGTGTTGAGAAAAAAGAAAAAGTCCAAGTTGAATTTATTTCGGCAAATCCAACAGGACCATTAACGCTTGCTAATGGGCGAGGAGGATTTTTAGGTGATGTCATCTCGCGCGTGCTTGCATTTTATGGACACGACGTTGAGCGAGAATATTACGTAAATGACATGGGAAACCAAATTCTCATGTTTGGGAAATCAATGCTCTCTGCAGTAGGACTTGCACCTGATTATGATGAGCTTTATAAGGGAGCGTATATTGAAGGCTGGGCAAAAAAACATAAAAAAGAACTTAAGCCACTCAAGGATAATCCGTATGACGCAGGCGTGTTTGCGGCAAAAGATTTTTTGTCACAGATTAAAAAAACTGTGATAGAAATATCAGGCATTATTATTGATCGATGGACATCCGAGGCAGATGTGCACAAAAACGGTTTTGTAGAGAAAGCAAAGAAATTGTTTCAGGAGAAAAATTTAACGTATGAAGCAGATCGTGCGTTGTGGCTTAAAACTACTGCGTTTGGGGATGATAAGGATCGGGTTTTGATAACCGGAGATGGATTTTCAACCTATTTTTTAGGCGATGCAGGCCATTATTTAGAAACTAAAGAGCGGGGATTTGATCGGAAAATTAATATTTTAGGTCCTGATCATTACGGATATGTAGGAAGAATTCAGGCAGTTGCAAGCATTATTGGTTTAAAATCAGAAATTATCGTGACTCAAGCAATGCGCCTTATTCGTGCGGGCAAAGAAGTAAAAATGTCTAAGCGAAAGGGAATGTTTGTTACGTTTGAGGAGTTGGTAGATGAAGTTGGCAGCGATGCATCTCGATTTTTCTTTTTATTGCAAAATCCAGAAAGCCATATGGATTTTAATCTTGATTTAGCTAAAGAAAAATCACAAAATAATCCTGTGTACTATGCACAATATGCGTATGTGCGCGCAAAAAGTATTTTAAGCAAAGGCGCACTTAAGGCGCCTTTGATCCGGCTTGAAGTTTTAACGGGTACCCGAGAACAAGAATTAATTACTATGCTTTTACGATTTTCTGATTGTGTTAGCTTGACCGCAAAAGATTACCGCGTGAGTCGGTTTGCGCGATATAGTTTGGATCTCGCCCAGAGCTTCCATGCTTTTTATGAGGCAGAGCGAGTGTTAACAGATGACCCAAAAACTACAGAATCACGTCTCGCGCTTGTCTTTGCAGTAAAGACTATTTTTGAATCAGTATTTGATTTGATGGGCATTAGTAAACCTGATAGCATGTAATTCTTTCAAGAACATGTTTGATAATCTTAAAAAATTTAATCTGCCTGAGTTAGAAGAAGCGGTTCTTGTGCTTTGGAATAAACACAAAACATTTGAGCAATCGCTTGAGGCGTGGAAAAAGGCAAAACCATTCCGCTTTTTTGAAGGACCTCCTACGGCAAATGGCCGGCCCGGAACGCATCATGTGCTTGCGCGTGCATTTAAAGACATTGTTTTGCGCTATAAAACCATGCGTGGATATTTTGTGCTTCGAAGAGCAGGATGGGATACCCATGGGCTTCCGGTTGAAATTGAAATTGAAAAATTATTAGGTCTCAATAAAAAAGCAGATATTGAAAAATATGGCATTGAAAAATTTAATGCACAAGCACGCACCTCTGTATGGAAATATAAAGCTGAGTGGGAGGATTTAACGCGGCGCGTCGGATTTTGGTTGGATTTTAAAAATCCCTATATTACTTATGAAAGTCCTTATATTGAGTCTTTGTGGTGGATTTTTAGCGAAATTCATAAACGCGGCTATTTAAAGAAATTACACAAAATTGTTCCGTGGTGTCCGCGCTGTCAGACGCCGCTTTCAAATAATGAGCTTGCTCAACCTGGGGCTTATAAAAAAGTAAAGGATCCTTCATTGTACGTAAAATTTCGTCTTAAGAATAGTTTTGGTAAGCCGATAAAAAACGAATATCTTTTAGTTTGGACTACTACCCCCTGGACCTTGCCAGCTAATATGGCAATTGCCGTGAATCCGAAACTCATTTACACCAAATTTAAAGTTGGGAATGAATATGTGTGGTCGCATACGCCGCCGCCAAATGCCGGAGTCGAAATTACGGTTGTGGAAAAAATTGCTGCATATAAGCTCGTGGGCCGTGAATACGAACCTTTATTTCAATTTGGAGGGAAAAAACCAAAACGCAATAAATTTTTATTCCATATAATTCCCGGAGACTTTGTAGGAACTGAAGAAGGCACTGGGTTAGTCCATATCTCTCCTGCATTTGGCGAAGAGGATTTTAACCTTTATAAGAATTTTTTTGATGCTCAAGAAGAGCGTCCGGAAATTTTAATGACCGTGACTGAGAGTGGAAAAATGATTTCTGGATTACCCGGCGCTGGACGATTTATAAAAAGCGCGGATAAAGATGTGGTGCAATATCTTGAGAAAAAAAGTTTGGTATATTTGGCAACTGAAGCAGAGCATGAATATCCATTTTGTTGGAGATGCTCTACGCCGCTCATCTATTTTGCTCGACTCACTTGGTTTATTGAGGTGAGTAAGGCACATAAAGAATTGCAAGCCGCTAACGAACGCATCAATTGGATACCTGAACATATTAAAACAGGTAGATTTGGTGAGTGGCTTAAAGATGCGCGCGATTGGTCAATTTCTCGAGAGCGTTTTTGGGGAACACCGCTTCCGATTTGGGAAGGAGAAGAATGCGATCACACGTTTGTCGCTCAATCATTCCAGGATATTGATGAACACGCATTCACAAAAAATACTTTTTTCCTTGTGCGTCATGGCGAGGCAGATCATAACGTAGAAAAACGCTTGGCAAGTTCTCCAGAAACACCTAAAAATGCATCTCATTTGACCGAGAAAGGCATCGCACAAGTGGAAAAACTCGGAAAAGAGCTTGAACGCAAAGCAATCGATATTATTATTACGTCTCCCTTTGCGCGCGCCAGAGAAACTGCAAAGATTTTGTCACGTAGAACTGGCGCACGAGTGATTGTAGAAAAAGATTTACATGAAGTTTTAGTAGGAGAATTTAGCCATAAAAAAGAGCGCGAACTTCACGCGTTTTATAAGAATTCTAATGATTTAGAAGAACGGTTTTCTCGCGCCCCAGAGAACGGAGAAACGTATGCTGATATTATGAAGCGAATGATGCTTGTTTTAAAGCAAATAAATCTACGGTATAAAAATAAGCGTATTATAATCGTGAGTCATGGTGATCCATTGTGGCTTCTTGCTGCAGGACTAAAACAAATGCCAAAAACGCGAATTAAAGAAGTGGCATATCCTGATTTTGCAACTTCAATTGAGACAACATTTCCTAATTTTCCGTTTAATGATGAGGGAAATGTTGATTGGCATCGGCCGTATGTGGATTCTTTATTACTCAAGTGTCCTCAATGCGGCAAAAAAATGAAGCGCATAAAAGAAGTTGCTGATGCATGGTTTGATTCGGGTGCCATGCCTTTTGCGCAATGGCATTATCCCTTTGAAAACAAGAAATTGATTACTACTAAACAGCAATTTCCAGCAGATTATATTGCTGAAGGCATTGATCAGACGCGGGGATGGTTTTATACATTGCTTGCGATCTCAGTGCTCTTGGGATATGAAAATCCTTATAAAAATGTGATTTCCATGGGACTTTTACTTGATAAAGAAGGGCAGAAAATGTCCAAATCAAAAGGCAATGTTGTTGATCCATGGAACATTGTGAAAACCCATGGTGCAGATGTGCTTCGTTGGTATTTCTATACGGTAAATGATCCGGGAGAGCCAAAACGGTTTGACGAACAAGAGCTTGGCGCCGTATTTCGTCGCATGTTTCTCATTGTTTATAATTCGTATGTTTTCTTGCGTACCTATGCAGATGAAAAACATACGCCTATTCAGGCGCTTGATCAGTGGATTCTTTCGCGACTTCATGAAACTACAGCACGCGTGACGAAAAAACTTGATGAATATCACATCGGAGACGCAGCACGAGAATTAGAAATTTTTGTAGGCGACTTATCGCGTTGGTATATCCGTAGATCTCGGAAAAATGTTTCTCCCAAGGTATTAGGCTCTATATTAGAGGAAGTTTCAAAGTTACTCGCACCATTTACTCCATTCTTTAGTGAGGCGCTATTTCAGAGTTTATGGAAAACTTCATCGGGGAAAAATCAAAAAGATTTTAATTCAGTGCATTTGGCTCTATGGCCTGTTGCTGATGCAAAGAAAATTGATAAAGCATTGCTAAAAGCTATGGAAGAAGTTCGTGAGATAGCGAGTCAGGCACTTAGCGAGCGCGAAAAAGCTGGGATTAAAGTGCGGCAACCGCTCGCTTCGCTCAAAATCCGAAATCCGAAATCCAGAATCCGAAACAATGTTGATTTGATCCAGCTTTTAAAAGATGAGGTTAATATAAAGGAAATTATTTTTGATGCGCATATAAAAACACCGATTTTATTGGATACGAATATCACTAGAGAACTTTATCGTGAAGGAGTTCTTCGAGAACTTGCGCGCGGAATTCAAGGCGCACGGCACGATCTAGGATTTAAAGTCCAGGATGAAATTGAAGTAATGATTGAGACAAATACAGAACTTCAAGAAATAATTACCCTAGAGTTAGATGTATTTAAAAAACTTATTAAAGCTAAGAATATTGTGTTTGGAGAAGTAGAAAAAACCAACTCTCAAGAATTACAGTTTCAAGGAAAGCCAATAATGATTGCTTTGCGGAGAGTCGGGAAGAAGTAAACAGTAACTAGTAATCAGTAAACGGTAATTGGTAATTCAGAAGAGGTAAATAAGCCCATAAAATAAGGATTTTTCGTGCCCTTGACTTTCGCTATATTTAGGTGTATAATCTATATACGAACCTTGAAAACCTTTATAAATAGATGTACTGGTCATAGCCACAAGAGCCAAAAACCTGACTTTTCTGGCTATGACCACATCGGTTAAAGCCCCTTAACTCGCGGGCAGTGAGAAGTTTTTTGGCTAGCAGCCAAGAAAGGATCGTGTCATGTCCAAGTATCTGAAAACCCTCGGCCGCATCGAGGCAGTGTGGAATAAGCTCGGCGGCGAAGAAGGTGTGGATCGTCTCCTTCGTGGTGAGAGCGAGATCGTTGTGCGTAAGCACATCATCAATCTCGACGTCGCGCCGTTCGTCCCGCAGAGCCTGGAACTTTATGAGGAGGATCAACCCAAGCACCGAGCGCGCGGGCAGTTCGAGTGGAACCCTGAGCGCGTGCGGATGTATCTGTCCGAGAATCAAAAGGACAGTAAGAGGATCGAGGGCCACAAGCTCCGCAAGGAATTGGAAAAGGAGCTCGTGCTCCCCGCCACCTTGCTCGACTACCTCATGGAGAACCAGCACCTCATCCCTGAGGACTGGAAGACCATGGAGAATGGTGACATAAGGTTCACCTACTTCTGGGGGACCATCTACCGCGGCCGGCACGGCAACCTGTGTGTCCGTTGCCTGTACTTCTACGACGGACAGTGGTACTCGAACTCCTACTGGCTCGTCCGTGGCTGGAATGGCCACTACCCGGCCGCGCTCGCAAGTTGATCTCTCTCTGACCTTGGGACTTGGATTCTCGGAATTCTCGATCCCTTGGTCTTTTGCTTCCGGCCGTCTCGATCTCTGATCGTGGACGGCCGGTTTTATTTTCAAAAAGTATTTTCTATTTTAAAATAACTATCGGGTAGTAGAGACGCATCGTATCGCTATGGCCGTACGTGATCGAACCCCGAACTCATGCAGACCAGAATAACTTTGATCACGGTCAAAGCTAGCGTGTCGTATTAGTTCTAAAAATGAGATCAACTTGGTATAGAACGCTAAGCGAATAAAGATCGCGAATTCGATTCAATCCAGAGAGTATTCAATGGATGGTGGCGCAGATGGTTTTCTATACATAACCGCGACCAGAACGGCAACCTGTATGTCCGTTACCTGTACTTCAACGACGGACAGTGGAACTCGAACTACAACTGGCTCGACAATGGCTGGAATGACAACAACCCGGCCGCGCTCGCAACTCACTCTCATTTTATTATTACGGTTTTGATGCTTGGCGCAGCCAACCGCCAAGCATCTTGCCTACGATACTTAGCTTTTCAGAAAGCGCGATGTATTTTTTGTTATCCAACGCTTGAATTTCCCAACCAATTCGTAGGAGAAATTTTACAAGATCGAGTTTATTGCTTGCACGTTGGAGAAAAACCGGTTTTTGTTCCTTTACCGCAGAACTTGCGGTAAATACCAATTCAATCGTGGCGATGAATGCCAAATCTATAGTTTCTCCTAGTGTGTAGCGAGAAACTCTGGGGAATCGAGAAAGATATTCCTGCCACAATTTATAACTACTCACCAAATGCTCCAAAATACTCAATCTTCCGATGGGGGGGGGTCTTCCTAAAGGAATCTCCATAAAACGGCAATTCAGTCATAGTTTTGATGATATTATTTCAGTTGAAAATCTGTTATTAGCCTGGCAGGAGTTTATCTGCGGAAAACGAATGAAGCAGGATGTGCAGGAGTTTGCGCTGCACTTAATGGATAATATTTTAGCATTGTACGCTGATTTAGCACAATTAAACTATGCGCACGGCGTTTACCAACATTTCCGCATTGCTGATCCAAAACCTCGAGATATCCACAAAGCAAGCGTACGCGACCGTTTACTTCATCATGCACTCTATAGACAGTTATATCCATTTTTCGATTGTCTTTTTATTGCTGATTCTTTTTCCTGCAGAACAGGGAAGGGGACGCACAAAGCTCTCGAAAGATTTAAATATTTCTCAAATAGCGTAAGCAAGAATACTACAAAGACTGTATGGGTTTTAAAAGGTGATATTAAGAAGTTCTTTGCCCATATTAATCACTCGATATTAATTTCTCTTTTAAACGAGCGTATTCAGGATAAGGGGATTATATGGCTCTTGAAAAACATTATTTCTAGCTTTTCTACACAATCGGGCATGGGCTTGCCCTTGGGCAATCTTACCTCACAACTCTTAGTAAATATCTATATGAATGAGTTTGACCAGTTTGTAAAACATGTATTGAAAGAAAAACACTATATTCGCTATGCAGATGATTTTGTGTTTCTTTCTCGTAACAAAAATCATCTTCACAATCTTATTCCTCAAATCCAAGAGTTTTTAAGCAAACGATTAGCATTAGAACTTCATCCTCAAAAGATATTCATTAAAACCATTGCTTCAGGAGTAGATTTTCTTGGATGGGTGCATTTTCCTGATCACCGAATACTCCGCACCACAACAAAACGAAGGATATTGCGACGGGTGAACCCTACAAATCTTCCTTCGTATTTAGGGACCATAGGGTATGGGAATAGCTATGGGGTCCAAAGGCAGATTATGAGCAAGCTGAACGGCTAAGCTAGGGTAAGCCGTTTAACTATTTATACTAGAAAACCCATCTTTCGTACGGCAGCTCTCGGAAGCATCGTGAGCTTGGTTCCCCGCAACGCGGGGCCGTTTAATTACTAATTAGCCAATTAACCAACCAACTAATTAACTAATCACTAATAACTACACTTCAATAATCACCGGTAAAATCATAGGTCTGCGCTTTGTTTTTTGATAGAGATATTGCCCAATCTGGTCACGGATTAAGGATTTTACATAATCTGGTGAGGCTTCTTGGCGGGGAATTCGGGTTATAGTGTTTCTTAGTCGCTTTCTTATTTCGTCTAAAAGCTCGCGGTTTTCTTTAAGATAAATAAATCCGCGTGAAATAATGTCAGGATTTTTAATAATACGCCCGCTTTGGCGATCAATGGTTGTGATTATCACCACCATTCCTTCTTCTGCTAATACTCTCCGGTCGCGAAGCACGACTTGTTCAACGTCACCAACGCCGAGTCCATCAACCATAACATAGGTTGTGGGAACAGTTTCTTGGGTCATGATGAGCTCATCTTTCGTAAGTTTAGCAACTTGTCCATTGTCCATGATAATCACATTTTCCTTAGGGAATTTAACTGCGTCTGCAAGTTTAACTACATTTTTCCGCATGAAATAGTACCCGTGAATGGGAACTACGTATTTTGGATTTACGAGTTTAATTACTATTTTCAAATCTTCTGCATAACAGTGGCCTGATGCGTGAATGTCTAAGAGTTGTGAATTGTAGAGTTCTTCAACTTGGCGCGAAACATTGTCTTGAAGTGCTTGCACGCTTCGTTCATTGCCCGGAACAACAGACGAAGAAAAAATAACCGTGTCCGTAGTTTTGAGGGAGATCAATCGGTGCTCGCGGTTTACAATGCGCATTAATCCAGAATTTGGTTCGCCTTGGGATCCAGTCGTAAGGATAAGAATTTTATGATCCGGAATTTTATGAACTTCTTCAAGAGGAATGATTTGTTCTTTTTTGACTTTTAAGTATCCGAGCTGTTGCGCGATTTGAATATTGTCTTTCATTGAGCGGCCGTTTAAGGCAACTTTGCGCCCTAATTTTTCTGCGATTCTAATAATTTCACCAATGCGGTTTAATATTGAAGAAAATGCAGCAATAATCACGCGGTGTCCGGCGCCACTGATAAGTTTTTCTAGATTCTCTTCAATAGTGAGCTCTGAGGGTACTGATCCTTCTTTAGTTGCATTTGTGCTATCAAGAAAAATAGTATGAATGTCCATTTTTCCGAGGCGTTCAAAAATCTCAAGGTTAGTTGGTTTTCCGTCTTTATCATTATCAAGCCGGAAATCACCAAAGTGCACCATTTTTCCTACGGGGGTGTGTAAAATAAATCCTAATGCATCAAAAATAGTGTGGCTGATGGGGAAAAACTCAGCTTCAAGCGAGGAAGACAGTTTTACTTTTTCTCCGGGCTGGACTTCGATAATGCGGGCTTTGGGAAGGTTTTTAAATTCCGCGAGGCGCCGTTCAATCATGGCTTTGGTGAGTTTTGCAGTATAGATCGTTGGATTCCCAAGTTTTTCTAAGAGGTAGGGAAGCGCATGAATGTGATCATAGTGTCCGTGGGTAAAGACAATGGCTTTTATATTCTCCCGTTTTGGTTCAAGCGAACTAATATTAGGAATAATATAATCGATGCCCGGAGTTTCTTCTTCGGGGAATTGAATGCCAAGATCCACAATAACGATCTCTTTTTTATACTCAAAATAGGAGCAATTTCTCCCAACTTCTTCAAGACCACCCAAAGGCACAAATCGCACATGTTCCACTTCTTTTTCTTTAACTAGCAATGGTTTTTGCCGTCGTTGCGGCAATCTACGTGTTATTCGTTCCATAAGTTATTTTTTAATTGTCGACTATTACGTTTATAAATTTATATTTTTCGTTTGTGGGCGAGGAGGGATTTGAACCCTCAAGGACTTGCGTCCATAGCGACCTGAACGCTACGTGTCTGCCAATTTCACCACTCGCCCGAATTGTATTGCTAGGTTAGTGCGCCTGCCTGCCGGCAGGCAGGTCTGCCATTTCGCCACATCCCCAAATATGTATATGTAATATTTTTTAGTAAGTCTGCCATTTCCCGCCCGCATCGCTACGTCCGCTCGCAGTAGATACAGCGTTTCGGGCGAGCGAGCACGCTCGCGTGCGAAGCGTTGCGGGCAGGCACCACTCGCCCAATTACTTAATTATTTTTTAAGATACCAAGGCGTGTATAGAAATATATTCTTAGCGTGAAGAGATCTATTTAAACACCCGCGCAGTTTTCAGATACCATTTTGTAATTCCATCAAACCGATTTGACGGTGTAGTAATAAGGTCAGTGGTAAAGCCTCCAAGATTTTTTGGCGCAGCGTAGAGATAAAACGGAGAAAAAAGGAAAATAGCCGGATTGTCTTCGGTGATATACGATTGGAGCTTTTGTATATTTTGAAGTCGGGATTCAGTATTAAAATCTCTGCGAATTGATTCTAAAATGCCATCAACATCTTCATTGTTATAGAGTGACAGATTAAGTCCTGGGCGGAAGCGTTCTGATGAATGCCAGAATGAAAAAATATCCGGATTGTTTTTTAAGATATTACCAAATATAAGCATTTGATAATTACGATTTCGTATGGCGGTATTACTTACTTCTGACGGCGACATGATGACAAGAATAAGTTCAACGCCAATTTTTTTCCAATCAGCTTCAAGAAGTTGTGCAGTAGATACCAGGTAATCAATATCCGGGACAATAATTTCAAACGAAAGTCGTACTATGTTTCCGGAAATAGTTTTTTCTCGTATACCGTCTTCACCCATAATCCAACCATCGTCTTCCAATAATTGAGCTGCAGCATTAAAGGAAGTGGTTGGGATTGTTTCAAGAGTTGCGTCATACCCTTCAATTCCCGGAAGAATTGGTCCGTAACTTACGTATGCCCGGTTATCAAGCGCTTCACGCACCATGGTCTTTGTATCGGTTGCTGCTTTTAACGCTTTCCGTACGACATCATCTTTCAGTGGTAATGACGTGCTTTGATTTAAAAATATCGCATAGTATCGAGGAATGCGCACTTCTTTTATTTGATGTCCGATGTTTAAAGATTGCGTGTTTGAAATCGATAATCCTCCTAAGCCATCTATTTCTTTTTTATTAAATGCAGTTATTGCTGTTTCAAAACTGGGGTAGAATTTGAAGGTGAAATCTTGAATCAATGGTTTTTCTCCAATATATAATTCGTTTGCCGCTAGGTGGTAGGTATGAATAAATCCGTCTTTATTTTTTTCATATCCAGTGACTCGGTATGGTCCGTTTCCAACGGGTTCAAAATTATAATCAGAAAGCCGCAAATTTGCCGGCGGTATAGCGCCGAAAATATGTTCTGGCGCTATTTTAAGCGTGCTTAAATTATCAAGAAAGAATACATACGGAGTTTTTAAGGTAAAACGTACTTCTTTTTGTGATAGTTTTTGTACGACAATTCCTTGCCATGTGGCGAAAACTCCAGAATGCGTTTCAGGATTCTGGATTGATTCAAGGGTAAAAATAATATCATCCGCAGTAATCGGTTGGCCATCGCTCCAGAGCAAATCTTCTTTTAATTTTACAGTCCATACTAATTTTTCATCGTCTACAGTAATCGTTTCTGCAAGCTCGGTAATATCTCCAAATAAAATTTCAATAAGATCGCGGTCGATATCATTATTTGCCGCAAGTATGGGATTTAATGCAATGGGTTGGCCAACAACTCCTTCGATATAGCGCCCGCCTTCAATAGGCTCAAGAACTGTGGTTTTATAAAAAGCATTTGCTCCATTTAAAAAAAATGTAACCAGGAATATGAGAAGTGTTCCTTGGAAAATTCTTCTTTCAAGGTTCGTAAATGAGTAAAAAATTGAGTTGAGTTTTGAAAACATGAATCTAGCTAGCAATTAAGAATGCACGTTGTACGTATTTAGAAAACCAAATTAAGCAATGAAAGTCCAGCAAAAAGAACCATAAGGACGATCGTAGAAACATAGATTATTTTTTCCATTCCTCTGCGTTTTTGATAGAATCCACCGCCATCGCCACCCCCGCCAAAAGCACCCATTCCAGTAGATCTTTCTTGAAGGAGAATAAGGGTAATAAGTGCAATCGAAACTATGATATGGAGAATGGTAAGTAATGACATGGGTTTATTTGTGTTTTAACATCAGTCGAAAGAGAGCATGAGTAATGATATTTGCTAGGGTAAAAAGCGCTGTTGCGTACAGGAGTGGAATAAGTCCATTAATCATAATACTTGGAAGCAAAAAGTCAAGTAATTTGAGAATGGCGCCATTGATAACAAAGGTGAACAATCCAAGAGAAATAATGATAAGCGGCGTAAAGAGAAATCTGACAATTGGCTTAATAAATATATTAACTCCGGTAAGGATACCCGCGGCAATGAGAAGATTTTCAATTCCACCGGTAATGTTAAATCCTTCTATATATTCATTGGCACCAAAAAATGCAAGCGAGTGCACGAAGAATGCAATAGCTAATTTTGCAATAAAGTGCATATCTGTGGCTTCTTATCGTAAGCTAGGCATAAGACTTTGTCCAGTCATGGGTTCTGGTTTAGAAATATGTAAGAGTTCAAGTATGGTTGGTGCAATATCAGCAAGAATTCCCATTGCTTCGCCTTCAAGACTATCAATTTCTGACTGTGTTTTAGGGCGTTTAAAGTTTTCTCCTACTACATAAAAGGGTACGAGACTGGGGTCGTGTCCGGTTTCGGGCTTTCCAGTTAATGGATCGATAATACGCTCTAGATTGCCATGATCTGCGGTGACGATGAGCGTGGTTTTATGGTTTAAGCAAGCATCCATAATTTTTCCAATTTCTTCATCAATTGCCGAAATTGCTTTTAGGGCTGCATCATAATTTCCCGTATGCGCGACCATATCCGCATTTGCATAATTCACTAAAATAAAATCAAAGCTTTCTTCTTCGATTGCCTCAAGAAGGCGAGACGTGATTTCACGAGCCATCATTTCAGGGGTTTCATCAGGCGATGCAACGTTTTGAGAGGGAATAAGAATCCGGTATTCGTTTTTATATGCTTGTTCGTGATAGGCATTAAAAAAATAAGTAATGTGGGCATATTTTTCAGTTTCTGCGATCCTTAATTGAAGGAGATTATTGTCCGCAAGAATTTTTCCAAGCGGTTCATCTATTTTTTCGTTGGGAAAGGCAATGGGAGCATGAAAATTTTTTGCATATTCGGTCATAGTCGCAATGTAGAGATTCTCAAATTTCTTTACTGGAAATTTATCGAATTCTTTCATGAGAAATGGACTTGCAAGTTGACGAATCGTATCTTCACGAAAATTAAAAAAGATAACTGCGTCATTTTCTTTAATCGGAAGATCTTGTGTCCGAAATG
>Ga0137422_1000228_pt1 | contig 13066 bp, 27 predicted proteins | sample EasRivERMZT551_2_FD_102330 | JGI IMG/M metagenome (GOLD analysis project Ga0137422, IMG submission 102330) | Soil microbial communities from meander-bound floodplain in the East River, Colorado, USA - East River MetaG ERMZT551_2 | ecosystem: Environmental > Terrestrial > Soil > Floodplain ... | reverse complement strand
CTTCCATGGTAGCCGAGAGGTCGGACTGCAGGATGCGGTAGAGGACTGTATAGCCCGTGTCGTCACGTCCGAGCTCGCCCCAGACACCCCCCCAAGTGGAGCTGACGGCCTTGACTGCGGCGGCCACCACTGGCTCGGTGGAGAGGTTGGAGGTCGAGGCGCCGGCACCGACGCCGGTCTCGGTGAGGAGCGCGGTTGAGGGCGTGGCCGATGAGAGGTCATAGACGGCCAGGGTGTAGTCGGCGGTGCCGGTGAGGTCGGCAGCGACGAGACTGGCTCCGGTGGGGAGCTTAGGCCGGTCCACCAGAATTGGGTCGGTGCCTTCGGAGACTGCGAGGGTGGCGACGAGCAAGGGCCGAGGGCTACCACGGGGTTAGGCTTGCGTCAATGGCTAAACGGCGCATTCGGCATCGAGCAGAATGTTCCCCACAAGTTCGGGGTGGTGGTACTTTTGAGCAGTATGGCCTTGGCGATGGTGCTGGGGCCTGGCACTCGGAGGTGCCCGAATGATCCCCGATCTGATTGGCGAAAAGCGGACTGCTGATGAGTGGCTCGCCATTGCGCAGGCCGAGTATGCCGCGTGCTGCGAAGCCGCGGGGCTGAATGGCGGCCGTTACGACGCAGAGATGGCGCACGGCCACGAGGACGACCTGCGCGAAATCGCCCTAAGAGCCATCGCCAGTGGCGACGTAGCCGGCCCTCAGGCCGCGGCGCTTGCCAAGCTGGCTCTGGAAACGGGCACGCTTGAGTTTGAGCGGTGGTGCGCGTGAGCGCATGGTGCGGCTGTGGTCGCTACGAGACGGCACTCATGCCGTGCGCGGTGTGCGAGCGCCTGACGTGTGACGTGTGCCGCGCGGTGTCGCGTGTGGTGCTGTGCGCAGCGTGTGCGGACCGGAGAGGCCTAGACGGGACCGCCCCGGTGCAGTGGCCGGCCCTGGCGCTCGTGGGCGTGATCGTGCTCGTGGGCGTCGTGCTGGAGCTGTGCCTGTGATGAACACCCTGTTTCTAGCCGTAGCCATGGGCGTATGCGTGGGCTTTGGCCTGGGCTGGCTTGTGGCGATCTACTTCCAGGAGGACGACCCTGCATGCCAGCACGCGCGCTTCGCGTTGCGCATGGCGGACCGGGCCCTTGCCGAGCTTGATACACAGCTAACACGCGAGACCGAGGAGGTGATGCCGTGAAGGCCGTGCACCCGAAGATTTCGATCGAGAACGCGCCTGGCATGACGCTGCGCGAGCACTACGCAGGGCTGGCGATGCAGGGCCTAGTCACTGGCCACATGAACTGCGGTCCCGGCTCGCACGTCAACATGGCCGCGTTCTTCGCCCACTTCGCCGTGGAGTACGCCGACGCCCTGCTGGCCGCGCTGGCCGAGAAGCCGGAGGCGGGGAAGTGAAGATCGCGTGGTGTGAATACTTGGGCGTGCGGCCGAGCGGTGGCCTTGCGCGCACCGCCTCCTGGCCCTTTGCTTCCACGTTCCACTGGGGCGTGGTGTGTGGCTGGACGGTCCTCATGGAGGACTACGAACACGGGCCATACGACACGTTCTGCGAAGCCTGGAAGTTCGCGCAATGACCGTCTACCTCTGCCCGCACCTCACCTGGCCGCCTGCACGCGACGTCTCGCACATGATCGACACAAAGCACGGCGGCGAGCGGGTCGTGTGCATTCCGTGCTCAGAGGTACTGGACTACCGCGGAAAACGCGCGTGGCTCACCGACGAGGGCTGCATCGAGGACTGCGAGCCGGGCGTAGAGTGGGCCGTCATGGCGCCGCCCCTGTGCGGGAACACGTGCGACCGGCCGATCGAGAAGGACGGCTACTGCCTGAAGTGCTGGCCAAAGTGCCACCTGGTTGAATGCAAGGTGGCGAGTTGCGACAACAACTTGGTGGTGCAGGATGCAGAGGAGTACGAGGGGTACTGCGCAGACCACCGGCCGACGTACACGCGCTATAGCGACGGGAGTCGCATGTGATGCTGCCCGCCGCGTGTCCGATCTGTGAACTGCCGGACTGCCGGCGTGAGCGTTACGCAGTGACGATCGGCGTCGAGGAGGAATGGCAGGAGATGGTTCTGGTCCACGCCGATGACAAAGAAGATGCAGCGCACTTCGGCTTCTGTCTCGTGGAGCGGACGATGTGCGAGCTTCTGCGCGTGGAATACCGTGGGGGCGGCATGTGACGCCTGACCCGATGTCCATGCGCTGGTGGCTGCACGCGATGAACACCCGTGGCGGTTTGCTGCGGGAGAAAGGAAGTTCCCATGAAGAAGATGCTGCTCTGCGTCGCCGTGCTCGCCCTGGCGGCGCTGCCGGCGATGCCGCAGGCCCGCTGGGGCCCAAGCGACGTGTACGTCACGACCCCGATGGGCGAAGCGCTGCAAGTGATGAAGCAACGCTACCCGAAGAACCAGGTGAAACAGGATGACGGCGAGCAGACGCTAACGCACGCCTACCGAAGCGGCGGCAAGCTGATCACCGTCAAGACCACGCGCTTTCGTTTCAACGACCACGGCGCGTGGGAGGCGAAGGGCTCCTGGCTTGATCGGCACGCCAAGGCCATTGCGGAGATGCAAAAGGCGCTGCCGCCCGATCCACCGTCCGTTGGTGGCGGCGGCGACGTTGTGGGGTCACTCCCGGCTCCAGAGCACGCGGGCGCCTGCCCACCGGGGGGGTCGCTGGCTAGCGAATGGCTCTCAGAGATCCCCTCGCAGCCGGGCGCGTTCTATACCGTGCGGCACCACATCCACCAGGCGACGCTGCCGGCCTTGGAGCCCTACGAGGTGTTCCAAGCCCGGTTCCTGGATGGCGAGACCGGCGCGACAGCGCTCTGGCCCCTGCCCTGAACCCAGAGAATCCCCTGGGGGGCCGGCCTGCCCACTTCCTGTTCCAGGGCCGGCTCTCCGGGGGATCTCTACTGCCCGAGCAGGACGACGCGCCCGCCGCCTGGTGAGCCTGCACCAACCGCACGCTCCCAGACCTGCTGAGAACCCCCCTGGGGCGTCCAGATGAAGCGCAGCACTCCAGGCCTGGCCATGGTGAGCGTGCCGCCAAGCTCCGCCTGGAGCCATCCTGGGACGAATGGGACGAGGAAGAGCCCGCGGGTCACTGGAACCGTAGCGCTGACACCGGGGACGGAGAGGTGCTGAACCATGATCGAGCCCGCGTCCGCGCCAACGATGCCCCCGACCAGCATGGAGGCGGCAGCCTCGGCGTTGGACGTGACCGGCTGGTACCAGACAAGCTCCGCACTCGCCTGCGTGAGGTCGTATGGGAAGCCGTAGGCCGTCTGCCCGTAGTGCGGGTTGCGATACAGGGCCTTGAGCTTGTAGAGCCCGGTTTGAGGCTTGGGGTAAAAGATGATCGGGGATGGCGAGGGGAAGGGGCCTGGCCCGGGGTTCGTCTCCGTGAACATTACAAACTCAAACCCGATGCCAGCCGCGCAGTTGTACGGTCCGCAAGCTTGAGCCGGGGCCCACCAGGGCATGTCCTCGCTGGTGCAGTTCGCGGACGTGACCTTGAAACCGTCCCAGGAGCGCCAGACGACTAGCGTGCCGCTGACCGGCGGAAGATTGAGCCGGTGGTACAGCCAGCCCGGGCCCGGCGGCACTTGCAGGTATGTGGCCCACTCCGAGCCGTTGGGGAACGTCTCGACGTAGTGCACACGGGAGGCCGGCTCCCATGTCGGAGTCCACCACTCGCGCCAGATCCAAACCTTCTTCCCCGGCGTTGTGACGCAATCGAGGATCCGCTGGCGATCGACCCATGCCGAGACGGGCATCGCGTCCACGGTTGACATGTAAGTCGCCATGAGCGCCACGAGCTCAGCGCGCGTCGGCTTGTACCGCGGGTTTGCAGCAACCGCCTGATCGACGTAGGCGTACCAAGCTGCGTTAAAAGCGGAGAAGAAGCTCGGGCTGACGGCATGGAGCTTCAGGAAAGCGGCGGCGCCCTGCTCGTAGCGATCGAAGTACTTCCAGGTAGCGCCCGAGTCCGAGAAAAAGCCCGCGGCTGTTGCCATGGATCCGTCGTTGCGCAGGTCGTAGTCGCGGTCGTTGTCCGAGAGCCAGTAGAAGTAGCCGACATGCGGATCGCCCTGGCCGTAGATCGCCGTGTAAGCGTTCAGCGCTGCGTAGGAGCCACCCTGCGCCATGCCCTCCTCGAAGCCCGAGAGCGTCGGGTTGTAGAGGTACGGCGAGGAGAGATCCATGGTCACCGTGCGCTGCCAACGCCAAGCGTGCAATAGCTCGTGCGTGATGAGCTGCGCGTCGAGCGGGATCAGCGCGGCCGTGTGGATCTCCAACGTCAGCGGGATGAAGATGTTGGTCCCGGAGTACTGCAAGTCGCGAACGATGGTCAGCGTGTACTGGGTGTACGGCGGCCCGTAGAGGGCCTCGACCACCGGCTGCATCTTGTCGAAGAAGGCTTGAGCGTGCGCCTCTTCGGCTGGGCTGAACCCACCGTCCAGAATCACCTGGCCTTGCAGGTTGATCGTGTAGTCGCTGTAGGCGATTGTGAGCGGCCCAGCGGATTCCGGGATGCTGACAGGGCGCGGACTCTGCGCGTGCGCGTCGAGCGCCCTGGCGATCTGGGCCGCGTCTAGAGCGACCGGGGGCGCCTTGTTAGGCGGCAACCGGCCAGCAGGCGGTGTCGGGCCCTGGGCGAACGCTAGAAGCAGGAGGGGGATATGCATGCCCCCAGCCTACGGATTATGCGTTCAGCACATCCAGCGCCTGTTGCAGGGTCTCGATCGTGGCGACCTGGCCGGTCCATGCGGCGTGCCACTTCTCCTCGTCCTCGGTGAGCCTGCGGGCCTGGGCTTTGCCACGCAGAGCTGCCGCGTTCTTCACCTCGAAGAGGAAGTTCCTGTGCTTGAAGCCGACGAGCAGGTCGGGGCAGCCTTTGCCGACCTGGTGGAGGAACTGCACGGACGCACCGATCGCGCGAAGGGACTCGGCGATGGCCTTCTGGTTGTCGTCGGCGCGGGCGAAGCGCCTCATCGGAGGGGGCCCCACTTCCACGGATAGACGCGCCGGTAGCACTCTTTGCAGGCATCCGCCGGGGCGTTCTTGCCGTGCTCGGTGTATTTCATTCCGGCAAGCGCGATGCCGCACAGCGTGTGCGTGGGCTTCGGCCGGATTCCGAGCCACTTCTGGAGGATGCTCCGCTTCGGGATCTCGACGGCGTGCGACCGCGGATCGGGGGGCGGCCAGGACGGCAGTGGCTCAACCCCGGGGAAGAGGTCGGGCTTCGGCGCTACATCAGTGTGCTTCATGGCCGGCGAAGACCCGAAAGCAGAAGCCGCTTCTTCATTTCGAGCAACGCGCTGGGCGGTGGATTGTTGCGCGCAAACCAGCCGGCGCCATCGGTAACGCCGGACACCGCTGGCGGCTCCTTGCCGAGATCCTTCTCGCGGTCGGTGATCGCATCGAAGAGGAGTGCCGCGGTGCGCGGGGCGCGTGCGGTCAGCTTGTGCCCCAGCGTCACGATGTCGTCGGGGTTCAACGCTCGGAGTCCTGCCACGAGATCGTCGATCTGCGACGCTTGGATCTCGGCGCGGGTGCGGCGTGCGCGGGGCTGCTTGTCGGGTTGGGGCATGGCTCTCCGAGGCGACGTTGCGTCGTAGACGGTTTGGTGCGGGACGGGATGGATGTACATGTGTTGGTGCGGGGACCGGGCTGACGACCGGCGGCAATTCCATACGCGGCACAAGGGGAGTATCTGGCGCCGACGAGATGCCTAGCGTTCACCTAGGCGCAGCACCCCGCGTGTTCTCTTGCTCGGTTTGGCGGACGTGCTCCGCGTAGGCGGCTGCGGCCTTCATCAGCCCAACGTAGTGAGCCTGGCGCGCCTTGTCGCAGGGCGTACATCGTAGCTCAAAGTCAGAGCGACACTCGACCATCGCGCACCCGTAGACAAGGCCGCAGTCGGGGCAGCGGTGTTCCGCATTCATTTGGCCCTCCAGTCCTTGCGCTGACACCGAGGGCAGCGGCGCGGCGTGCGGCGCAGCTTGCCGTTCTTGGGCCGCGGGAACCATGCGTGCTTGCAGAGGCGGCAGCGGCAGACGTTGGGGCTCACTTCGCGGCGGCCTCGTCGAGCATGCGGCAGACCTCGGCCGGCGTGCGCACACACGCGACTTCGCGGCGCGTGCCGATGGCGCAGCAGTCGAGGATGAGCTGCATGTAGCGCTGCCGGGCAGCGCGGGCGGCGTCGGCAGCGCGGGCGGCGTCGTCGACGGCGTAGGCGGCGGCGGCGGCGACGGTGTAGGCGGCGGCGGCGGCGACGGCGTAGGCGGCGGCGTCGTCGGCGTAGGCGGCGACGTAGGCGGCGTCGGCGGCGTAGGCGGCGTCGTCGGCGTAGGCGGCGGCGGCGGCGACGGCGTAGGCGGCGGCGGCGGACTTCCGCGCTCGCACCGCTTCGTCCAGCGCAAACGCCACCACCAGAGACAGCCTCGCCTGCTCATCCTCTCGGGTGGTGCTCGTTCCCACGGGGGCGAACAGGTGCGGGCCAATCAAGCGCTCGCGTTCAACGTCCGAAACACACCCGTCGTTCAGCCGGATGCACATGGCTCGGATGAGCGGCGACACGCAATCTGGGTGGTCGTGCCACGCCTTGCCGAGCGTCGTGTAGAGCGTGGCGGCGACCATCCAGCAACCGCCGGTCTTCGGGGAGCCCGCGCCAGAGATGAGCTTCATGGCAGCATTCTGCCACACACAGACTGTGCGGTCAAGCACACAATACGTATTGACGGCGGCGGCGCGGCGGGTAGAATCGCGCACATGGCTGAACTGACGCCCCGCATGGCCGAGATCCTGCACATGTACCTCTCTGAGGAGGAGCTGAAGCGCGCCTGCTGGCAGCACCAGAAGTCCAAGCGCTGGCTGATCCACCACTGGCCGCTCATGACCATCAAGGTCCGCGCCGGCATCATCCTGGACGACCCCGAGCACATCCTGGAACGCGCCGAGCCCGACACGGTGGTGCTGCGCCAGCGCGGCCACGTCGCCCACAAGGGCTCCGTCTACGAGGCGTGGGCCTACGGCGTCGCGGACAAGGAGAACTGCCACATCCCGCACCGCTACCCGATCGCCCGCAAGCGCGGAGAGGACATCGTGATCCTCGAACTGTTGGGGATCGTGCATGACTACGCCGTGCGCGGCGAGCTGTATGGCGAGGACGAAGCCGACGAGTTCGCCAAGCCAGAAGAGCCGGCGCGCACCAAGACCGCCCGTGTGCGCGAGATGGACGCGAACAAGGAGGACTTCGACAAGGAGGCGGACGCCTTCGCCGCGCGCGTGGCTGGCGACCCCATAGACGAGTGGCGCACGCGGATCCTTGGCTGCACGACACGCGCTGAGCTTGAAGCGCTCTACTTAGACGAGCTTTTGCCCAACGCCGAGCGCTTCAGCAAGAAAGAAAACAAGGAGCTTATGGACATGTTCGCCTTGCACGCAAAGTCCCTGCAATGAGTAACTACATAACCGTCTACGGCAACCTGACGCGCGACCCGGAAGTGCGCCGCACGACGAGCGACATGGCTATCACGGCCGGCGGCATCGCGTCCAGCCGGCGCGAGAAGCGCGGGGACGAGTGGAAGAATGTGCCGACGTTCTTCGACTACAAGTTCCTGGGCAAGCGCGGAGAGACCTTTGCCCGGTTCCACAAGAAGGGATCGCGCGCGTTCCTCGTGGGCTCGATCACCACGGAGTCTTGGGTGGACAAGAAGACCGGGGAGGAGCGCAGCAAGCAGATCCTCATGGCCAACGAGTGGGAATTCTGCAACGCCTCGGGTGAGGGCGGCGGAACGGATGGGGGCGACGGCGGAGATGAGCCGTCAGTTTCCGACAGGCCCAGGCCCCAAAAGGCCGATGGCGGCTCTGGATTTCCATGGCAGGAACATTGAAACGGACGCGGCTGCGGCGCGTTGGTGCCCGTACTGCTAGAGAGCGGGCGGCCCTGATGGCATTCCGGGCTGCGATCCAGGATCGTGCGCAGGGGCACTGCGAGCGCTGCGGCGAGCGCGGAGAGCTGCATGCTCACCACATCCTGCCCCGCTCCCGCGGGGGGAAGCACACGCCCGAGAATGGCGCCTTCCTGTGCTGGCGCTGTCACGCCGCAGTACATGACCACACGGCGGAAGACTGGAAGGCGTGGGTGAGGTGATGGTGTGGCGCAATGGGGCAACCTGCCGCAAGGGGCTGCACGCTATGTCACCGGACAACATGTTTGTACAGGGCAATGCGCGTCTGTGTCTGGCGTGCAAGCGCGCCCGTGAAAGCAGGAAGGGCTATTATCAGGGGTATACGCTAGCAACGCGCCCGCAGAGCCAGCCCAAGGAGCGCTGCCAATATGGCCACGGCAGAGGCGATGGATGGAACAAAATCACATTCAGGCGCTCAAGAACGCGGAAGGCTGGCGTCAATCAGTGCTCGAAGTGCCAGAGCCTATGGATGCAGGCGGACCGCTTCGTGCGCCTATGCATCGGCCTTGGTCGTGAGGATCTAATCGCAAACATCCAGGACGATCAGGTTCGGCACTACGCCGAGCGCGCCCTGGTGCGTGTCCAGCAACATAAATCCGAAAGGATGGCATCATGGAGCGACGGAAAGGAAAGTCTCAGAGCGGCGAACACATTGCTGCGCCGAATGGGGGTGGGAGGGGGCCGGCCAAATGCGCTGCTGTCGCAGACGCTGGCATTGAAACCGGAGCGGACTTCGCCCGCGCGATGTCGCTCCTGATGGGAGACATTGCCACCGGCCGTATTCACGCGCGCGACGCGAACGCCTTTTGCAACGCAGGTGGCAAGCTGCTCAAAATGGTGGAGATGCAGTACAAATATGGCAAGCCCGGCGCGCCCATCGCCCGGGCAGACTTGCGCCTCACGGTATGAAACCGAGAACCGTGATCGTGACGCTGGAGCTTGAGACGGACGTTGGGCTTGCGACGCTCAAAGACCCCCTGCTCTGGGTTCGCTACCCGACACAGGCCCAGTGCTGGCACGTCCAGCAGGTGACGGTGCACGTCGCGCAGCCGCCGAAGCCGAAGGGGAAGAGACGTGCTAAGTGACACGGAGCTGCGCACGCTCGCCACCCATGCCCTGGAAGAGTGCCTGTGGGCGGAGGACACCGAGGGCCCGCTTGTGCGCGCGTTTCTGAAGGTGCGCGACGCGGCGCTAGAGGAGGCGGCGCTTGCGGTTGATGGCATGCCGAGATCCGAAGGGGGCTACGTCTGCATCGCGGCGGTGGACATCGCGGCGCGGATCTACGCCCTGAAATCCAAGGAGTCAACAACATGATGAACGCAAGAGAAGCAAAGGCGCTGATGTCGGACGCCTTGGACGCGATGGCGCAGCTCGAACGCGAGCACCAAGCGGCGCAAGCCCACATCGGGCAACTGGTGCGCGAGATCGAGGCCATGCGCGCGGCATACCAGGCGGCGAACGCCGAGCTGGCTGCGGCGCACGCGGCCCAGAAACATGCGGCGGCGCTAGCGCGGGCGGTCCTGGGAGCGGAGCCGGCCAGTGTGAACGGCGCACCGCGCGGCTTCGGGGCCTGCATCCTGCCCTCGGAGGCCCCCAGGTGAGGGCCGTCCTGCTCACGCTCCTGGCCCTTGGCTGCGCCGGAGGCCCCCAAACTCAATACGCTGGCCCCAGTTCACCGCCGAGCGGTTTCCAGGTCATTGGCTACGTCCGGAGCCTCCGCGTTGGCCTGGCGCAGCGGGGGAGGCCGGGGACGGTCTACCTCGTGGGGTACACCCAGGAGGAATTCGATGCCCACGCAGCCGGGAGCCCGGGCTTCAAGCGCGCGGTCTACCCCCACGACTTCGACGGCATGACCCGGGAGTCCGAGGTGCTGATCCGCATCCGCGCGGGGGAGCGCTGCTCGCCCGACATGACCCGGACGATCTGCATCTACATGCTGGAGTTTGGGTGGACCTGGCTGGAGGAGGGGACGTAGCCGTGTTTAGCGATGAGAGGTTGCGACGCGCTGCCGAGCGCCCCGCTGGCTGGAAGTGGCAGCACGAGCACCAAGCCGAGTTACTGAACCGTGACGGCTTGATGTGCGAGCAGCACCCGGGACTGGCGTGGCCGCATGGGGACTGCGCCGGGCCCGGCATGCCGTGGATGGTCGAGGGCCGGGCGGCGATCGGTGGCCTGCATGCGGAACTGGAGCGCCTGCGGGCTGAGAACGAGAGGCTGCGGCAGGAGCTGGATGGACGAGCAGCAAAAGCCGATTGACGCCCTAAGCGTTCGCGGCCGCCGCACGCTCAACCGCCTTGGGTGCAAGTCGGTCGGCGAACTTCAGCGCTACACCGTGGAGGACGTGCGTTGTATGAAGAACGTCGGCACCACCACGGTCGATGAGCTAACGCGCCACCTGTCCGCGCTTGGTCTGCGCTGGCGCCTTGAGGGCGAGCCCGAGCAGACATCTGTGTCCATCGCCGTTTCGCTGCACCCGAAGGCATACAGGCTTCTTGAGGGGCTGCTCGCCACGGGGCTTATGGGTGCCTCGATCGACGAGGTGGCGGGCAGAATCATTTGCGACCGCCTGGCGAAGTAACGCCAGCGTACAAAAGTGTTATCAGACACTGCCTCCCAAACCGAATAGGCCGCGTTCTGGCGCGTCCGGATTCGGCCCACCCTGCGGTACCGTTTCGGCGCCCGCGTGCAAGCTAGGCCGGTTTCCGGAAGCCTGGAGGGCTACCTGGCGGCGAAGTCGGACCATCCGTGCGCTCCGAGCGGCTCGGGCGCCTCGATCCGGAACAGCGGCCGGCGCCAGGTCATGGTCATAGCGGCCCGCGGCCCGGCGCGGTTCTTGGCGACGTGGATCTGCATCGGGATGGCCTCGGATGTGGCCTGCTCGTCGCTCTCGGCGACCTGGAGCAGCAGCACCGTGTCGGCGTCTTGCTCGATCGCCCCAGACTCGCGCAGGTGGTGAAGCTGCGGCCTGTCGTCATGCACAGCCGCGCGGTTGAGCTGCGCGAGCACCACCACCGGGATCCCGACCAGCTCGGCCGTCTGCTTGAGCGAGCGCGAGGCCGCGGCCACGGCCTGTTCGCGCGTGCTGGCCTCTGTCATCTCTAGGAGTTGCAGGTAGTCCACGATCAGCACGCAGCCCTTGTGCTTCGACCGCATGCGCCGGGCAAGCGAGCGCAGGAGCGACGGGCCGATCGCCCCAGGCGAGTAGACCTGCAACCTGTCGCCGTAGCCCTTGAGCGTTTCGCTGGCTTCCACGAGCAGGCCGCGATCGTCGGCCGGAACGGCCTTGCGCAGGATCCGCGAGTGACTCACGCCGGAGAGGTTCGACAGCGCGCGGCGCATCGTCTGCTGCTCTGACATCTCCAGCGACACGAAGAGAGCCGCCAGGCCCCGATGCGCGAGGTTGAGAGCGATCTGAAGTCCGAGCGTGCTCTTGCCGTGGCTCGTACGTGCAGCAATCACGGTCATGGTCCCAGGGGCAAGTCCGCAGCAGGTGTCGTCCAGGGCCTCGATGCCGCACATGAGCCCGGCCGGCTCATGGGAATCGAGCGCACGGATCGCTGCCGCGGCCCCCTCCCCGGCCGTGGTCGGCTGCGTTGCCGACGAGCCTGTCTGCCAGGCGTAGATCAGCGCCTCGGCGTCCTCAGCGGCGGCCTCTGCTTGGCCGGGTACCTGCGGCCGAAGCTCGGCGAGCGTCGCGGAGATCACGTTGGTGGCCGCCTGCAAGACGCGCATGCTGAGCGCACCGGCAAGCAGCTTCGCGTGGTGCCGCACAAACGTGCCGCTACTCACGCCGACCTCGTACAGGGCCCGAATCTCGGCCACCCAGTCGCGTGGATCCTTGCTCTCGGCAAGCGCAAAGAGCGTCTTGATGTCTCCTGGGATGCCGCGATCTTCAAGCTCGCAAAGCACGAGCCAGAGAGTCTGGTAGCGCGTGTCGTCGAAGCACTCTGGGGTGAGGTTGGGGCGAACGTCGCCTAGCTTCGCAGGCTCAGCGAGGATTCCGGCAATCACCTCGCGCTCGGAGTCGTGCAGAAACAGGTTTGCTTGAGTGGCGGTCATCATGTCGTTTCCAGTCCGGCGCACGCGATGGCGGCGCGCTCGTCCATGCCGCAGAAATCTTTCGCCCAGCGTAACGCCTGCCCGCGCTGCACGGGGTCGAGTAGGCCCATGCGGAGGTCTTCGATCTGCTTCGCCGTGGGCGCCTTGAAGCCACTCGCGGGCGGCTTCTCGTAGCCGGGCGCGAAGTCGTTCCAGGCCCCGCTCGCCTTGGACAGCGTGAGCGATGGGCCCAGCCACTTGGCGCGGAACATCTCGCCGATGCGGCGGCGGATCTCCTCGACGCCAGCGGCCTTGAGCAAGGCTGCGGCTGCAACCCCGTCTTTCGGCGTGACGACGTACGTGGCGCCGGGATGCACGGCTTGCCAGGTCTCGATGAACCAGGCGATCAGTGCGGCGTGCTCGCCCGAGGGCTTGGCCCTGGCCTTCTTCGGCCGGTCCATGCCCGTGAGGGCTGGCTCTGAGGCCACACCGCGGCCACGTCCGCGGTTATGGTTCTGATCCTGATCCTGATCCTGATCCTCTGAGGGCATGTTTTTGCCATGCCGTTTGCCATTGGCAATCGCATTGCGATCGCATTGCGTTTGCCATCGAACAGCGGCCCCGGCGCGGCCTGCGGCGGACCTGGCATCAACCACGGCGGCGGAGCGGACGCGCTCCTCCTCCAGCTTGGCGTTGGTCAGCATGCCATCGCATGCCACCCATTTCGGCAACACCGCCGGCAGGAGCCCTTCAATCTCCTGCACATCGGCCCCAAGGAGCCGCGCAAGCCGCTTAGGATCCGCCGGCAGCGGGCCCATGATCCACGACCAGGCGAGCATCTCCAGGTAGAGCCCACGCTCAGCGAACGACATCATCCGCACGTCCGGCGACGTGAGCCAGCGTTCGACCCAGAACGGCATGTACGCCAGGCGTGCGGGCTTGACAGACTCCGGCCCCGGGGTAGGCTTGGTCATACTCGGAAACCTGTACTGGTATGCAAGTACGGCGCAGGCTACCGACCGGCCGGCGGCCTCGCAAGAAGCCCCG
>Ga0137422_1000222_pt1 | contig 13296 bp, 12 predicted proteins | sample EasRivERMZT551_2_FD_102330 | JGI IMG/M metagenome (GOLD analysis project Ga0137422, IMG submission 102330) | Soil microbial communities from meander-bound floodplain in the East River, Colorado, USA - East River MetaG ERMZT551_2 | ecosystem: Environmental > Terrestrial > Soil > Floodplain ... | reverse complement strand
AGCCTAAGCTCGCCGCAGTCAAAAAACATAAAGGAGCCTCGCCATGAAGCGTCTGGTCGCAATGCTATGTTTGCTCGCGACGCCCGTCGTTTTCGCGCAACCGTGTCCCGAAAAGAATGTTCTTTATTGGCAGGCATTTCCGCCTGGCGGTGAATCGGATATTTCGGCGCGGCATCAGCAGGTCGTGCTGAAAAAGAAATGCCCCGCGATTGACACGATCATTCAATACAAGGCCGGTGCGGGGGGCGGTTTAATGTGGGCGCAGATGAATACGTTGCCGGCCGATGGCCTAAATATCGTCGGCGTCAATCTGCCGCACATCGTGTTTCAGCCGCTCGAAGGCCAGGTGCAGTACAAGACCGACGATGTGACGCCTGTGTACTGGTATCACTACACGCCGGACGCGCTGGTCGTGCGCGATGTAAGCTCAATCAAGTCGTTTGCGGACTTCGTTAAGTTCGCGAAGGAAAACCCGGGCAAGCTTAGCCTCGGCGGCTCAGGGCTCAACTCGGCAAACCATGCGGCGCACGAGCGTTTGAACGCCGCGTTCGGGATCAAGACGACCTACATTCCATACAAGGGAACCGGCGACATGACCACCTCCGTGTTCGCCGGGCATGTCGACGGCGCGATGTCGTATACCGCGTTCGCCGTCAACAACAAGGGCAAGCTGCGCGCGCTTGCAGTGGCGATGGAAACCCGGCATCCACTGCTGCCGGACGTCCCGACCTTCAAGGAACTGGGCGTCGACTGGATCGATGGCGCCTATCGCGGCATCGGCATGCCCAAGTCATCCACTCCCGAGCAGCGTAAGCGCATGTCCGATTTATGGGCGGCGCTGAACAATGATCCGGAGATGAAAGAGCTGGCTGCGAAGAGCGGCTTCGAACTGGTCAACATCGGTGTGGATCAGATGGACGGCTTCATGAAGGAGCGCGTGAAGATCTACACCGAAGGCGCGAAGCGGATGGGGCTTACGAAGTAAATCAGACAGGAGCTCCCGGCTAGTACTTGCCCATGTAATCACCCTTGCCGAGCTCCACGCCGTTATGCCGCAGCAGCGCGTACGCGGTGGTGACGTGAAAGAAAAATTGCGGCAGGCCGTAGCTCAATAAATACGCCTGGCCGTTGAAGCGTTTTTCCTTAGGCGTGCCCGGCCGCGTGACGATTTCGCGCGATTCGCTTTTGTCGAATTGCGTCGGCGACAAGCCTCCAATGAAGCTCAGCGTCTTCTCGATCAAGGCCTGCAGCTCCGCGAACGTTTTCTCGTTGTCCGGAAATGACGGCACTTCGACGCCGGCCAGCCGCGCCGAAACTCCGCGCGCGAAATCGCATGCAATTTGCACTTGGCGTCGCAGCGGAAACATGTCAGGAAACAGTCGAGCCTGCAGCAATGCATCGGCGTCTATCTTCCGTTGCTCGGCATGAGATTCGGCTTTGTGCAGCAGAGCGCTTAGGCTTCCGAGCATCTGTGTGAAGACGGGTACGGAGGCGGCATGCATCGAGATCGACATTCGGTTTAATCCAGTTGATAGAGGTCCGCAGCATAAGCGGTTGCATGCTGCCAAGCACTCGGTGACGTCTTTCGCTATTACAGACGTAACGCGCGGCCCTTAGCGAAAGAGCCAGCAGGCAAAATTCCGCAGAGTCCAGTGATTGCTCATACCCCTTGTGTCTTGACCACTGATTGCATAGATGGCAACGACTTCTGACCTTATCGACTCGCGCGCCGCTTGGCTACGGCTCGTTGCTGCCCTGGCCCTGAGCACGCTGGGCGGAGTCGGCATGTGGTCGGTCGTGGTCGCGTTGCCGGCGATCCAGGCCGAGTTCGGCGTCACGCGGGCGGCGGCGTCATTTCCTTACACGCTGACGATGCTGGGCTTCGGCGTCGGCGGCATCATGATGGGGCGGTTGTCCGACCGCTATGGCGTTCGATTGCCGATGGTCGGTGCGACGTGTGCGTTGGCAATCGGTTATGTCGCGGCGAGCCTGTCGTCGAGCGTGCTGATGTACGCAATCGTGCAGGGTGTGCTGATCGGCATGCTCGGCAGTTCCGCAACCTTCGGTCCGTTACTGGCGGACATTTCGCATTGGTTCGTGCGGCGGCGCGGCCTTGCGGTTTCGATCGTGGCGTCGGGCAACTATCTGGCGGGCGCCGTGTGGCCGCCGATCGTGCAGTATCTGATCGAAACGGTGGGCTGGCGCTCGGCGCACCTTTACATCGGCGCGATTTGCTTGCTGACGATGCTGCCGTTGACCTATGCAATGCGGCGTGCGCCGCCGCATGTGGGGGAGACCAGCAGCGCGCCAGCTGCTTCGCGCGCGCCGCGGTCGCTTGGCATTTCGCCGCTTGCGCTGCAGACGTTGCTGATGATCGCAGGCGTGGCGTGTTGCGTGGCGATGTCGATGCCCCAAGTGCATATCGTCGCGTATTGCGCGGACCTCGGTTACGGGCCGGCCATCGGAGCTCAGATGCTGTCGATCATGCTTGCTTCCGGCATCGTCAGCCGGCTCGCATCGGGGTGGATTGCCGATCACATCGGCGGCTTGCGCACGCTGCTGCTCGGCTCAGTGCTGCAAGGTGTGGCGTTGTTGCTCTATATCCCGTTCGACGGGGTGACCTCATTGTTCGTCGTGTCGGCACTGTTCGGTTTGTTCCAGGGCGGGATCGTGCCGAGCTACGCGATCATCGTGCGTGAGTACTTCGCGCCGAATCAAGCCGGCGCCCGGGTTGGGCTGGTTGTGATGGCCACACTGTTTGGTATGGCGCTCGGCGGCTGGATGTCGGGCGCGGTGTTTGACCTTACCGGCTCGTATCGCGCCGCGTTTATCAACGGTTTGCTTTGGAACCTGCTCAATGTCTCGATCGCGATTTGGCTGCTGCGGCGGCCCGGTGCGCGTTTTGTTCCTGCGTAAGTACACAAACCTCGCATTTCGTCCCGTACACCCGGCTATTTGACGCGCGATGAACGCACTTCACTTGTTGGCTACCAAATCGGTGCTCAAACGCTGTCCGGCGCGACGAAACGACAAAAAGCCGGAATGAACTGCAGAAAGCCCCGATTTCGCGACGAAACCGCACTTGCAGTTCATGGCGCGCTTTACGCAGTTCATCGCAAGTCGCTCGCATGGAGCAGTCCCGCTGCCTACAGTTCGGTCCATCGCAACGAACCAAACAAAGGACCGAACCATGAAAACGACCTCTACCCAAGCCCGCATCGTCGCAGCGTTCTTCGCCGTCGTGATGAGCACCGTAGTGTTGGGCGGCACCGTGACCGGAATGCAACCTGCCTCTAAATCTGCTGAGATGCCAACCATCGCGATGGAGCGCGTTGTCATCACAGCACCGGCAGCCAGTTAAGCAGCTGCGCCGGCGCGCAGCGCCCGGTCCTGCTGCGCCGCCAGGCGCGGTGGCATAAACCAAAACCCGGCTTCGGCCGGGTTTTGCGTTTGTGTCCGGTCGTTGATGGAGAATGACGACCCAAATGACACAAGCCGCCGTTGCCAGCCTGCCCTTCGCCGACCTGCGCGATCGCCTGAAGGCACGCACAGAGGAGCTCGATCACGCCGACGACATTGACTTACCGGAAGCGCTGCGCTATCTGACAGCGCTGCCGGAGCTGGCGACGCGACTTACTGTCGGTTCAAGCAGCCTTGAACGAGCTCAAGCGCGGGGTAGGGAGCCAATTCGATCCACAATTGGCGAATGCTTTCATCGCACTCATTCGGCGCGAGTTCTGGGAGCACGACGACTTCGATGCGTTTCTGGCCGAAGGCGCTAATGAACTCGAATATGTACGCGCCCGGACGCGGATGGAAGCGTTCATCGCGGACAGAAGGTAGTTGGGAGATGCGTTCATGATGGTCGCAGTGTTTGCAGCAATGACCTTGGCGCTGATTTGCGGCTGGTTCGGCAGCCGAACGTTAGCTGTGGCGCTGTTCTTCGGCTGCCTAGTCTTGTCGATCGGGCTCTTTCTATTTGAAATCTACAGTCCCGAGTCCGGATTCCGGATGCCCTGGATCCAGACCGAAATCGACGGTACTCCGCAGGTGCGCTCATGATTGATAGCCACCGATCGATGACGACACAGCGATTTCTCGCTTCGCTGAATTACATCTATCTGTTGCTCGTGATGTTCGTGATCGCCGGCATTCTGACGACGGCGATGACGCTGCAGTATGTCAAGGGCGAGTTGCCTTGCCCGCTATGTCTGCTGGAGCGTGTTGCGATGCTCGGTGTGTGCTTCGGGATCATGCTGAACTTCCGCCGCGGCTTTTCGTATCAGAACACCGGCTTCAGTCTGCTGTTCACAATCGTTCTGCTGGTCATCGCTGTGCGGCAAACCCTGCTCGACATCTATCCGCGTCCGGGTCATGAATACATCGGAAGTGCGATCTTCGGCATTCACATGCCGGTGTGGTCGATCATTATTGCGCTGTGCTTGCTCACGGCCTACGCGATCAAGCTCGCGATCCTGGGCGGCGACGAATATTTGCGTGGGGCCGAGCCTTCGGAATTCCCTGCAATCAAGAAGATCGCCGACATAATGATTCTCTACGTGATTGCGATCTGTGTGATCAACTTAGTCTCGGTGATACTGCAATGCGGCTTCGGGGAGTGCCACACGTTCAACTACAAATTGCTGCAGTAGTCCCACACGCATTACGCCTGGGCAGGAAGCGCGAGCTTTGTCTGGTCAATTTCATAGCAGGCAAGCACTCGTCCGACGGCGTCGAACAGAGCGTTCGTATTGTCTTCGGTGATGATTCCGCTATGGATAAAGTAGTCGACGAAGCCCGATGTATTGAAGAAGTACGACCGGGGCAGGTTGGCCAGGGCTAGGTAGTGCACCTCGTACGCATAGCGCGCGAGTTCGCTGACCAGTCCCAGATTCTCATCGAAGTGATGGCGCACATTGGTTCGGACATAGGCCTGCATTTCCTCGCCGGGTAACATCTTCGAGCACATCAGATTGGACAGATAGTCACCCACTCGCGCCAGTGTCTTACGCGCGAGGATGGGAGGAAGGTGGTTCGAGCATAGCGACAGGCCGGCTGTCTCCTTATCCGTTGAGCGCGCTATTGCAGGTATCGCTGCGATTGCCTTCAGAAAGCAGTCGCCGAGTTCAGCGCGAGCTTCCTTGTAGGCAGGCTTGTTCTCGTCGGGCACGCGCAGGAATTTCGCAGCGTGCGCGAGATGTCCCCACTCATGCATTACGCGCGCGCCGAGAAATAGTCGAAAGTACGGTGGAGCAGGGAGCGTCAAAGAGTCGAATACCTCTTGCTTCAACTTGTGTACTACGGCCCGCCGCGCCGGGTCGATGTAGGTGCCACCCTGGAACTCCAACACGGCGCAACTCTTCGGCAGCGTGTCAACATCGGTAACGCGTTCTAGAAATTGACGCGAACGCTCATCGATCGTGCGCAAGTCCTCGTGCAAGCTCGCGACCGCAGCGTCGCTGGCGTTGACCAAAGCACGCTGCATCCACCGAGGATCATTCATCTCTGGCGACCACACCGTCGTGCCGTCGGGCGCCACGACGATCACATGAGCACGCGTTTGCTGCAGCCAGTCGCACAGGGCATCTACGGTGCGTGACCGCGCGGGCACCGCTGCCGGCGCGGTGGTTTGCATGGCGTCGCTAATGGCACTCTCGGCTTCATCGCAGAGCGCGGTTATCTGCGGCTGCAAGCGCTTCGGCGCATACAGATCGGCGCCCTCGACGATCTCCAGATACGGCTCGCTAATGTCCCGCTGTGGTTCGCGCAAAGGAATGTGCAGTAGCTGATCGATCCACCTAAATGTGTCGGCGAGCGCGGTAAAACAACGCGCATCCGGCCGCGTCGCACTCGCTGCGGCGCTGGCAAAGGCGCTCCGACTCGCATCATCGCGATCGAACCAGTAACTCAGGTTACAAACGAGCGTAGATCGCACTGAACCCAGCAGCGCCAACCGATCCACGTGTACCAACGCATACGCGACATACTCTGGATGGGTATCCAAGTCGGATGCGTACAACAGCGAAGACGTGCCGGTGAACGGCTCCATATACGGCAGGATTCCGCGCGGCTCGGAAATGATTAGTAGGTTCGTCTGGCGCGGCGGAAACCATGACGTCGGCGCGCGCGCAAACAGATCACGACAGCGTTGCCAGTACAGCGCAGTGCCGCGCTCGAGACAATCAATTTGCCCGGCGGACAAGCGGCCCTCGGCGATCAGCAGTTCGGCAAATTCAGGCTCGAGTCCATGCTCGTCCAGCATTTCCGCTGGAACGACAACGATGCTCGCGTGAGCCAAGGCGAAGCGACGGATTGCGGGTGAAAGCGGCATGCCTGCGAATCTATCATCGCCCGTTGTCTTTCAACCTCGAAGAACCGCGTCTGAATTTGGCCGAAAAGGACACTCGATTTCGAGCGAGCGTCTGAGCTTAATTTTGGCTAATCCGATCGGATTAGCCAATGGAAAAAGCTGAGCAATTACGCGGGCTTCGGCGTGCCCCCCAATACCAAAGGGTAGTGGCAAATCATCCTTACCCACGAGTTATTTTTTGCACGAACGCAGGCACAGTTTGCCTCCGGTAAGCCTTGCAAATCCCTTTGGGAGAGAACAATGACGGACAGATTTAATGCACGCATCGCGATCCCGCTACTCGCAGTGGTGGGCGCGCTTTCGGGCTGTGGAGGCGGTGATAAGGAAAGCACCGCACCGACACCGGCACCGGCACCGACACAAGTAGCGGCCACAACGTGCGCGACCCCGCCGCAACTTTTCACGGCGACCGTGTGGCCGAGTATGAGCAGCACATGCGTGGTCTGTCACAGGGCAGGTGCAGTCGCCAGCGGTACGCGACTCGTATTCGCGCCTGGCGCTTCGACTGAAGCCAACTACGGCGTGTTGCGCACGTTCGCGGCGGCCAACGGCGACCTGCTGATTTCGAAATCAATCGGCCGGCCGACACATAGCGGGGGCAAGCCTTTCGTCGACGCTAACTAACAGCAATACAAGGACCTTGCATCGCTGCTGCCGAAGCTGAAGGAAAGCTGCAGCACCGAGGTGCTCGCGACCGGGCAGTTCTGGGAAGGCGTTCAGTTTGCGGACAACGTGACGGTGTTGCAGAAGGCATCCGTCCTCTTTGCCGGACGCAATCCCACGCCGACCGAGTCGGCAGCCGTCAACGGTGGTGGCGAGACAGTGCTTCGCCAAACGATCCTGGGCTACATGGATAACGGGCCGACGTTCGATGCCTTCCTGACCGAGGCCGGCCACGTTCAGTTTTTGGTGAGCGGCGTCGTTGTCTTTGGAAACAATAGGGGGTTGAACGCAAACGACTATCCGGCGTCTGCGACGGCTGTCATCAACAATCAGAATCCGCCGGCCGGTGTTAGAGCGCGTGTTGAGCAAGGCGTCCGCTTCGAGCCGGTCAACATCATGAAGTACATCGTCAAGGGCGATCGGGACTACCGGGAAATCGTCACAGGCAAATACACGGTCCTGAACAGCATCACTGCCACAACGCTTGGTGCGCAGGTTCAAGGCACGTTCATGAACCCGGCGGACGATACTGAGCTTCTGCCGGCAATCATGCCGAACCTGCGGTCTCCCGACGGTATCCGGGAGGCTGCCGGGGTGTTGGTGACTCACGCGTTCAACGATCGTTTCCCCAGTACGGATACGAACGCTAAGCGTCATACCGTCAGCGAGATGGCAAAGCGATTCATCGGGCTGTATATCCCGATGCTGGCATCGCGGCCACTGGAGGACGGTGTCTTCAGAAACGCGGTTACGGACAATCCGGGATGTGCCGTCTGCCACGACGTCATGGATCCGATGGCGGGAGCGTTGCACAACTGGGCGCCTAACAATCGCTACCGTCCGAATGGCCAGGGCGCCGCCGCGGATATTCTGCCGAACTACTACAAGTCGACCGACTTCATGGATGCGCCGAAGGGCGGCGAGTACTACCAGATGGGCGACAAGTGGTTCCGGGATCGTAAGACGCCGGGCTACGGCAACACGATAATGCCGAATGCCTACGACAATCCGAAGGCAGCGGAGTGGCTGGGCGCGCAGTTCGCCGCCGATTCCCGCTTCGCCAAAGGTGCGGTGGGCTTCTGGTACAAGGCCTTGTTCCAACGCGAGGTGCTGCAGGCGCCAACTGATACGACCGGACCCGATGCCGCTGCCCGCCTGGCTGCCTACAACGCACAGCAGGAGGAGTTCACCGAGCTAGCCGCGCGCTTCGCTGCCGGCGGCTACAAGGTCAAGACCCTATTAGTTGACCTGATGCTGACCAAGCAGGCCCGCGCAAGCGGAATCACGGGCACGGTAACCGCTCAGCGGGCTGCCGCGCTTGCCGAGGTTGGCAGCGGTACGCTGCTCTCAGCGGGGCGGCTGAACCGGAAGGCTGCCGGTGTGCTGGGATGCCCTCACGCCCCGTTCAACAATGCGTTTGCCGGAGCCGCACTGGCCTACTCTGAGTTCGACGGCGGCATCGCTCGCCTCAAGGTCGCGCAGAACTTCACGTCGAGCCAGGTTACGGCCAGCGACGGGTTTGCCGTGCAGAATGCCTGCAGATGGGTGGCGGCTGACTTCGCGAAGCCTGTAGCAACTCGCTTGATGTTCCCCGGCGTAACGATGGCTGACACGCCGGCCAACAAGGCGGGCAGCGACAAGATTCAGGCAACTATCGTGGAACTGTTTGACAAGCTGTGGAACCAGCGCGTCACGACGACAGATCCGGAAGTGCAGCGCATGTACGCACTGCTGGTCGACATTTACAACGATCGCAACAATATGTCTGCAACGCCGCTTGCCTGCGAGTTGAACGCCGGCAATGACGCGACTGGTATGGGGCGGGCGTGGGCGATTGGGCTGATCTACATCGTCAGCGACACCAAGTTCCTGACTTTCTAACCGGTTGACGAGCCAGATTAAAGGAGTGATTTCAATGAACCGCAGAGAATTGTTCTTGAATGTGGCAAAGGCTTCCGGTGTGGTAATCCCATCATGGGGACTGCTACCGCTCGCCGCCTATGGCCAGCAGGCGGCGGCCCCGAAGATACTTCTCTACATGCACTTTGACGGCGGACCGACCTGGGATTTTTTCGGCGATCCGTCCGTTGAGCCCCGCTACAACCTGTATTCGCAGCAGGGCTTGGCGATTCCCGGGAGTGGGAATCTGCGCTGGGCGCCGATCGGCAACAACACGATCTTTTTCAACAGATTCCGTGATCAGATCCTGATGGTGAACGGAGTCAACACGTTGTCGAATAGCCACAATGACGGTGCTCGTTGCATGGCGACCGGCAAGCTGGAGATGGGCTTTCCGGCGCTGGCCGAATTGCATGCGGCAAAGTACGGTCCTGGCTTCGCAGCGGGATGGATGCTGAGGGATAACGACACGACGACCACTGGCGTCTACGCAGCCACCGCGATACCGGATCAGAACCAGTTGCGCGCGATGATCGACCCGCTCGCTCAGAGCGGCACGACCGACTATGTCAACCGGGCTCATTTCAACAAGGCCGTGCAGACGCGCACCGCCCGCATCGAAGCGCTCAGGGCAAACGGAGTGATGTTGCCGAAGGAGCGTTTGATCAGCGAGCAAGTCATGGCTGGAGCGGAGGCGCGTCAGCGTCTGCTCGCCGTCGCCGCGAATATTCCGGTGCAGTTTGGTCAGTTTCCGGATATCGAGGTTGCGCTGATCGCTGCTCAGTCCGGCATCACGGCGGCGATTCAGGTACAAACCGGAGGGTTTGATACGCACGGCAATGCGGCCGCTAACGACGGAGCTAACGGATCGTTTGCACAGGCGACCAATCGGCTCACCTACGTCTTGGAGGAGGCAGGTCGACGTGGTATTGCCGACCGGCTGTATGTAGTGGCCGGAGGCGAATTCAGCCGCACTGAGCTGAATGGTGGTAACGGGAATGATCACAAGAACGTCGGCGCTGGTTGCATGATCATAGGTCCTGCGGGCTGGGGCCTGGGCAATCGCACCGTTGGTGCCACAGGCCCGATGCATTCCGCCGTGGCGATCAATCCTAAGACCGGCGCGGTGGATCCGAACGGCGTGATGCTGAACCCGGCCCACGTGCACAGGGCACTTCAGGACTACCTTGGATCAGGACCAACCAACACGCAGCTGGATTTAGGCGTGCCGGCGGCCCAGAGGCTCGACCTGTTTAACCCGGCTGTTGTAACGGGGTACCCGTTCCTTACCGCCTGATCAACTTCACAGCTCAATCGCGCCGTGACCGCCGAAAGGTGGTTCGGCGCGCTTTTCTTTTCTGCGCGTTTACGCTCACCGCGACGGCTGGCGTCGCTGCGGAGCTGCGCGGCTTTGTCAGTGAAGGTGCGGCAGGCGTCCTGCAGTTTCAGTTCTGCAATGGCCCCGTGTTGGGCAGGGAACTGTTTCCGATCGAGGATAAAACGCCAAATGGCGCTCTGCGCCAGGGTGTAGGCGCAGTTCGGCAGATTATGTTGCGCCGGTACCAACCTCTGTATGTCGAAGCGCGCGGCGAGCGCGGCAAGACGAGCGTAACCGCGTATCAATTTCAGCGAGCGTTGGGCACTGTCGAGCTGTGCAAGGTACTTCCGCGCGACATTGCGTCCAACGTGCGCCTGCTTGCGGAGGGCGAGGGACCGGCGTGGCGGCTCGTTGTTACCGACGCCACGGCAGTGCTCGAATTGCCCGACAAAGTGTCCGTGAAGCTTCCCGCGGGGGCGTTCAAGGGAGCAGGCAGCGACCAGGCCGCCAAAGAAAGCTTAGCGCGTACGTACGAGGCACGTTCGGCCGACGGCATTCCGATCCGCGTCGAAGTCAACCCGCAGATGTGCACCGATGGGCGGTCAGAGACAGCCTACGGTGCCAGGGTCATTGTGCGTATCGAAAAACGCGTTCTGCAAGGTTGCGCATCGCGCTTCTAACGTCGCGCTCCAGTCAAACATAATCATTGCTGGCGCTGGGCAGCTTAGGCACACTTAAGCCAGCTTCTCCGTCCGCGCTTGACCCGTCGTGATTCCAGTAGTGAGTCGGCTACGCGGGATAGCGGCGATACCCGGTTTATGGATCTTCCAGCCTTCTGGGTTGGGAGCTATCGGTCTACGGATTGCGCATCGCCTTCGTGGTGAGTAAACGTCATCTATGTCAGATCATCGATCTCCGACACCTTGCGGCGTTCCTTTTGAGACAACTAAGCGCCAACTGGAAATACTTCTTCAAAAGTTCGACTTGCCGCTTATGCAAGACATAGATCGCTCGCTGAGACTGCTGACTGACTCATCAGCGACGCGTGATGATGTCGACCTGATGATCTGCGCTGCAATAGTGTGGTTTAGAAGCTCAAGAGCGCGCGAAGCATTACCCATATCTGCGAAGGCGTTACGGTGCGCCCGAAGGTTGAATGATCCAGTGCTTCTCATGAAAGCGATTATTTGTAGAGGGGGGCTTGCGGGCACAGTGCTGAATACCGGAACGGCGATTGAGAGCTATCTCGAGGCAATTCAACTTGCCCAAGCGATAAATCAACCCAGGGGTTTGGTAACCGGGTATATCAACTTGGCAGCTTGTTGCATGGACATTTCGCTTGATCGATATGCGCTGAGCTACAGCGAGCGAGCGCTCGCTGTAGCTCAAAAGTGGCGTTCACAAGAGGATGTTGACTATGCTGCTTCAGCCGAAATCCGAAGCTGGGAGCAACTGGCAAATGCATTGTTGCGAACGGGTGACAACCAAGCCGCACTAACGGCGGCAAAGAAGTGCGAAGAGGTCGGCTTGCAAGCAATGTCGAGGTTCGCTCCGTTTGAGCGCGCACAGGTCGAGGATGACATTGCGTTTGCTAAGTGTACGGCGCTGGTGGCACTCGTTCGTTTAGGACTGCTTGCTGAAGCGCGAACGCAGGCTGAGGCGCTTGATCGTGGCGCGAGCCGGAGAGAAGCGCATGCTCATATGGCCATAGCCGAGTTGCACGCCGCGTCGGGCGAGGAACGCTTCTTCGCGAAGATGATGAATTTGATCGAGTGGCATACGGCCGCATGGCGATCTATCGTGTCGCAGTTGATGGCATTGGCAGGCGTCTCACATCAAAGTTGCATTACCTGACGGAACTAGCAGCTTCTACAGAAATTCGAGAAGGCATTGAACCAGATCGCGCAATGCATGTTTATCGCGTCGGAAGCCTGTGCTCACTGTTGGCAGCGGAAGCGGGCCTAAGCGAAGAAGTGTGCTGGATGGCTGATGTGGCAGGGAGACTGCATGACTTAGGAAAAAGCTCGATCCCGGACACTCTCGTGCTCAAGCGCAAGCGGCTTACGCCAGGCGAGCGGCACATCCTCAATGGGCACAGCGAAGTTGGAGCACGGCTTGTTATGGACGCCAATGAGCCACGGCTCATCCAGGTCGTAGCTGCGATCCGCCATCATCATGAACGATTTGACGGCACCGGTTACCCGAGTGGGCTGAAGGGCGAGCTCAGTCCAATCTTGGCACGCATTGTTGCGCTTTCGGAAAGCTTCGATGCGATGCTGCAATCTCGCACATATCGACCCAGTCGATCTGTACCATCAGCCCTTGGAGAAATAGAGCGATGCGCGGGAAGTCAATTTGATCCGCGTCTTGCAGGTATTTTTGTCGCGATGATACGTCGCATAGAGCATGAGACTGGTGACCTTAAGGAGCACTTGGGATATCAGGGTCGCTTGTCACCTGCCGTGCAAACCTTTACTGCGCTGGAAAAATCGTTTCGAGCAGCGGCAATGGATTCAGCTGGCAATTGATTCTGGTTTTAGTTTATCGAGTAGTGACCTGGCGCTCGTCGGGATAGAGCGTACGGATTCACTGATGCCTGATCACGCTCGTGATCAATCATGAAAATCGCCACTTTCAACGTCAATGGCATCAGCAGCCGTCTTCCCCGCCTGCTCGAATGGCTCGAAGAATCGAGTCCGGATATTGTCTGTCTGCAGGAGCTTAAAACTTCTGACGCTACGTTTCCGGAGCTCGCAATCAAAAGTGCGGGCTACGGTGCCATATGGCACGGCCAAAAAGGGTTTAACGGTGTTGCGATTCTTGCGAAGGGTGTCGATCCGAAGGAGAGGCGGCGTGGGTTGCCGAACGATCCCGACGACACTCACAGCCGGTATTTGGAGGCGTCGGTCAATGGGCTCACCGTTGGTTCGATCTATCTGCCGAACGGCAATCCGCAGCCAGGGCCGAAGTTCGATTACAAGTTGGCGTGGTTCCAGCGGCTGATTGATCACGCCGCGCAGTTGTATGACTGCGGGGAGGACGTCGT
>Ga0137422_1000219_pt1 | contig 13358 bp, 10 predicted proteins | sample EasRivERMZT551_2_FD_102330 | JGI IMG/M metagenome (GOLD analysis project Ga0137422, IMG submission 102330) | Soil microbial communities from meander-bound floodplain in the East River, Colorado, USA - East River MetaG ERMZT551_2 | ecosystem: Environmental > Terrestrial > Soil > Floodplain ... | reverse complement strand
GTCCCCAGGTCCCGCCGACGTAGGCCTCGAAGTTCTTCGCGTCCAGGCCGGGCGAGAACTTCTTCGTGCCTGGGTAGTAGTAATAGATCACGCCGACGTCGAGGCCGAAGTCGCCGAAGGTCGTCTTGTAGCCGCCGTAGAAATCCATTTCGAGCGATGCGCCATTGAAGAGCAGTTGCTCGACGTTCGAGTTCCAGTTGCCCAGATAGAAGCCGGACTTGTGCGCGAAATCAAAACCGCCTTGAAACGCGGGTTTGTAGTCAGTTTGCGTAAAGCCGCGGAAGCGGTAGTCACTGAACAGTCCCGCGTTGCCGGTAAAGGTGAATTCGGGTTCCGGTTTTGCTGCCGGTGCTGGTGTCGTCTGTGCGGTGGCAGCGAGCGGCGCAGCACTTCCGATCGCGATCGCGCAAGCAATCAGCGCTCTTCTCATGTTCTTATCCCCTCTGTGATGTGGTCGTCAACAAACTCCGAGGGGCTCTACGCAACATGCATGCCAATTGTTGCAGCGCCAAAATGCGCAATCACGGTGCAAAAGACGCTAATGAGCAAAGCTCGCGCACACTGGCAGTGCGCGTGCGCACGAGCGTGGGGCGCGCTCGTGAACAAACCTCAATAGGCTAAATTCGCGTCATGGACAAGGTTTCGTTTCTCGATGAGTTGCAGGACCGGCTGGCTGCACTGATGCGTAACACACCGGCGGCCGACATGCAGAAGAACTTGAAAGCGCTGCTAACGCAACAGTTCGCGCGGCTCGAGCTCGTCACGCGCGAGGAATTCGACACTCAAACCAAGGTGCTTGCGAAAACGCGCGCCAAACTCGAAGAGCTGGAGCGCAGGCTGTCGGAAATCGAGAACAGCAAGAAGCGTTAAGCGGCCGACGATTCGGTGGCAGAGCGCTTGCGAGCAATCGCAATGATTTTTGCCGCGGTGGGCAATTCGAGTTCGGCTAATTCGGCTTCCATTGCGGGGCGGTCGATCAATCGCACATGGCGGCGCTTGGCAATTTCCTTCGCGCCGCTTTCATACCCAGCTTCGGCGATCACCGCGACGCGCATCATTCCGATTTCCCGTGCCTGCTCGATCAACGCGGTGATGCGGTCGGCCGACACGTGATCGTTTTGCACGACGAATGCGTAGGCGCGCGCAGCATCTTCGCGATGGCGCAGCACGAGCTCGATCGGCCACACGGCCGGCGACGCGGGGGATCCACGATAGCCGCGCGATTCATACCAGGCGAGCACGAGTTCGCGTAGCGGTACGTTCGGTGAAATCGCATCGGGCTTGCGCTTAGCTGGCGTATCGCTGGAACGCGGGGGCGGCGGCGCCCCGGTGTTGGGCCGCGTGTGCGGAGACGGCTCCATAATCTGCGATATCAGGTCCTCGATCGGATCCATTCCCTCTGCAGCCTGCTCGGCCGGTGTTGCCTGGTGCGCTCCGTTTTGCGCACTTTTCGACTTCGACTTGCTGCGCGATTTGGAATCATGCGACTTGCTGTGACCAAAGTCGAGCGGTGGTAGCTCGCGCGACTTTTCCTTGGCCGCTTTTCGTGCGGCGGCGTGTCGCGCGGCGGCGGCGGCTTTCTCAGCCGGGTCGTCCTCGAGTAACCGACCGACTATCTTCGGCTTGACTCGCTCTTCACTCTCCTCGGGCCTGTCTTCGTCCAACTGTCCGCCCGCAAGCATCAGCGCCATCGCACTTTGCTCGCGTGCGGCGGACTTCTCGCGAATCGCGCGTGCGCGCCGTTGCGCCCACACGTAAAGCCCGGTTAGCGTGACGAAGATAACGATTGCGAGAAGGAAAGTTGCCACTAAGTACGTGTGCCGATGTGCAAATTTAGAGTCACTAAAGACGCGACTGTATCGTGCCACGATGACGCGAACCAGCCCCTGTGAATATCAGGCCAAACGGGTCATTTTTCCTTCGTCCGATTAGGCCCCTTTACTCCAAGAACGGGGGATGCGGGAGGGTGCGACGATGCACTTCCAATCGCGTGAACGGTTTAGGCCGCGAGCCTCGCGTGCGCGCCGATAGAATCGCGCGCCATGCCTGTGCAGCCACTCGCCCGATGAAACCGATGCAATGACGCTCGCTGTCGTTCGCAGCCGGGGCTTGGCGGGTATGTCAGCGCCTGAAGTGACGGTCGAAGTGCACCTTGCCAATGGTTTACCGGCCTTCACGCTGGTCGGGCTGCCCGATACCGAAGTACGAGAAGCGCGCGAGCGTGTGCGAGCTGCGCTGCAAAACAGCCGCTTCGATTTTCCAATGCGGCGCATCACAGTCAACCTGGCGCCGGCTGATCTGCCGAAAGAATCCGGCCGTTTCGACCTGCCGATCGCGCTCGGAATTCTGGCGGCAACCGGACAACTGCCATCACGCGCGCTCGACCGCTACGAATTTGCCGGCGAGTTGTCGCTGTCGGGCGAACTGCGGCCGGTGCGCGGAACACTGGCGATGGCTTATGCGGTGACGCTGGCGTCCGGCAACGAAAAAATAGTTGGTCAGCGAAATATCCTGCGCGGTTTTGTCGTGCCCTATGAGAGCGCCGATGAAGCCGCGCTGGTCGGGCAGGTCCCAATTTATCCCGCCAAGACTCTGCTGCAAGTGGTCGAGCATCTGCGCGCAGACGCAGGCGAAGCGGATGCGCGACGGATCGATGTCCACCAGGCGATGGTGCGGCTGACGCCACCCACCTATCCCGACATGTTCGACGTCAAGGGACAACTGGCTGCGCGTCGCGCGCTGGAGATTGCCGCCGCCGGCGGCCATAGCGCGCTGCTGGTCGGCCCGCCGGGTACCGGCAAGACGATGCTGGCGCAGCGGTTCGCGGGAATTCTGCCGCCGATGACGACCGACGAAGCCCTGGAATCCGCGGCGGTGTTATCGCTGGTCGGGCAGTTCGCGACGCAGCGCTGGGCCACCCGCATCTTTCGTTCGCCACACCACACTTCGAGCGCGGTCGCGCTGGTCGGTGGTGGCAATCCACCCCTACCCGGCGAAATCTCGCTGGCCCATCACGGCGTGTTGTTTCTGGACGAGCTGCCGGAATTTGAACGACGCGTGCTCGAATCGTTACGGCAGCCGCTGGAATCGGGCCGCATCACAGTGTCGCGTGCAGCGCGTCAGGTCGACTACCCAGCGAAATTCCAACTGATCGCCGCCATGAATCCGTGTCCGTGCGGATACTTCGGACACAAGACGATCGAGTGCCGCTGCTCGCCCGATCTGATCGCGCGCTACCAGGACCGCATATCGGGTCCGCTACTCGATCGCATCGATATGCGCGTTGAGGTGTCGTCGTTCACCGAAGAGGAGCTGACGACAATGCAGGACGGCGAGCCGACGCGCTTCGCCGCCGAACGCGTGCGCAAGGCGTACAACCAAGCGCTGTCGCGGCAAGGCAAACTGAATGATCATCTGCAGCCGGCCGAGATCGACGAGGTGTGCGGCGTAACCGGCGCGGTCAAGCAGCTATTGCATGCGGCTGCAGTTCGGCTCGGCTGGTCGATGCGCGCGTATCACCGTGTACTGAAGGTGTCACGCACGATCGCGGATCTGAGCGGCGTTAGCGAGCTTGCGACGGTGCATGTCGCCGAGGCGATTCAATATCGACGTTCGTTACGCGAAGTTTGATTCGTGTGCTTCGTGCGCCAACTGGGAATTTACTTGCCGACCGGACTCAGTTGCTCGCGCGCTTTCTTCCGCTGCGCCAGCATTTCTTCCTGCAGCTTGTATGCGGCGTAGTACTTGTAGATGTTGCGCACGTACGTTGTCGTCTCGATGCCGATCTTCTCGGCCGTGACAATCTCGACATTGTTGAACCACTTGTCCGGATCGAGCCCGCGCTTCGCCGCCTCCTTGCGCATGCGCGAGATATTGCCCGGCCCAGCGTTGTAGCTTGCGAACGCGAACAGCGGCCGGTTGCCTTCGGTGAACCTGGCATCGGGAAAGTAGCGGGTCATCAGCTGATCCATGTACTTGACCCCACCGTGGATGTTGGGCTCGATCTGGTGGATGTCGCCGACCTTCAAGCTCGCGCCCGTAGCCGGCATGATCTGCATCACGCCGATCGCACCACCGTGGCTCTTGGCAGTTTGATCGAGCCGCGACTCCTGATAGCCCTGCGCAGCGAGCATCAGCGGGTCGAAGCCGTATTTGCTGCCGTACCTTTCGAACAGGTCGAGCGTTGCTTCGAAGCGCATCAACTCTGCGCTTTCAGTGTTGTTCGATATCTGCTGGATGCGCTTGTTGAATTGCGCAATCCGTGACTCCACCACACCCTGTTTCTTGACAAAGTTCTTGTAGAAATCTTCCAGCGCCGCGGTCAGTTGCGGACTGTTCTTGCGAAGCGCCCAACCGGTATAGGCATCGTCACGCAGAACGAGATCCTCGCGCACCTTGACCTTGGGTAACACCTGTGCCCAGATCTTCGCTTTCCACTCGTCGACGACGAGGTAGTCGAACAAGCCGGCATTCAGCATTTCCAGCTTGTCCTCGTCTTCGAGCTCATGAGGCACCGAAGTGATCTTGACGGGCGCCTTACCGGCGGCCGTCAGCTTGTCGTTTAACGCCACTACGCTTTGGTAGTAGCTGCTTACCGGGTTGACGTGAACTGTTTTGCCGGACAGTTCTTCGACTGTAGCGATATGCGGCGCAGTGGGGCCCGTCACGACGACCTCGCGCACCGGCTTGCGGTCACGCGGCGCGACGAAGTCGACAATCTTCAGCCGCTCCTCGATGGCGGTCAGATTACCGGCGGCGATATCGCCTCCGCCGGCGACGAGCTGCGGCAACAGCCTGTCGCGCGTAGTTGGAATGATGAAGACAGTGATCGGCCGTTTGTCGAGCTGCCTGGCGTACTTTCGGTTGATGTAATGCTCGAAGTCGCGCACCAGCTCCGCAGTGATGCCGCGCTCGCGCCCCTTGTCGTTGTAATAGAGGGTGCGACTGTGCGGCACCAGCACGCGGATCATGCGACGCTTGACCATCGCGTCGAAGTCGCCGGTCCACTGCTTATTCGTCAGATTGAGTTGGTGCGGTTTGCTCGTAGCCGGCGCCGGCGGTGCAGCGCTTGCTTGCGCGACGACCAGCGGTGAACCAAGTGGTTCTCCGCCATGCGCTAGCGACGCAGCCATCGCGGTGACTGCAATGACAGTTGCCAGAAGAACGCTATTCATCGGCGACGCTGCGATCCCACTCGGCGCACTAACGCAGATTGGTTAGAACGGCATCATATTCGAGACACAGACTCATCCAAATGGGCGGCGCTGGTGCGGTGTACCGTAAACTTGGACTCCGCAGTTCGCTATCGCGCGTCTCTCAGAGGAAGCTAGGACTATCGGGACGGTTGAGCCCGAACTGAACTATCTGCGATCTGCATCCGCCGCGGAGCACCCCGGAATTCCAGAATGGTTGACGGCGGCGCTCGTTTGCCTGGGTTACTTCATCGGCACCAGGATCGGCTTCGCGCTGACGTTTCAGCCGAATCCAATTTCGATACTGTGGCCGCCGAACTCGATCTTGCTCGCAGCGCTTGTTCTTACCAAGCCACGCTCTTGGTGGCTGCTTCTGCTCGCCGCGTTTCCGGCGCATTTAGCGGGTCAGGCGGAGAGTGGTGTTCCGGGTATCCAAATCATCGCGTGGTTCATAAGTAATTGCAGCGAGGCGTTGATTGGTGCCGGATGCACATACTGGCTCGTTCAGGGCCCTCTGCGATTTGATTCGTCCCGGCACGTTTGCATATTCGTGTTGTTTGGCGCGCTCTTCGCGCCTTTCGTTTCGTCATTCATCGACGTCGCGTTCGTCACCGCCATCGGCTGGGGACAGGGAAGCTACGCGACTCTATGGAGGATGCGCTTCTTTTCCAACGTGCTGACGAGTCTCGTGCTGGTGCCGGTCATTGTGACCTGGGTGACGCTCGGCTCAGCGACCTTGCGACCAGCACGCGTGCAGCGATATGCGGAAGCCGGCGCCCTGCTGTTCGGACTGCTACTGGTGAGCTTCACGGTATTTGTAGGAAACAGACTCGATAGCAGCGCAACACCGGTGCTGCTCTACGCGCCGGTGCCATTTCTTTTGTGGGCCGCACTAAGGCTTGGGCCGCTCGGAACGAGCACATCGCTTTTGACGGTTGCCATCTTCGTGATCTGGGGCGCCATCCACGGGCACGGCCCGTTCGTTGCGGCGTTGCCGGAAGACAGTGCGCTCTCGATCCAACTCTTTCTAAGCGTGCTCTCGATAACGTTGCTGCTTCTGTCTGCGGTGATCGAGCAGAACAGACAGACAGCAAAGGCGCTGCGGGATAGCGAAGAGAGATTCCGGCTGGCTATCAGCGCGGCAAAGATGGGCACTTGGGACTGGTGGATTCAGCTAAACACCGCCTCGTGGTCAGAAGAGTCGCTTGGCATCGCTGGTCCGCACGATGCCCCCACCTTCGAACACTTCCGCAATTTGCTGCATCCGGACGACCGAGATGCGGTCACCCGGGGGATGTACCGTGCAATGGTGGACAAGTTGCCCTTCGAAGCCGAGTTTCGCGTCGTCCGTCCCGATGAAGCTGTCCGCTGGGTGCTAGGTAAAGGAGCGGTCCTATACGACGAAACGGGCAAGCCTGACCGCATGCTGGGCGTTAACGTCGACATCACCGACCGCAAGTGCGCCGAGGAAGCGCTACGCAAGCAGATGGCATTGCAGGAAAGCGAAGCGCGATTCCGCAAACTGGCGGACGCGATGCCGCAAATCGTTTGGACGGCAACGCCGGACGGTCAAGTGGAGTACTCCAATCGGCGTACGTACGAGCTGATCGGCATCCACGAAGGTGCCACCGGCGAAGAAATCTGGCATGTCGTGCATCCCGACGATCGACAGGCCTGCCTTGACGCCTGGAATGATGCTGTGAAGTCGGGGCGGCCGTACGAAACGGAATGCCGGTTAATGGTTTCAGAAACCAGCCAATACCGCTGGTATCTCGCACGCGCGCTACCGGTGCGCGGCGATGCCGGGGGCGTTGTCCGCTGGTATGGGACCGCCACCAATATCCATGATCAGAAGCATGCGGAGCGAGTTTTGCAGGAAATGCGGAAAGCTTGAACACGATGCCAGCGAACGCACGGCAGAGCTGCTGCATGTCAACAAGAATCTGCGCGAAGAAATAGTCGATCGCGCTCGGGCCGAACAGGCGCGGCGCACGTCAGAAGAACGCTTGCGCGGCGGTTGACATTCCTCCCGTTGATCTACTTGTCAGGTGCTGGCTCTACCTGTCACCGACGGTTCGCGCTCCCCTTCGAGCACTGCTTTGTAAACAACGCCGGCGATTGCAGCGCCGATCATGGGTGCAATCCAAAACAGCCATAGCTGTTGCAAGGCCCAACCGCCGACGAAAAGTGCCGGACTGGTGCTACGTGCCGGATTCACCGATGTGTTGGTCACCGGAATGCTGATCAAGTGAATCAGCGTGAGTGCAAGTCCGATCGTTAGACCTGCTAAGCCTACCGGTGCGCGCTGATGGGTCGCACCCAAGATGACAATCAGGAACATGAAAGTCATCACCACTTCCGTGAGGAGCCCGGCCATCATCGAGTACTTGCCGGGTGAATGCTCACCATAGCCGTTTGATGCGAAACCACCGGCGAGACTGAAGTCCGCCTTGCCACTCGCGATCAGGTAAAGCACCCCTGCACCGGCGATGCCGCCTATAACTTGCGCGACGATGTAGGGCAGTAGCTGTGCGGCAGGAAACCGCCCGCCGGCCCATAGTCCGACCGAGACGGCAGGATTGAAGTGCCCGCCCGAAATAGGCCCGAGCGCGTATGCGCCGGTCACAACCGTGAGTCCAAAGGCCAGTGATACGCCGAGCAGTCCGATTCCCACTCCAGGGAACGCAGCAGCGAGTACGGCGCTACCGCAGCCGCCGAGCACAAGCCAGAAAGTGCCGAGGAACTCCGCCGAAAGTTTCGCAAACATCACCGAACCTCCATTGGTTGTGTATCGCGCGCAATATCCAGCTTAATGCTGTCTCGTTCTTTCTTATTGCGCGACTTTCCAGCCGTCTTTGGTGTTGCACAGGTTCCACGCGCTGGCACCGTGCTCTCCGCCCGCTGACGTCGTGAACTCGGCGGCGCGGCAACGCATGCCGTCCTTCGTGAACGTCTTGGTCGGTTTAATAGTTCCAGAAGCCTTAGTTTCCGGATTGCTCCACGTATGCGTTTGGCCATCCTTTCCGGTGTCTAGCGCTTTGGTGAATTCGGCGCGGGCGATCGTCACGTCGCTCTTCGTCAGCTTCCCGAGTGGTCCGGGGGCCAGAAAGAGTTCATTGAATGCGAAAGCCTGGGATGAGAGCGATGCGGCGATCAGCACCGTACTCACGTGAGAGATTGTCTTTCGATACCTCATTGGTGTTCCTTCGTTGTCACTCAAATCAACCACTGGGACATAGCGTACGCGCTACGGTCGCCCGAGGTACAAATAAACCGCCATGTTGTAGCGACTCTCGTAACCGAACCCGAGGAAGAGCGGACCCAGAGGTGAATCGACGCCCAGGAACACCGATGCAGCCTTGACCGTGAGGTCACCCGAAAATGGCTTACCGTGCCAAATCGGCACCAATGGTCGCAGTCGCGCTATCTCCAGTGAACCGCCGACGTGAACACCCTCGAACAACGGAACATTGGCCACATTGGCGCGATAGATCAGGCGGCCGAAATAGAAATCCTCGGTGCGCAATTGCGCGCGCCGCAGGCCGGATAGGTTCAGAAATCCACCCAGCTCGAACTGATCGTACAAAGGCACTAGGTCAGAACCCAGCTTGCCGCCCGCGGCAGCCAACACTTCCACCGTATGCGCGCCCCAGGTGATCGGGGCGCTGAGCCGTACGTCCCAGCGCGTGTAGCTCTCGTCGGCTCCCAACACATCGGTCGATGCATAAAGATTGCCTCGCGCAAAGTATCCCTTCCGCGGAAAGTTGATGTTATCGAGCCGATCGAGCGTGGCCGACAACGTGAACGCGCCGACATGGACGCTATCGCTTTCTGGCAAGGTCACCGGGACGCCCCCGGGGCCTGGCAAGATGAAGACGCTGCCACCGCGCAACTCGAAGTCGCGGTAGCCGACCCGCGCGCCGACACGCGCTTCACCGTACTGAATGAAATTGGCTCCCAAGTCGATTCCGACGGACGTGGTCTGGTCGCGGTACTCGGCAAAGCGAAGGTCATCGGCAAACAGATCGAATCGATCGATCGAGTACCGCAGATTCGGCGCAACAAACAAGTATTGCCGCGCGGACAGCGGCTGATAAAGCTCCGTAGACAGCAGGACATCGCGCCCAAGGATCACATCGTTGCGCCATTCGCCGCCGAACGAATTCAGCCACTTCAAGCGGTGCGAAGCGAGCAAATTGAAATCGGCCTGGTCGCCCAGTGCAGCTTCGAGCTCAAGACCGAAGCGCACGTAATTGCGCTCAGGCTTCTCTTTGACCAGGACGATCAACGTGCGCTTGCCGTCGATCTCCTGCACCGTGTAATTGACCGTCTCAAAGTCGCCCCGGCCAAAGATGCGGCGCATGTCGAGATCGATGGTGTCGCGCTCTAGCGGCTGTCCGATTCGTGTTTCCATCGCCTGCAGCACGACAGCTTCACTGACTGCGCGCGTGCCCTCAACCTTGATGGCATCAATCACCAAAGCGGCCGTCGCTGTCGGTGCGACCTGACGCGCACGGAGCGCCGCGTATTGCTCGGGCGGCAGCGACAACGCGCGCAGGCGGTCTGCCATCTTGCGCGCCGCAGCTTCGCCGATCGGCACTGTCTTTAACAGGTTATCGAAGTCGCCGGCCGAGTAGTCGCCGAGCTCGGGGAGAATCAAAATGTCCTGCGGCTTTAGCTCGGCCAGCGAGCGGTTGACGTTCTGCTCGGTCAGGATGTTGATCATCTGCAGCGACACGCTAAGCACCGACGTGATCTGCTCGGGTTTCAGCAGCGGCGTGCCGAGATTGACCGCGATGATGATGTCGGCGCCCATCGAACGCGCGATATCGACGGGTAGATTGCGCACCAGGCCGCCGTCGACCAACTGCCGCTTGCCAGCTTCGACAGGGGCCACCGCGCCGGGCACCGACATCGAAGCGCGGATCGCCTGAACAACGCTGCCCTCGCTCAACACCACCATCTCACCCGTGCCGATATCGGTGGCGATCGCACGAAATGGAATCGGCAATTCATCGAAGCTGCGCACGTTCGAGATCCGGATCAGCTTGCGAAGCTCGCCTTCGAGCGCGACGCCGGTAATCAGGCCCTTCGGCAACAGCACTCCGTCCTTGCTGACCGCCAGCTCGGGTACGAAGTAGGGTCGCAAATCGTCGTCTTTACGCCGCATCGTCTGGTCCTGCCGCGGCGGGCGATCGGTGAAGAGACCCTCGGTCGTGATCGTCTTGATCGCCTTTTCCAGCTCCGGCACCGTCATGCCGGTCGCATACGACGCGCCGACAATCGACCCCATGCTGGTGCCGGCGATCACATCGACTGGAACACGCAGTTCTTCGAGAACTTTGATGACGCCAATGTGCGCCGCGCCGCGTGCGCCGCCGCCGGACAAGACCAGACCGATCTTCGGCCGCCGAGCATCTGCCGCGGCGGTGGTATCACTGCCGCTCGGCGTGCCTTGCGCGATCGCAGCCGTCGCGAAAGTCGCGACGGTGAGTAAAACTAGGTATGCAGCGATCGACCGGCAGGACGGTCTGTGTTTCACGAGTGGCGCGCAACCGAGGAACGGGACTTGCCGCGCCGCGATTGGCGCGATCGTGCACGAGAGCCGCCTGCGGGTGACAGAAGATTGATCGAAGAAATTATCATGCCCCTTGTTAAGACTAGGATAAGGCAAGTACCGAGTCGTGATGTCTTGCGTTCTCGAGTTAGCCCTTCAACAACGAACCAGAAGACCTGCGGTCTCGCCTGAGTAAGGCGCTCGATATGAACAGCATCGTGAGGCGAAGGCTCACAGCCGCGGTCGTCGCGGGTACGCTCATCGGCTGCGCCTCGAGCCCGCCGTCGTCGCCTGCGGCAGGACCCGACTACAAGGGCCGGGCTGTGACGCGCGTCGAGGGCGGCGTCCGGGTGTCGACCGCGGTTTTGTCGGCCGAGGAGAGCGCCGCCGTGTACGGCGTGCCTCTCGCAGAGAGGGCGATTCAGCCTGTCTGGATCGAGATCGAGAACCGCGACGATCGCGCTTATTTCCTGCTGTCGCCGGGCCTCGACCCGAATTTCTTCCCGGCTTCCGAAGCGGCCGAAGCGCTCGCGACGGACGACTCGCGTGAGCAACGCGCCGCGCTCGACCGGCGCTTTCGACAGCTCGCGTTCCGCAATCCAGTCCTGCCCGGCGCGACGACATCGGGATTCGTCCTGACCAACCTCGACGAGGGCGTAAAGCTTGTCCAGGTCGACTTGGTTGCGAGCGGGCGCACGAAGACTTTCTCGATCCTCACGATCGTGCCCGGCTTTCGAGCCGATTACCACATCAGCGAAGTGTTCAGGCGCGAGATCTACCCGCCAGCGAAGATCGTGGACTACACGGATGACGCCGCTTTCCGTGCGGCGCTCGAGGCCCTGCCGTGCTGTGTGACCAACAAGGACCGGTCCAAGAACGGCGATCCTCTCAATCTGGTGGTCGTGGGCGGCCGCGACGATGCGTTTCCGGCGCTTGTGCGGCGCGGCTGGCGTCCGACTGAGGAAAAGTGGACGGGCTCGATCACGAGGATGGTCACCTCAGCGCTCTCTGGCGAGCGTTACGCCTATGCGCCCGTGAGCGATCTCTACCTCTACGGACGCGCGCAGGACCTCGCGCTGCAGAAGGCGCGCGACAACATCCACCAGCGCAACCACCTGCGGCTCTGGCTGAGCCCGAAGCGCTACCACGGCAAGCAGGTATGGGTGGGCCAGATCAGCCGCGACATCGGGAGCCGTCTCACCATCCATTCCCCGACATTCACGACGCACAAGATCGACCCGGACGTGGATGAAGCGCGCTCAGCGCTGAGCGAGGACATGGCCTATTCTCAGAACCTCGCGAAGATCGGGCTCGTGAAGGGGGTGGGTGCCGCCCCGAGAGACGCCCCGCGCGGCAACCTCACCACCGACCCCTACTACACCGACGGCCTTCGCTCAGTGCTCGTGTTCGACCGCAAGCCGACATCGCTGGACGAGATCGAATTGTTCCCGTGGAGTACGGGCGACAGACTCAAGGACGCGAGCCAAGGAGGCACGCAATGAGCGTGTTGCCGCTGTTGCCTCGTGTCCTCCGCAATGCGGCGTGTGCGGCGAGCATATCGCTCGCCCTCGTTGGCTGTGCGACGTGGCAAGCTCCCGCCGAGGTCAGCGACGCCGCGCTGCGCGCACGCGCCATGACCGCTACCGAGCGCGACGTGCGCGTGACTGCGGCGGTGCTGAGCGCAGAAGACAGCCGGCGCATGTTCGGCGCCGACGTCAACAAGACCGACGTGCAGTCGGTATGGATCGAAGTCCAGAATCGGACGTCGCAACCGTTGTGGCTGCTGCGGTCGGGAACCGACCCGGATTACTTCTCGCCGCTCGAAGTCGCGTGGTCCATGCACACGCCGCTCGCGGGAGGCACGAACGCGAGCATCGACGACCACTTCGACAGATTCGGGTTCAAGAACCCGATCCCGCCGGGGGCGACGCGCACGGGGATCCTCTTCACCAACCCACAGCACAGCACGAAGCTGCTCAATGTCGATCTGCTTGGGAACAAGGCGCTGATTCCCTTCTCCCTGTTCCTGCCAGTGCCGGACGACCCCGCCGATGAGCGCCTGCCGCAGCTCTCGTTCCGGTATCCCGATGCGCAGGTCACGGACTACAAGGACCTCGCCGCGCTCCGTGCGGGGCTCGAGCGGTTGCCCTGCTGTGCGACCGACGCCGGCGGGTCGGGGCAAGGCGACCCGCTGAACGTTATCTTCATCGGCACCATCGCGGACATCGGCGCCGCGGGCATTCGGCGGAGCTATCGGCGTAGTTTCTACGAGTCCGATATGGCGCAACGGGTCTTCGGCCGCGAGCCTTACTTCGTCGCGCGGAAGCAAGCGCAAGCGGGTGCACCGGCGACCTGGATCCGCCTATGGGTTGCGCCGATGCGCTTCGACGGTAAGCCAGTCTTCGTGGCGCAGGTCGGACGGCCGGTCGGCGGGCGCTTCGCACCCCGCGACACGGCAAACATCATCCTGCACGATGATGTGGACGAGGCGAGGAACCTCTTGATTCAGGACATGATGTATTCGGGCGGACTGGAAAAGCTCGGGTTTGTCACCGGTGTCGGCGCGGCCGCCGAGACGCTTCCCCGAACCGCACTCAACGGCGCGCGCT
>Ga0137422_1000211_pt1 | contig 13698 bp, 12 predicted proteins | sample EasRivERMZT551_2_FD_102330 | JGI IMG/M metagenome (GOLD analysis project Ga0137422, IMG submission 102330) | Soil microbial communities from meander-bound floodplain in the East River, Colorado, USA - East River MetaG ERMZT551_2 | ecosystem: Environmental > Terrestrial > Soil > Floodplain ... | reverse complement strand
TTACCGAGGCGAGGACATGGCGACGCCCTTCGCTACCTATCTCGATTTGCAAATCAGAAACTCGACCCGGCCGATTGTCCTTGTCATTGGCAAAAAGTATCGGGCGACTTGCCGCGTCAAGATAGACGGAGCTCTCCCGATCGGAACGAACGGACAAAAGATAGGCCTCGCCGGATCGTTTACGGGAGCCTCAACCGGCGTACTTGAAAGCACCGAGGGAGACGGCGGTAAGGTCTACGCGATGAACGCAAACGGACCTATCGCCGCGCACAAGTTTAAGCAAATGACGGTCGCCGACATCCTGGCGAATCCCTGGGCCGAGTTGTTTTGCGAGTGGACCGAGCCCTCAGGCGGGACGCCTGGGTATCGATTTCTCTTACATTTCTTTATATCATTCCCTAACGGGTCGAGCTCGTTCCCGGCGCTCCTCAAGCAAGCCGCCGACCAGGGATTTATAACCGACGCGGACGGTAAGCTTTGGATCGATAAGATAGAGATCAATGAGGTCGACGAGTGCGATCTTGAGTTTGACTCTCCGTCGTATTCAAAGACAGAGGAGACGGCGCCGGACGCTGACGACGGGACGATCACGATCAACGCGACGAGCTCGTTTACTAAGCAGTATTCCCTCGACGGCGTCGCTTGGCAAAGCAGTAACTTATTTACTGACCTGGCGCCAGGCTTTTATACGATCTACGTTAAAGACTCAAACCCGGCGACGTGTCAAATCTCCCAGGCAGGGATACAAATATTAGAATCGGAATTTGAGGAGCCCGACCCTCCCGATCCTGAGCCCGACCCCGCTCCGCTATCCGTTGACGCCAAGCCGACCAACGCGAACAACCTGGTCCCTTGGTACGTCGCTGACGGCTATCTCAATTTCAATTCATGGTCGGTTACTAATTGTTGTTGGGACATCCCGGCGGCCTATCGTCTCAGGTCCCAGGGTAAGAACAATCTCAAGCACGCTCTCGTCGCGGTGAATGGTGAGGAGTTTACTTTTTATATAAACTTCGATACACCTATCAACGACCCGAGCTTTGCGACTTGGAAACTCGCGCTCGTCGATGAGAACGGAGTCGTAAACGATGACGTCGCGCCGTTGGTCCGGGACCTTTTCGACGACGGAGTTACTTACAATATTTACGCGGCCGTGACTCTCAACGGGATCACGATCAATAAGTATTACAAGCTCCTTATTTATAACGGGTCGACGTTCCAGGCGCACTATCTATCCGGCCTGATCGAGGTCCTCTCGCTTGACTCGGCGAAATGTCTTTCGACTCGCTTGCAGTATCGGGCAACGATTAACCTTTACGGGTTCCGTTACGAGTCGCTCCCGGACTATTTCAATGTTCACCGCGCCAGGATTTACCGTATCGACGAGCAAGCCGAGACGACGCTCACGCAATACCGGGCCGTTAGCTCGGGCCAATTGCGAAACGTTCACTATGAGCTCGACCGTTGGATCGCGCTCGAGGCGTATTACTTTAACGACATCGCTCACCGTGCCATGGACGTTTGGCAAATGCACGACGTCAATATTATCAACGATGTTTCGTACCTCCTCAAGACGCCGTATAAAAAACTATTCGACCAGGCGCTCGACCTTTACAAGGGACGCGTCGAGTTGTTCGAGATTGCGTTTAGCACGAGGAACAGGTACAATAGATTGGGAGACATCACGGTTATCGAGGGCTCGGATTTCTTGTTACATGAGGACGGCGGACGCTTAAGATATTAACGCTATGGCAGTAGATAAACGAATCCCCGAACTAGACCCGATAGGGTTTGTTAACGGGACATTTATGTTTGCAATGTACGACCCGGCAACCGACACGACTTACCGGGTTGACCTTAGCCAAGTATTGCCGGCTCAGACGGAGTCCGTTTTTGAATGGGACGACGCTACGTCTTACGACACGAACGAGATAGTAATCTCAGATAATAAGCTTTGGAAAAGTCTCATCGACGATAACCTTAATAACCTCCCGGTCGAGGGCGCCAATTGGACTGAGGTCAGCAAGTCCCTCGCGTCAGCTATCCAACCCTGGGCGGCCGGCGTATACACCGAGGAGGACGTCGTCGTCCTATCGGACCATAACGGACCCTGGCAATTTTATGTACTCGTAAGCGTGACGCGTCCGTATGCGAGCGCGGACATTGCGGCCGAGGAGACCGCCGGCGATTGGGAACAAGTGAGCGACGTCTCAGTCTCTAACGTTGCTCTCGCCGGCGCGATCATTACGCTCCCATTCAAGGGCGCAAGTCAGCGACAGTTTAGGACCGTTGCCGCTCATGCCGCTAACTTTACTCTCGCCGTGAGCGGAGCGACCAAGGCAAGGCGTTTCGATTATGCCTTTGAGCTCGGCGCGATTTATTATGTCGAGCTCCCGGTCGGGTTTAAAATGTCTGACGCGCTCTATGACTCAGGTACAAGACGATGGACGCCGGACGTTGCCGGGAAATATGTAATGACAGGATTTCAAGACGGCGCCGATTGGCTTGTTTGGATACGCGGACCTTTTAGCTAAATTTATCCTCCTATGTATAGACTCATTCTATCGCTCCTCCTCATTGCCTCGGCGGCCTCCGCCCAGGTCGACGCGACCTTTAGAGCTTACCGATCCGTTAACGCGGTCGATAGTACGCTCTTAACCGGCAAGCCGGCCGGTACTCTTTACTACAATTTGCAGTCGAACAAATGGAGAGCCAAGGACGCGGTCGGTTGGTTTAACCTCAGGAGCTCAGGCGGCGCGGCCGGCGCCTGGTTGACCGCCTCAGGAGGTACGGCGGCGGGAGTTAATACCTGGACATTCAACGCGCTAGATAATTGGCTCGTCAATGGAACGGCGACGGCGACGGCGAACAATCAAAGGCTTATAGATTTCGGGCCAACATACACGGCGCGCGCGACCGTGAGCGATGCAATGTGGATCGAAGGACTTAGCGGCTCTCTCATCTATAGCGCGGCCTCTCAGAATCTTCAAGCGCTGAGGATTACAACGAATTGGGATAATACCGGCGCTCATGCCACCACGTTCGCGACTATTATAGACGTGCAACCAACTTTCACCGGATCGATCGCTCAAAAGTATGCCCTCCGAACGACAACGATAGCAAACGTTAACGTCGCTCTCGGGGCGAATACCGGGACGGCAAGGCTTACGGTTGGCGGATCAGGCACGACCGAGACGGATGTCATCATGCAATTAACTAATAACGCCGCCTCCGAAAGGATGAGAGTAACATCGACAGGATCGGCGGTTATTACCACCGTCTTGCAAAGTTCAAACAAGCATGGACTAGCTCTAAACTTTTCAGGCACACACACACCAAACAACGCCGTCCCATTTGGAGCCTTAAAAATAGAGGGGACTTTCGGCAATACGTCAACCGAGACCGATGTTAACCAAATTTACATTAACGAGTCAATCACGTCCGCCACAGGCGGAGCGCTAGCGCCGGATTGGTTCGGAATACATAACACGAGTACGTTTACATTCAACGCGGCTAACGGAGAGTTTAACGGATACGATTACAGTCCAACGATAGCCGGCTCTCAAATAGGGTCACTCGTTCATAAAGCCTGGCGACATACCGCCGGCTATATTGAGTGGGCGTCGGTCCTCACGCCGGCACAAATCACGAGCAACCAGGACGACTATAATCCGACAGGATGGACGAGCGGCGGCGCTCCTCATGGGGCCCAAGGACTAAGGGTAAGCACCGACGCGAGTCGTAATATTACGTCGCTAGCCGGCGGGACTGACGGCCGGACCGCGTTGATTGAGAACGTCGGCGCGTTCGACGTGGTCTTGACCGACGACGACGGCGCGACAGGAACGGCGGCAAATCGTTTCGCTCTTGACGCCAACGTTACGCTATTGCCGGACCAGGCGGCGTTTGTTGTTTACGACGGTACGTCGTCACGATGGAGGCTAATGAGCGGCGCGGTTGGTAGTGCGCCGGCCTCGATCACCGCGAGCAATGGCCTCACCAAGGTCGTCAACGATATACAACTCGGCGGCACGTTGACGGCTGACGTTAATGTCGCCGGCGCCTTTGCCGTTGATTTCGGAACGACAGGGACAGACCTTACCGATTTCCTCGTCGCGACCTCCGACGATATACTACTTGATGCCGCCGACGCGTTTGATGTCGAGGGCGTGAGCGTCAATATTGACAACGCCGCGACGAACGCGATCACAGTTAACGCCTCAGGTATTACCTTGGCCGCCGCCGACGCGGGCGACGACGTGACGATCTCAGGTATTGACGACATCGTGCTAGGTAACGGTGCGACGGTTGACCTACTTATGAACACTACCGGCACGGTCGACATTAACTCAGCGCTAGTGACTATCGACAACGGCGCAACCAATTCGATCACGGTTTCAAATACGGCGGTAACAATTTCAGCCAACGACGCCGGCGACCAGGTACAAATATTAGGGCATGATTTCCTAAATATGAGTGCTAACGACGTTGGCGGCGCGGTCACCATTCAGGCGACTAATAACGGCGATATAACGCTCACCGCCGGCGGCGCTAGCGACGAGTCAATTACCATGACGGACAACGGGAATATAAACGTCGTGACCGACGCGGCTTTCTCCGTTACGTCAGGCACGAGTATAGCATTGATCCCGACGACCGCCCTAACCCTGGGCGGCGCTACCGTCACCGTCTCCGACCTGGCGGGCGGAGGTAGCCAAATGGTGACCGTTGACAATACCGGGCTATTGATACCGGCGGCGATCCCAGGAGGGACAACGGAGACGGCGAGTAATGGATTAAATAAAGTCGCAAACGACATCCAACTCGGCGGCGCGCTTACGGGGAATATTTCTATCCCTGGAGCCTTTGCGGTTGACTTTGGTACGACAGGCACGGACCTAACGGACTTTATGGTCGCAACGTCGGACGACATCCTCCTCGACGCCGCCGACGCTTTCGCTATTGACGGATTAAGCGTCGACATCGACAACGGCGCCCTTAACGGTATGCTAGTGGATGCGACGGGCGTAACAATCACGGCGAGCGATGCCTCCGCCGATGTCGCGGTAACGGCCGCGAATAGTGTTTCGTTTGCGTTTACAAATACCCTATCGATGGACGGGCCGGCCGTCGTAATGGATAACGGAGGGAGTAATAACTATTCACTCGGTCCGGCAGGGATAAGCCTCACCGTCGGCGATGCCGGCGACGACATCCTTATCGACGCAATCGACGCAACAGACATCGAGGGCGCGACTGTCACCGTTGACAACGGCGCGAGTAATGCTATCGGGATTAGTTCGACGGGGATTACTGTCAATGCCGGCGACGCGGGCGATGACTTAACACTAACCGGAATAGATGACGCAAGCCTAATCGGTAACGACATAATCGTCGACGGAGTGGCTACCGTCGCAATGGAGGCGCCGGTCTTTACCATTGACAACGCAACAAGCAACACGATCACCGTCAACTCGGTAGGTATCACCCTGGCCGCCTCCGATGCCGGCGACGACATTACCGTCGACGCAATCGACTTTCTAAATATGGAGGGCGTTACTATTGATATTGATAACGCGGCATTAAACGGAATCCTCATCGATGCAACGGGGATTCAAATAAACGCGGGCGATACGGGCGACGACACGTTTATCGGAGCTATTGACGTGCTCAATCTTGAGGGCGCGAGCGTTGTGATCGACAACGCGGCGGCCAATGCTATAACCATAGGCTCGACGGGGATCACGTTGTCGGCGGCCGACGCGGGCGATGGCGTTACGATCTCCGACCTCGCCGGCGGCGGTACTCAGATGGTCACCGTCGACAATACAGGACTATTATCAACGCAAGCAATCCCAGGCGGCGGCGGTTGGGCCGTGACGGGGACGACCGCGTTAACCGGCGACGTCACTATCGACGGCAATACCAACGATCTTGTATTTACTGATATGCCCCTCTTTGATGTCTCAGCCACAACGGTAACGCTTGACAACGCCGCGACGAACACGATCAGTATCGGAGCGACAGGTATTACCATAACGTCGGCCGATGCCGGCGATGATATTACAGTCGACGCGGTTGACGTGCTCGGTCTTGAGGGCGTGAGCATAGACATGGACAACGGAGCGCTTAACGGGATACATATCACCTCGTCCGGGATGTCAATACAAACCCAGGACACAGGCGACGATATGTCGCTCGTTGCTGACGGGAACGTACAAATAATTGGAGACGACCTGGTCAACATTAGGAGCGTATCTGTTTTGATTGAGGGCGTCGCCGGTACGGCCGAGGTAACATCGGAGACAGGAACGACGATAGAGGCAACATCGGGCGCGGTCTTAGCGGTAACGACATTAGGCGGAGGAGACATAACCGTCAATAGCACCGATAATATAAATCTAACCTCAACGAACGGCGTTATAATCACCGACGCACAACCGGCATTAAACACCAATAGCACAAGAGCCGCGACGACGGCATATGTAGATACTAAAGTCTTTACCGCAAAGCTCGCGGCGGATCACGCGATAAGCTCAACAACGGCAACCGAGGTTACTTGCGGCGCGACCGGCGTAGTCGCCGGGACTTACATTTTTCAATATTACATTATAGCACGGTCCGCAACCGGGACCGTCTCGCCGATGTTTGGTATCAACTTCACAGGCACGGCGGCCGTTAGGAAAATGTGGTTAACATATTCGAGCACAGGTACGGCGGCAATCACCGGCGTCGCTGACGACGTCGGCGCAACTAGCGGCCAGATTCAGGAGAGCGTAACCGTAACGGCATTTACAACGGCGGCGCCAAACATGGGAGCAACCGGCGGCGTCGCGACAACGGCGGCCGATATTCTCTATGTAATCGAGGGGATAATGATCGTCACCGCGTCGGGAGATTTGGAGCTATGGCATGGCTCCGAGACCGCAACGTCGACGACGGTCATGGCCGGGACGAGCTTGATCTTAACCAGGACAAACTAAGGATTAAAACCAAATCAATCTATATGAAAAGTATTATCTTATTCCTGTTAGTCGCGTTATCATTCTCAGCGATCGCGCAACCAAAGACCGAGAGCGTCACCGTTGCCGGATCGGCAAGCCTGGCGCCAAAGGCAAAGGAGGTTATCACTCCGATCACCGTCGACCTAAGTGAGGCCGAGCTCGCCAAGATGAAAGCCTTTGAGGATAAATTTAAGAGCCTGGACGAGGAGACAAAGCTCAACCTTAACTCTTATGTCTGGTTTCGTAATACATTGATCGAGACAAAGAAGTCTCTCACGCTTACGCCTGAGGACAGTATCTCGTATGTCAATGGTAAATTCTTACTCTATCGAAAGTCTCAACCTAAAAACTAACCCACAATGAAAAAACTATTTTCTCTCATCCTTGTTAGTCTCACCCTTTCGGTATTCGCTCCGGCGGCTGAGGCCCGACTATTAACCGATTCAGAGCGGATACTCCTACAAGGCTCTAGCCGATTCCTGGAGCTCGCGACAAAGGCCGTCGAGAATTACGCCAATTTCAGGGCCAACGACGACGGCGTGAGTGCTCCATACGGCGGAGCGATCGGAGACCTTGCCGAGTTTATCAAGCGAGCCAAGGACAAGCAACTCGGGGTAAACATCCTAAAGACCGGCGTTAATGATCCGCTAATCGCTTACCGATTTATGCAACTCTCTAAGGCTAAGGATTACGGGGACCTCGCCGCCGCGCCAACAACGGCCGACGACATTATCGATGAGTGGATCGCGGACAATACCTTTGAGGAATTTGCCAGCGCCTACTTTGATATTATAGGTGACGGCCTAGACATGACAATCGGAGGCAATTGACCTCCGATTGTTTAGGAAATTAGGATTTGTTTGACATCAAATAAATCCTATCTTTGTGTTTATGGGCGACGCTCACAAATTTTTCAACCTCAAAAAGCTCTCGGACGTGCTTAAAATCCACTCCGACAAGCTTTACAATAATTTCAACGGTCGTTACGACTCGCTCTCAGAAAAGGAGCGGGACAACATCGCGCGCCTCTTGGGCGGCAATGTGACCAAGTTCTTTAAGTACCTGGGTTACGACGTGACGATCACCAAGGCCAAGAAGGCGGCCTAATTACTTACCCTTATCGAGGCGATAATGAGCTTGTTAGTCGAGCCTTTCAGTATGCCCAGGACCTCCGCCTTGACCGTCCCCAACGTTTTTATTTTGATCTTGAGCTCGGTCCGGCGGGCCAGGCTATCGAGGTCGTCAATCTTGCCTAGGCTATTAAATAGCTCCTCCCTTGCTTTCTTATCCTCCTTAATGATCGCCGCGACGATCTCGACGATGAGCCGAGTAAGCTCGTCGGTCATCATTTCCTCGGTTATCTCGAGGGATTTCTTTTTACCCATTGGTCCAAAGATAGTAAAAATATTCTTACCTCGGATATTGTCTATATCGGAAATATCCTATATTTGCATAACACCAACATAAATTAATCGCTATGAGTCAAGGATTAATGTTAACAATGACGGCGCTCAAGGCGCCCGCCAATCTGTCCGGGATGTTCGAGCTCGAGCAATTCAAACAGAACTACGCAAAGAATTACAGTCAGACGAGCGGCCTCTCGATCGAGAAAGGTCAAATGATTTTTGAGCGCGAGAAAGTTCTATTTATGAAAGCGATCGCCGCTAACTCCGAGCTCGAGAGTTGCGATCGTTTCTCGATCTATTCCTCCTTTATAGAGCTCGCCGCCTCAGGGTCGACGCTTTGGGAGGGTTGCTCTTATATCATTCCGTACAAGGGTAAGGCATCCTTTCAAATGGGATACAAGGGCCGCCTCGAGCAAATGAACACGATCCCAGGCATCGAGCTCGTCCCTGAGCCTCAGGTCGTCTATACGGGCGACGTGTTCGAGTTCGAGCTCGGAGAGGCTCCAAAGATCATTAAGCACGTCCCGGCCAAGACCAGGGCCGCCGGCGCGGTGATCGAATACGTTTACCTGGTAATAACTCACAACGGAAAGACACGCCTCACGCTCCTCGACCGCGAGAAAGTTCTCAGCGTCCGCGATCAATACTCGATTCCTTTCAGGTATTGGAAAAGTAAAGGCGGAGAAATGACCGGCGACAAGATCACAAAGGAGGCTAAGGGTAACGGAGATTACAATCTCAAGGCGCCGCTATGGTGTACCGATCCCGCTCGTTGCTTTAAAAAGACTTGCGTAAATCAGGCTTACTCATTCCTACCCAAAACGGAAAGGATGAAAGCTCTCGATCGTCGGATCAAGTATAACCTCGACCCTGAGACAGGCGAGCTTAAAGAGCCGCAAGAGATAGACCTCGGCGTATTGCCTGAGACAACCGTCGACACGACTCACACCGACGTAAGTCAGCCGGCGGCGGCACAACCTCAGGCCCAGGCACAACCGCCGGCCTCGCCTCTCGGTAACATAGGAGAATCATTTTAACCCCTGAAACATGGAACAAGAGCCAAAGACCAACGAGTCTCTAACCGTCTTTGCCTCCCTGGGTGAGGTCGTTAAGGCTAACCGCGCACTCATTCAAGACAAGGTCTCGCGCGCCTTGGCGGCTTGCTCAGCCGTGACCAAGGTATCGAGCGAGGACGAGAATAAGTTTGCAAATGACTTGCTCGTCAAATGTAACGCGACGCTCCCCGTTGTTGAGGAGCTCCGCAAGGCTTACACCAAAAAGCTCGACGAGTGGAAAGCCGGCGAGATGCAACTCGAGAAACAACTCAAAGACGAGATCGACCGGATCAAGAAACTCCGCGACGTTTACGAACAAGACAAGCACGAGAAAGCTAACGCCGAGAGGACCAGGATCGAGAAAGCTCAGAAAAAGGAGCACGAGATCGGACGCGTCAAGGCTGAGCTCGTTGCCGCCGTTGAGCTCGGAGTCGGTAACCGTCTCCTCAAAGGTGAGGAGGCTCTCGCTAAACTCTTTAACGATCTAACGCTCGAGACCATTGGAGGAGCCGAGGCGGCGCTCTCATTCCCGCCGACCCTCAAAGAGGAATTTTTTAACGGCCTGGTTACAAGCTTTGACGCTTACGACAAGACTCTCCTCACCGTCGAGGAGATCGCCGAGCTCAAGGCCAAGGCGTTGAAACATTTCGATTATCCTAAGCGCGCCGCGAAGTATGTTGAGCTCGTTCGTGACATTCAAAAGACCTGGAAAGAAAAAATCCCGGCTCGCAAACGTGAGCTCGAGGAGATCGCCAAGGCTGACGCTAGCAAGGCGGAGGAGCTCAAGGCCCAGGCGGCCGAGCGCTCACGCAAGGAGGAGCTCGAGCGCCAGGCACAAGGCGCCGAGCTTGCAAAGACAGTCGGCAAGCAACGCGACGAGGCAATGATCGACACGACCGTCGGCTCGGACTTTTCGGCTCAAATGCAAATACAAAGGATCGACGAGGCGCAAGGCCGGAAAAAGGTCGTCTTTCGTTTTGTCAACGAGGAGCAAATCGCTCAAGAGCCTGGGATCGTCCTCGCGAGTATCTTGTCTAAAGTGATCCTCCATGTCATCACCGACAAGGATTACGCCGGCATTTTCAAACGAGAAAAGCTAATGCCTAAGCGTGACGCGGAGACCGGCCTTTTGATCTATACCGACGAGGTACAAGGTTGGCTCGATGAGCTCGCCAAGATCAAGCCGACGCCGGTCATCCAGGGCCTCGAGTCGAGGGAGATCATTAAGACCATCGCAAAGAAAGACAAGGCTAAGCCTGAGTAATGGGCGACGGTTTTTATTTTGCCCACCCGTCGGTAAGTAACTCCGAGCTCAAAGACTTGCGCAAGGTTTACAATGGGATGACGCTCGATATATCCGAGGCGCTCTTTAAAAAGTTCACCCTCGGCAATATCGTCGACTCGTACCTTACCGACAAAGGCGTCCGCGTCCCTGGTGTCACGCCTGAGCAAGAGCGGCTCGCCGTTGCGATCGTTAGGTTTATGAGGACGGACCCTGTTATTAAAATATTCATTGATCACATGGTCGGGCAATTCCAATTCTTTAAATTACTGACGGCCGAGTACGAGGGCGAGACGTTCACAATCAAAGCGCGGTGTAAGTTCGACGGGTTTTCAAAGCGTTTCAAGATCGCCGTCGAATACAAGACGACCTCTTGCACGACTCAAAAGTCGTTCGTTGAGTCTATCGACTTTCTTTGTTACGACCAGGGCGGCGCCTGGTATCTCGACATCGCTTACACCTGGGCGCGTTGTCCGGTCGAGCGTCTTTGGATTATTGGAGTCAACCCGTCGACGTTGCAAGTCTTTAAGTTTGCAATGATCCGAGGCGATGAGACTCACGCGCGCGGAGTTAAAAAGTATTCCTTTTGGAGTTTCAAATACATTAAACTAATCGACGGATTCAATGCTTAAGCCTGTTAAATTCCCACAAGCGACCGCCTTCATGCCGGCGCAATCAACCGACGCCGACGGCAAGGTTATGGATTTCGCGTATCACTTTTATAGCGATCCCAAAGGTAAATTCTCAGTCTCTTGCGTTGAGCTCAGCGACGAGGAGATCAAGGCGATCACCGCCTCGCGTAAGCTTTGGATCGTCATGCCATTCCCAACGATGCCGCCTTTCACTCTCGAGCACGTCTCCCCATTCACGCCAAAGATTCTCGGACGCAATGGTAAATCGTTTAAGGATGAGAACAAGGACTAAGCTCGTCCCCGCGACGACGAACAACATCACGACGGGGATCATTAACCTCCTATTGAGGGACGGACACTCAGCGAGCCGGATCAACATCGGCGGTAATCTCGAGCCGGCCGCAATTGGCGGTAACTCACCGATCGCCAAGGCGGCGGCTATACTGCGAGCGTCCGGCTATGTGGTCGGTCATTGGAAAAAATCCGGGTCAAGGCTAGGCGTTGCCGATGTCTTGGCTTGCATGAAACCTAGCGGATCGTTTCTCGCTATCGAAGTAAAGAACGAGCTCACCAATGACAGGGCGAGCAAAGAGCAACTCCAATTCGAGCACGAGGTACGCCGCGCCGGCGGCGACTATTGGATCGTCCTCTCTTACGAGGAGTTTGTCGCCAGGTACAATAATTCTAAATGGAGTTTTTGATATGCTCCGCGAATACCAAAAGAGAGGAGAGGCGGACATATACAAGGCTTGGGAGACCTTTCGCCGTGTCATGTTCCAAATGCCTACCGGCGGAGGTAAGACGGTCAACGTGACTAACATCGCGCGCCGTGCCGTTGGTGAGGGTCGTCGCGTTCTCTTTATGGCTCATCGCGAGGAGTTAATCTCTCAAGCTTGGGAGACCTTCAAACGGCACGAGGTTTTCGCCGGCATAATCAAAGCCGACGTCCGTCCGAATTATTCCCTTAAGGCTCAGATCGGCTCAGTCCAAACAATGATACGTCGCGCCAAGTTACCGCCGGCGGACTTTGTGATCATTGACGAGGCTCATCACGCTATCGAGGACAATAGTTACGGCAAGCTCATCAAGGACCATTACCCCGACTCGCTGATCCTGGGAGTGACCGCGACGCCTTACCGCCTAAACGGTAAGGGCTTTACCAGGATGTTCGATACCCTGGTCGAGACGATACAAATCAAGGACTTAATCAACGACGGTTACCTCGTTCCTATTCGATACATGGTCGCCTTTAACCCTGACATGAGTAACGTCAGGATCGACAAAGGAGATTATAACATCGAGGACACCGTCGGCGTAATGGGTCACGCTCCAATCGTGCAAAGTTATCTCGAGCATTGCGTCGGCCTCTCGGGGATGGTGTTCGCCGTCAACGTCGAGCACTCTAAAAAGATCGTCGACGATTACAAGGCCGCCGGCATCACGGCCGCTCACCTTGACGCAACGACGCCGGACCCTCTCCGCCGGAAAATCCTCGCGGACTTTCGGGCCAAGACTATAAAGGTCGTGAGTAACGTCGGCATCGCGACGGAGGGCTTTGATGTTCCCGATATGGATTTCGTCCAACTCGCCAGGCCGACAAAGTCACTCTCGCTATTCCTTCAAATGGTTGGTCGTGCGACACGCGTTAATAACGAGCTCATCAAAGACGTTTTCTCAGCCGAGGAGCGGCGCCTTATCATTGCGAGCTCAAAGAAACCGCATTGCATTATACTCGATAACGCCGGCCTCTATCGTGAGCACGGCCTCCCGGATGAGTCGCACAATTGGCAAAGGCATTTCGTTGGATATAGCCGCAAGAAAAAAAGACCATTCGAGCAACTCATCGAGATAATCGAATTTGTCGCCGACGATGGTAAAGGCGGGACGGTCCGCTCGGAGCTCCCCGAGGAGGTCGAGGGCCTCAAGCTCATCGAGATTAACAAGAGCATTAAGACGCAAAACGTCGACTTTTCATCGCTCACCGTTCTCGACGATGCCTTTCGCCTGGCGCGCAACCTTAAGAACATCAAAAAAATAGGTTGGTTTGCTTTCGAGAAATATATGAGCCATTGCCGCAAGTCCGGCCTCGTTGTGACTGACGACATTTGGGAGGTCCTCCTCAAGAGGTTATACCATGATCCCAGGGATAAGGAGCTCGCCGAGCTCGCGAAGTTTAACGACCTGGTCGAGGCGATCCGTTTACAGTTTTCAGATAGTGAGGCGGCCGCCCTCGAGATCGTCGCGGCTGAGTTTGTCGACAAGGTCGTCAAGAGTATCAAGAGCGAGGCCCTCCCTAAGGGTGAGCTCATAAGACAACGC
>Ga0137422_1000208_pt1 | contig 13801 bp, 11 predicted proteins | sample EasRivERMZT551_2_FD_102330 | JGI IMG/M metagenome (GOLD analysis project Ga0137422, IMG submission 102330) | Soil microbial communities from meander-bound floodplain in the East River, Colorado, USA - East River MetaG ERMZT551_2 | ecosystem: Environmental > Terrestrial > Soil > Floodplain ... | reverse complement strand
TAAACTCAAAAATCTTGGTTATCTTTGCATTCCGCGTTTCGCCATTAGGTTTTTTTACGAAAATTTCAGATCCAAGTTTTATAGTTCCTTGATATACACGAATCACCGCCAACCGCCCTAAAAAATTATCGTAGTCTAAATTAAATACCTGTGCTTTTAATGGCGCTTCGGTTTTTCCATTTGCGATCGGAACTTTTTCTAAAATAGTATCCAGTAATGGATTTAGATTGGTTGATTCATCAGTCACTTTTTTCTTTGCAATTCCTTCACGGCCAATCGCATAAACAACGGTAAAATCGAGCTGGTCGTTTGTAGCGCCAAGTTCCATAAATAATTCCAAAACCTGCTCTTCTGCGCGATGAATATCTGCAGCTGGTTTATCAATTTTATTCAAAACCACAATGGGTTTTAATCCAAGTTCAAGAGATTTTTTAAGCACAAACCGCGTTTGTGGCATCGGACCTTCTTGCGCATCCACAAGCAATAAAACCGTATCAATGGAACGCAATACCCGCTCAACTTCTGAACCAAAATCCGCGTGTCCTGGCGTATCAATAATATTAATTTTTGTGTCCTTATAAAAAACCGCGGTATTTTTTGCGTAAATCGTAATACCCCGCTCTTTTTCAAGCACGTTTGTATCCATACTCATGCCAATCTCAAACATGCCGGTCTGACGCATAATCTCGTCAGTTAACGTAGTTTTTCCGTGGTCAACGTGAGCGATAATCGCAATATTTCGAATTTCTCTGTGTTTCATAGATATTCAATACAAAAGAAAAGGCACGCTGTGCTTGCGCGCCAGAGTAAAGAACATAGCACATTTTAAATAGAATGGCAAACTGCAAAAACTTGACATATAGAATAATTTCTACCAGATTATAATCTGGTCTTTGATAACAAGCGAAGGGAATTGAATGGCTGAGAAAAAAAATACCATCATCGAACAAGCACGAGAACTGCTTTCAGATGACTCTATTCCGTTTAGGGATCAGAAAGAATATCATCGGTTCGGAGATCGTAGCGTGCGTCCCAAGGATAGACTTCTTGTCTGGAGCGACGGACAAAAAATGATGATAACCATAAGTGGAATAGATACTCACACTGGAGAAGGATCCAATACCACTATCGAATTCGATAAGCTGCAAAGCCCTCAAATCTGTAACGCGCTTCGCTTACTTGCCCTTGCAATCGAAATGGGAGATCAAAAACCCTAGAATCATGCTCTGATTAAAAAGAGCATACTCAGAACAAACAAGTCCGCCTCGTGAACTCCGGTTTACGCGGCGGCTTTCTTTTTAGAAATACGTTTTGTATGATTAATACGTTATTATGTAATAATACTCCTATGGCTGAATCTCAAAAATTTTTTGAACATACCCGAAAACATCATTGGAATAGAGCAATTGCAGTAATTTTAATAAGCATGATTGGAGGTGGATTTTGGTATGGGTATATGCGAAATTCAATACTCACGCGTCAAGTAGCACTCTTAACTCAAAATACAAACGAACTTAAAACCACTACCCAATCGCTCTATGACTACATTTATCGAACTGAAACTTCTCTTATCAATGAGCAAAAGATTATTCGTTATATGCAGGAGCGATTTGGCACATTCCAAGGCGAAGTTGAACAAATTTCCGGAACAATTTCAACGCTTGATAAGTTAAGCAAGCTTGATCCAGAACTTCTCCAAAAATATTCAAAAGTCTTTTTCTTAAATGAACATTATGAACCTAATGGATTAAAAGAAATTCCAAGCGAATACAAATATTCTAATACAACATCGCGCGAAATTCATACACAAATATATCCCTATCTTATTAACCTCATGAATGCTGCGCGTGGAGCTGGCGAGGAACTCTATGTATTTTCTTCGTACCGATCCTTTGGAACTCAAAATGCACTTAAAAATCAATATACCGTGACGTACGGCGCAGGAACCGCAAACCAATTTTCTGCTGAACAAGGATATTCTGAACATCAACTCGGGAGCACGGTTGATTTTATAACTACTGGCTTAAACGGCGACCTTAAAGGTTTTGAAAAAACGTCCGAATATACCTGGCTCAAAAATAACGCTTATAAATATGGATTTATACTTTCCTATCCGCAAGGCAATACCTATTATATTTTTGAACCATGGCATTGGCGCTTTGTTGGCATAAAACTCGCAACATACCTTCATAGCACCAATCAAAATTTCTACGACGTTGATCAGAGACTCATTGACGAGTATTTAATCAGTATATTTGATTAAAATAGTTGTAATAAGTTGTTAGTTATTAGTTGGTTTAGAGTACATTCATTTTTGAAAGCTCAAAAAGGAAATGATGGGTTCCTGGGCTTTTGCCAATATCAATTACCCGTTCGGTATAATAGGAATTTGGCGAGCCTGTAGGAGTGTACGTAAAGGTAAATACTCCTGATTTTGAAACCTTAGCTCCGGTTAAAATCGTGGTGTACCATTCGGGCATTCCCTGACATCGAAAAAGCTCCCGGAAAACATTGCAAGTTTCGGAAATACCAGAAACGCTTTTATGCTGAATAGTGATCGTTCCGTCCGGACCCCCGATAATACCGCCTAAAATTTTATTATTGTTATATTGCGGGCCAGTAAGCCCTAAAAGGGCATATTGGGATTCCTCTGCGCTTGTTTGAAAAACATCATACCAAATCCCCCATGGTGCACGGCTTAAGCCGCCCGTATAATGCGGATTATTATATCCAACTCGGATTTTATAGAGTCCGGGCGTAGCAGGGTGCTGAATTTCAATGGGAGTTTTTACCTGATATGAACCCATCGGCACTGGCGGCTGATAAAAATACAACTCATCCTGTCCAATGCCTGCAATGCATACTGGATTTAATCCACATGCAGTTCCTGGGCCCCATGAGAGCAAATCCTTCATTTCAACCTGATGAGAAACAATATTCTGCCCATCCCAATTTTGAATTAAATCTAAATTTCCTTTTATCCCATTTAAGCGATGATAAAGAAAATTCATTGCTTGAGTAATATACGTACTCCATTCAGAACCTGTAGGAAATGTCTCAACAAATTGGAGATAATATTGCTGGGACTGAAGCTGACCATATCCAAGTTTATAAAACCAAACTTTTTTTCCATACGTATACGCTTGGTCAAAAATATGAAGATCATCAATCCATTGTTTGGTATCACGAGCCTCTATTTCCGGTACGATTGAAAAAATAATATTTCTAATTTCTTCTCGCGTAAATACATGGTTCGGATCTCCTGTGGCTATATAATGATTCACGCGCCCAAAATACCGGGTATTAAATTCGTTGAAAAATCCCGGCTTTAAAATCTGGAATTTCGAAATCGCATGAGCAGCGTTTTCATAACGCTCAAATAATTTTGCCGTTTGTGCTGACTCGCTCCAAAAACTTTCGGTGGTCATAGACCCATTATTGCGGAAATCAAAATCCCATTCTGTTATCGGGGCATAATAGAGTTGAACGGAAAGCACATGTGGATCGTTAAGGGTATATTTTTTAATATACTCATTCATTACGGCAAATGATGCAGCTTGTGCAAACCCTTCTTCAAAACCATCTAATTTCGGATCATAAAGTGTTGGGATGGTATGGTTCGCGCTCAAAATCCATTGCCAACGCCACGCATGCAAAAGTTCGTGCGTAACTACCTGCGGAAACCATGCGGGTGGAAGTGTTGCAGATGCATGAATTTCAAGCGTTGAAGGGATAAAAATGCTTGAATTAGCATAATAAAAATCGCGAACATACGTAAGCGTATATTTTTTATACGGCGGTCCATAAACTTGATTTATGAGCGGAAGATTTTTACAAAAAAACGATGAGAGCCAGTCACGTTCTTGTGTGGTCCACCCACCATCTTGAATGATTTGACCGGATACGTTTATTGAATAATCTGAAAATAAAATTTCAATAGGAAGTAACGCCAAATCGCAATACAATATTTTTTCAGGAACTCCTGAAGTAAGCCCTAAACGATCTGCCTCTTTTTTTATGCCCTGAGCGCGAAGTATTTCATCAGTACTTAAACCGCGTGGCGGCAAACGGTTTTCTTGATTGTCATCAACCGTGGGATTTGGAGTTTCGCGCGCGAAAATCGGAGCATCAAAAGATGCACTACCCAGAATCATAAACACACCTACGAAAAGAAGAAAAAATGTTGCTTTTTTTATGTGGCTTTTCATATTATACATGATAGCAAATTAAAATGTAAAAGTCAAGCCCCAATGCGCTCCACTAGAGTGGAAATACTCTTATTAAGCATATCGCTTATCAAGCTTATTTTGTATCATCCTTTACAAAAGCTAAATATGTATATATAGTATAGTTATATTTTCCCTGGCTTTTTGAATAAGGACTTTCCCGTGATTCAGCAAGGCTTGTCTTCTACGAAATTACTCGCGCTCCTTTTAAGTCTGAAGGTTGGACAAGAGGCTACGCTTTACTTTAAAAACGGTAAAGTGTTCCATGGAGTGATTGTCTTCAATCACGTGCGCGGCACTGGCCGCCTCTTGGATCTCCAAAACCAATTACGCATTGACTTTGCTCCGACCGATCTTCAGCAAATCGTCCTTTAAGGACAACCGAGAACCTGCGTGCGCAGGTTCTCACTTTTTTCTTTTTAGAATTCATAAAACATCTGATAGAATAGCAATATCATGAAATGGAAATTAGTAACGGGAATACTTATTGGCGCAATCCTTATTGGCGGCATTGGTTTTTATGCGGCAACACGTGAAAAAAATCCTCACTATGAAACTTCAAACGCAATTCGTGGAACGATCAGCGAAGAAGTAAGTGTTACCGGAAAAGTAAAAGCAACCGAAGAAATTGAACTTGCATTTGAGCGAAGCGGAAAAATAAGCAATATCGCAGTAAAAACTGGAGAGAATGTAATCAAAGGCCAGATTTTACTTGAACTTGATAAAGCAGAGTTGATTGCAAATCTTGAAGAGGCTGAAGCAAATCGCGATGCAGCATTTGCAAAACTTACAACACTAAAACTCGGCGCGCGAAAAGAAGAAGTCGAAATCCAAAAAACCACGGTTTTAGGAAAAGAACACATGCTTCAAGATGCTGAGCAAGCATTAATCAATGCAATACAAGATGCATACACTAAATCTGATGATGCTATTCGCGATAAGCTTGATGCAATAATTGATAATCCACAAAGTTCAAATCCCTCAATTATTCCCTCAGCTCTTAATACACAACTCAGAGAAAAACTCGAAAAGGATCGAATTCATCTTGGATTGCTTCTCACCGATTGGTATGCATCCATTGCCGTTATCTCCGATAGCACAAAAATTGAAATCGAAAAAAATAGGGCCATACAAAATCTTGCTTCTATAAAGCTATTTGCAGATAATTTCGCAGTTCTTGCGAGTGGTTTTTTGGCGGATGAAAACACTTCGCAAACAACCATTGATACCTATCGCACAAATATCTCGGTTGCCCGTACAAATATCGCAAACGCAATTACCAATTTAACAAGCGCTATTGAAAACGCAAGAACCGCTGAAACCAATCTCCTTATTGCAAAACAAGAATTACTTCTTTTAGAAGCTGGAGCAACTTCTGAAGAAATTGTCGCTGAAGAAGCGCTTTTAAAACAAACAGAGGCAAAAATCCTTTCCTTCCGCGCAGAACTCATGAAAGCAACGCTTCGCTCCCCAATTGATGGCATTGTCACAAACCACAACGCAAAAATCGGCGCAATCATAGCTTTAAACACACCAATCATTTCTGTATTTTCCAAAAATTCATTTGAAATTGAAGCCCATATACCCGAGGCAGATATCACTAAAATTGCCGTTGGAAATCTTGCGAATGTCACGCTTGATGCTTATGGGTCATCACGAATGTTTTCCGTACGTATTATTTTTATTGATCCTGCAGAAACCGTAATCGAAGGCGTGACCACATACCGCACAACGTTTATGTTTCTTGATCCCACCGACGATATAAAATCAGGCATGACTGCAAATCTTGATATTGAAACCAATCGGAGAGAAAACGTGATTTTAGTTCCCTCACGCGCAGTGCTCCAAAAAAATGGGGATCAAATTGTCCGCGTTCTTATCGGTAAAACATTAAAAGAAGTTCTTGTTACCACGGGCTTGCGGAGTCTTGATGGCATGACAGAAATTAAAAGTGGAATTAATGATGGCGATAAAATTATCACCTTCGTTGAAGAATAATTCTTAAAGCATTCCTATGGCGCTTATTGAAGTCCGCGATTTAAATAAAACCTACGGCGGCGAAATTCAAACACCGGTTCTCCATAATATTAATTTTTCTATTGAAGAAGGAGAATTTGTGGCAATCATGGGTCCGTCTGGATCGGGAAAATCAACCCTGCTCCATATTCTCGGCTTTCTCGATGAGCCGACGAGCGGAGCGTATCGTTTCCATGGAAAAACCATTGACGCACATTCTGAACATGAAGCCGCGCTTACCCGCAATAAAAAAATGGGATTTGTATTCCAAACGTTCAATCTCCTTCCCCGATTATCCGTATTTCATAATGTGCGATTGCCGCTCATGTATTCAGGAACTCCGGAAAAGAAATGGGATACGCTCACGAAAAAAGCCATCCAAGCAGTTCAACTTGGCCATCGCATCGATTTTCCTACCATAAAACTCTCTGGCGGTGAACGCCAACGCACGGCAATTGCCCGAGCGCTTGTCAATAATCCGAGTGTTATTTTTGCAGATGAGCCAACCGGAAATCTTGATTCAAAAACCGGAGAAAATATTATGAAAATTTTCCATGACCTTAATAAGCAAGAAGGCCATACCATAGTTCTTATCACCCATGAACGGGATATTGCCGAATATGCTCGCCGCATTATTCATATTCACGATGGAAGCATCCGCGAAGATGAATCATTACGAAAGCATCATGCGCATGAATCATGAAAATTCGCCATAATTTACAAACTGCACTTGCAGGACTCGCAACCCATAAATCCCGATCATTGCTTACGATTCTTGGAATCGTAATTGGGGTTACTTCTATTATTCTTATTATGGCAATTGGCGAAGGCGCGCAAAAACTTATTGTTGCTGAAATCGGCGGTTTTGGCGCAGAAACTATTATTGTTCGTCCAGGAAAAGAACCAACTGGGCCTTCAGATTTCGCAGAATCGCTTTTTTCAGATTCTCTCAAAGAACGGGAATTAAACGCACTTCTTTTGAAAGGCAATGTTCCTGACCTTATTGCTGCATCGCCAGAAATATTAATTCCCGGAAGCGTTGCCTATGAAGGCGAAACATTTAAGCCAGTTATTTTAGGATTTTCTGCTGAATTTCTCATTCAAACATTAAATCTCACGGTTTCAGAGGGTATTACCTTTGATGAGACTGATATCAGATCAAAAGCGCGTATTGCGATGATTGGAAGTCGTGTAAAAGAAGAATTGTTTGGCGCTGATAGCGCAATCGGAAAAACTATTCAAATCAAAGGAGAAAAATTTAGGATTGTAGGAGTTTTTGATAAACGCGGACAAGTGGTGTTTTTTGATCTTGATGAACTGGTATTAGTCCCCTATACCACAGCTCAAACCTATTTAACGGGAGCAAAACACTACGCACAAATTATCGTAAGCGTTGAAAGTGCAGATCAGGTAAACCGCGCTGTAGAAGATATTAAAAAAACATTACGTGAATTACATAGAATCGAAAATCCTGCGGATGATGATTTTTTTGTGCAAACCCAGCAAGGAGTGGTTGAACAAGTCCAAAATATCTTAAGCATTCTCACGCTTTTCCTAACTGCAGTGGTCGCAATTGCATTGGTGGTTGGCGGCATTGGAGTTATGAATATAATGCTCGTATCGGTTACTGAACGAACCAAAGAAATTGGATTGAGAAAAGCAATTGGTGCAACAAAACGGGATATTTTAATCCAATTCCTCCTTGAAGCAATTATGTTAACCGGAGCCGGAGGAATAATTAGCATTATCTTAAGTGCAGGATTATCTCTCCTTATTGCGATTATAATCAGCCGATTTGCAGGATTTGATTGGAATTTTGCATTTCCCATTCCTGCAGCGATTTTAGGACTTGCCGTTTCAACTGCAGTGGGCTTAGTGTTTGGCATTTATCCAGCACGAAAAGCAGCAGAAAAAAATCCAATTGATGCTCTCCGCTATGAATAACAATCAAAGCGTTTGATGAACCTTAAAAAACACAGTATTATGCTTATATGAAATTTTCTATTGGGATTCTTTCAATTATTCTTCTTTTAGGCATTGGCGCCTATCTTTTTCAGATAGAAAAATCAAACGGAAAAATTATCTCCATAGCCACCACACTTGAGACCATTCCCAAAACTCTTTCTGCGGGAATTCCGGCAAAACTCCACATAAAATTTGAGGACAAAAAAGAACCATTCCAAGATTTACATAAAGACCATGGACGGATTTTGCATGCGCTTATTATCAGTGAAAATTTTGATATTTTTGCCCATCTCCATCCTGAAGATTTTGCAATCATAACTGAAGACACAAAAAAGAACGGGGTTTATTCCCTAGATTTCACTTTTCCACGAGCAGGAAATTATATGTTAAGCATAAACACGCAAAGCGAATTTGGAGAAATACATAAAAATTTTCTCGTTACTGTAGCAGGAAGTCCAACCATGGAACCATTAGGTGATCCGGATTTCCAAAAAGAAACCTGTGTACGCGGATACACTGAAGAAGGCCCTGATCGTTATATTCATCCAATTCTATATAATGACGCTCAAGAAGATTGTACCGAAGAATATACTATTTCACTTACAACAGAATCCCCTCTTGTTTCAGGAAAACCAACAACGCTTACCTATGAAATAACCCAAAACGGCTCTCTAGTAAAAGACTTAAATCCATTTCTAGGAACAGCAGCACATATCGTAATCATTCCTGAAAGTTTTGATGAAGTTTTTCATATTCACGGAATAGCAGAAAATAGGCATCTCAATCACGAGAATGATGAAGTAAAACCTGGAGAAGAATCTGAAATACCGGAAGAAGAATCGCTTGATGAGCTTGAAAAAGAACTTCAGGGTCTTGAAAATTTAGAAGGCGAGCTCGAAATGCTCCGCATTCCCATTCCTATTGCCTATGCGCACGACGAAGAAATTCCTGAAGAAACTCTATCAACTTCGACTTTTGGCCCAGTTATTCAAAGCGAACCTTTTATTTTCCCGAAATCCGGCATTTACTATGTTTGGGCTCAAATGAAACACCAAAAAAATATTATAAATAGCCGTTTTATACTTAATATTGAATAAAAAATATGCAATTTTTTAGCGAGCACGCTCGAGTAACTAACAAAGAAATCATAAAACATGCCACTTCATTAAAGCCGTATTTAGATGAACTTCGCGCGCTTCAGGATACAAAAAATTATACCCGTCCGGAAAGTGCTTTAAATCTTGCAATTGATGAATCGCTCCAGAAAAATATGCGGCAGGTTGCCGAGGAAAAAGCAACCTCTTCCCTCAAGTATATAATTGTAGTTGGCATTGGCGGAGCACATTTGGGCACCGAAGCGCTCTATAATACTTTTTTCGGATATGTTGATGAATTTGAACCAAGACGATTTCCTAAAATGCTCTTCATTGACACAGTTGATCCAGAAAAACTCATGATGTTACGGGCATTTTTAGGAGATAGTATAAAAAGCTCTGAAGAAATTCTTGTAAATATTGTAAGCAAATCTGGAACTACGCTTGAAACAATTGCAAACGCAGAATTTTTAATCCATGCGCTTCGTGAACATTTTTCAAATATCGAAGAGCGCGTTGTGGTAACAACCACTGAAAATTCTCCGCTATGGCGCATCGCAGAAACTCGCAACATCACTCGTCTTTCCATCCCCCAACACGTAGGAGGCCGATATTCGGTTTTTTCTGCAGTGGGGCTTTTCCCTTGTTATGTCATGGGCATGAATATGCGTAATCTCTTGAGGGGCGCAAACGCAATGCACGAAATCTGTCTTACCGATGATCTAGAAAAAAATCCAGCGCTCAGAGGTGCCGCAATTCTCTACGCACATTATAAGCCCGGCATTACCCATGATAATTTTTTCTTTCATCCTGAATTAGAATCGCTCGGAAAATGGTATGCCCAACTCTTAAGTGAAAGCCTAGGAAAAGAAAAAAATACTAAAGGTGAAATTGTACATGCGGGCATCTTCCCTCGCATTTCCATCGGCACGACCGATCTTCATGCGCTTGGCCAACTCAATATCGCGGGGCCAAAAAATGTTATTACGACTTTCATCACGAGCGAAAAACATAACAACGATGTTCTTATTCCTTCACATACATTTTTTGATGGAATTATCCCGCATGTAGAAAAACTTTCCTTTGCCACTATTATGCACGCAATTTTAGAAGCAACAGAAAAAACCTATGTTTCCCATGAAATGCCGTTTATGGAAGTAAAATTAACCGATATCTCTCTCGGATCAATTGGTGAGTATATGCAATGGAATATGACTATGGTAATGCTCTTAGGAAAACTTATAGATGTAAATCCCTTTGATCAACCTGATGTTGAACTTTATAAAACAGAAACCCGAAACATGCTTGGCCTTCTATGATCACAAATTTAGACAAACCAAAAGAAAATTGGGCTTCCAAAAGTATTGTATATCAAATCTATCCCCGCAGTTTTTTTGATACCAATAACGATGGCATTGGCGACATCCGCGGCATAATTAGAAAACTAGACTACTTAAACGATGGCACCGACCAATCGCTTGGCATAAACGTAGTATGGATTAATCCTATCTATAAATCTCCGCAAGATGATTTTGGATATGATATTTCAGATTATTACAGTATTGATCCTTTATTTGGCGATTTGCAGACATTTACTCGCCTAATTGAAGAGCTTCACCGACGCGGCATGCGGCTCGTTATGGACTTTGTGCCAAATCATACTTCACACGAACATCCCTGGTTCCTTGAATCTCGATCTTCACGCGAAAATCCAAAACGAAATTGGTATATTTGGCGTGATCCAAAACCCGATGGCTCTCCTCCGAATAATTGGCTTTCTGTTTTTGGCGGATCCGCATGGACGCTTGATGAAACGACCCACCAATACTATCTGCATAGCTTCTTAAAAAGCCAACCGGATTTAAATTGGCGCAATCAAGAGGTAAAAGACGAGATGATAAAAATTTTCAAATTTTGGATCCATCGCGGGGTTGATGGATTTAGAACCGATGCAGTGTATCACTTAATTAAAGATGCTGATTTTCGCGATGACCCGCCAAATCCAGACTATGTTCCTGGAGTGCATGAACCGTATTTCAGCTTACTCCATACCTACTCCGCAGGTCAAAAAGAACTCTATGAAACCGCGAACGCACTCTGCCAAGTTTTAGGAGAACACGAAGAACGTTTTATGGTAAGCGAAGCATATTTGGATATTCCTGCAATGGAGAAAATGTATAATGCGTGCGAAAACAATCTCCATGCGCCCTTAAATTTTAACTTATTACGCATGCCCTGGGAAGCGCAAGAGTATAAAAAATTCATTGACGAATTTAATAAGAAACTTGGACCAGAAAATGTGCCAAACTATATATTAGGAAGTCATGATCGCCCGAGAATCGCTTCGCGCATGGGGCCTGAAAAAGCCCGCCTTGCCGCTATGATTGTATTTTCTCTGCGGGGAATGCCTTTTATTTATTATGGTGATGAGCTTGGTATGGAAGATGTTTCCATTCCAAAAGAAGCTACGGTTGATCCGTGGAGCGAAACCTTGCCTGGATTTCATGTTGGTCGCGATCCAGAACGCACACCCATGCAGTGGAATACAGAAAAAAATGCTGGATTTTCTAAAGCTGAACCTTGGCTTCCGGTAGGAAAAAATTTTGGAGTGATAAATGCTGAAGCACAAATGCAGGATCAAAAATCTTTTTTTTCACTCTATCGCACGCTCATTCATCTGCGGAAAAACTCACCCACCCTTCTTTCTGGAGGGTATGAACCCCACGAAATTATGGAAAAACAAATCTTTTCTTTTATACGCGTAGGTGACAAAGAAAAAATATTTGTGGTGTTAAACTTCTCAAATGAAATACAAAACATTGCTTCTCAAAAATTTGATAGCGCAAAACTCCTCGCATCCACCCATATGGACCATGCAACTCCTGAAAAACAGGTTTCTCTTAAATCATATTCCTTGCGTCCTTATGAAGGATGCATGTTCTTAGTGCTTTAAGGCAAAAAACATCTAGTTTTTGTGTTAATTTTGTAGCAAAATATGTTTTCCCCAATACCTTTTAAGGTGGATAACTAAAAAAGCGGGTGTTTGGCATTATGCTATAATTGAACTATACGAGAAAGGTCGGTAATAAGGATTTTAAAATTGACTATTTTTATGAAAGGAAAAGGATTGCACATGGTTACCTTTACCCTCCTTGTAATCGGCGGCTTAAACTGGCTTCTCTTTACCTTTGGATGGGATCTCGGAAGTTGGATGAGTACTGATTGGTGGATGACCGTAACCAAAATCGTTTATGTACTCGTAGGCCTCTCCGCAATCTATGAGCTCGTTATGCACAAGAGCAATTGCAAAAGGTGTGGTTCAAATATGAGCCAGGGACAAATGTAACATTCAGCCTAGCTACTAAAAACGGTCTTTGTGAGGAGGGCCGTTTTTTAGTAGCTAAATAAAGTAACTTATGCTTGAACATAATGAGTTATATAGGTTATATGATCAAAGAATACGCACAATGGATAATCATAAGCACTATATTGGGCTTAAGTATCTTCTTTGGTGGACGATTTATTTATCGCAATGTAATTGTACCCTGGCCATACCGACACGAACTCCGGGCGTGTTTAGATAAAGCAAAACAAACGGAAACCAAAGATTTAGAGAAATATGAACGAAATATTTGCTTTCGCACATATCCGCATTTCTTATAGCCCCGCACTGAATCTGTTTCTCTGATTCTGATATACTTATCCTATGACTGAAAAAGCCACGTTTGCTATGGGTTGTTTTTGGGAACCCGATGCATTTTTCTCAAAAATCCAAGGCATAGAAAAAGCCACAGTTGGCTATACGGGCGGGAAAACTGAGAATCCGACCTATATTCAAGTCTGTGGTGGAACTACGGGCCACGCAGAAGCAATTGAGATTGAATTTGACCCTAAAAAGATATCCTATGAAAAATTACTGCGTATGTTTTTTGAAGAACATGATCCCACGAGCCTTAACCGCCAAGGACCGGATATTGGCGAACAATACCGCTCAGCAGTTTTTTATCACAACGAAAAACAACATGAGCTGGCAGAAAAGGTAAAACGCGAATATGAAGAAGTAAGAAAATATGACAAACCAATAGTAACCCAAATTCTTCCTGCTCAAACCTTTTACCCAGGAGAAGAATACCATCAAAAATATTTTGAAAAAATGGGGAAATAGTTGTTAGTTAATTAGTAAAATAGTTAATTAGTGATTAGTTAATTAATAAGATATTTTCAGAGAAAATTACCAACATTTGAAATTTAAAATTAGAAATTAGAAATTTGAAATTAAATTTGTATTATGAAAAAGGTAACAAAATCAGAAAACGAATGGAAAAAAGAACTTTCCGCTGAAGCATATCGGGTGTTACGCGAAAAAGGCACTGAGGCGCCTTTTAGCGGTAAATACTATAAAACCAAAACACCAGGTGTCTATGCATGCGCTGCATGTGGAAATGAACTTTTTAAGAGTGATGCAAAATTTGATTCAGGAACTGGCTGGCCAAGCTTTGC
>Ga0137422_1000206_pt1 | contig 13898 bp, 9 predicted proteins | sample EasRivERMZT551_2_FD_102330 | JGI IMG/M metagenome (GOLD analysis project Ga0137422, IMG submission 102330) | Soil microbial communities from meander-bound floodplain in the East River, Colorado, USA - East River MetaG ERMZT551_2 | ecosystem: Environmental > Terrestrial > Soil > Floodplain ... | reverse complement strand
TCGGCCTTGTATTCGAACATGCTGCCCCACTCGGCCGCCGTCGTCGGCGGCTGGTAGCCGGCGTTGAGCGCGGCCTGCCACAGCTCCGCTCCCGGGATGGGGCGGTACGGGAAGACGTCCACCGCCGCGTACTTGAAGGTGTTCTTGATGTGGCGCGCCTCGTCGAGCGTCGCGCGCATCGACTCCTCGCTCTCGCCCGGGTATCCGATGATGTAGCTGCAGCCCGCGACGATCCCGCGGCTGTCCATCTTCGCGACCGCGGCGATCGCCTCGCCCGGCTTGATGCGCTTGCCGATGGCCTGCTGCATCTCCCACGAGGCCGACTCGACGCCGACGGTCACGATGTAGAGGCCCGAGTCGCGCAGCAGGTCGAGCGTCGACTCGGAGTAGTGGTTGACCTGCTTGATCTCGAGGGTGGCGTGCCAGGTGACCTTCATGCCGCGCGCGAGCAGGCCCTCGCAGAAGGCCCGGGTGCGCTTCTCGCTCACGCCGAAGTTGGCGTCCTGGAAGCGCAGGCCGACGTAAGGGTCGCGCTCCATGATCTCCTGGAGGTGTTCGAGCATCGGCTCGGCCGCGATCATCTTGTAGCGGCGCTCGGTCAGGCCCGGCGAGTTGCAGAAGGTGCAGGGCTCGGGGCAGCCGAAGGAGCTGTGGTAGCTGATCGCCGGGTAGGCCGACTTCCCCGGCGGATCGGGGAAGCGGTGGCGGATGCCGCGGCCGTTCGGGCTGCGCTCGATCTCGCACTGGCGCCTCTGCTCGGCGTAGTAGCGCTTCAGGTCGATGGTCTCGAAGGGCGTGCGCGGGAACTCGTCCCAGCCCACGATCGGCTGGCGGGGCGTGAAGATCACGTGGCCGTCGCGCAGCAGCGCCAGGCCCTGGATCCCGTCGAGCGGCTGCCGGGCCTCGTGCGCGTCGAGCATCTGGCCGAAGGTGATCTCGCCCTGGCCAATGCAGACCGCGTCGGCCGAAGCCCCGGTGAGGAAGAGCTCGGGGACCGCCGAGGGGAACCAGCCGCCCCACCAGATCGGCAGCGACGGGTGGCGCTCGCGCACGGCGTTGCTGACCTGCACGCCATCGAAGACCTGGTACCCGAGGATGCAGCTGCTGCAGTAAAGGTCGGCGTCCGCGCAGGCCTCGAGCACGCGCTCGAGCGGGCGCTCCTCGACCATCGCGTCGATGAGCTGGACGGTCCACCCGCGCTGCAGCGCCGGCCCGGCGATCTGCATCAGCTCGAGGGGCAGCAGGTCCGCCGAAATGAGCTCGCGCTTGACCGGGTCCCCGCGGCGGGGCAGGTACATCACGATCTTCTTCCGTGGCATGGGTGCAGTGCTCGCTGGGGTGCCGACGCGATTCCCGGATCGCGCAGTCTAACATCTGAGCCGCGGCCGGGCGGGAAGCCGCGCCGGCCTCATCGGCCCTTCGGGGAGCGCGACCGGAATCCTCGTCCCTGGTGCATCCTTTTGAGCTTCCGATGAGCTCCGGCCGCCACTCCATCCCCTCCGAGGACTGGCCCACGGCCACCGAGGCCGCGGCGAGCCGGCTCTACTCGCCGCTGACCCTGGCCAGCGGGCTGGTCCTCAAGGACCGCACCTGGGTCCCGGCCATGGTCCCCTGGCGCGCGACGGAGGAGGGCTTCGTCACGCCAGCGCTGCTCGAGTGGTACCGGCGCTTCGCGCGCGGACGACCGGGCACGCTCGTGGTCGAGGCCACGGGCATCCGCGACGTCCCCAGCGGGCCGCTGCTGCGGGTCGGTCACGACCGCTTCGTGCCCGGCCTGGCCGGGCTGGTGGCCGGCGTGGCCAAGGCCTCGGGCGGCGAGACGCGGGTGATGCTCCAGATCCTGGACTTCCTCGCCATCCGCCGCCGACCCGAGCGGAGCCGCTACCTGCGCGAGTTCCTCGTGCTGACCGCGCGCCACCGCGAGCGGATGGCCGCGCTCCGGCCGGGCCTCGATCGCTCGGACGACGTCGCGCTGCGGCGCGAGCTGGAAGCCTGTGACGACGCCGCGCTGGCCACCGTGCTCGACGAGCGCGAGCGGTTGGCGCTCGCCTTCGGAGCCCGCGAGCTCGTCACGGACACCGATCGCCCCCACATCGCGCGACTGCCGGAGATCCTGCCGGGCCTGTTCGCCGACGCGGCCGAGCGCGCGCGGCGGGCCGGCTTCGACGGCGTCGAGATCCACGCCGCCCACGCCTACACGCTGGCCTCGTTCCTCTCGCGGCTCAACGACCGCGACGACGGCTACGGAGGCGCGCTCGAGGCGCGGCTGCGGCTGCCGCTCGAGGTCCTGGCCGCCGTGCGCTCGCGCGTGGGGCGCGACTTCACCGTCGGCGTGCGCTTCCTCGCGGAGGAGGGCATCGAAGGCGGCAACCCGCTGTCCGACGCCGAAGTCATCGGCGCGCGGTTCGCGGCCGCCGGAGCCGACTACCTGTCGCTCTCGCGGGGCGGCAAGTTCGAGGACGCGCGCCAGCCGCGCGTCGGCGAGGCCGCCTACCCGTACACCGGGCCCAGCGGCCACCTCTGCATGCCCAGCGTGTACGACGTGCTGCCGCCGTTCGGAGCGGCGCTCGAGCAGGCCGCGGCCGTGCGAGCGGCGGTCCGCACCACGGGTCACGTGACGCCCGTGGTGGCGACCGGCGGCATCAACGGCTTCCGCCTGGCCGAGCGCGCCCTCGCGACGGGCATGGCCGACCTCATCGGCGCCGCGCGGCAGTCGCTGGCCGACCCCGACTGGTTCCGCAAGCTGCGCGCGGGTCACGGCGCGGCAGTCGTCCGCTGCGAGTACACCAACTACTGCGAGGCGCTCGACCAGCAGCACCGCGAGGTCACCTGCAAGCTCTGGGACCGCCTGTTCACTCCCGGCGACGGCGCGGCGCTCTCGGCCGACGGACGCCGGCGCCTCGTCGCACCGCCCGAAGGCTGGTCGCCGCGGCATCGCGGCCCGTAGCGCGAGCGCCTCCGCCGCCGCTCGCCGCAGCCGGGGCGCTCAGTTGTCGGAGGGCGGTGTCGAGTCCAGCGCCAGCCAGGCGTACTGGCCGCCCAGCTCGTGGAGCACGCTGGCCCAGAGCCGCTCGGCCGGGACCTCGAAGATGTGCTCGGCCCGCGCGGGAGCGACGATCCAGCTGCCCTCGACGGTCTCGGCCTCGAGCTGACCCGCGCCCCAGCCCGAGTAGCCGATGTAGCAGCGCACGGACTTGCGGACCGCGGCCTGCGCCAGCAGCTCGTCGAGCGAGAGGCCCAGCGCGACGCCCGGCAGCAAGGCGGGCTCGCCCGGCGCGCAACGGCTGACGAAATGCATCAGGTCGGGCTGCACCGGACCGCCCTGGTGCACGGGGATGGCGTGTCCCTGCTCCGCGACCTCGGGCAGCACGTCGCCGAGGCAGGCCTCCAGAGGCCGGTTGAGCACGAGGCCGAAGCTGCCGTCGGCATCGTGGCTGATCACCAGCACCACCGTGTGCGCGAAGTTCGGATCGAGCAGGCGGGGGCTCGCGACGAGCAGGCAGCCGCGCGAGAGGGTGGCGGGAGGGTCGGGCATCGCGTGCTAGAGTGTGCGCCGGTCGACACGGCCGGCGGCATTCACGTTAGCACCAAGGCAGGAGACGCACTCATGTACGATCCGATCATGGTCGCGCCCATGCGCGACGAGCTGCTCAAGGCGGGCGTCAAGTCGCTCGGCAACGCCGCCGAGGTCGATCAGGTCCTCGGACGGAAGCAGGGAACGGCCCTCGTCGTGGTCAACTCCGTCTGCGGCTGTGCCGCAGCGAACGCGCGTCCCGGCGTGGTCCTGGCCATGCGCCACTCGAAGAAGCCCGACGCCGTGACGACGGTGTTCGCCGGGGTCGACCGGGAGGCCACCGACCGCGCGCGCAGCTACTTCAAGGGGTACATGCCCAGCTCGCCCTCGATGGCGCTCCTGAAGGACGGTCAGGTCGTGTTCATGCTGCAGCGCCACGAGATCGAGGGTCGCGATCCGCAGGCCATCTCGCAGCGTCTGACCGAGGCCTTCGACAAGCACTGCTGACCGGCGCCGTTCAGCGGCTGCCGGCCGGAGCCGGCGGCGGCGCGGACGCCAGGTGCAGCACCGCGCGCTCGAGGCCGCGCGCGGCGGCCGCGAGGAACGGCAGGTCGAGCGTCTGCACCGTGTCGCTGGGCGTGTGGTAGTGCGGGCTGCGCAGGTTCGCGGTGTCGGTCAGCATCACCGCCGGCAGCTCGGCGTCCCAGAAGCGCGCGTGGTCGGAGCGCCGGCTGTCGGGGAACAGCCAGCCCGCCCCCGGCAGCAGGGCGAACAGCTCGCTGCGGAAGCGCGGGCCGTGCTCGGGCTGCAGGCCCTCGAACACGGCGCGCCCGAGCAGGGCCGATTGCAGGTTGCCGACGACCAGCAGGAAGTCGCCGCGGTCGCCCGGGTCGAACAGCGTCTTCGCCCCCGGAGGCAGCGACTGGCTGCCGGGCCGGCGGTCGGTGTAGCCCATGGTCTCGAGGTTGATCGCGCCGATCAGCCGCTGGCGCTCACCCGCCGACAGGCTCTCGACGTAGCGGCCCGAGCCGACGAGACCGGGCTCCTCGGCGTCGAACCAGACCAGCCGGACCTCGTTGGGCATCGGCCGGCCCGCGAGGCGGCGCGCGAGCTCGAGCAGGACGACGATGCCGCTGCCGTTGTCGTCGGCGCCGGCCGTGCCCTCGACGGTGTCGTAGTGGGCCGAGACGATCAGCAGCGGCGCGTCGTCGGCCTCGCGTCCGAGCCGCACCTCGACGTTCGCGAGGTCGGCGGCCGGCGCGCCGTCCCACTCGACGGGCAGCACGCGCGGCTTGAGACCGTAGCCGGCCAGCGCGTCGAGCAGGAAGGTGCGCGCGGCTGCGTGGCCGGGGGCGAGCAGCGAGCGGGACGCGGGCAGCCGGGCGTAGAGCCGGCTCAGCGAATCCGCGTCGATACCGGGCCGGCCGCCGGCCGCGCCGCTCGAGGTCGTGCTGGTGCAGGCGGCAGCGCCGAGCAGGGCGGCGGCCAGCAACGCTCGGGCTCGCGCGGGGTGGGCGGTCATCGGCTGGGCGTCGCCGGGTCGAGCAGTCTCTGGCGGTAGCGCTCGTAGAGACGCGTGTGACGGGTGGCCAGTCCCACGTCGCGGCCCCCGATCCACACCGAGTCGAAGCGCGTCGTGATCTGCAGCGGGCTGCCATCGGTCACGATCACGTCCGCGCGCTTGCCGGGAGTGAGCGTGCCGACCTCCGCCTCCAGCCCGAGGATGGCGGCCGCGCCGGCGGTCAGCGCGCGGAGCGCGGCGTCCTCCGGCAGTCCGTAGGCAACGGCCATGCCGGCGTGATACGGCAGGTCGCGCGCCGAGGCCGAATCCTGGCTGCGGAACGCGATGCGCACTCCGGCTTCCGCCAGCACGGCGGCATTGTGATAGGCACTGTCGTAAGGATCCTCGCGCCCCGCGGGCAGGGCCAGCACGGGCCCGAGGATCACGGGCACATCGCGCAGCGCCAACTCGTGCGCGACCTTCCAGGCCTCATGGCCGCCCGAGAGCACCAGTCTCAGGCCCTGTCGCTCCGCGAAGCGCAGCGCGTCCATGATCTCGTCGGCGGCGTTGGCCTCGATGACCACCCTCGAGACGCCCAGCGCGTAGGGCGCCAAGGCCTCGAGCCGCGGATCGAACTCGGGGCCCGGCACTCCGCGCCCTGCGGCTTCGCTCGCGACGCGCGCGTACTCGCGGGCCGAGTCGAACATGCGGTCGAGCGGCTCCCAGTGCTCGTCGACCAGGCGGGCGAGCTCGGAGGGATCCTCGGGCACCTCGGGCCGGGACTCGGGGTCGACCGGTTCATCGGGCTCGCCCGGCTTGCGGAGCTCCAGCCGGCGCAGCGTGCGGGGCGCGCGGAGGTGCAGGGCCACAGCGTCGGCCACGACGGCCTCGGCGGCCGTCCAGCCCTCGAGGGCCATCGCGCTCGACTGCCCCTGGACCAGCCCGCCCTCGGGCACGACGAGCGCCAGCGTCGTGCCGTTGACGCGCGTCACGGCGATGGCCTCGGCCGAGGCGTGCCACGCAGCCGAGGCGCGCAGGTCGGGCTGGTCTCCGCCGATCTCAGTCACGTCCATGCTCCCGGCGACCGTGTCGATCTCGGCCAGTCCCACCCGGCAACCGGCGTCGATCAGGCCGGGCCAGACGTGCAGTCCGCTCACGTCGACGGCGCGGTACCCCGGCGGCGGAGGCTCGGAGCCGGCGTAGACGCCCTGCAACCGGCCCTCGCGCATGAGCACGACCCCCGGCGAGTACACCACGAGGCCGCCGGCATCCTGCTCGAGCGTGTGGACCGTGCCTCCCATCAGGGCCACCGGCTCCGCCGCGGGACGCGCCGGGGTCGAGGGCGAGCGTGTCGCGTCGCGCGGCGCGCTCAACGGCTGCAGCGCCTCGGCCGGGACCCTGCGGTTGCGCTCGTCGACCATCCGCTGCGCGGCCAGCTCGGCTTCCGTCGGTGCCGCCGCCGCCGCGGGGCCGGCGGGCGGGACCGCCGGCGTGCCGGGCGCGGCCGGAGGCTCGGGTGCCGGAGCCGCCGGAGCCCCCGGCGGCGGCGGCCCGGCCACGCCCAGACGCCGCTGCACCTCGTCGCGCCAGATGTCCCAGGCGGTCGTGTCGCGTCGGAAGTAGAGCTCGCCATCCACGAAGGTCATCAGGCAGCGCGTGCGCACGTCGAAGGGATGTCGGTCGAAGAGCGCGAAGTCGGCATCCTTGCCCACGTCGATCGAGCCGACGCGCTCGTCGATTCCGAGCTGGATGGCGGGGTTCAGCGTGACCATGCGCAGCGCCTGCTCCTCCTCGACGCCGCCGTACTTCACGGGCTTGGCCGCCTCGAGGTACAGGCGGCGCAGGTGCTCCGCGCTGTCGCTGTTCACCGACATGAGCACGCCGGCTTCCGTCATCAGCGCGGGGTTGTAGGGCGTGGCGTCGTAGACCTCGAACTTGTAGCCCCACCAGTCCACGAAGGTGGAGCCGCCGGCGCCGTGGGCAGCGATCTCGGGCGCGACCTTGTAGCCCTCGAGCACGTGCTGCAGCGTGTCGACGTGGAAGCCGAAGTCCTCGGCCACCCGCAGCAGCATCTGGATCTCGTCGGCGCGATAGCAGTGGCTGTGCACGCGGATGGAGCCGTCGAGGATTCCCGCCAGCTCCTCGAGCCGCAGGTCGCGACGCGGGGGATCGGGGCGCTCACCGGCGCGCACGCGCCCGTGGTAGAGCTCCCAGCTCTGGCTGTACTCGCGGCCCTCGGCGAGCGAGCGGCGCAGCACGGCCTCGACGCCCATGCGCGTGTGCGGGAAGCGCGAGGACACCGCCACGTTGGAGTGCTTGGGGTTCTCGCCGAGGGCGAACTTCACGCCACGCGGAGCGCCCTCGAAGACCAGCTCCGGCGCGCTCCGCCCCCAGCGCAGCTTGATGACCTCGTGGCGGCCGCCGATCACGTTGGCGCTGCCGTGCAGGAGGCGCGTGGTCGTCACGCCGCCGGCCAGCGCCCGGTACAGGTTGACGTCATCGGGATCGACCTCGTCCTCGATGGTCACCTCGGGCGTGATCGCTCGCGTCCACTCGTTGATGCCGCCGCGGATGCCCGCATGGCTGTGGCAGTCGATGATCCCCGGCACCAGGTGGAGGCCCTGCGCGTCGATCACGCGCGGCCCGTCCGGGGCCGACAGGCCGCGGCCGATCGCCGCGATGCGGCCGCCGCGCACGAGCACGTCGCACTCGTCCAGCGTGCCATGGCTCGCGGTATGCACGGTCGCGCCGCGCACGAGCACCTCGCCCCCCGTGCGGAACGAGGGCTCGCGGTCCACGTCCAGCTCGACCGGCCACTCGAGCACGTCGCGCACCGGAGCCGGCGCCGCCGGCGTCGGCGCGGAGGCCGAGATCGTCGCGGTCTGCTCGTCCTCGCCGGGCGAGTCTTCGCTGTCCTCCTCCTTCTCCTCGTCGGCCGCGGCCCGCTCCTCGGTCGCCGTGCGCAGGTCGAACAGCCGTCCATCGCACACGAGGACGCGCGCACGGCTCCCCTCCTCCAGGGGCGGACCGGACCAGAGCGTCAGGAACGCCGGAGCGCCGGCCACCACCACGCCGCGCGGCGCCGGGGGCGCGTCGCCCCAGCTGAAGGCCTCGGCCGGGCCCGTCGTGAACCCAGCCAGCGCGTCCGTGGCGGACAGTCCCCCCAGCTTGCGGGCGGCTCGGAGTCCCTCGACCAGGTCGTCCGGAGCGCGACCGGCGCTCGCAAAGGCCACCACGACACCGGCCTCGACCAGCCGCGCCGGACCGGCCACTCGCTCGAGCCACTCGGCGCGACGATCGCGGCGCAGCCGGAGCGGGAGCTCGGGGTTCCACACCGCGGGGCGCACCGGCGCCTTCGGTGGCGTGGCAGATTCCGGTTTCGCGACCCCCTCCGGTTTGGGCGGGGCATCGGGGTCAGCGGGCTCCTCGCCGAAGTCCAGGTCGTGGAGCACGGCGATGTGGCGCAACGCCAGCTCGTCGGCCAGCTCGTAGGCTTCGGTGCCCCCGGCGATCATCAGGCGCAGTCCCTGGAACTGGTCCTGGAGCCCGAGGGCCAGGCGGATGTCCTCCTCGTCCCGCGCCTCGAGCACCAGCGGGACGCGACCCGCGAGCAGCGGCTGCAGCGCGTCGAGCACCGCATCCTCGGCCTCGCGCGCAGGCACGGCGTCAGCCGCATGCAGCGAGCGCACGGCGGAGAGCTGCTGAGCGTCGAGCAGCACCTGCCGCAGGTGGGCCATGACGCCCATCAGTGTGACGGGATAGCGGTTGCCCTCGTAGTTCTCGGGGCCGGTACGCCACGACAGCGAGCCGAACTGAGCCAGTTCGGCTCGCAGCGTGGCTTCGCGCGGCGGGCGCGACGACAGCGCGAGCAGCGCGCCCGTGCCGGAGAGCAGCTGCCCTCGCGGCGCGGCGACTACCGCACCAAAGCCTGCGCGCCGTCGCACGGCATCGTCGGCCGCGGATTGCGGAAGGCCCATTGCGGCCGCGCGCTCAGGCGCCAGGCCCGTTCGATCGGCCTCGAAGCTCGAGACGACGACGTCGCGCCCGTCGTCCACCGGTCGACCCTGCTGCTCGACGCGGGGGCCGAACTGCAGCTCGCGGGCATCCAGGGCGTCGACGAGCCCGGCCGTGAGCGTGAGACCGCTGCAGTCCACTGCCTGGGCGTCGAAGGGCAGGGTGAGTCCCGCGCCGACCGCCTCGATGCGTCCGTCGCGCACGAGCACGGTGGCGTCGAGCAGCGGCGGATCGCCGGGCCGGGCGATCACGTCAGCGCCCACCAGCGCCAGAGGCGGGTCGCCGGCCGTCGAACCGGCCGCTCCACTGCACATCAACAGCAAGGTCAGCATCGCGGCCGGAGACGGCCACGGAGCGCCTCTCATCGCAAGCGCTCCCCGACTGGAGGGGACGCCACGCGCGCGACCTTCGCGGGGGGGCGGCGCGCCAGTTTCGCGCGTCGCGCCGATCGCCGGCGCGAGCCTTCGAGCGCGGCAGCCGCGACCTCCGCGGGCAGCGGGCGGCCGGCCGCCCGCTCGAACGCGCGCACGAAGCGCAGCCTGTCCGTGCGCGTGACTGCCGCGGGCACGTCGCCGAGCTGGGCCAGCATGCGGCCGATCGCGCGCGGGTCATGCGGCGCAATCGACCGGAGGTTGTCGAGGTCGATCAGCCGGACTCCCGGCCAGGTCGGCCCGCCGGCGTCGCGCCGGTCGCAAGGGATGCTCGGCGGCTCGTCGGACAGGAGCAGGTTCTTGGTGGAAAGGTCGTCGTGGAGCAGACCCGCACGCGCGAGTCGTCCGGCGACGTGGCCCACCGCCGACGCGACCTGGCGGCGCTGCTCGGGGCACGGATCCCGCTCGAGCTGCTCGAGCCAGCTTCGCAGCGTGACGGCTCGTTCGACCAGCCTGGTGATCACGATCGCCGAGCCGTCCCTGCGCTCGAGCAGAGCCAGGGACCGCGGGGTCGGCACCTCGAGCACATCGAGGCGACGCGAGGCGAGCCACGCCGTGCGGGCGCGGCCGAGACGCAGCCAGTGACGCAGCCGCGGGAAGCTTCCGGCGCGGAGGTATTGCTTGACGACGCGAGCGCCGGCCTCGTCCTCCACGCGGGTCACGCGCGCGCGGGCGGTCGAGCCCAGGAGCTGCGGCCCGCCTGCGCGAACGATGCCTTCGTGCCGGAGCAGGTCGGCGCGGAGTCGCTCGAGCGGATAGTCGCGCCGGCGGTAGGTCCGGCCTTCCGGAAGGTGCTCCGCAACGAACAACGTCGAGTTCACCAGGCAGCGGCCGGTCCGGCCTTCCACGTACGACCGCTCGAACCGGTCGACTTCCTGAGCGACCTCCGCGAGCAGCTCTTCAAGCGGGTCGCCCGTGTGCCGCGCGTACTCCGCGAGAAGCGACTCGGTTCGTCGCAGGTCGACAGCCTCGCGCATCGAGAACACGAGCCGGGCCAGATTGGCGACCCGCATCCCGCGGGTGAGCCGGCCGACGCGACGGACCGAGTGCAGGTCGATCACGAGCGCCTCTCCGTCGCGTCCCAGCAGCAGGTTGTTGGCGTGCAGGTCGCGGTGCAGGACGGGAATCCGGTGCAGCGCGGCGGTGGCGCGCATCGCAACGGCGCCGAGCCGCTCGACTTCCGCCTCGTCGCGCGACTCCACAGCCCGACTCAGGGCCTCCCCTACCGTGGAGGCGCCTGGGACGAGCCGAGTGAGGCACCACGCCTCGCGCAACAGACCAGTGCGGCGACGCTCGCCGAATCCCAGGGCGACCGGAGTCTCGAGGCCCAGCTGGCGGAGTTCGATCGCCGCGCGGTACTCAGCCTGGCCACGACTGCGACGTACGAGGAACAGCCAGGGCTCCCAGCCACGCACCCGGAACTGCTTCAGCAGCACGCCACCACCGACCTGAGGCAGCGCCCACACGGCGCGCCGATCACCACGCTTGATCAGACGCGCCTCGTCGGGGACCTGTCCGGCCTCGAGCTGTCGAGCCAACGCCTGAAGGCTCTCGTCGGGAGCGGACCCCCAGGTCCAGCGGATCGGCAAGGACGTGCGCCTCCCGGGCTCGGCCGCGGTGGCCGCCATGATAGGCGAGCGCGCGGAGGATCGGAAGCTCGTCAACGGGCGGCCGAGCCCGCACGAGCCAGGTAGTCGAGCATTCCGTGGAACTGCTTGTGCAGATCCTGCTCATCGACGCCTACCGGCGACTTGAAGTACGGCGCGAGATGGGTCATCGGGCCCTTCTCGCCGCGTCGCAGGGACAGGTCCGCCAGGCGGACGATGTCGAGCACGAGCGGCGCCGCAAGGATCGCGTCGCAACCCTCCCAGACGAACTGCATCGACATCTTGTGATCGAGGAATCCCTGGAAGCGGATGAAGTCCCAGGCCGTCTTGCGGTCGTGCAGCGACTCGACGAAATCGATCCCCACCCGGGTGTGCACGGGGTAGCCCAGGATGCTGGCCAGCACCGAGTCCTTGCTGCGCACCTTCGTCGCGAGGTTGTCGGGGTGGGCCAGCACGCGACCGTCACGGTCCCCCAGCAGGTTGTAGCCCATCCAGCTCAGTACCCTGAGGTTCCGATACTTGAACATCGGAGCCAGCGCGCTCTTGACGAGCGTCTCGCCGGTCTTGCCGTCGTTGCCCATGTAGGGCAGGCCGCTGCGCGTTCCAAGCTCCATCAGCGCCGGACCGAGCGCCGCCGAGCTGGGCGTGAAGTTGACGTAGGCACAGCCCTCGCGAAACGCGGCGTAGGCATAGAGCATGCTCGGCCGGATGCGACTCGTCTCTCCGGAGTCGATCAGCGCTTCGATCTGATCCGGACTCGTGGGCTCCTGCTCCTCGACCAAGTCGGCTTCGGTCGAAGCCAGGTTCACGACGATCACCCGGTCCACCGATTCCCGCGCGCGGAAGGCACGCAAGTCGGACTGGAGCCGCTGGGCGATCGAGCGCAGACCGTCGTCGTGACGCGTGACTGGGTTCGTCACCAACGCGTCGATCGCTGGCCCGGAATTGACGCAAGTTCCCGCCTTGAGGGCCTCGGACACGTCGAGCAGATCGTTGCGAAGCTGCTCCACGAGCTCGAGGCTGAACGACCCGCTCAGCCTCGCCACATCGATCGCGCTCTCGTAGAAGTTGGAGAGGCGCACTTCGTGCCCGCCGAACACGAGGTCGCCGACCGGTACGAGGGACAGCGGGCCGAACTCGGGACGGTTGGTGACCAGTCCCGCGTCGGAAACCAGACCCCGCGCGATCGCGCGCGCCCCGACCACGATTGTGGTCCCGACCCCGCCCAGCGCTCCGATCATCCAGACACCGACGGGTTCGGCCATTTGGAAGTGATCTCCGGACTGAGACGAAAGGGGGCGATTCTACGCGCGCACGGGGCAGGACTTGGAGCACGACCCGCCGGTCGTGATGATCTCGTTCGTGGACCATGGACCGATGGACTTCGACGAGCTGCGGCCCGGACAGGTTTTCGAGGCCGGGCCACGGGTGATCGATCGATCCGACATCGACGCCTTCACCCGGCTCTCTGGCGACCGGACAGCCCTCCACTCCGACGACGACTACGCCCGCACCACTCCCTTCGGCGCCGTGGTCGCGCACGGTGTGCTCGTCCTGGCCGTCGGGACCGGGCTGGCCTACGACACCGGAATCTTCCTCGGCACCGTGCTGGCGGTAAGGTCGATGGAGCTCAACTTCGCGCGCCCGGTCTTCCCCGGTGACTCGCTGACCCTCCGATTGGAGGTCACCTCGAAGGACAGTCAGCCCAGAATCGACCGGGGCCGAGTGTCCTTCGGAGTCCGGCTCACCAATCAGCACGGCAAGGCCGCGGCGCTCGGAACCTGGACATTGATCATGCGACGGTCAGGTGAAGCGACCCTTCCGCCGGTTTGACACGCCACTAATAGCGGTGTTAGCATCCCCCCACCCATAGATCAGGTGGGCATACAAGCGGTTGAGCCCGGTGGCTCCGGGCAACGCAAGTCGTGGGAGGGTGATGCTGATGGTGCGCAAGGAGAAGTCCGCTGCGACGGCATTCTGCGAATGGGCCGAGCAGGTCGAGTGGGTCGAGGTCGTCCTTCGTGATGGCCGGACCCTGCAGGGCAACGTGGTCCGGAACCCGATCCGGCAGACCGGGACGGTGGTCAACGCACTGACCGAGACGCGGCATGATTTCGCGCTGGACGACGTGCAGTCCGTCCGCAAGGTCAGTGACCCCCGTTTGGTGCATCTGAGTTGAAGCCGTAGCCCGGCATCGAGCGCGAGCGGGCGACAGCCAACCTCTGCGAAACGTGCCCCGTGAGGGGCACGCCCAGTGGCGGTCTCGGCGGCCATCCCTATAAATCCCGCGTCGGCACGGCCATACTGTGGTCGCCCGATAGCAACCGAGGTTCGATCATGCGGCACCCCTGGCTCGTCGTCCTGTTCCTGGCCTTGTGCAGCGCTCCCGCCCTCGCTCACGGCGGACAGTACAAGGGTCCATCCGATGCTGGCGGCCCGTCTTCGAGCGGCGGCAACAACGCGGGCCCGCCCACCAACCCGTCCGGAGCGAACTCGCCCGGACCGTCGGCTCCCTCTTCCGGAGCCGGATCGGGTCCGAACAGCGGCGCGGAGACCCGCGGGGGGAAGAAGCAGGGCGTCACGTCCGGCGGTCAAATCGACTTCGGCGCCTCCTACGAGAGCTGGGAGTTCTGGTGGGAGAACAACAAGGATCAGTACCTCAACCTCAAGGACCGGATGGCCAAGGGAGTCGGCAGCCGCACGAACACCGGCCACTTGACTGGTCGCGGGCGCAAGGACTCGCGTACGGCCTCGCGCCGGCCGGACACGACGCGCATCACCATGGACGTGCTCCCGGTCCTCACCGACCTGATCAAGACCTCGAACAACCG
>Ga0137422_1000198_pt1 | contig 14154 bp, 12 predicted proteins | sample EasRivERMZT551_2_FD_102330 | JGI IMG/M metagenome (GOLD analysis project Ga0137422, IMG submission 102330) | Soil microbial communities from meander-bound floodplain in the East River, Colorado, USA - East River MetaG ERMZT551_2 | ecosystem: Environmental > Terrestrial > Soil > Floodplain ... | reverse complement strand
GCGTCCAGGAACTCGCCCATCGCCCCCTCGGGCTCGGTGCGGGACAGGCCCTGGATCGTCATCAACAGCTTGAGGCCCTTGCTCTCGCTGTCGCGGTCTCCCGCCGACCGGCAGCGCTCGAGGTAGTCCTCGACGCGCAGGACCATGAGGGCCCGCTGGTCCTCCATCTGCGATTCGACCGAACGGCGGGCCAGGGACAGCGCACACCGCACGACGGACTGGATCTCGCGCTCCTGCAGACCGTGGTGCTCGCGCAGGTGCTCGCTCGCAGCCATCACACCTCGGCCGATCTCCCCCCGTCCTGGGCCGCTGACCATGATCCGCAACGCCTCGTCGACGAGCATCTCCTCGACGGCCATGATGTGCTCGCGACCGGGCCAGGCGAGGCGGGCGAGCTCGGGCTCGAGCAGCCCGGCCAGCCCCCGCCGGCCAGAGTCCGCATCCTTCTTCGTGCCATCGAGGAACGCGTAGCGGGAGGCGACCTTGCCTGCGCAGCGGAGCCAGAGCAACAGGGGTCCGTCCGAGAAGGCTTCGTAATCCACGAGCGGCGACCCCGACGGGTCCAGCCATTCGGGGGGTGGGGGTGGCGGCAGGAGTGGCAGGCCGGTCATCGCGACTTGCTCTTCGCCGCGCCGCAACCAGCGCTCGACGTCGAACAGCGGGCGGTACTGCGGCACCGCGTCGGCGTCCTGCTTGGCATCGTCCAAGTCGCGGTCGGAGACGGGGAGCAACCAGGGGTCGGGCGCGATCGGCAGGGCATCGACCAGCAGCTGGTCCTCGTGCACGAGGCCCTTGAGTCGCGCGAACTCGCGCACGACGCGCCAGGCGAGTCGCGCCCGCAGGGGCAGCGTGTCCTGCAGCGACAGCCGCGCGTCCTCCGAGGCGGTGCGGAACAGGCTTCGGGCGAGCGTCTCGCGCCGGCGCGCGTCCTCGGCCGGGGTGAGCGCCAAGACGCGCATCTCCCCGGGCGTCGGTGGGGGCTCGGTGAACGAGGGCATGCCGGTGACCCCGGCCGGCAACTCGAGCTCCTCCCCGCCGAAGGCGGGCACGACCTCCAGCAGGCGACGACGGAGCGCCGCCAGGACCGCCGGATCGACCTGTCCCCCCTCCCCCATGGCCTCCCTCTACCGCTGGATGCACCTCGCCACAAGCCCCTCGGCCTGTTGACCTCGACATTCCCTGTTCGACTCTACCACGAGACACCCCGGCCCCGGGTGTTTAGCGGGCGCGCTGCTAGTCGACCCTCGCGTGCCCTCGGCTGCGGCCGCGGCTCGCGCCGACTCGGACACCCCGGTTCGCCGGGGTGTCCGGGCTCGGTCTTCACGGTACCGCTGGCGCCGCCGGCTCCCACGGGATCAGCTTGCCTCGCGCGTCGCGGCGTTCGGCGGCCTCTTTGTACCAGCGCCGCATGAGCACCGGCTTCGCAGTGATCTTGACGTGGGGCATCACTGCGGACATGCCGCCGACCATGAGCCGACAGATCTCCTCGGCGCGGTCGCTCGCGTACTGGTCGTCAGGCACCTCGGCGAGCACTTCGTCGTGGATGAAGTCGAGCGGTGCGCAGCCGTAGAGGATGCTGCCGCGGGTGCTGTCGTAGCAGGCCCGCGTGACGTCGATCACGGCACCGAGCTTGGCGCCCACGGCCGAGGGCGACTGCAGCGCGCGGCCGTTGCAGGCCGCGGGGTAGGCGCACGCCGCGCGGTACGTGCCCCCGGCGAACGTGTAGGCGAAGCCCTTGATCGGGCTGACCTCGCCGGTCTCCTGGTCCTCGTGAGTACCGATGATCGGATGGTTCGGGTCGGCGAGAGAGGTCCGCACCCATTCGAAGAACTCCCGCATCTCCGGGAAGGCCTCGAGCCAGAGCTCACGCAGCTGCTTCGCCGTCTCGATCGACACGTCGACTCCGAAGTTGGCCTTCGCGAAGGTCACGAACGTCTTGGGCCCGAGGCCGCCGGGGTAGCCGAGGTTGGTCGGCTTAGCGAACGTGCGCCAGTGCTTGAACCACTGGGTGACCTGCTCTCGGCTGTCCTTCTCGCACGCGGCGAACGTCGAGTAGATCGCCATCGGGTCGACGACTTTGCTCTGCCCCATCGTCTCAGAGAAGTTGGGATCGAGTCGGACCGCCAGTTGCGCACCGAAGTAGGTGTGAGGGTCCACGCCCCGATTGATGAGGTCCGCCAGCGTGGAGCGACCAAAGATCTCGACGAGGGTGTTGGCGAGGCTGCACATCTCGAGCGCGGAATAGTCGCAGGAGACGAACAGCTTGCCGGGACGGGCGACGTAGATCGGCCGCACGCGGGGGTCGACATTCTGGCCGTTGGCACTCGGGTAGAGATCGTTCCCGTACGACGAAGTCCGCCCGGTCTCCTTGAGCACGTCGAAGCAGAAGTGGATCTCGGGCGCGGGGACTCCGGTCGACCGGCCCTCTGCGTCTTTGCTGCACATGCGCGGCAGCTCCTCGCGCAGCATCTTGCGGTACTTCATCAGGTGGGCGTACTGCGCGATGACTTCGTCCAGCGGGACCAGCCGTTCGAGCGCGGCTTCGGCGAGCGACACATCGCCCTTCGGTGTCAACAGGATCGGCAGGTTGTACTCGGCGCAGACACGAGCCACGTAGGCGCGCAGTTGCTTCTGGGCGATGCGCTCTTTCGCACCGACCGGCCGGCCGGGTGCGGGGACGCTGGTGCTCACTTCCCGTCGCAGCGCCAGCAACGCTGCGAGGGCCGGGTAGGTCGCTTGGAGACCCTCGTCCTGCACGAAGTGATCGAGGGGTCCCACGAGCCCTGCCGCCTTGTTCGCCAAGTCCTCGAGGTGCTTGAGCGTGAGCGAGGGCAACCCGGAGTCCGTTTTCGGGAAGTCCTCGATGCCGAGCGAGCGCCACGCGCCGGCAACGATCTTGCGCAAGTCCACGCGGGGGGTGTTGACCACGTCCCAGTGCGCGACGACCTTCTCGACGAGACGCGGCGCCGGCGCGCGCTCGGGCACCAGGATGTCGGCTTCGATGAGCGCACTGAGGCGCTCGTAGGAGATCTCGGCCTCGAGCGCCAGCCGCATCTTCTGGTGGGCTTGGGCATCGACGGCGATCCCGCGGCAGGTCATCAGGAACAGGCAGAAGTCGGCGTAGACGTGGATCTCTTCGCCGCAGATGGAGCCCGGGCCCGACGCATTGAAGCGGGCCTGCTGCGCTTCGTAGACCTCGAGCGCACCGAGCGTGTCCTCGCGGGAGTAGGCCAACGCATCGGCCGGCCACTTCGAGGTCGGCACACTCTCGAGCACGGCGTAGTTCAGGCGCCAGCCGTCCTCTGCGTCCTTGAGCGCGCTGCGATCCCGGCCCAGGTACAGGCGCTCAAGCGACGCCAGATCGTAGGTCCGCCGCACCTGGCTGCCATCGGGCGAGGGCGCGAACTCGAACTGCCCGTGCGACGAGAGCTGCCAGAGCTTCTCCCGCACCAGCGTGTCGCGCACGCGCTCGTCCTGGTAGGCCTGGAAGATCAGCGGAAGCAACTCAGGGAACGCTTGCCCGATGACGGCCATGTCGAACGCGGCGTTGTGCGCGCAGAGGATGAGGCTCGTGTCCGAGAGCAGCTCGTGGCACAGCGTGCGCAGGTCGTCACCATCGGCGCGCCCGATGACGGCTGCCTGGAGGACTCCGTCCTGCCGGAACGCGTAGGAGAGGCACACGATCGGGGGCGCGATGCGTCCCGCGGCGATCAAGTGCGTCTCGATATCGAAGGCGACGACCCGGCGCTCCTCGGGTTGCATGGCGTGTCTCCCAGCGTGTGTGGTGGCCGGCATCCACCCGGCCCAGGGGGAAGTCGTCTGCCCAGCGAAGCCCCGGCCCCGCGTCCCTCCCTACCCGACCGTCGTCAGCTGGACGTAGCCCTGAGCGTTGTAGCCCCAGCCCGGATGCTGCGGGTGTGGCTCGACGCCCGGGGGCACGACGTACTGCTTGCCGTCCGACATGACGACCATCCGCTGCGCCGCCGGCGCAGCGGAGCTCACCTGCTGATTGATCTGAGCCTCGACCTGGATCGCCTGGTCCAACTCGCCCTTCGGGAACAGGCGTTGGAGCACGTCCGGCGCGATGATCTGTTTGACCTCGGCCGCGGGCACGACGCGCATGTAGACCACCTTCGTGAAGATCCCCGGCTGCATGTCGGTGCGCCCATCGGGCAGCAACACCGCGCGCTGCTGACGGGTGGCGATCTGTCGCGCGTCGATCTCCACGAACATCCCGGCGTAAGGCTGGCCGGCACCGACCATCTCGTCGCAGTGCATGAGGAACGTACGACCGCTCATCTGCAGCTGCGCGTCGAGCGCCTCGGGTGAGCACTCTTCGAGCGCCGAGACCATCCTCTTCACGTTGCCCAGGAACGACTGGTGCTTCCTCATCCGCATGTCGGTGACTTCGTCACCGGCTCGGTGGGGTGCCTTCCCGGCCTTGACCGCTTCCGAGGTATCGATCACGTGCACGCAGGTCATCTCGACCGCGAGGAAGGGCTCCTGCTTGCTGTTCACGTCGGCCTTCATGCGGTTGATCCGCGCGATGAACCGGCAGGGCACGATGTACTGGCCCCCGTCGAAGCTGGCCTTGGCCTGATCGATGCCGGCGAAGATGCTGCCGACGAGCGACGGGGCGCCGGGCGGGCGTGGGGCGTACGCGCCGGGCTGCCCCGGCGGCGGCGTATAGACAGCCGGCGCCGGTGCTGGCCCATACACTGGCTGCGGGCCGACCGGCGGCTGGAAGCCCGGCGCCGGCGGATAGGCGGCCGGCGCCAAGTAGCCCGGCGGCTGCGCAGGCGGCGTGAAGCCGGGTTGGCCCGGCGGCGGGTACTGCGGAAGCATCGTCAACCCTCCTCGTGGCCGCTGCTCTGTTCGGCATCCGCGCGTGCGGCCGCGTCGCGTGCCCTCGCCTCCTTCACCATCTGACGGAGCGCCTTGCGCGCCTTGCGGCGCTCGCTCCAGGTCCCACACTGCGCGTAGACCAACGCCCGCAGAATCTGGCGTCGGCTGGCTTCGGCTTCGGTGCGCTGCTGCTCGAGCCTGCTCTGTGCCCGTCGCATGCTGTTGCTCACTGGCCGACCCTTGCATAGTGGGCGTCGAGCAGCGCGAGCGCGGTTCGCAGCACGTCGCGCAAGTCCTGCTTGCCCCAGAATGTTACGGCGGCAGAGTCGTCGTCTCCTGGGTGGTGAATGAACGGGCCGGCGACCTGTGCAGGCTTGCCATAGATCGGCTCGAAGACCTCTTCGCTTCCCTCGACGGAGCGGTGGTTGCCCGCCGCACTACCGTTGGCGCCGCCTCCGATCGTGACAGGCAGCTCCAGGTAGAACCGCAGCCCAGTGAACCGCGTGCCGCCGATCTCCTTACCGATGATCTCGATGCGGTCGGTCATCTCTTCCGCGTACACGTTGACCCTCACGTCGTGGCCCCTCCCTTGAAGCGGTCGTCCAGCAGTCGTCTCTGCTCGGTGTCGAGCATCACGTTCTCGAAGCCCCTCTCGCGTAGCACCTCGCTCGGGAACACCGCCGGCATCGGATCGTAACCGCAGTAGATCAGCTTCTGTCGGCTGCCCGTGGACTGGTGTATGTAAAGGGAATCGTTCAAGCAAGCAGCAAAGAGCAAGACGTCGAAATCCAGGGTGTCGGCTCGACGGACGTCCAGGTGGTCCCGCTCCTGGCCGTTGCGGTGCGTGCGGCCGAGCACCTGCTCGGCGATGGCGGCGTCCCGCGGCCATTGGACCACGTAGTTCCGTCCGAAGTGCTGCAGGTTCTTGCCCTTGTGGTGGGCGTCGATGCTGGCACAGACGATGCGGCGCGCGTTGGCCGGGTCTCGAATCTCCACGTTCGCCCGGGCACCGGCGGGGCAGTGGAGCACGTCGAGGCCGGAGCGCGCGGCGTCTTCGGCCAACCATCGGCCGACCTCGATGTTGTCGTACCAGAGGATGCCGCCGTCGCCGTCGGCCGCCACCTCGGTCGCCCAGCGCACCGCCGCATCGATCTTGTACGCGCACACCCGGCGCGCCGCCGGGTCGCGCTCGAGCGGCTTGGCCTTGTGCGGGTCCACGTGCGCCTGCCACGGCGGGATCGCATCGTCGCGGGCCTGGCGCATCTCGGACCAGACCTCGTAGAGCTCGGGGCCCACTTCGCGCGCCCCGTACCGCTCCATGCTGCCGCCGACGAGCATCGGGGTGTCCAGCCCGTCGCGTGCGCGGTTCTTGAGCCAGTCCCGCAGTCGCTTGTTGAAGCGCTGCTTGGCGGCGAGGTGATTCCTGCCCTTGTCGAGCAGGGTCTCGGCGACACCGGCATGCAGGTCGTGGCGTTCGGCCAGCGCCTGCGGCGTGGGCCAGGTCAGCTCGTTGTAGAAACCTGCCGAGAGCTCCCACATCCACTTGTAGACGTGGATCTTGTGGCTCAGCTCGTCTCCGTTGGGCGTGAGCCACAGCTCGTCGGCGTCGTGGAGGAACTTCGCGAGCCGGGGCCAACCTTCAAAAGTTTCGTAGTTCTGTACAGGCCGGTTCTCGAGCGTGAGCGACGTGCCGATCTCGTGATCGCCGGCGGGCACGACACCGGGTGCCGTGACGAGGCGCAATCGGAAGGCCTTGCGAAAGCCCGACACGTCGTTCGGGAACGTCTCCGCGGGGAAGTGCTGGCGCGCCCAGTCGACGAGGGGTCGCAACGGCCTCATCATGCCGTCGCTCGGCTGGGCTTCGGCATCGACGACGAGACCCCACTCGTCAGCCACGTGCGGCGTCACCGGCACCGGCGCCGCGTGGCCCAGCGCGGCGACGATCAGGTGCTGATAGTCGCGGATGCGCTTCTTGGTCATCGTGCCCGACATGACGACGACCTGCGGCTTGTGCTCGGAGATGTAGTCCAGGAGCCGGCGCGTGCGAGCGGTGCGACGGTTCTTGAAGTCGTGGGCCTCGTCGATGATGATGAGCTCGGGCTGGCAGGCGTCGAGCACGCCCGCCTCGACGTGGCCGTGCAGCCCCTGCCGATTGCGCGTGTCGACAGTCGAGAACAGCGACGAGGGCATGACGTAGCAGCCGACTCGCCCGCTGCGCGAGAGGTGCGCGCGATCTCCCTGCCCGCGGCCGCCGAGCAGGATGAAGGGCACCGTCAGTCGCACGTTGCGCCGCGCCCACGGCAGGTCGTGCTCGACGAGCTGGCTGTACACCGCCGCCGGCTGGACGATCATCACGCGCCACATACCCGAGCGGTAGCCGTGCTCGGCGATGAGCAGGCCGAGCAAGGTCTTGCCCCAGCCCACCGGGATCGGGCAGAAGGCGCCGTCATGCTGCAGGTACATGAGCAGGCCGGCAGCTTGCGGGGGGAACAGGCGGAAGCCGCGCTCGAACTCTTCGGCCTGCACGTTCTCGCTCGAGACGTACTCGCACTCCGCCTCGGTCAGCGGGCCCGACACGGGCAGCGAGATGACTCGGCGGATGTCGTCCCAGCCGGTGGAGTCCTTGCGGTACGCAGCCAGCGAGAGCCTCGCTGCAACGCGTCGCTCCAGCGCTCCCAGCACGGGGGGCGGGGCCAAGGTGATCTGCGGAAGCACGGGGAGCGGATGAGCAGACTGGAGGGCGGCCAATGCTGCGGCCCGCGCTTCCAGCCTGCTCGTCACGTCAGGAGATGATACGGGTCGCGTACGGCTGCAGCGCCACGACCGCTGCGTCCATGTCCGGCGAGCGGACCGCGGGTACGAAGACGAAATCCTTGCCGAACATTTCGGCCAGCTTCGGTGCAGCTTGCGCGAACACGTCGCGACGCTGGAACGCGTTGAGGGCGTACCAGTTGTCGCCGCCCAGCTGCCGGCAGAAGTGGTCGCCGAAACGCTGCAGGACCTGGTCGAGGTGGATCGCGTCGCCCGGGTTGAAGCCTCGCGACGGCAGCGCGTTGAACACGAGGGTGAAGCCGCGAGTCTGTCGACCGGTGGTCTTCACGCCCTTGACGATCCCCCACGGAATGCCGGCGTGGCTGTCGCTCTCGGCCGGTGCTGCAGACGGCGCGTCGGTTTCGTCAGATCCTGGAAAAATAGCGGTGGTCGCGGAAACCTCTTGCGTCGGAACTGGGGTTGCAGCCGTATTGACCGGGGTCGCGATCGGGAGCGGGGCGGCTGGCGACGGCGTGACGGGAGCCGGAACCGGGGCGATGCGCTCGGGGGCTGCGACGGTCGCGGCTGGCGTCGCGAGCTCGGCGTAGCCTTCGAGGGACATCCCGAACTGCCCCAGGGCCGCCGCGTAGAGCGTGTTGGCTCGCCACGCTGTCCGCCCGGGACTGGGGAAGATGTCGTAGGCCTCGCTGCCGTACTGCTGCAGCTTCTTGCGCTGCACGTCGCAGATGCGGCAGGGGGCGCCGAGGCTGTTGAGGCCGACGCCCTTGCAGGCGATGCAGGTCGGCACCGCCCAGGGTGGCACGCTGGACGGGCCCGCGGGCGGTGCGGCCGGCGCGGCGGGCGCGGCGGGCGCCACGGCGACGGGCGGCGGGTCGACCGGTGGCAGGCCGGGCGGTGGGCCGACGGGCGGCATGAGCGGCGCGACGCCGCCCGCGGGCGGTGCCGGTTGTGCGCGATCGTTGAGCAGTGACATGGTCCCTCCCTGGATGTGTGCCCGATCCGGCGGAGCCCCCGCCGGCACGTCGGGTGAATGATGGCCGGACAGCGCCAGGCTGTTCAAGCACTGCCTGCGGTATTCCGTCGGCTCGAGGTGCCCGGAGCAGATCCCGAGGAACGGGCAGCCCCCGAAGGCGGCGCAGGCGTGGCTGCCGACCGGCGGGGCCGGCACGTCCTGCCAGCGCGTCAGCCGGCGCTGCTCGGCGAGTCGCAGCGCGGCGGCGCGCAGCTCGAGCCAGCGTCCCTCCACGGCGTCCCGCCCGACCTCGACCGACGTCGGGCGCACTTTCGGCTTGCTGAGGTCCTTGACAAAGACCACGTGCCGCAGGACGGTCCTGGACGGCCAGGGCTCGCCGCGCGCCTCGGCCTCGACCCGTCCGACCATCGCGTAGATGTTCATCTGCGGTGAGCGGCGCAGGTCGTTCGGCGAGGCCGCGTAGCGGATCGACTTCGTCGACTTCCAGTCGGTGACGGCGCCGGGTTCGAGCAGGTCGATCGAGCCCGACAGGCAGACGCGCGTGTCGCCGAGCTGTCCAAGCACGACGGCAGCCTGGCCGATCCAGACCCGGCCGAAGGCGTGCTCGACCCGCCGGCCCGGTCGGCGCGCGACGTGGCCTTGCTCGATGGCGGAGCGCACGAGCTGCTGCAGCAGGCCCTGCTGGTAGGGATCGAGCCGGTCGTGGAAGGTCTGGCTGACGCCGGCCGAGTCCTGCGCTTTGGTGACGGCGACGTCCCAGTTCGGCGGGTACAGGTCGATGGGCCGGCCGTCGACGCCGCGGCCGACGTCGTCGGCCTGCAGGTAGCGCTGCAGGACGGAGTGCAGCACGACGCCGAAGGTCCGACTGCCCTTGGTCGGCTCGGGGAGCTTGAGGACCTTCTTGAACCAGCGCGAGCGGTTGCAGCGCTCGAAGCCCTCGAGGTCACTGGCGGAGGTGAAGACGTCGGTCAAAGCCCGATCCCCGCCAGAGCCCACGGCTTCTGCAGCAGGTCCTTGCGTCCGTCAGCACTGACGCCAACCTTTTTCCAGCCCGCGACCTTGTAGCAGTATCCCGGGTTGGCGCTGCGAACTTTCTTGCGGAAGACGTAGGTCAGCAGGCCGCTCGGCCCGCAGCCGAGGCCACTCTCGAACAGAGCCTCCTCGGCGAGCAGAATCAGCTCGCTGCTGCGCTGCGGCCCGTCGTTGCGGAACAGCGTGCACGTCCAGCCGTCGTGTCCGTTCATCGCCTTGATCCCGCTGCTGGGTGCGGGGCGCCACCAGCCCCACACGGCGCCGAGATCGTGCGACATGAGGATCAGCGTCTGCCCCGGCGGCATGAACTGAGGTGCGCCGGGCTTGCGGCGGCTGTAGTGCGGCACGCCGTTGCCCCGAGGCCCCGCGCCGTCCACGATCGCGACCGCCTGCCGATCGAACTTGCCGACGCGCGTCCAGACGTCGGTCACTTGACCACCTTCTCCATCGTGCGCGCCGTCTCCGTCAGCGTCCGCCGGCCGGCAGCCAGGTTCGCCAGTCGCGTGCACGGGTAGCCGTGCTCGAGGGCTTCGCGCAGGAGCAGTTCGGGATCGATCTCGCGCCAGCGCACGCGCGGGCCGTTCGTGGACCGCGGCGGCTCCTCGTCCTTGGCTGACAGCCCGCGCAGGACCGTGCTCACGCGGCGGACGTTGAGCTCGTCGATGCCCCCGCGGCGTTCGCTGAAGAACATCCGCCAGGCCTCGCAGACGCCGCTGGTCGTCACGTAGATGCGCGTGCCCTCGATGCGGATGGAGGACGCGAGGGCGGGCAGCTGCGACGCGCGCTCGATCATGGCGATCAGGGTCTCGATGACCGACGGCGCCGAGCCGCTGCGCGTCGACATCTGGGCGATCATCTCGTCGTCCACGTTGCCCTCGACGAGGAAGCGGTTGCCCGCCGGCACCGGCGGACGCTGCTGGTACAGCCACAGGAAGTGGCGCGCGACGCGGAACTGCGACGGCCCGCCGGCGTCGGCGCGAATCCACCCCCGCGTGAACTGCAAACCCCCGCGCATGCGCAACCACGACGCCGCGCGCTCGGACGTCGAGAGGTGCAAGATGCGCACGGCGAGCGCCCGCCGGTCCTCGGGCGACAAGTCCCGGTTGCCGGTCAGCTCCTGGATCACGTCCATGTTGTTCGCGACGAACATGACCCGGAGCGGGCTGCGGATCTGGATCTTGTCCATGAACTTCGGTTCGACCAGGATCGGGTCGCCGGAGACGTAGCGGCGGAACTGGTCGGCGACGTGCTGCACACCGTAGCCCTGTCGCGCGAGACCCTCGTTCACGACGAGGAACGGGGTGCGCAGCAGGATCTCCTGGAACCGGCCGAAGTCGGACGCGCTGGCTGTCGTCTCGGTGTCGATGCACTCGGCCAGACCCTGCACGAGCATCTTCTTGCCGCTCCCGGGTGCGCCGCTGAGCGAGAGCGCGCAGATCGGTCCGCCCTCGAAGTCGAGCGCGTAGCCGATCCAGCGGCAGAGGGCGCTGTAGTCGGAGGCGTCGCAGGCCATGAGGTACTGCAACCACAAGTCGACCTCGGCATCGTACGTGGGCTCGAGGTCCCGGCGCGCGAACATCCGGTAGATCATGGTCGCGCCGGCTTGGCCGATGTCGCGAATCGTCACGCCGCGCGCCCCGATGGCGCCCTCGGTCCGACCGACGCGCGTGGCGAAGCGGTCGATCAAGCGCTGCGGGTCGATCGGTTTCTGGCCCTCGCCGTTCGAGCGCGCCTCCCACAGCGGGATCAGCGAGTCCATGCCGAGCTCACGAATCCTCGCCGAGAGCAGCGTCTTGGTGCTCGCGATGGGGTCGTAGTAGCCGTTGGGTTGCATGACGTGCAGGTGGCGCTCCGTCGCGCAGATGAGGTGCGTCGAGAGCCACCAGCGCGCAGCGTCGCTCCCGGCGCGCAGTTCGGGCGCATCACACCATTGGAGCAGGCCCTCGAGCACATGATCCTCGAGCGAGCGCGCTTGCGCCTTCTGCTGCTCGACCTGCTGCGCCTCGCCAGCGAGCTTCTCCGACTCACGCTGCCAGTAGCGGCAGACCGCGCGCCAACCCACCTGGCGCCAGTTCTCCCGCACGTCGAGCTTGTCCGCATCGAGCTGCTCGAGAGCCTCGGAGAACAGCGCGAACACGAGGCTCGGCGAGCTGCCCACCACGCGGCGCAGCACCGCGCAGGCCTCGCCGATCAGGCGCTGGATCGTGGCGTCACGTGAGCCCGGCGCCGCCAGGGGTGCGTGCTCGAAGCAACTGGCGAAGCAATCCCGACCCTCGAGGGCCTTCTTCGCCATCCGGGCCCAGGGGGTCGGGCTGCGTTTGCCCGAGTCGCCCACCTGCTGCAGCAGCTGCCGGCAACGGTCGATCGTCGGGAGGTCGTCGCTGACGGCGGGCGCCTCACCGGTCGACGGCGCCAACCGCGGCGGCCCCACGGCCAAGGTCTCGGGGTCCAGTCGGCGCTCGGGGCGCGGCACGGCCTCGCTCGTCGGGTCCTCCCAGGTCGGCGCCTCGGAACCGTCGTCGAACCGGCGCATCACGTAGGGCAGTCGGAACAGCCGCGTCCAGTCCTTGCACGCACGGTCGAAGACGATGCCGAGTTGCTCCCAGCGGTCGAGGACCTCGCGCACCAGGGCTTCGCCCTGTTCCACGAGCACGGGTGTGCTGAGCACGTAGACCAGTCGCGCCCCGTGGCGCGTGCTGTACAGCCAGGCCCAGTCGTCGAGCGGCGTCTTCACGCCCAGGCGCAAGCTCTCGCGAAAGGCCTTCCACTGTCCCGCTGTCCACTCCCTCGTACCCGCCGCAGTCCGTGGGAAATCCCAGTCGAGCACGAGGCAGGTCGACCAGAGGTTGCCGCCGCGCTCGCGAATCCGCGGCAGCGAGGGCTTGTTGCAGCGCGGCCAGGTCTCGGCCCAGTCGGCGCCGACGGACAGCGCGTACGTGACGAAGTGCGCGTCCGTCGTCCAAGGTCGCGCCAGCGCGTCCCCGAGGGGAGTCGGCAGCACGATCTCGAGCCCCGGCGTGTCGAGGGCAGTGGCGCCCTCGGTCGCGCGCGTCGACAGCACCCCCACGACAGGCAGCGTCTCGAGCCCCGACAATCACCCTCCCGCGGCCGCCCGACCGCGCCGAGACTAGCGTCCCGCCATACGGTCCCGGTTGTACGCGTGGATCAGCAGGTTGCGGATGCCCTGCGCAGCGAGTCGTTCATCGAGACTGCCCATCAGCACGTGCTCGTTGGCCCAGTGCATGAAAGCGCGTCGTCGTGTCGGGCACTGCACCAGGGTGGTGAGGTGCACGGACAGTGCGCGCATGCGCTGGGCGATCTCCGCGTGTTCCGACTGGGCTTCCAAGAGCTCGGCCAAGGTCTCGACCAGCTCGTGGGCCTGCTCGTTCGATACTGGATTCGCCATGGCCGCCACCTTGCCGCGGAGGGGCGGGGGGTTCAAGTGGCTGCCGGGACGGGTTGCAGGCCCAGCGAGGCCAGCGTCAGCGCGTCTTGGATCAGTGCCGTGTTCGGCCAGCCCGTGACGCGGATCAGCGGCTCGCCGTTGCACAGCCAGACCTTGCCGTCGGGTGCCGTGAGCTCGATCAGGCTGTCATCGAACAACGGGTCCGCCCACTCGGTCGTGCAGCCGCAGCCCGTGGCCGTCACGAGGGCCTCGAGGTCTTGCTGTGCGCTGCGCAGTCCCATGCGTCCCTCAGTTGAGTCCGTGCTTGGAGTCCGGCGCCCGCGGCGGGTGTGCGCGTCGGTCCTTCACGTCCAGCAGGGTTGGCAGGCTGCCCGCCGCCACCACCAAGAAACCGAAGCCGAACCACGGGTGCTCGAGATAGACCATCGCGCCGGCGAGCGCCAGCGACGCGAACACGCACACGAAGCCGCAGATCACGCGCAGGACGATCATAGGTTTGCGTCTCCGCCGGCGCAGAGGGGTTCGGTCGTCAAGGGCGAGACCACGGCCGGAGGGTCTTCCCCCGGTGCTCGGGTCAGCGCGCACAGCAGCTTGGGCCCCCAGAGAACACGGATGGGGGCCGCGCGGTGAGGCGGCACGAGCCCGACCCGCCCGACCCCGAAGACGGTCGGCCAACCCGCGACGCGGGCGGAAAGGCCAGTCTCGAAGGAAGGGTCGGATGGTGGACGTCGGCTCACGGAGGCACAAGACACCTCGCGGCCGCGGTCTCGCTGTAAGACGATCAGGTAGAGCCCAGGTTCGGAGGGCGGCTCGGTGCTCGCTTCTCCGCGAATCAACAGCACGTCCGACGACGCAGTCCCACTGCTCCAAGCAACGCCCATGCTCGCACACCCTCCCAGGCGCGTCCGGCGGACGAGTCCGCCCTCGCGCTTGCCGGTCGGATGCTACGGGGGTCCGCGTCATCGGTTCAAGTCCAGGGATCGAGAAGATTCGGAAATCTCAAGAGCTCGGCGACGCCGTGATCGGCCAGCGCCGGGGCCACGTCGCGCAGGAAGCGGTCGCGGCGGTTGAACGGCCCGCCGGCCACGTACTCGGCGTCGACGTGGACGACGAGCAGCGCAACCCG
>Ga0137422_1000197_pt1 | contig 14159 bp, 14 predicted proteins | sample EasRivERMZT551_2_FD_102330 | JGI IMG/M metagenome (GOLD analysis project Ga0137422, IMG submission 102330) | Soil microbial communities from meander-bound floodplain in the East River, Colorado, USA - East River MetaG ERMZT551_2 | ecosystem: Environmental > Terrestrial > Soil > Floodplain ... | reverse complement strand
GCTGGAGGCGGAGGCCCTACTGGCGGAGGAGGAGGTTGTGTTGGTGGAGGGCCTGCCGGAGGAGGCCCGCTTGGCGGGCCAGGAGGCGGAGGAGGATTTGGTGCTGGAGGAGGCGGAATTCCACAATTGGAAGCAATGAAGAATTGAGGATCAGAGAATACGAGGAGATCTTTGTAAAAGATTCGTACTTTGTATTGAGTTCCTGCTTGGAAGATAAGAGGAGGAACTTGGCCTACTTGGGTAAATCCATCAGGAGCTGTAGTAAAAAGCGTGGTTACTGATTTAATCCAATGGCCATTTAAGGGTGAGGCGTCATTATCTATTTCTACGGTATAGCCTTGGGGTTCAGATTGGAGCACACTGTTCCAAGAGATCCCTGCTTTGGAAATAGTTCCTGAGCAAAAAGGAGTTGCTTGAGGAGCAGGAATAGGAGGGACAGGAACCGTGATGGTATTGGAATATAAAGAAGGAAGAGTACCTTTCAGGGCATTCACTCGGTAAAGATAGGTTTTTCCGGGTAAGACCGTATCATCATTGTAGAATGTTGAATCTTTTCGTAGAGGATCAGGAATATTGATAATGGTAAAGGTTCCTCCGGGATCAGAGCGTTCTACGCGATATCCAGTTTCATCAGTGGCATTGTCTCTCCATGCTAAGGAAACCCTAACAAGAGTAGGAATAGTGAAAGTTAATTGAGTTGGTTTTGCAGGAGGAATTGGTGGCGGAGGAGGATTTGCCGCCGGAGGAGGCTGGGGTGGAGGAGGGGCTACTGGGGGAGGAGCTACAGGAGGAGGAGCAGGGGGAGGTCCGGCTGGCGGAGGAGGAGGTTGAGTTGGAGGCGGTGGGGGAGGAGGTCCGGCTGGCGGGCCTGCTGGAGGAGGTTGTGGTCCGCCAGATAATTTAATAATTGCTGCTGCTTCTCCAAACGGAGATTGACCAAGACTCACTGATCCTCCCCCTTGGATTGTATTAGCTGCATTTTGGGTTGTGCCTGTTAATGGATCAAACCAGGTAATAGTAAAAGTACCTGGCGCTCCAGCTAAATTTAAGGTTGCATTTCCTCCAGTTGGCAGAAAAATCGCATATGTATCCCCTGTTTTTACAAATACTTGCGCGTCAAGATTTCCTGGAGACACCAAACTATCATTTGGCGCCATGTTTTGTACAGGAAGCATTCCCATAAAGGTTCTCGCATGAGCTCCATCATTGAGTAATCCTTGTATGCTTACAAAGCTATCCAATGACTGGTCAGCATTTTCAAAATACCACTCAACACCACCACCAGACATAAGCGAAGGCCAGAGAATAATTTGGCGCTGTTCAGTACGGCTATTAGTATCAGCGGGCTGATATTCATCAGCGCCTGTAACCAAAGGAATACCTGCGGCTAACGAATCACTTCTAAATGTTTCTATAAATCCTCCTTTATTACCATTGCCAAACCGGTGCTGAATTGAGGCAACCGTAAGATTCGGGTCACCATAAAAACCATTACTCATCCAAACGAGAGGTGGATTATTATTAGGTGGATTGTGTACCGCAATTCCATGAGCATACGCATCAACACTATTAATGTATTGTGCAAAAGCTTTTACTTCCGCTCCCGTAAAAAGCGTGCCCGCACCAAATTCCTCTGATATATTCCATTGCAATGCATTATGATGTGAAAACCTGGCAATTAATTCACGATAAAAAAGTTTGCGCTCTATGCCCAAAGCACCGCCATCCAAAAAATCTTTATTATCTTGTTCTGCCTCGTTTAAAACAACGTGAAGTAAAATACCCTTTTTATCTGCATGAGAAAATACAGATTCCCATTGAGTAAGTTTAGAGGTATCATAATGCGTTTTTTGGTCAAATGTTGCGCCATTGCCGTTTTTTGGAATATTAGTTGCGGCAAAGGGATGAGTATCCTGGCCATCACCTCCATAATTCATGGGCAAGAAATAAATAGAATTTCCCCCATTTTGAGCAAGATAATTTAACGCTCCGATAATGTTTTGGCAAAGGCCATTTTTAAAGAAACTGCATTCAGCTTGAGGAAGCGGATCTAAATTATAATGCGCTGCGTGAGCGCTGTATTGATGTAATGCTTTTGGTCCCGCAGTTGTGTTATCAAAACCCACGTATCCTAAAAAGTTTTCCGGAGAGTCCATGCCAGTTTTAAACCATGGCTTATGATCTTGAGCGGTTTCATAAAAATGTTTACCTATATATTGTAGCTGTCCTTTACCAAAAAATCCGGGCTCGTTTCCGCTTGCTAAAGCAATAGAAAAATTTCCGGTATCGCCATCAAAAAATGCTGAGGTTCCTTGGTCAGGCAAAACCGCAATATTGGTTCCCGATCGAAACTCAGCCTGATAATTCCATGTTCCTGCGCGATCCGGATTTAATCGCACAATCCAGATATTGCCCGTGCCATTCCCATTGCCGTCTCCTGCATAAAATCCAGGAACAACCATAGTACCACCGCCAGGCTTAGTAAAAGTGACATTTAACCGATAATCCAAAAAAGGATTTGGACCATTTGCAAGTTCGTCGGTTTGCGGTCCGGGAAACAAAATTTCAACTTTATTCCATTGCGTTAAAACACCCCGAACAACTCCAACTCCGTCGGGTAAACCGCTAGGAGGAGGTGTTCCCACGCCAACTTGTCCTAAAAGGCCGCTCGAAAAATCTTGCCACGTGCCAAAATATACAAAAATAAATGCTAATGTACCAATAGCAAGACCTGCAAATAAACTGCGGGTATTTTTAGACATGAAAAAAAAGAAAGCGTATTCCCGTTATGCTTAAAATTATAGCATTTTATCTCTTTGAGCTGTGAGTAACTTTTCAATCCGTACCCCAAGAAGGCGTATTGGTTTTTTCTTGGGATTTTCACGCGCATCGAAAAATGGTAAAAGAAGTTGAAGTGCGATTTTTTCAATCATCGTGGCTTCGTCAGTGTAATGTGACAAGGTTTTTGCACGAGATTTTGTTTCAAAATCAAAAAATCTTACTGTAAGAGAAACTGTTTTAAAAGCGATATTCTGATCTTGAGCATATTTTCCCACTGATAAAGCGAGTTTTTGCAATTGTTGAACTAAAAAAGGTGCATCAAGAGTATCTTTTTCAAAAGTAATCTGTTCGCCAATTGATTTTCTCGTATATTCTGTTACGAGCGGCGCATCATCAATACCGCGAGCCTTTTCCCACATAGCAATTCCCCATTTTCCAAAAAATTCAGTTAACTCTACTTCAGAAAGCGAGCGAAGATCTTGGATGGTTTGAATATTAAGTTTTGAAAATTTCTCTTGTGCCTTAGGCCCAATTCCCGGGATTACTTTTATAGAAAGAGGCGCGAGAAAATCTAAAACATTTTCCGGAGTAACCACGGTTAATCCATCTGGTTTTTTAAAATCAGAAGCAACTTTTGCAATAAACTTATTTGGCCCAATGCCAATAGAACACGTAAGTTTCTGCTTATCCCAAATCTCTTTTTTTATCTCCCGCGCCATCTTCTCTGCCTCCTCCCATAAGTTTCCTTGTCCCTTGTCGCTTGTCCCTGGTAACTCAATGTACGCTTCATCAATACTTGCCTGCTCAACCGTTGTTCCTTTTGTCCGAAGATAATCCATAATCTCACGGGAAGTTATACTATAGCGATCAGAAGAAGGCGTAATAAAAATCGCGCGCGGATTTCCTTTCCTATGCGCTTCTTCAGAAAGACGCCATGCAATTGAAATCGGTTGAGCAGAATGAATGCCATATTCTCGAGCTTTATAATTTGCAGTTGAAACCACGCCGCGACCCACGCCATCTTTAGGATCAGCACCAACAACAATAGGTTTTTCCTTAAGCCATGGCTTATCGCGCTCTTCAATTGCCGCAAAAAAAGCATCCATGTCTAGATGAAGTACAATTCGTGAATTATTATTCATATATTAAATGTATATACAATATATATTATGATATTCAATGTATATAAAATCAACGGCTCACCCTAGGGTAGCCGTTAAAATAATGCTCTGTACCCTAAACCCTCTACCCTATTTTCTATTCACTAACCTTAAATTCCTCAAATGCCTTATACTGCCCTTCATTTACTTCTACTTCTTTTACTGTATGCAATCCCTCGCCTGCTCCAGATTTAAGCCATGCAAAAAACAAATCAAGTTTTGCACTATCTCCCTCAGCTTCTATATATACGGTTGTGTCAGGCTCATTTCGAACAAACCCGAAAATGCCTAATTGACGAGCTTTATGCGCAATTGTCCGCCGCATAAACACGCCCTGGACATTTCCTAAAAGCATGATATTTAAATGTTTAGCATTACTCATTTTTTGTCTAATTCTTTGACACGGATTCGAATAATCTTTTGAATCAGTTCATACGGAATTAATTCATGAAAAGGAAATCTCAGATTTCCTTTAGGACCCATGTAACGGGATGCTTCTTTAGTTAATATTTTAGGCACGGGTGGAAACAATCCAATATGGTTTTTAAATGCGGCAAAATACATAATAATTTTCCCCTGATATTTAAACGCGGGCATGCCGTAACTAATTTTTCCCTCTGCACCTCGTGATTCTTTTTCTACAATCTGTTTTATCTTTTTGAGAAGCGGTTGCACTTCTTTCGGAGCTGCTTTGATGTAAGCGTTTATATTTTTTACTGCTTTTCGCATAAAAAATTTTTATTGCGATGTTTTGGAACGGAAAATTTTTGCTGCAATAGGAATACTAATCACAATAATTGCGAGTGACCAAATGAAAGAGAGCCACACATGATTCTCTGTGGGAGTGCCTACCATGAGCGCACGAATTGCTTCAATTACGTGAGTAACCGGCTGGTTTTCTGCAAAAGCTTTTAAAATCCTTGGCATACTTTCCGTGGGTACAAAGGCACCACTCGCAAAGGTAAGCGGAAATACAATAAAAAATCCCATCCATTGTACTGCCTCAACACTTTTTGCAATGAGTCCCATGATTGCTGAAATCCATGAAAACGCGAACGTAAAAATAAGTAAAATTCCTAAAATAAGAAACCAATCAATGACTGAGGCAACTGGGCGAAATCCCATAAACAATGCAACAACAATCATGATTATAGAAGAGATGATATTGCGAACCAAATCTGCGGTTACGTGCCCAGTCATGACTGCAGAACTTGCCATGGGCAATGATTTAAACCGGTCAATTATGCCCCGCTTTAAATCCGTTGCAACACTGAGTGACGTGGTTGTTGCACCAAACGCCGCAGTTTGCACTAAAATTCCCGCAACCAGAAAATTAATATAACTTATTCCTCCAGTTTCTATGGCGCCACCAAAAACATACCCGAAAAGCAGCATAAACATGATTGGCTGAATAGTAATTCCTAAAAACTGGTCCTTATTCTTAAAAATATGCTTCATGCTGCGAATAATAAGCACCCATGAATCGCTAAAAAGCCAATACAATTGGGAATGTTCGTTTATAGTTATTGTTTCAGTTTCGTGATGTTGGGATTTCATAAAATTATGATTGAATTTCTTCTTTTTTCTCGCTTGTTCCATGTCCGGTAAAATGCAAAAATACATCATCAAGCGTAGGTTTGTGCACTGACATGGCGTCAATTTCAATGCCTGCGGCATGCAAAGTATCAAGCACTGCTTTTATAGAGTGTACGCTGCCATCAGTGGAATTGCTGATAGTGCGGTTTTCAATATCTACTTTTAAATCTTTTCCCGTAAAAAGCGTTTTTGCTTTTTCAAAATTACTTTTTGAAGCAATGACGAGTTCTATACGCTCAGTTCCCACGCGTGATTTAAGTTCGCTCGCACTTCCCTCTGCAATAATTTTGCCGCGATCAAGAACCGCAATTCGATCTGCGAGCTTATCTGCTTCTTCAAGATATTGCGTAGTAAGGAGAATAGTCGCACCCTGATCCATAAGATCTTCGATAATACTCCACATCGTAAGCCGACTTCGCGGATCAAGACCAGTAGTTGGTTCATCTAAAAAAATAACAGGGGGTGTGGCAATTAAACTTGCCGCAAGATCAAGCCTGCGTCGCATGCCGCCTGAATAAGTTTTTACTGCTCGATCTGCAGCGTCCACAAGCTCAAATCGAATTAATAGTTCTTTTACTTTTTCTTGAACTTTACTTTTTGGCAAATGATAAAGACGCCCCATCATATGGAGATTCTCACGGCCCGTTAAAAACTCATCCACTGCAGCAAATTGGCCAGTAAGCCCAATAACGCGGCGTACCTTTTCCGGTTCTTTCCGTACATCAAATCCATGAATTTGGATATCTCCGTGGTCGGGCTTTAACAGCGTGCTTAAAATCCGGATTGTTGTTGTTTTTCCGGCTCCATTGGGTCCTAACAGCGCGAGCATCGTGCCTTTTGGTACCGTAAGATTGATGCCAGTTAAGACCTCCAAATCCTTAAAGGATTTGGTTAAATTCTTTACATAAATTTCATCCATTACCCTTCGTATGCTTGTTTTAACTTTTGAATATCAAACTTTTTCATCTTTAAAAACGCTTCAGTTACACGCTGTACCTTTTTTGCGTCTTTATCACTCATAAAAGTTCCTAAAATTCTCGGCACTATTTGCCAAGAAACACCATATTTGTCTTTCAACCATCCACACTGTTCTGATTTTGGATCTGCTGAAAGTTTTCCCCAATAATAATCAATTTCTTCTTGGGTTTCGCAATTCACGATAAATGAGATAGCTTCATTAAAATTAAAATCGTGTGCAAGCGCTGAATCCATTGCTCCCATTTTCATGCCTGCTAACGAAAAATCTGCGTACCGAGCTGTTCCCTCTTTATCGGGCAATTCCCCTTTGTTATACCGTGTGATATTGCGAACTTCTGAAATACCGTGAGCGCGAGGGGCATTTTTGAAAACTGATGCATACATTTGAATCGCTTCTTCTGCTTTGCCACAAACATTTTGAACAAACATAAAAACAGGCGTAATTCTCTGTATTTCAGGAACATTTTCAACATAAATTAATTGCCAGGAAAGCCCATATTTATCTTGAATCCATCCATAGCGCTTGCTAAACGGATATTCTGCAAGCTCCATAAGTACTTTTCCACCTTTTGAAAATTTGCTCCATAACTCATCAATTTTTTCTTTTGTTTTGCAAATCACATGAAAAGAAACCGAAGGATTGAATTTGAAATATGGCCCAGCACTAATTGATTGGAATTCCGTGCCCAAAATTTCAAATGAAACAACTTCTACTGAACCGGAAGGTGTATTCTCAAGCGTTAAAACATGGGTTACTTTCGAACCTTCACCAAACAGAGATACATAAAATTCTGCTGCTTCACGCGCTTCTTTATCAAACCATAAATGAGGGGTTATTTTTTGCATAGTTTTATTATATCTCGTGTACTTAATTTTCACAAAACTTCACATCAATTATATTTTGTTTTTATAAACCTACCAACATACTTATAAACTCAAGTTTATAAGTATGTTATTGAATGCGTTCGAATGATTTCAAAAAATTAACAAATATTTTCCCGTAGGGAGATAATGAATGTTCTACAAATTTGCCACGATATTTTTTATTCACAAGTCCTGCCTGATACAAACGCCGTGTATGTTCACCAATGGTTTTCTCATTTGCTGCAAGCGATTCAACTATACCCTCAAGGGTAATAGCTTCTCGTGTCGCAATAAGAAGTAAAATCTGAATACGGTAATGATTTGCCATTCCCTTAAGATGTCGCTCCATCTGTTTCGCTGTTTTAATTTTTTTCATTCACATTAAGTATACACTACATCCTTACATTCTCAAGTTTGTAAGGATGTTATTCGTAATCGATTATTTATATGTTACGATCGTAAATATGCACTACGAAAAAGAAATTGCTTTGTTAAAAAAGGGAGAAATTGGCGTTATGCCTACTGATACTATCTATGGATTAGTGGGCTCTGCGCTTATTCCCACAGCAGTAGAAGAAATCTATGCGTTAAAAAAGCGCGATCCCAAAAAACCGCTTATTGTGCTTATCCATGATATTAATGATCTCGCACTCTTTCATATTCATCCAGATGCTTTAAAAAATAAAATACTTCAAAAATACTGGCCTGGACCCGTGAGTATTATTTTATCTTGTAATGATGACTCATTTTTCTATCTTCATCGCGGAGAAAAAAGCATTGCTTTTCGTATGCCAAAACTTCCATGGCTTATTGAATTTCTTAAAGAGACTGGTCCACTAGTTGCTCCGAGCGCAAATACCGAAGGCAATCCTCCAGCAAAAAATATTACGGAAGCAAAAAATTATTTTGGAGAAAAAACTAGCTTCTATATTAATATGGGCGAGAAAACTGGAAACCCATCAATGCTTATAAGTCTTATAAATAACAAAGAAGTTAAAGTGCGTTAACTGTTAAAAAAATTAAAGCGCCTTGGTCCTGTAATATTCAAAAAGCGCTTTGGTGCCTGCTAAATTCTTTTCCCACTCAATGGTTTCATGGGTAGTAAGTTCTACAGTAATTGAAGGAATATTTATTTTCGCAAGCCATCCTTCAGCATCTCCGGTGACCTTATAAGCATCAAATAATCCAGCAGAGATATATCCAGATGCTTTTGCGTATGCATTCGCAATAGTTTCAGTTTCTTTAAGTACTCCGTTGTTGCATGCTGACGTATATACTGCACCTGCTTGGCTGTGCCAAAATACAACCGCATCAGGTTTAACCTCTAGAACATAATCTCTAAACGCCCGCGCTTCGGGTTCAGAAAAAACAGCAGTTCCAGCGCTTACCTTATTTCCTCGCCACATACTTTCAGATTGCCAATTGCAATCAAAATTGCGATTCAAATCAACGTTGTGCGCATTAAACCTGCCAGGTTCTATGGCTATATTTTTAGAAACATCTGCTAAGACAAAACGTCCTTCTTTCCCAATTATTTTATAAACTCCATCAGGATTTAACGATGGAATTACCGAAACCGTGAGATTGTCCGGAATGCTTTCCTGATTAAGGTTAAGATGGTCTAAAAATTCATACGCAAGGAGCACGCTATTCCATTCATATCCGCCGTGAATGCCGCCTACAAACAAGAGATTTGTTTCTCCGTTTCCAAAAGTGAAAGATTCGATCTCACGGTTTTGAACTGAATGCCCAATAACCGTAATTTTTGGATCAGTATCTACAACAGGTATCTCCGGTTCAGGAGTAGCACGCTGAATAATAAATACCGTGATAGTTAAAACTGCGGCGACAATAAAAACTGCCGCAATTCCCCGTTTGGTTAAAAAGAATTGCATACGGATTGAAATACTCTAAACTTTACGAACGATAATGATCAAACAATGCTTCAATGCCTTTTACATTTTTCGCCCACTCCACATCTTCATGATTGGTAAGGAGAATGCTGATTGCCGGAATTTTAATTTTCGCAAGCCAATTGGTCATATCTCCTGTTAATTCATAAGCACCAAATTCTTGATATGCCTTATACCCGGAAGCATCCGCGTAAAGATTCATGAGTGTTTGTGTTTCTGCTAAAACCCCGCCATTGCATTGAGAAGCAAATACTCCGCCTGCAGCGCTATACCACGCAACCACGGCATCCGGCTTTTCTTTTTCTATATATGCTTTTATTGCTTTTGTTTCTGGCTCAGAAAATGCACTTGTCCCTCCACTTACAGTTCTTGTCTGCCATACGCCTTCGCTTTGCCAATTGCAATCAAAATTTCGGTTTAGATCAACTTCATTTGCATTAAATCGGCCTGCAACCTGCACGCTCTTTGAAGGATTTACGTCCGAAGAAGAAAATCGTCCCTCTTTTTCAGTTACTTTAAAAAGTCCATCAGGATTTAATGTCGGAATAACCGTCACTTTTACTGTCGCAGGAATAGTCTCAGGATTTTCTGTTAAATAATCCATGAGCTCGTATGCAACGAGCGATGTGTTCCATGAATATCCGCCACTAATACCGCCCACAAAAAGTATTTCGTTATCTCCTTTTCCAAAATGGAATGCTTTGATATCTCTGTCTTCTACCGAAGTTCCAAGCACTGTTTCCATCTTATTGGCATTTTCTCCTTCTTCCACTTCTTCGCCATTTCCATTTTCAGTAACTTCTTCTTCATTTGGCTCTTCTCGCGTGTCAGTTGATCGCTGAGAAAGCGCGTAAATACCGACTATTGCGACTAACGCAACCAAAACAATAATAATTATATTTTTCATAGTATTTTAAGTGTATCATTAAAAATTAGAACGCAAAATACTTTGCATATCTCCCTACAACAGGAAGTTCTTTTTCTCTTCCTTTATACGCATTTATAATGCCGATTATTGCAAGGATAACCAGAGCTAAATTAATGAGTTGAATAATAAACCAGAGCGGCCAAAGCATACTCATAAAAAACCATAACGCCAATTCAATGACCAGCAAAACCAATCCTTGCTTAATGTGAAATTTCACAAACGGGTCATCTTTAGACATAAGATAAGAAACAATAACCAATGGTCCAATATACGCCAATATTGCCATTAATTTTTTATTCTGCGGCGCACTCGTATTATTTTGTGATGTTGTATCCATATACATTAATTATACTCGATTTGATGAACGCGTTTCAAGTGCCATAAAAAGTGGGATTTCCTTGCGTGCTCGATCCTCTGCTGCTTGGCGCGAACCCTTACCACTTTTCTTATGCGATTCCCATTCTTCAAGACGCGAAACAACAAAACCAGCATTCGTAAGTGCTTTCACAAAATCTTGAAGCGAGCGATGGTATGAAATTGTTTTTGTATTGGTTTTTAGCCCAGGATGCATATCTATAGGAACTTTTGCGCTTGAAAGATAACCATCAATCCGACGATACTGAATTTTTTGCTCTTCATCCCATCCCCAACTTGAGCGCTTGAGTACACGAAATGCTGGATGATTTAAAATCATAAGAAACCTACCGCTTGGTTTTAATGCACGGTGCACTTCTTTAAATACAGGCACAAGATCCTCCATATTCTGGAGCGCAAGAACACAAAGCACTGTATCAAATTCTTGATTTCGTGCAAATGAAAGTTTTGACGCCGGTGCAACATGAAATTTTGCACCAGGCACATTTTTCTTTGCTTCTTGTATCAACTCTTCTGATATATCTACTCCAGTAACACCTACACCAAACTTCACAATCTCTCGCGTAAAAAAACCCTGGCCACACGCAAGATCAAGAATTTTTTCACCTTTTTGTATCGCTAAAAGCCTTAAAACATTGGGTAAAATTACTTTACTTTGATACGTATCTTCGCCTGATAAATAATCATCATACCACTCAACAACATTTCCCCATGATGTATTATTTTTCTTATTTTTAGGCATCATAAGTTAATTATAGTATAACGTAGAGAACTATTTTACGGAAAAAATTCGTCCTTCTCGGAAAGAAGGACGAGTATCGCGCTACACGGTTTTTTGTTTTTTTACCGTGCGGCGCACTTGATCTATGCGACTCCAGGGAGTGCGCTTAAGAGAAGCGGTTGCGCCAAATCTCGAGAGTATCCACACAAACCATTTCGTAGGATCAAATTGCCACCATCTGACTCCGTTGCGGTAGTCCCACGAGAAGTAATGATGGAAATTATGGTACCCCTCGCCAAGGGTAATGATCGCCGTAACCCAATGGTCACGAGCAGAATTCCCTGTGCCATACGGCTGCTTGCCAAAGGAATGGGCAACTGAGTTTACTGCACCAGTCGCATGATACTGAAGCGCCAGGCGAGTAAAACCCGCAACAAGAAGCGCACCGATTGGATCGCCCCACAATACTCCAAGTACATACGGAATAACTGCACCAAAGAGTATTGCGAGTGGAACATAGAAACGATGCTGGAACATGATCAAACGATCCCTCAAAAGATCAGGGACATTCGAGAAATCACGTTTCGCATTCTTGTAAAGGACCCATCCGATCTGTGCCCACCAGAAACCGCGACGAATGTTGTAGGGATCTTCTTCGAGGTCAACTTTCGCGTGGTGAGTACGGTGATCGCTTGACCACTTGAGCGCAGAATTCTGTACTGAAGCTGCGCCAAAGGCAAGGTAGAACAATCGTAGCCACAATGCCGCCTCATACGTACGGTGCGCAAACAAACGATGGTAACCCCCGGTAATCGAGATTCCGCAAAAAGCGAACCAGAGCACCCCAAGAGCAATCGTCTGCCACGCAAAGTGCACACAGAGCCATATGATACCGAGAACTGCGAGCACGTGAACGAAAAGGAGGAACGAAATATTCCCCCAATCTTTCGGTTTTTTTTCAGGGGACAATTGAACCTCCTTTCGAGGAACTTCCTTAAGTATAACAGATTTCTTCATGAATGTTTCCTGCTATAAAAAATCAAAATCTATCTCACCGCAAAAAATTGCAAACTTTTACGCTTTTTCATATAATCTACCTAGCTCTAAAACATAAGAATATTCCGGCGTACCCGCCAAAGGCGGGCAGGGCTCAGTGGTAGATTTACCCGCCTTTGGCGGGGCGACTCCGCAACAATAACTAATAATTATGTATTACGTATATATTCTCCAAAGCATAAAAGACGGGCATCATTATACGGGCATAACAAATAATATTGAGCGCAGATTAGCTGAGCATAACAAAGGAAAAAAGAGCACACCATCAACCAGGTCTCGAGGTCCGTTTAAACTTATTTATACCGAAACTGCTTTTGATAGAAAAGTGGCGCGCGCTCGAGAAAAATTTCTGAAATCTGGTGCTGGCAGAGAGTTCATTAAAAAACATAATATTCCGGCGTAGCTCAGTTGGTAGAGCGCCTCGCTGTTAACGAGGATGTCCCAGGTTCGAGCCCTGGCGCCGGAGCCAGATAGGATTAACATCAGCGAAAGCTGGTGTTTTTCCTTTATTGACGGGCTCTTTTGGCGGTTCGAAAGTGTTTTTCTTGGTATTTTTCTTTGAAAGGGCTTCACTTACGGTATCTAGTATGAGTTGGAAGGGTTTCTGGTATGAAATCTCGACATTCTTGCCGTTGATCTTCGGGTTCGAAAATAAAAACGAGAACAGCATTCTTTTTTGCTCGACTGTCCGTCTAGGGTTTAAATAAATCGCTCTTGCTTGCTTCGCTACTTCAAGAACCGTTATTCCCATTTCAAAATACTTGAGACTGGCATTCCGGTGTCGGTTGAGGCTATCGAGCACATTGTCCTGCTCCTTTTTGTACTGCTCGAGTTTCTTGTCATAAAACTCTCGACTGATCCGGTTATCGATCTTATCGTCATAGAGCTTGTCGATGCGCTGGGTTGCTATTTGGTATTGTCGCTCGAGCTCGGACGAGGCTGTTTCTCTGAACGTTATTTCATCGGCATGGCCTTCTTTCAAAGCTTCCTGAATCCATGAGAGCATTCGTTCTACTCGCTCATCTTTCATGGTTACGGCAACTATGGACTCGGCTATCTGAATATCGATGTTTTCCTGCTTAACCCAATCTCTTTGCGAGCAGTTTTTATAATGGTTGCAGTGACCATACCAGTGGCCTTTTTGTATCTCCCATGTGATCGTTCCATTGCATTCCACACATCGGAAAACGCTCTTAAATAATGAATTATGTTTGCGGGTTCGTGGTGCTCCGTAACTATGCAGTCTGTCTTGTACTCGCTGATAGAGTTCTTTGCTTATAAGCGGTTCGTGATTGCCTTTGGTGATCTGATTCTTCCAGCGGTTCATGCCGTAGTAAAACGGATCGCCAACGAGCTGGTGGATTCTGGCATGACTTACTTTGTGTCCAGTGCGGGACCGGAAACCTTGCTCGTACATCACATCGCATAATTTCTTGGTGGAGTATTGTCCGGTGGCATACAGGTCAAACATCTTTTTTATGAGCGGTGATTTTTCTTCGTCTATCACATGAATTTTGTGACCCTTCTCTCCGATGGTTTTATATCCGAGCGGAGGTTTGGTCGGAAGCCATCCTTGCGATAGCTTTTCTTTTTGGCCTTTCTTTACGTTTTCGGAAAGAAGCCGGATGTAATACTCGGCCGTGGCAACTTTCACTCGCCACATAAACCATTCGTGGGACTTGGAGTCTTTGTGCAGAATGCAGTTTTCTTTTACCAGATGGATTTTGTGATTCTCATCGGCCAGTATCCAGTTATCGATTACTGGTACATCCGCAAAGTTGCGAGTT
>Ga0137422_1000194_pt1 | contig 14263 bp, 16 predicted proteins | sample EasRivERMZT551_2_FD_102330 | JGI IMG/M metagenome (GOLD analysis project Ga0137422, IMG submission 102330) | Soil microbial communities from meander-bound floodplain in the East River, Colorado, USA - East River MetaG ERMZT551_2 | ecosystem: Environmental > Terrestrial > Soil > Floodplain ... | reverse complement strand
AATCTAAAGCTTCATCAGAAATAAGCGACTGATCATGCACATGATATTCGTACCGGTAATGATTAATGGATTTTTTGAGTTTTTCTATGCGCTCTTTGGCTTCAGTTTTTGTCATACCAGGTAGTAGAAATTCGATAATTAATTCGTTGATAAATGCTTTCACGCTTTAATTTTATTAGTCCAGATAGAATATATTTTAGTTATTTCTTACTAAAACAATCGAATTTTCACTACCTGGCATAGTTCTATTATAACCCAAATTCTCCCACTCAAACACAAATAAAATAGTTCATTTAAAAATGACAATTCGAAAAAAAGCATGCGGCACGAATGAGACTAAAAGCGAAGTGCAGTCCCCGCAACGCGGGGGCGAAACGGTCTCATGAGTGACGCATGGTTTTCAACAAAACAAGAAGGTTTTTAATAAACTACTTTTATTAAAAATTCACCTCAAATGCCCGCGCTGATTTACCTGCTCTGCCAACTGCCTGGATTGGAGTAATTGGAGGACTCTGAGTTTCATCAAAAATCAACGAATAACTTGCAGCATTGCAAAAACGTCCTGGAAGGTTTTCGATTGAGGTTCCAGAATCAGGTGCATATTCACATGGTCCTAAAGGCGGACCAATAAAGAGTTGTCCGCCATATTTATTACTAGCACCAAAACAAATTGCACTTAATCCTTTAAGATCTTGCCATCCCGCAGGCATAATAGGAGCTGGATATTCATTTTGTGCTTCGTAAGGAATTTGTCCTGGAAAGGGATTATTTGTAGTTTTTGAACCACAACGAAATGCTAAAAAAAGTCCGCGCTCAATGCCTGCGTCTGCGGCATAAATCGCTTGTGCAGATTCTTGAATTCGTTCTACTTGGCCTAATTGATTTAACATGAGCATCCCGGAAATAACCGTCACGCTTAAAAATACTGCTGACATCACGAGCACCGTAAAAAGCATAATCTGCCCCTTTTCATTATTGAATTTTGAATTATGAAGCATGATTAATTAATAATTTTAAATTTTAAAGTATAAATTTTAATTGATTGTAGTCCCGCAGCGCGGGACTTCCTAAAATTAAACTTTTGACTTGAAACTTTAAACTTCATCGGTTAATTTTATTGTAATGTTCGCACGCTCACGCTTGTTTGCCAATTGGTAAAAAAAATGGCTACATTATTTCCAACAGTAGATGATCGAAAAAGAATTAATATCCTCTCTGGCCATACTCCTGGTCCTGTAAGAGTGCGACCCACTAATTCAAACGTAAGCCTGTCAATTGCTACTGCAGCGCCCGTAATCGGGGCAAACACTCCATTATTTTCACTCCGCTCAATAGCATGAGTTCCTGTATTTAAACGATACACCACTGGCACAGCGTGTGCGTTGGTAAAGCTTAATGTATCTGGAGTTGCTTCAAATTGCTGTGGGCATACGGCACCAAGGCAAAAAGTTTTCCCGGTTCTAATTTCCCGCATCATCTGTTCAAGTGCAAGACTTGCATTATCATTTGCTGCCATAAGCGTAACCAAAGTTCGTTGAGCACGGAGTGTGCTAATAAAAGTAACGGCAACAATGGATATCACAATCACAAAAACCGTCATTGCAACTAAAAGTTCGATGATAGTGAATCCACCGGAATGCTTGAATTTTGAATTATGAATCATAAATAATTTTAAATTTCAAAGTTTAAATTTTAAATTAAGGAATTCTCCAAGGTAAAAAATGATCTTGTAAATGAATTGTATAAACTCCTGTACGCGACTCTACATAAACAACTGAAGTGACCCGAAAATCAAGATTAATCTCCTTATTTTTTATAAGATATATATTATATTGATGCGGAGGTAGAGCAAGATTTTCAATAATAATTATTCGTTTAAATTTTGTATCTGTACCTTGTGAATAACTATAAATTCCTGTTGCGTCGTCAAACTTTAAATAAGAGAGTTCGCGGCACGGTTTATTATAAAATCGTGAAATAGCATCTGGTGCAGCAATAAAATCATATTTGGTAGTCATGCCAGTTGTTGGGCTTACATAGCTTGCCGAAAGATTTCCTTCACATGCAGTTAGTTTTTCCGGATATGATCCTCCTCCAGGGAGATTATTATTTAATAACGCCTCGTCGTCATATTCAACTTCATAAATGCCCTGTTCCATAAACCAGGTGCCCATGCCCGGTCCGCCTGGATCAACCCAACCATAAAAATTTTTACTGCCTGGATTACTTTTTTGGGCAACTAAATAGCTTTTATCAAAAAAATTTCTCGCAATTTCTATTCCTTCTGCCGCAAGATACGTTGCGGTATATTGCTCTGCAGCAAGTTTATTTAAACCTAATGCGCGGCTTACGAGCACAAACATGCCTAACAAACTTACTACAATAATAGTAAGCGCTACGATTAATTCGATTAATGATTGTCCGTTTTGATACTTTTGGATGTTCATTATTGAGGTACTACATTTATTTGGCCGCTTTTAGTAATAATAATATTTGTTCTTCGGGAAACGCCTGCAAGCTTCAACACAATAACTGCCTCTGCTGCACCTGAATTAGGATAAAATGAAACCGTAGGATCTGGCGGAATAAAAACAATATCAATTACGCCTGACCCTGCTCCCGGTGGGCATAGACCCGAAGAAGCTCCATTTAAACAAACACTTTCAATTTCAACTGCATTCTTATCAATTGAAAACTCTTCGTATCGCTCACGGGGTGAATTGTATTTCGGACTACCTGCATCGCCACACTGTACGTCGCCCACTGGAAGCACATCTTTAAAAAAGGTATAGTTATTCCCATTCGCCATATCTCTAAATTGTATTCCCCATCCGCATATCTTTTCTGAAGGTGTGCCTCCGAAAAGCGGAATTAATTGAGGTTGAAAGGTTTCAATGGAAAATGCTTTTGCTTTTTGAATAATTCCTGCGATAAGTGCCTGCTCTCGGAAAAAAACTATCTGCTTTTCTTGCGTACGTGAATACGTGATCAAAGCTGTTGAAAGAATTACCGTAATTCCCACAACTACAATAAGCTCAATAATGGTGAAACCACGTAAATGCTTGAATTTTGAATTATGAATTATGAATCGCATAACAATTTCAAATGTTTAATTTCAAATTTCAATTGAAGGAATATTTTCGGAGAAAATTACATTCATTTAAAATTGGAAATTGGAAATTAACTTTATTATGGAAAAAGGGCAAAGTATCCGTGCATAATTTCCTCTCCGAGAACCATGACCAGAAGCATCCCAAGCGCGATAAATGGGCCAAATGGCACCATAGATTTCATGGTTTTCTTTTGCCGCGCTATTAACAGTATACTAAAGATCGAACCGAGAATAAACCCAAGCGCAATCGCAATAATAATATCGGGAAATCCTATAAGTAACGCTCCAGCAAGCGCGAGTTTCAAATCCCCCATACCCATGCCCTTGCCTCGGGTAAAAAGAATAATTGCACCAAAAAAAACAAGCATGGCACCAAAGGCAATTCCCCGATTTAAAAATATATTCTCCCGAACTCCAAACAAAAGCGCATAATGCCCGAGAAATGAACCTGAAAAATCATGAAACCAGCCTTCGCGGTACAAAATAATTGTTACACATATTCCTAAAAACGCGATTAAAAGATTGCTTTGGTCAGGAATAATGGAAAGACGTGCATCAACTGCTGATAAAAAAATAAGGGTGAGCGCCGCTAGAATAAGAATAGTAATAAGCGACCACACCCAAAATCCGCTTATTGGCTCGGTAAATGAAAATTCATTCACGATACCAGGAATGCGCATAGGAATTATTGCTAAGAAGGCTCCTGCTGCAAATTCAACAATCGGATATTGGAAAGAAATGGGTTTTTTACATGTCCTGCATCGAGCACGGAGCATAAAAAAGCTTATAAGCGGAATGAGTTCAAACCATTTCAGCATTGTTCCACATGCTAGACATTTTGATCTGCCGCTCAAACGCGAAATCTGAAAAATCCTTGAATCCGGAGCATAACGCGCAGCAAGAACATTTAAAAAACTTCCCAAAATCGTGCCGAAAATAAACCAGAAAATTGGCAATATCATAAATACCGAATACATTCCGAATTCGCTATGCAATACATCGTGTCGTTATTCGGATCTTCTCCACATTCAATTTCAGGATAAGTTCCACTGCTTCCTGGCCATGAAGGAAATAAGTTTTTACCGGAAAGCTGGCTATTATATACAATTCCACCTCCTGCTGGAGAAGCGGGCAAAGGATATAATTGGTCGTATAAATGATGATTGTCTAAATCAGTTCCAAGTGCTCGATGTTTTGTTTCAAGAACCGCTGATAAGATATAACACTGGCCAAAAGGAGTTACTGGACTGAAAGTTCCCTCCGGGGTTATGTCTCCTAGTTGAACAAAATAGCGATACCGAAAATAGTCAACCGATGCAGATGTTTGTTGACCGGGATTCGGTATTTTACTATCAAACGGATCATACGGAATAGAAGAAACTCCAATATGTGATGTTGATAAATAAAGATCGAGCCGTTGCCAGTTGGTAGGACCGAGTTGATTAAGCTCATTAGAAGAAAGAGAACAACTATTGCCCAAGCCAGTAGTTGGATTACTTCCACAAGGAACCTGTGCGCCTGTGCAATTAGGAACTCCTAAAAAATGGGAACATTTGCCATAGAAAAGCTGAAGCGCGTGCTGAACTTGTTGAAGATCCGTAATCCGGCGAGCGTCTCTGCCTGCTTTTTGAGCAGCGCTAAAACTCACTAAAACTGACGATGCTAAAATACCGATCACTGCCATAACAATAATAAGCTCGACAAGCGTGAAACCTTTTCGTGAGCCATAAGATATTTCTTTTCTGAAATACATATTTTTTTATGAAAACATTGTTTTAAATTCTCAATTTTTAATTTTAAATTTCAAATGATTGAATTCCGCAAAGCGGAATGATTCTAAAAAATATTCCTTCATTTAAAATTTGAAATTTATACTTTAAAATTGGGCGTTCGCCCTATTGTACCACAAAAAAAGGCATTTCTGCCTTTTTTTGCTGGGGATAACAACTACTTCATGAGATAGCTTTAAAGCGAAACACAATACTCTCGTTCGGTTGGCTGCGTTCCACTTCCGCAATTAAGACCATAAACACTATTGCCATCTATATCATTTCTTAATGCAGCGTTATTCTCTTCAAGTGTTGCTTTTAATGCATATGATTGATTGTTATTATTCGTATCTACGCCATATTCATAGATATAAATACCTGAATTTGTTGGATCTTTGGGAAAATTTGTAATCGACAATGCATTTGTTACTTCAGCAGTAAGATTTGCCCATCCAGATCCTGCGCCCGGAGGAAGGTTTCCCGATCCTGTACAAGAACTATTTCCTGGATAATGCCCGCAAAGATTAAAGAAAAGCTCGAGCGATGCTTGCACGTTTCTTAAATCTGAAATTCTAGTTGTGTCTCGCGCGGTTTTTCGTGCTCCTCCCAAACTCACTAATAATGCAGCGGCTAAAATACCGATAATTGCCATTACTACTAAAAGTTCAATTAAGGTAAAACCTCGTTTTAATTCCATTGTTTTTATTTTTGTATCATTAAATCGTACGTTTCTCTCGACCTTTCGTTGTGATAAAAACAAACGTATATATCATCATTATAAAATTTCTTGATTTTTCTACCAAGCGGATTTATGCACACCCTTTATCATCGAATAATTTGAACCAGGTTATAGATCGGGAGCAAAACTGCGGCAAACATTAATCCTACGGTTACCCCAATCACCACCATAAGCGCAGGCTGGATTAACTCAACCAGATTTCCCACGATATTTTCCACTTCACGAGTATAAAAAGTTCCAATTCTCACAAACATCTCATCAATTTTTCCCGTTTGCTCTCCTACGGTTATCATCTGCGTTACAATCGCAGGAAAATATTCCGGATATCGGTTAAATGATTGGCTCATTAATTCTCCGCGACGCACGCCTTCGGCAACCTCATGGAGCATCTCTTGGTACAATGCGCTTCCTAAGGTATGGCCACCAATTTCAATTGCTTGTGCAATCGGAATGCCTCCTTTGATAAGCGCGCTTGAAATTTCTGCAAAACGCGCAACATAAAGCTTTTTAAAAAGCTCTCCTAAAAACGGCGTGCGAAGCGCAAGTTCATTAAATACTGCTCGCCCCTCGTCACTGCGATAATAATCCCAAAGAATAATAATAAGAACAATAAAGGTAATCACAACCCCAAGCCACCATTGATTGATAAAATTTCCTATAAAAAGGAATATGCGCGTAATGATAGGCAATTGAAATTCTTCTTCTTCAAAGAGCGGCTGAATTTGCGGAAACACAACACCGATTAAAATTCCTCCCACAATAAAGGTAAGCGTAACCACGATGACCGGGTAGATAAGGGCGTTTTTCACTTTTGAAGTCAAAATCATTTCCCGTTCCAGATAATCCGCTAAAAATCCCATGGATTCCTCAACTTGTCCGGTTACCTCTGCGCTCTGAAGAAGATTTATATAAAATGGAAAGAAAATTTGATCCTGTTTTGAAAGTGCCTGTGAAAGTGAAATACCTGCATCAATGTCGTTTGAAATCTGGAAAATTGCTTCACGAAGCGATTCATTCGGGGTTTGATAATACAATGCGTCAAGAGAATCATGGATCGAGATTTTTGCCTCAAGCATGGTTGCGAACTGCCGAGTAAAAATTGCCAAATCTTTCCGCTTTACCCGATTGAAAAAATAAACAAATGCATGATACCACTTTGGCGGTTTTAATTCTTCAAGGCTTAAAATATACAAATCATGGCCGGCAAGCGTACTTGCGGCAGAATCTCGTTGAGACGCCTCAACATACCCTACTTGCAACTCTCCTGATTTAGTTCGTGCGCTGTAGCGAAATTTCATAATTTAGTGACAAGTAACAGGTGACAAGGAACAAGTAATTAGTGGTTCGACATTAGTTATTTGTCATTTATTACCCTATATTCTATCTAGTAAAATTTTTAATTCTGATGGATTTAATGAATAAAGCTCTGCGCTTTCCATGGAAATTTCTTTGCGTTTCACTAATTGGGCAAGTGAGCGATTTAACGTCACCATGCCTTCCTGGAGCGAGGTTTCAATAACTAAATCAATCTGATAGGATTTCCGCTCACGAATAAGATTCCTGATCGCAGAATTTACAATCATCACTTCACATGCAGGAACCCTTCCTCCGCCAATCCGGGGAATCAAACGTTCAGAAACAATACCCACCAAGGTTGCCGCAAGCTGAGAAGTAATCTGTCCTTGTTGATCAGCCGGAAAACTATCAATAATACGATCAACGGTCTGTGCAGCAGAATTTGTATGCAACGTTGAAAAAACTAAGTGTCCGGTTTCTGATGCGGTCATTGCAGTTGCAATGGACTCTGGATCGCGCATTTCCCCAATCATGACTACGTCTGGATCTTGCCGCAGGAGCGATCGAAGGCCGTCATGAAATGATGCTGTGTCAGCTCGCACCTCTCGCTGAGAGATAATTGACCGATCTTGGCTAAATAAATATTCAATAGGATCTTCAATGGTTATAATATGCTCTGTCCGGGTATGATTAATCTCATCTAATAAAGCAGCAAGAGTTGTTGATTTTCCATGCCCCGCAGGACCCACCATCAAAATGAATCCTTGAGAAATTTTTGTAAAATCAATAAGCGCATCCGGCAAATGAAGTTCATTAAGGGTTCTAATTTTACTCGGAATAGTGCGAAGTGCTGCAGCTCGAAACCCGCGTTGCATGAATACATTGACGCGAAAACGGGCTTTATCCTCAAACGCGTACGAAAAGTCAATTTCTTTTTTTATTTCAAATTCCTGTTGTTGTTCTGGGGTAAGCAAGGCATTCACAAGACCTTCAGCGATTTCAGGGGTTACGATAACATCTTTTTCAAAAGGAATAAGATATCCATCAATACGAAGAGTTGGTTTTTTCCCTACGCCGATGTGCAAATCTGAAGCGTTTTGCGACGCAGTCAGAAGCATGAGGTCATTTAATTTTTGTTTGTATTGATCCATGGATTAGTAACAGGTGACACGGGACAGGCGACAAGGAAGAAGAATTATAATTATATTGATTTAATGAATCCGTTTAATAATCTCCCCACACTATCTCGTAATATTGTAAGTTTATAATGATTCTCTTTATTTATATATTTTAACTGAAATGCTAAATCTATATAATATTCTACTTCATTTAGGGAACCTCTCGCAATATAATAAAATTGTAATTTATCTTTTTTTGTTCTTCTTCCATATCCCTCTACAAGGTTTGCAGGAACTGAAATTGCTGATCTTCTCATTTGTGAAACAAGACTGAACATTTCTTCCTTCGGAAACTCAACTGTTATATTATATATCAACACAACAAGTTCATCAGCTTTCTTCCATACTTCAAGATTTTTATAAGGTGCATTGCTCATCTATCTTCCTGGTCACTTGTTTCTTGTTCCCTGTCACTAATTCTATCACACCTCTTCGGTTTCACGCAGCACCTCTTCCATGTGGACAAGTCCGTCAAGTGCTTTCATAATGCCGTCTTGCCGCAAAAATATCATTTTTTGGCGATTTGCCTCATGCACAAGCCTTCCTTCGGTAAAATCTGGATCCACAATCAAATCCGCAAGCTCGGGCGTCATTTGAAATACCTCAAACAATGCAATTCTTCCGCTCACTCCCTTGCCATGGCATGCTTCACACCCCTTTGCGCGATAAATTTTATAAGGTTTTGTATATTTTTTTTGAAGTTCTGAGGGGAGTTTAGCGAGTTCCTTCTCAATCACTTCAAGCACCGGTGGAGGAGGATCGATTTCCTGTTTACATTTTTGGCATATTCGCGAAATTAGCCGTTGGCCCGCCATAAGCGTAAGTGCAGCAGAAATGAGAAACGGCGGCACGTCCATATCAATAAGCCGCGGAATCACACCAAGAGCATTGTTTGTGTGTAACGTTGAAAGCACAACGTGTCCAGTTAATGCTGCGTGAATAGCAAGGCCTGCTGTTTCATCATCACGGATTTCACCGACCATTAATGAATCTGGATCTTGCCGCAGAATTTGCCTCAACCCAGAGGCAAAGCTATACCCAATCTCTGGACGCACTTGCGATTGATTTACGCCTTCAATAGTGTATTCAACCGGATCCTCAAGTGAAATAACATTGACCTCATCTCGATTTAAAATACGCATTAACGCATATAGGGTTGTTGTTTTTCCTGAACCCGTAGGGCCAGTTAACAGAATCATTCCAAAGGGTTTCTGGATACCCTCGGTTAAAAGGTTAAAATTATTTCCCGTAATTCCGATTTCCTCCAAATCTCGAAGCCCAACACTGGGATCAAGAACACGAAGGGCAACTTTTTCACCATTTGGCGTCGGAAAAGTTGAAACACGAAAATCAATCTCTTTTTCATAAATCACTGTCCGAAAACGGCCATCCTGAGGAATACGAGTTTCATCTAATTTCATGCGCGAGAGCACTTTTACCCTCGAGACAACTGCTTGTGCGAGCTCTGGAGGAAGAGCAATAAATTCCTGTAAATCCCCTCCCAAACGGAAACGAACTCGGGTTTTTTCTCGATGCGGTTCAATGTGGATATCAGATGCTTCAATGCTTACGGCTTCTTTTAAGAGCGAAGAGACAATACGGATAATGGGAGCTTCATTGGTGCCCTGTTTTAATCCTTCTTCTAAACGAATAATTTTTCGAAATTGCGGCTGGTTTTCGTCTCCAGGTTTTACATTTAACGCCTTAAGAGCAGATTCAATTTCTTCTGCAAACGGGGAAAATCTTCGAAATACTAAATTAGCATCGCTCGGAGTAATTAAATACACTCCTAAATTTGCATGTTCCTGTTTTGCTAAAAAACGAAGGGCTTCTTGTGCATTTGGGTTATCAGGATTTACCATTCCTACAATAATCGTATTGTCCTTACGCGAAAGTGGAGCAATTTTATAGGTTCGCGCGGTTTCTTGCGGTAAAAGCTTAAACGCTCCTTCTTCAACCGAATCAGGTTCAATTTTTTTGTAAGGAATATTAAGGATTTTGCTCTTTATTTTTGCAACTTCTTCTTCCGCGGCTAAATTACGAGAATAAATAATAGCCTCCACGTCGCGCCGCGAAGATTCTGCTTCTCTCAATAATCGCTCTCCTACAACTTTCGTAAAAAACTCGCCTTGTATGAGTGCTTGGATTAAGTCCTGATTTTTCATTCCTCAAAAAACTATAACGGTACAAACGGATTGCTTCGACCAAGCGTACCTACCCCTGGAGTCCCGACATATTGTCGCAAACTCTGAAAGGATGGGCTATTGACTACGACGCTTGGATCAGTGAATTCAAGGCTCGAAATAGTTTTTGCTTGATCAAGAGGTTGAGGAAGGACGATATCTATCTGCGGGGTTGGCGCAAAAAATAAATAATAGGTCAAAGCACCTATAAAAATAATAGCAAATGCAATTGATAAAATCATGATCCAATTAATAGGCTTTTTTTGCTTTTCAAATACAATTGCCATATTTGTTTATAATGTTTGATAATAAGTAGTTGCGACGATATTATACAAATAATTTTGTCCGGTTCCCGTTCCTGGGTTTATCCCTAAAGAGTTGAGATCCATAATACGCATATTTGTTTCAAGAACCTGCAAAAAAGTCTTTAGTGATTGATAGGTGCCGCTCGCTTGTACGGTGAATCGCAATTCGGAAACGCGCGGTGCAGCAGCACGAGTTCCTGCTGATACTGATTGCTGAACTGGGGTTGTAGAGAGTGAAATAGCTTCCACCCGCATATTTGCAGCTTTACCGAGTCCATTAATTTGATTAATTAATGTCGAATAATCTTCATCTGTAGGTAAAATTAAAGAAATCGTATCACGAACCTGCGCAACGCTTTGATATTGAATTAATAATTCTTTCACTTTTGCTATAATCTCGCGCTGTTCTTCTAATACATTCATCCGAGAAAGCATCTCGCCGCGAAGTTGGTTGATTTCTTTATATGTAGGACTTACTAATAAAGAGTAAACAATAATCGTTGCAATCAATAATCCTAATGACGCAACTAAACTGGTAAATCTCCTTGTTGATCCTTTTAAGGGTGTTTGATTTTGCATTATGGTGTTTTTAAAATGAGTGGATCTAAGAAAAGCGTTGCATCAAAATTAACCTGATTTTTTTCCGAAAGAGTGCTATTTGAAATTTGATAACGAACCACGCCCGGCATTCTGCTATATGCTTCTAACTGCTCTGCAAGACGGTCATAATTCTGAGCTACGCCTCGCAAAGTAATACGTTTATCCCCTACCTCTAAATTCATAGTTTGATAATAAACTCCTTGATTAGTATTTGCCTCAACTAAAGGGAAAATTCGCGTACTCATCACATGATCTCTTAAGAGATTTCTCAAATTAATGAGTTGATATTGAAACTGCAAAAATTGCGCTTGTTCTTCTTGGGGAATTTCTGCGGAAAGATTTACAATCTCAGCATCAATTTTATTAATTTGTGCCTCCAAATATGTTTTATAGCCAAATTTAAGCCCAAAATAGGTAATTAAAAAAACAATAAGCACACCGACCATAAAAATCATAAGTTTCCATGCGCCTTGTGGTGGCTGTTTTTCCTTACTAAGTCCAGGGTTTTGCCGACGTTGTAAAAAAGGAGAATTCATATTAAGACGTTGTCTAAATTTTTAATTTTTAATTTCAAATTTTAAATGAATGTATATCTTTTTAAAAAACTCCTACATTTGAAATTTAGAATTTGAACTTTGAAATTAGTAATTATTAAAGCACTTTATAGAAAATCTTTTGTTGCAAGACCCATCGCAACAGCAAGCACGGGACCAATATCTCGCTTCAATGCCTCGTGAGAATCCTTAAAGCCGATATTTGCAAAAGGATTTGCCTTGTGCACGGGAAGACCAATTGCTTTTGCGGCATATTCGCTTATGCCAAGCATATTTGCTCCGCCGCCAGAAATAATTACTCGGGCAACTTTTTCTCGATAGTTTGATTCAAAATTATTAATGAAGCGTTTTCCTTCATCTAGTATAACATCTAATTGCGGTTCAATGAGTGTGGATAACTCACGACCTGCCTCATTACCCACTAATCCACGCTGCTGCTTTAAATCTTCTGCTCTCCTCTGACTAATTGACAAGCCCTTTGCAATAGTCTGCGTTAGAGTTCCTCCGGCAAAATCCGTCTGCCCACTAAACTTCAATAAACCAGATTTTGCAATTGCAAAACTCGTTGATCGGCTTCCAATATCAAGAATAAATACCGGTTCATCTACATTTTGCGAAAGAATGCGTGCAAGACTTATTCCTTCAAGTTCAAGAGCTTGAAGCTTAAGTCCGGCTGCCGCAAAGATTTTTCCATACCGCTCAACATGGTCATTCGGAACTGAAATTAAAAGCAATTGATCTTTTTGTTCATTTCCATCAGTCCGCTCACCCACTTTAATCCACTCAAAAGCAACGGTTTCAAGAGGAAGAGGAATATATTGCTTTGCCTGAAATTCAATAAATTTTTTTGTATCGCTCTCAGACATCTGTGGCACTTCAATGAGCGTTGAAAATGCCATGAATGATGGGATTGAGGCAACTACTTCCACGGTCCGTATATTACTTTTTTCAAGGATTAATTTTAAATAGTCTGCGGTTGTGTTTTCTGAAAGTTTTAAAATACTTGATTGCAATGCTTCATTAAAACGTTCTAAATATCCATACGTCTCAAGCATGCCATAGTTTAAAAGCGTTAAACCCTCTTTTGAATCCCCTATTTCCGCAACTTTTATAGAAGTAGTTCCAATATCAACTCCTAATAATTTGCGCTCGCCAAAAACTGATTTAAAAAAGGCCATACAAATAGTACTTAGTAATTAGTGGTTAGTGGTTAGTGGTTAGTTAGTTGGTTAGTGAATTGGTTAATTGGTGAATTGGTTCATTAATCAATTGGTTATAAATAACTAACCGCCAGTTGCTATAATTATAGCATGACAAAGTTTTTTCAAAAAACAAAAGAAGTGGTTTTGGATATTCTCTTCCCGCCACTTTGCCTTTCTTGCAAAAAATATCTTCCAAAAACTGCTCTTCAAGAAATGCTTTGTGAAACATGTTTCAATGCGATTCCTTTAAATACAACTTTTATCTGTCCAGTTTGTTCTGCGCGATTTTCTGAAAATAAAAAAATCTGCCACCTGGATACTCCATTTCGCCTACTTGCTGCTGGTTTTTATTCATCAGAAATATTGAAAAACCTTATTTGGATGCTCAAATATGAAGGAAAATCAGTTGCGGCAAAGCCACTCGCCTCTCTTATCGAAAAGCATCTATCATTAACCGAACTTACATTTCAAGAATATCTTTTAATTCCTATGCCGCTTCATAGCTCTCGCAGGCGCGAACGCGGGTTTAATCAAACTGAATTAATTGCACAGCATATTGCATCAAAATACCGATTTACCTTACGCACTGACATCCTTCAAAAAATCAGATTCACAAAACCGCAGATGGAAATTAAAGATTTTGAAAAACGGAAAGAAAACATGAAAAATACATTTTCTATACTCCATGAAAAGGACGTTGCGGGAAAAAATATATTACTCCTTGATGATGTATTTACTTCAGGAGCAACTATGTATGAAGCAGTACGCACATTAAAATCTGCTCATGCACACACCGTAATCGGATTAGTAGCTGCAAAAGCAGGACAATAAACTTACAACTAATAACGTATGACGAGTTTATTTTAAGGGGTCGTTGGCACTAAAGGCGGCGAATTCACTTGAATATTAACTCGCTCCTCACTCCAGAGTCCCCCTGGATCAGTTGCCCGAAAAATAGGAGAAAACGCTCCGGTCTGTCCAATATCTGGCACCCAAATAAATTCTTTAATAAAATCTTGCTGGTTTGGAATTGAATGAATAATTTGGGTAAAGAATGAACCTTGCGGAAGATTGGTTGCCGAAAAATTCGGCGCAAATAGTTGGTCGCTTATATAACCTCCTGGCGTCGAAAGTTCACGATCGTATGCATCAACGCGAACGTGTATTGCATTCAATGCCCATGAAACAACCGAGGGGTGATCTGCAAATACCGGAGCATTATTCTGGTTTGGATTATTATCTCCTAAAACCTGCACCCAGAATGCTTGTTCTGCGATTTGGCCCTCATCATCAGTAACCATCAAAGTCACGAGATACGTTCCTTT